>Ga0100398_1000243_pt1 | contig 52929 bp, 50 predicted proteins | sample CryGeymeta201522_FD_81568 | JGI IMG/M metagenome (GOLD analysis project Ga0100398, IMG submission 81568) | Groundwater microbial communities from Crystal Geyser aquifers in Utah, USA - Crystal Geyser metaG 2015-22 | ecosystem: Environmental > Aquatic > Deep subsurface > Groundwater | place: USA...
TCAGGCCGCAGGCCATAACCCGGGATTTTGCGCGCGGCCGCGGTGCACCGGCGCAGAGCACCGGGAGTTTTTGGCGTGCAGCGGTGCCCGTTTGCGCACGCCGTCGCAGCCCGGGTCAGGCCGCAGGCCGTAACCCGGGATTTTGCGCGCTGCGTCAGCGCGCAACGGCGCACACCGCTGCGCCGGTTCGGCGCACGCGCAAAGCCCATCATCGCGCCATTCCGCCTATAATCGCCGGCTTGTCCACGGCTTTACGCTGGAGCCCACCATGCTCAACACCATAAAAACCGAAGCCCAGGCGCGCATGAGCAAAAGCGTTGAAGCGCTGCGTCTGGAATTGACCAAACTGCGCACCGGCCGCGCCAGCACCGCGTTGGTCGATCACCTCAAGGTCAACTACTACGGCTCGGAAGTGCCGCTGTCGCAAGTCGCCAGCGTCGCGGTCAACGATTCGCGCTCACTGACCATCACGCCATGGGAAAAACCGATGGTAGCAGCCATCGAAAAGGCGATCATGGTCTCCGACCTTGGCCTCACCCCAAACACCGTGGGCACGGTGATCCGCATCAATCTGCCGGCGCTCACCGAGGAACGCCGCCGCGAGCTGTCCAAACACGTTTCGCACGAGGGCGAAAACGCCAAGGTCGCCATCCGCAACATCCGCCGCGATGCCATCCATCAGGTCAAGGAGTTGCTGAAGGAAAAAACCATCACCGAGGACGAGTCGCACCGCAGCGAGGACGAAATCCAGAAGCTTACCGACCGTTTCGTGAAAGACGTGGATGAGGTGGCGCGCGCCAAGGAACAGGAACTGATGGCGGTTTGAGCGCGCCTGCGCTCATCGCCCGCCATGACCACCATGCCCCCGCACCGCGATGCCATCGCGTGTATTCCACGCCATTTGGCCATCATCATGGATGGCAATGGCCGCTGGGCCAGGCAGCGGCAGCGGCCGCGTACCGTGGGCCATCGCGCAGGTGCGCGCGCCGTCAATGTGTGTATCGATTTTTGCCTGAATGCCGGTATCCGAACCCTTACTCTGTTCGCGTTTTCCAGCGAGAACTGGCAACGGCCCAAGGAGGAAGTTGGCGCGTTGTTGAATCTGTTTGTGCGTGCGCTGGAGCGCGAAGTCGACGAATTGCATCGTCGCGGTGTGCGCTTGCGTTTCATCGGTGAGCGCGATCGATTCCCTGATGCCATGCGTCAACGCATGCGCGATGCGGAACGGCTGACCGCCGACAACACCACACTCAACCTGTGCATCGCCGCCGGCTACGGCGGACGTGCCGACATCACGCAGGCCACGCGCAGGCTGGCAGCGCAAGTAGCCGCCGGCGAATTGCACGCCGCCGACATTGGCGAAGCCGATATCGGCAACGCCCTGTGCCTCGCCGACCTGCCCGATCCTGACCTGTTGATACGCACCGGTGGCGAGCACCGGGTCAGCAATTTTTTGCTCTGGCAACTGGCTTACACTGAGTTGTGGTTCACGCCGATATTGTGGCCCGATGTCGATGCCGGCGTGCTTGCGCAAGCGATGACGGATTTCGCCGCGCGCGAGCGCCGTTTTGGCCTGACCAACGAGCAGATCGTCGAAGGAACCCGCCGCTGATGCGCCAACGAATCCTCACCGCACTGCTGCTGTTGCCCGCCGCAATCGCCTGCGTGCTGTGGCTGCCCACGCCGTGGATGGGCGGCCTGGGCAGTGTGGTCATGCTGCTCGGCCTGTGGGAATTGACCCGCTTGATTGGCCTGCAAAGCCGCGCTGCGCGGCTGGCCTACCTCGCCGCCAACATCGCGGTGATGTGCTGGCTGGTATGGTCGGCCTGGCTCGGTTTGGCGCTGCCGGTGGTGGTGGTTGGTAGCGTGTTCTGGGTGTTGGTGCCGCTGTGGTTGGCTCATCCCGGGGCCTTCGCCGGCCACTCGCGGCAGTCGGTTGCGATCAAGCTGCTGGCCGGCTCGCTGGCGGCGATTCCGGCCTGGTCGGCGCTGTTGCTGCTGCATGGCGATGGCGCGCTGGGGCCACGCTGGGCATTGCTGGCGCTGGTTGCGGTGTGGGCAGCCGACAGCTTTGCCTATTTCGCCGGCAGCCGCTGGGGCCGGCGCAAACTGGCGCCGCAGATCAGCCCCGGGAAAACCTGGGCCGGGCTGTGGGGCGGACTTGCCGGTTGCGTGTTGATCAGCCTGGCGGCGGCACCGGCGCTGGCGCTGGGCTGGCTGCAAATCCCGGCGCTGGCATTGCTGGCGCTGGTCACTGGTGTGTTCTCGGTATTCGGCGATCTGTTCGAGAGCGTGTTCAAGCGGCAAGCCGGCAGCAAGGATTCCGGCGCACTGATTCCCGGCCACGGCGGCGTGCTCGATCGCATCGACAGCCTGCTCGCGGCGCTGCCGATTTTCGTGGTGTTCAAACTGCTGCTCGGCCTGTGAGCGCAAGGTCATGAGGGCTGAACGTACCATTGCCATACTCGGTGCCACCGGCTCGATCGGTGGCTCAGCGCTGGACGTCATCGCCCGCCACCCGCAGCGTTTTACGGTGACCACGCTGAGCGCCCATCGCGACGTCGATGGGTTGCTCGCACTGTGCCGGCAGTTCCAGCCACGGCGGGCGGTAATCGCGGACCCTGCCTTGCTGGATGCCCTCGCCACCGGCCTGCGTAAGGCTGGCCTCGCCAGCGAGCCGTTGGCTGGGCCCGATGCCGTGGTCGCCGCGGCCACGGCGAGCGATACCGATACCGTGATCGCTGCCATCGTCGGTGCCGCCGGCATGCGCTCAACCTTGGCCGCGGCACAAGCTGGCAAACGGCTGCTGCTGGCCAACAAGGAATCGGTGGTGCTCGCCGGCGCCCTGCTGATCGATGCCGCGACGCGCAACGGTGCGCAGATCATCCCGATCGACAGCGAACACAACGCCATCTTCCAGTGCCTGCCACCGATCGACACCGCCGGCGAACGGCTCAAAGGCGTGCGCCGGCTGCTGCTGACCGCCTCGGGCGGGCCATTTCGTGGCAAGCAACGCGCCGATCTGCAAGCGATTACGCCCGATCAGGCCTGTGCCCACCCGAACTGGGTGATGGGGCGCAAAATCTCGGTCGATTCCGCCACCTTGATGAACAAGGGGCTGGAGGTGATCGAGGCGCATTGGCTGTTCGCGATGCCGGCCGAGCGCATCGAAGTGCTGGTGCATCCGCAAAGCATCGTGCATTCGCTGGTCGATTATGCCGATGGCTCGATGCTGGCCCAGCTCGGCCAGCCGGACATGCGTACCGCGCTGGCGCAGGCGCTGGCCTGGCCCGAGCGGATCCAATCGGGAGTCGGCGCGCTGGATCTGGCGCGTCTGGGCCGCCTCGATTTCGAGCCACCCGATCGGCTGACATTTCCTTGCCTCGATCTGGCTTACCATGCACTGCAACTGGGTGGCACGGCCGGCGCGATCGTCAATGCCGCCAACGAAGTGGCGGTTTCAGCGTTTCTTCAGGGGCAATTGCGTTTCCTTGGCATTGCCGAGTTGATCGCACGCACCCTGGAGCGGGTGGCGGTGACCGCGGCAACCGACATCGACACCTTGCTGGCCGCTGATCGAGCGGCGCGCGAGGCGGCCAGCCAGCAATTGCCCCTGATGGAAGCACTCTGAGCATGCAGACATTTTTCGGTTCGGTGTGGTGGCTGATCGTCAGCCTCGGCATTCTGGTGACCTTTCACGAGTTCGGCCATTTCTGGGTCGCGCGCAGGTTTGGCATCAAGGTGCTGCGCTTCTCGGTCGGTTTTGGCGCACCGCTGTGGCGGCGATTGGGCGGTGATGGTACCGAATACCAAATCGCCATGATTCCGCTTGGCGGCTACGTCAAGATGCTCGATGAACGCGAGCAGGAGGTACGCGCCGAAGACCTGCCCCATGCGTTCAATCGCAAACCGGTGCTGCAGCGCATTGCCGTGGTCGCCGCCGGGCCGGTATTCAATCTGCTGCTGTGTGTGGCCCTGCTGTGGCTGATGTACCTGGTCGGCAAGCCCGATTACCTGCCGTTGGTCGGCCGCGCCGAGGGCATTGCCGCTGCCGCTGGCTTGAGCCATGGTGACCGTCTGCTCAGCATCGCCGGTCAGGACACCCCAACCTGGACCGATGCTGCCTTTGCGCTGAGCCAAGCTGCGGTTGAGCGCAAACCGGTAAAAATCGCGTTTGAGCAGGCATCCGGCACCCGCCTGCAACGCACGTTGGCGCTCGATCGCCTCGCACCGGATACCCTGCCAGCGCGTGTCATCCAGGCGGTTGGCCTGACCCCACGCCAGTTTCTGCTGCCGGCGGTCATCGGCAGCGTGGCGGCGGACAGTGCTGCAGTTGGCCGCTTGCAGCCCGGTGATCGGATCATCCGTATCGGCAACCAGCCCATCGACGGGTGGGATCAGGTCAGCACTGCCATTCAAGCGCAAGCGCGGGCGGATGAAGCACTGGAAATCGTCGTGCGTCGTGCGGCCGACGCACTGGCCTTGGCGATCCCGCTGCGCCGCGACGACAGCAGCACCACGCCGCGCTGGATCCTCGGCATTACCCCACAGGCCGCCGCAGCGGCCTATGACACGGTACTTCGCCACGGCCCGGTGGATGCGCTGTTTGCCAGCCTCGGCGAGACCTGGCGCCTCACCGGCGGCACCCTGACCATGCTCGGGCAGATGCTTACCGGCAAGGCTTCGATCCACAACCTGTCCGGCCCACTGAGCATTGCCCAGTATGCCAACGCCTCGGCGCAGTTGGGCTTGGCGTGGTTCCTGTTTTTCCTGGCGCTGATGTCGCTGAGCCTTGGCATAATCAACCTGCTGCCGATCCCGATACTGGATGGCGGGCACCTGCTGTATTACCTTATCGAACTGGTCAAGGGCTCGCCGGTCAGCGAGCGTGCGATGATAGCGGGCCAATACCTCGGCCTGACGCTGTTGGTCGGCCTGATGGGACTGGCCTTTTACAGCGACATCGTGCGCATCATTGATTGAGACCCAGGGAGCTGGCACTTGCGGCTTCCGCCACCCAACCTGCCACACCCCGGGATGGCATCACGCCACCCGCCTATTCGGATCCGACGGATGATGCGCACCACCAAACCCCGCCTTCTCGCCATTGCCCTCGCCACTGCGCTGGCCATACCCCATTACGCATCGGCGCAAGCGATGCAGCCGTTCGTGGTCTCGGACATCCGCATTGAAGGCCTGCAACGCATCGCCGCCGGCACGGTGTTCACCTATCTGCCGATCGAGCGCGGCTCGACGCTCGACAGCCAGGCGGCCGGCGATGCCATCCGCGCACTGTTCGCGACCGGGTTTTTCAATGATGTCAAGCTCGAACGCCAGAACGATATTCTGGTGGTCACGGTCACCGAGCGTCCGGCGATCAACAAGATCACCCTGGTCGGCAACAAGGACATCAAGACCGATGACCTGATGAAAGGCTTGAAGGACATCGGCCTGGCCGAGGGCGAAACTTTCAACCGGCTCGACCTGGAACGGGTCACTCAGGAGTTGATCCGGCAATACAACAACCGCGGCAAGTACACCGCCACCATCAAGCCCAGCGTCGCGGAACTCGACCGCAATCGTGTCGATATCACGATCGTGGTGAAGGAAGGCAAGGCGGCGCGCGTGCGCCATATCAACCTGGTCGGCAATACCCAATTCGATGAAGAAGCCCTGCGCGATGGCTGGGAATCGAACACCTCCAACTGGCTGTCGTGGTACCGGCGCGACGACCAGTACTCGCGCGAAAAACTGTCCGGCGATCTGGAAAAACTCTCCGAGTTTTATCTCGACCGCGGCTATGCCCAGTTTGAGATCGAATCCTCGCAGGTGTCGCTGAGCCCGGACAAAAAGGATGTGTTCGTCAGCGCCAGCATCAAGGAAGGCGAAATCTACCGCGTCAGCTCGGTCGAGGTTACCGGCGACACCATCCTGCCGAAAGCGCAGATCGAGTCGATGGTGCTGCTGCGCGCCGGCAACATCTTCTCGCGCCGGGTACTGGAGTTTTCCTCGGATACGATCACCAACACACTGAGCAATATCGGCTATGCCTTTGCCAAGGTGACCCCGATCCCGACGTTCGACAACGAAAAGAAAATGCTCGCCGTCAAGCTGTTCGTCGAACCCGGCCAGCGCGTGCATGTGCGCCGCATCGTGTTCAAGGGCAACACCAAGACCGCAGACGAGGTGTTGCGCCGTGAGATGCGCCAGTTTGAGGGTGCGTGGTTCTCGCAGGCCGCCATCGATCGCTCCAAAGTGCGCCTGCAGCGAACCGGCTACTTCGAGGACGTTGCAGTGGAAACCACGCCGGTGCCGGGCGTCGGCGATCAGGTCGATGTTGCGATCAGCTTCAAGGAGCGCAGCGCCGGCCAGTTTGTCTTCGGCCTGGGCTTTTCGCAGCTCGCCGGCCTGACCTTCTCGGTTGCCGTCAGCCAGGACAACTTCCTGGGTACCGGCAATGCGGTGTCGGTGTCGGCCTCCACCAACACCTTCTCCAAGAACATCTCGTTCGGCTTCACCGATCCGTACTTCACCGATTCGGGCGTTTCGGTCGGTTACAACCTCCGCTTCAGCGATTTCAACTCTGGCGATGCCAATACCGCCAACTTCAACTCCACGCAGGCTGCGGCGCGCGCCACCTTCGGCATCCCGCTGAGCGAGACCGATGGTTTCTCGGCGGCGTTCGGCATCGACAGCAACCAGATTTTCGTCGCCCGCGGATTCACCCCGGATTCGCTGGTCGACTTCATCGATCGCGTCGGCAACCGCACCTTCCATTCCTGGCGCACCGAATTGGCGTGGTCGCGCGATTCGCGCAATCACTTCTTCGTGCCCACCCGCGGTACGTTCCAGCGTATTGGCATTGAAGCAACGCTGCCGGGCTCGACCGCCGAGTACTACCGCGCCACCTACGATTTCTCCAAGCTGTGGCCGCTGTCGCGCTGGCTGGTCATGCAAACCTCGGCCAACCTGGGCTATGGCGATGGTTACGGCAGCGTCAAGGAACTGCCGTTCTTCGAAAACTTCTTTGCCGGCGGCACCAACTCGGTGCGTGGTTTCAAGGACAACACCCTCGGCCCACAGGAAACCGCCACACTCAGCACTTTCCTGCAGCCGATCGGCGGCTCGGTCAAGACCGTGGGCAGCGTGGAGTTCATCTTCCCCACCCTGTTCAAGTCCGAATCCACCCGCATCAGCGCCTTTGTCGATTTTGGCAACGTGTTCCGCGATATCGACGCGGTGTCGCTCAGCGAGTTTCGTGCCAGCGCCGGCGTGTCGATGCAGTGGCAGGCGCCGGTGGGCCCGATCGTGATCTCTTACGCAAAACCGCTGCGCACCAAGGATGGCGACCGCACCGAACAGCTGCAATTCACCTTCGGTGGCCGTTTCTGACAGACATGGCGATTGACCATCACCAATGATGAAGCATCTTCTCGCCCTGCCGTTTCCCTCACTTCTGCCCTCTCCCGAAGGGAGAGGGGGACAAGGAAACGCTCCGCGTTGTTTCACGTCAAGCCGCACGCCGTGAACCCGCGCCACTGGTCCTTGGGACAGGTCGCTGATGCCATTGGCCTGCATTTGCGCGGCGATGCCGCGCGGGTGATTCGCGGTGTTGCCACACTGGCCAACGCCGGCCCCGACCAGATCGCGTTTCTGGCCAACCCACGCTATCGCCGTGAGCTTGCCAACACCGGTGCTGCCGCCGTGCTGTTGCACAACAAGGATGCCGCCGCCTGCCCGGTCGCAACGCTGATCTGCGACAACCCGTATGCCGCCTATGCCCGTGTCGCCGCACTGTTCGAGCCGATCGTCACGGATTCGCCTGGCATCGATGCCAGTTCCGTGGTCGCCGATGCTGCACAGATCGCCGCCAGCGCCCATGTCGGGCCGCTGTGTTGCATCGGGGCGCGCAGCATCATCGAGGACGGCGCCGTGATCGGACCGGGCTGCATCATCGGCACGGATTGTGTCGTCGGCCGCAACAGCGTGCTGGTGGCACGGGTAACGCTGGTACAACACGTTACCCTCGGGCAACGCGTGCGCATCCACCCCGGCGCGGTACTGGGCGGCGATGGCTTTGGCATTGCCAGCGCTGACGGCCACTGGCTCAAGGTGCCGCAACTCGGTGGCGTGTTGGTGGCTGATGATTGCGAGATCGGTGCCAACACCACGATCGATCGCGGCGCCATCGAGGATACCGTGCTGGAAGTCGATGTCCGTCTGGACAATCAAGTGCAGATTGGCCACAACGTGCGGATCGGCGCGCATACAGCGATCGCCGGTTGCGTCGCCATCGCCGGCTCGGCGCGCATCGGCCAACACTGCCTGATCGGCGGGGCCGCCGGCATTGTCGGCCACATCGAACTCGCCGACCGGGTTACCATTGCTGCCATGAGCCTGGTGACGCACAGCCTGCATGAAGCGGGCGAATACGCTTCGGGCACGCCGCTGCAACCCAGTGCACAGTGGCGGCGCAATGCGGTGCGTTTCAAGCACCTCGACACACTGCTGCGCGAATGTCAGCGCAAGCCTGCCGACCATGAAACGGACCCGAATAAATGACGCATTCGCTCATCGAATTACCGCTCACCCTGCCGCTTGACATTGCCCGTATCCGGTCGCTGTTGCCGCACCGTTACCCCTTCCTGCTGGTCGACCGGGTCATCGCGTTCAATCGCAACGTCAGCCTGCAGGCAATCAAGAACGTCACCATCAACGAACCGTTTTTCCAGGGCCACTTCCCTGGCTATCCGGTGATGCCCGGGGTACTGGTGATCGAAGCGATGGCACAGGCTGCCGGCCTGCTGACACAACTGTCCAACCTGCCACGCGACCCGAATGCGCCGGAAAAACTGTATTACCTGGTGAAAGTGGACAAGGCGCGCTTTGCGCGCGTGGTGTCGCCGGGCGATCAACTGCTGCTCGATGTCGATCTCAAACGCTCATTTCGCGGCATGGGCCACTACAACACCCGTGCTCTCGTCGATGGCAAGGAGGTTGCCAGCGCCGATATTCTGTGTGCCGAGCGTGACGCGCCATGATCCACAAAAGCGCGTGCATCGATCCGGACACGCGTATCGCTCCGGATGTTCGTATCGGTGCGTTTTGCGTGATCGGCGCGGGAGTTGAGATCGGCAATGGCACGGTGATCGGCCCACATGTGGTGATCGACGGCCCCACCCGCATCGGCCGTGACAATCGCATCCATGCCTTCGCGGCGCTGGGCGGTGAACCGCAGGACAAAAAGTACCATGGCGAGCCCAGTCGGCTGGAAATCGGCGATCGCAACACCATCCGCGAGTTCGTCACCTTCAATCGCGGCACTGACGACGATCAAGGCGTCACCCGGATCGGCGACGACAACTGGATCATGGCCTATGTGCATATTGCGCATGATTGCGTGGTCGGCAACCACACCGTCTTCGCCAACGCCTCGTCACTGGCCGGCCACAGCCTGATCGACGATTGGGTGATCCTCGGCGGCTTCACCCTCGTCCATCAGTTTTGCCAGATCGGCGCACACGCCTTTACCGCGATGGGCAGTGTGGTCAACCGCGACGTGCCGCCGTTCGTTACCGTCGCCGGCGCCTACGCACAGCCGCACGGTATCAACAGCGAGGGCCTGCGCCGGCGCGAGTTTTCCAGCGAGCGTATCCAGGCCATCAAGCGCGCCTACCGCACGCTCTACAAGTCGGGTCTGCCGCTGGCCGAGGCGCGTGCGCAGATCGCACAACAAGCGGAACACTCGAGCGATGTCCGCCTGCTGCTCGATTTCATCGATCGCAGCCAGCGTTCGTTGGTGCGCTGACCGCCATGATCGCCGCCAACGCCCGCCCGCTGCGGATTGCGCTGGTGGCCGGCGAAGCCTCCGGTGATGGCCTTGGCAGCGGCTTGATCAGCGCATTGCAGCAACGCCTCGGCAACGTGACGTTCGCCGGCATCGGTGGCCCACAGATGCGCGCTGCCGGCTTCGATGCCTGGCATGATTGCAGTGAATTGGCGGTGATGGGCCTGAGCGAAGTGCTGCGCCACCTGCCACGCCTGTTGCGTCTGCGCCGGCAACTGCACCAGCGTCTGCAACAGTGGCAGCCCGATCTGTATATCGGCATCGACGCACCCGACTTCAACCTGCCCCTCGAGCGCCGTCTGAAGGCGCGCGGCATCGCCACCGTGCATTACGTCAGCCCGTCGCTGTGGGCGTGGCGCAGCAAACGCGCACAGCGCATCGGTGCCAGTGCCGACTGCGTGCTGTGTCTGTTCCCGATGGAGCCACCGATCTATCAGCACTATGGTGTGGATGCGCGCTTTGTCGGTCACCCACTGGCCGATGCCTATGCGATGCAGCCCGACCAGGCAGCGGCACGCACGCAGTTGAGTTTGCGCGATGATGCGCGCGTGCTGGCGCTGCTACCCGGCTCGCGGGTGGGCGAGATACAGCGCCTGCTGCCGACCTTCCTGGATACCGTGGCCGAATTGCATGATGCGATCCCCGACTTGCAGGTACTGATCCCCGCTGCCAATGGCGCCTGCGGTGCAGCCATTGCTAGCGTGCTCGCGCGGCACACGCTGGCTGCCAGGCCGAGGGTACTCGATGCCCAGGCCAGCACCGCACTGCTGGCCTGTGACGCGGTGTTGCTGGCCTCGGGCACCGCCGCACTGGAAGCATTGCTGGCGAAGAAGCCGATGGTGGTGGCTTACCGCATCGCCGCGCTCACCCATATGCTGGTGATGCGTCTTGGACTGATGCAGGTGCGTCGCTACAGCCTGCCCAACGCACTCGCCGGCCGGCTGCTGGTGCCCGAGCTGATGCAACACGATTGCCGACCGGCGGCACTCGCCGCCGCACTGTTGCCGTGGCTGCAAGCACCGGCTGCAGCGCAAGCGCTGCGGCCTGCCTACGACGCCATCCATCAGCAATTGCGCGCTGACGCCAGTGCCCGGGCAGCCGATGCGGTGCTCGCCGTGTTGGCCAAACGGCGGTGAATCCCGGTGACCTGATCGCCGGTGTCGATGAAGCCGGGCGCGGGCCACTGGCCGGCCCGGTCAGTGTGGCGGCGGTCATCCTCGACCCACAGCGACCACTGCGCGGACTTGATGATTCGAAGAAACTCAGCGCGGCGCGGCGCGAAGCACTGTATCCGCAGATCATCGCCGCAGCGCTGGCGTGGCATATTGTTTTTGTCGAGGCGGCCGAGATCGATCGGATCAACATCCTCAACGCCACCCTCGATGGCATGCGCGCGGCCCTGCTTGGCCTGCATCAGCAACCCACGCTGGCGTTGATCGATGGCAACCGCCTGCCCTCGGCGCTGGGGTGCCCGGCGCGCGCCATTGTCGGTGGCGATGGCAGTGAACCGGCAATCAGCGCCGCCTCGATTCTGGCCAAGGTCGCGCGCGACCGCCACATGGACGCGCTCGACGCGCGCTACCCCGGCTACGGCTTTTGCCAGCACCACGGCTACCCGACCCCGGCACATCTGGATGCTCTGCGCCGCCTTGGCCCGTGCCCCGAGCACCGCCGCAGTTTCGCGCCGGTGCGAGTGCTGCTGGCACTTGGTTGCGAGTGAGCGCAAGCGGAGTATGGGCATGGACTCGGGACTCGGGAAAAGCAGATGGTCCGCAAAACACGCAAAGTTCGCACAGGAAAGCCAATATCTTGATTTGCTTTTTTCGTCCTTCGCGTCCTTTGCGGACGATCCGCTCTTGCTCTTGCCCGCATCCGCGGCTTGATGGGTTTCGTTATGCCCTATCCATCGCCACGGCATCGTTGTCGCTGTTCGCAGCGTAGTGTTCATTCGGTTCGCTGTAGAATTGCCGCATGCGCATTCCCCACATCCAACGTTTCCTGTTCACCGGCCTGCTCACCGTGTTTCCGCTGTGGCTGACTTGGGTGGTGTTCGAACTGGTGCTCACGCAGTTGTCCAAGGTCGGCGCACCCATTGTCGATGCCGCCTTCGAGGTGTTGTCGCCGTTGTTCCCCTCATCCAGCTACATGCTTGATCTGAGCGGGTTGCGCTTCGCACTGGCAGTGCTGCTCACGCTGGCGGTGCTGTACGGCCTGGGCGCACTGGCCAGCCGGGTGATCGGCAAGCGCCTGTTGGCATGGATCGACCGCCTCATCGCGCGTATCCCGTTGGTGCAGTCGATCTACGGCGGCACCAAAAAACTGCTCGCGGTGCTTGCCGTCAAGCCCGAGGGTGCACAGCGCGTAGTGTTGATCGACTTCCCGAATCGTGACATGAAGGTGGTGGGGTTCGTCACCCGCGTTATCCGCGAAGAGGGCAGTGCCCGCGAGCTGGCTGCCGTGTACGTGCCCACCACACCCAACCCGACCTCGGGCTATCTGGAAATCGTGCCCGTCGATCAGCTCACACCAACCGACTGGAGCGTCGATCAGGCGATGGCCTTCATCATTTCCGGCGGCGCGGTGAGCCCGGATCGCATCCCCTACAGCCGTCCCGCGTCGGCCAGTGCGACCGAAATCCCGCCCCGCACAGATGCCATACCATGACCAATGGCGCTTGTCAGCGCAGCAGGCACTACCCACGCTGAGCCGTTGTTTTCGCACCACCATCCATTTTCAGAGGTTTTCATGCCCATTCGCCCGCTTACCCTCGCCATCGGCCTGTCGCTCGCCACCGTGCTGGCAGCCTGTTCCAGTTCGAATCAGGCACCTGAAGTAGCCACCCCAGCGCCGGCCATGGTCGATCCGGCACAGCTCGCCACCCAGCTTGACACCATGTACGCGGAGTTCTGGGAAGCATCGCTCAAGCTCAACCCGTTGCAGGCCACGTTCATTGGCGATGCCCGCTACAACGACCAGTTGCCCAATTTTCTGAGCGCCGACTACCGCCAGCAGGCGCACGATTTCACCCAGCAATGGCTGGCGCGCGCGCAGGCCATCGACCCGTCCGCACTGAGTGGGCAGGCACGCATCTCGTACGATATTTTTGTGCGCGACCTCAAATCCGAACTGGAATCCGAGCGCTTCCCGGACTGGATGCAGCCGATCAACCAGTTCAGCTCAATGGCCAGTTTTGCCGTGCAACTGGGCTCGGGCAGCAGCGCGCAGCCATTCAAGAGCGTGGTTGATTACGACAACTGGCGCAAGCGCGGCGATGCCTTGGTGGTGCTGTTCGATCAGGCCATCGCCAACATGCGCGAGGGCATGGCCGCTGGCGTGGTACAGCCCAAGGTGCTGATGCTCAAGGTGTTGCCACAACTGGACGCGGTGATCAAAGCCAAACCTGAGGATTCCGACTTCTGGGGCCCGATCACGCGCCTGCCAGCACAGTTCAGCGATGCCGACAAGCAGCGTCTCAGCGCGGACTATCGCGCCCTGATCGGCGAGCGCTTGATGCCGACGTACCAGCGCCTGCGCGATTTCATCGCCAGCGAGTACCTGCCCGCCTGCCGCGATAGCGTCTCGCTGTCGGCGCTGCCCGACGGCGAAGCGTGGTACGCATTCAACGCCAAATCGCAAACCACCACCAACCTGACACCGGCGCAGATCCACCAGATCGGCCTCGATGAGGTGGCTCGCATCCACGGTGAAATGCGCAAGGTGATGCAGCAGGTCGGCTTCACCGGCGATCTCAAGGCATTCTTCAGCTTCCTCACCACCGACAAGCAGTTCGAGTTCAGCAGCGAGCAGGCATTGCTCGACGCCTACAACGGCTTGCGCGAACGCATCGACACCCGCATCCCGGAACAGTTCTCGCTGCTGCCAAAAGCCGGTTTCGAGATTCGCCCGATCGAAGCCTTCCGTGCTGCCGCCTCGGCCGGTGGTGAATACCAATCACCCAGCGCCGATGGGTCGCGCCCCGGCATCTTCTACGTCAACACCTACGACCTGCCTACCCGCAAGACCTGGGACATGGAAGACCTGTACCTGCACGAGGCGATCCCGGGCCATCACTTCCAGATCGCGATCCAGCAGGAACTGGGCGACGTGCCGGCGTTCCGCCGCTTTGGCGGCACCACCGCGTTCGCCGAAGGCTGGGGGTTATATGCCGAATCGCTGGGCAAGGATCTGGGTGTCTACACCGATCCGTACATGTACTTCGGGCGCTTGCAGGGCGAGCTGTGGCGCGCGATCCGGCTGGTGGTGGATACCGGCCTGCATGCCAAAGGCTGGACTCGCGAGCAGGTGATCGCCTACATGCACGACAATTCAGCGGTAACCGACGTCGATGCGATCGCCGAAGCCGAGCGCTATATCGCCATTCCCGGCCAGGCGCTGGCGTACAAGATCGGCGAGCTCAAGATCCAGGAATTGCGCAAACGCGCCTCCGAAAAACTGGGCGACAAATTCGACATCCGCGAATTTCACGCGCAGGTGCTGAAGGACGGCGCCCTGCCGCTGGACGTGCTGGAAGCCAAGATCGATCGCTGGATCGCAGCGCAGTAATCGCCGCCCGGGTGGCGCGCGATGCGCCAACCCGTGGCTAGCGCGGCGTTGTTGGCAAGCGGCAACACTGCGGCATGGCCATCGGCGCGGAGGCAGTGTCGCCGCGCGCAGCGGCTTTAATCGCGCATGTTCTCGAACTGCAGCGGCAATTCGAACTCGCCGCCCTTGAGCAACGCCATGGCCGCCTGCAAATCATCGCGCTTTTTGCCGCTGATACGCAGCTTGTCGCCGTTGATCTGCGCCTCGACCTTGATTTTTGCCTGCTTGATCTCGGCGATGATCTGCTTGGCGATTTTCTGTTCGATGCCCTGCTTGATGGTGACTTTCTGCCGTGCCTGCGCCAGATTGATTTCCGGCTCGGCCACGTCGAGGCATCGGATGTCGATGCCGCGCGCCACCAGTCGGCCACGCAGAATGTCGAGCATCTGCTTGAGCTGAAAATCACTGGGCGCGATCTGGGTTACCAGCCCATCGTTCAACTCGAAGCGGGCATCGCAACCCTTGAAATCAAAGCGATTGCCCAGCTCGCGATTGGCGGTATCCACCGCATTGGTCAATTCGTGCTTGTCGACTTCGGAAACCACATCGAATGAGGGCATGGCGACAACAGGTCATGGAGAGGTGGCATCGAGTCTAGCAGCCTGTCGGGCTTGACGCTGATCTATGGCGGAAAAGCCGAGATCGATCAAGCCCGACAGGCTGCTGGCAGACAGGTAGCGGGGCTTGCGCTATCGTAGTCACCGTTTTCCCGGTGGATGACGGCACCATGGCAGGCAATAAATCCGCGATCGACGACGCCAAGCTCGACCGCATCGTGGCGCAGGCGCGGCGCGACGCCGAGCAGCGCGACAAGGGGTATCGCGAACGCGCGTTGAAAATGTACCCGTGGATATGCGGTCGCTGTGCGCGCGAGTTCACTCGCGCCAACCTGCACGAGCTGACCGTGCACCATCGCAACCACGATCATGACTGCAATCCGCCCGACGGCAGCAACTGGGAGTTGTTGTGCGTGTATTGCCACGACAACGAACACTCGCGCTACGTCGATTACACCGGCGAAAGCGCCGCTACTGCCGAGGCAAAAACGGAGCTGGCAACAACCAACCCGTTCGCCGGGCTGGCTGGCCTGCTCAAGGACAAGCGCTGAAGCGACGGCCGCTGGCGTTCAGATTTCCGGGGCGATCTGCTGCTTGATGCCTTCGAGCAGCTTGCGGTGTTCTTCGTTGCTGTCGCCGCCACCATAGACCAGGGCGCCGGAGGTGTAGGTACTGCCGAAGGTTGCCGCTGCGATGTACACCTGGCCGATGGCATTGGCCAGTTGTGCTTCGTCCATGGGCGGCAACGGATGGATGAACACACTCCACACGATGCCATTGGCCACTGCGTAGCGGGCATCGAGTACCGCATCGAAATTGGCCTGCAACATGCGTTGCACGATTTCGATGTCGATCGCATCGGTGCGGGCGATCGGGGTCATGATGCGCATCCGCCCGGCGCGCTCATCACCCACCAGAATCAGAGTGCGCTCGCGCACCTGGAACTGCACGGCGTTGCCATCGGCGCGCGCTTCGGGGTCGATCCGCTTGATCAATTCGGCCAGCCCGGCCAGCGTCATGTCGCCGGGCAGACGTTCCACCGGCGGTGCGGTCGGCGCCTGATCCGGGGCCTGGCCTTGCAGCGCTTGTGCCGACGCCGGCCCTGCCAGCAGCAGCGCTGCACCCGTCAACAAGGCGACACAAAGACAGCGTGCATGCGTCATCGGCGATCCGCCACGGTTTGATTTGGCGCCCACTGTACCCACTGGTGTAGTGCTTCGCTACCATCGCTGCTTTCAAAGCAGCGCCGGAAGCTCTGGCCAAGGCGCTGCGCGCAGGCAATGGCAAGCCCTTGGCAAGCTCGGCAACACTGGCATGGCGCTTGCGGAACGCCCCGGCGGGCGGTCTTCTGGCTGGCCAGACGACCGCTGAATGTGCCGGCAACGCCAGCGCATGCAGACCGCGCTTGACGCCAGCCCGCGCTGCGGTCAGTCTCGGGCATCACCCTGGATCGAGGTTGCCATGTCCGTCGCACGTATTGTGTTGCTGGTTGTCTGGTTGCTGGCGTTGGCTACCGTGCTGTTGCCGATCGTGCATCCACTGGCCAACGTTGGCCGCTGGCTGTTCTGGGTATTGCTGTTCGCGCACCTGATCGAGTGTGTGCTGTACTGGCCGCGCCTGCGCGCCGCGCCCGGTTCGCGCCTGGGCCATGTCGTGAATACGCTGTTGTTCGGTATCGTGCACGTGAAGTCGCTGCCGCGGCCGTGAGCCTTACCCGCGTTCGCGGCCAGCATCCGCCGGCGCCGGCTGGCCGACTCGCTCCGGCCCATGGCGCACGAAGCGCCACCACAGCAAGCCCGCGCACAGGCTGAATGCCATCATGGTGCTGGCCAGCAACACCGCGTTGGCAGCGATGGCCGCCACGACTGCGCCGGCAATGATCGCATTCAGGCCGAGGCTGATGAACGCTTGCAGTGAAGAAGCCGCACCGCGTTGACGCGGATAGCGATCGAGAATCAGCAACGTGATGATCGGAAACGCCAATGCCACTCCGAAGGCATTGAGCGCCAAGGGCAGTACCGCCCACGGCAGCGCTGGCGCGGTGGCCAGCAGGTTGTAGAGCAGGTTGATCAGTGCCGCACCGATGCACACGCTGAAACCGGCGCTGGCCAGGGCCTTGCCACCGACACGGCCGGCGAGGCGACCACTGGTGAATGCGCCCAGCATCATGCCGCTGATCATCGGTGCAAAAAACCAGGCGAACTGCTGTGCGTTCAAGTGCAGGATATCGAGCACAAACGCCGGCGCCGCGCTGATGTAGACGAACAACGCGGCAAAGTTGCAGCTCGCGATCAGGCTGAGCCGCAGAAACACGCGGTCGCGCGCCATCGCCACATTGCCATGCCACAGATCGCTGGCGCGAAACGACTTGCGCGCGTGCACGGGGTGGGTTTCCGGCAGCGCCCGCAGCACCGCCAACAGGATCAACGCACCGAACACCACCAGAAACCAGAAAATGGCGCGCCAGCCGGCCCAGCCCAGCAGCCAGCCACCGATGACCGGTGCAATCGCTGGCGCCAGCCCAAAAATCATCGATACCTGGCTCATCAAGCGTTGCGCGTCGTGGCCATCAAACACGTCGCGGATTACCGCCCGCCCGACGATCATGCCAACGCCCGCCGAGAGGCCCTGGAGCAAACGGAAAAACAGCAGCCAGCCTATGCTGGGGGCCAATGCGCAGCCCATCGATGCGAGGGTGAATACCGCCAGGCCGCCGATGATTACCCGGCGCCGCCCGATCGCATCGGACAGCGGCCCATGCAGCAGGCTCATCACGGCATAAGCGAACAGATACACGCTGATGGTTTGCTGCATCGCGACTTTGCCGACGCCAAATTGGCCGCCGATATCGGGAAACGCCGGAAACACGGTGTCGATCGAAAAGGCGCCAAACATCGCCAGCGCCCCGAGCAGGGGCGCGAGACGACGGGGCGGCAAGGTGGAGCGAGCGATCATGTCGTTACCGCGAACGGGCCCACAGGATAGCAGCGCAAAGTGCAATGTCGGTGTCGGCCGGATGCAACGCTGTGATCCGCGCTGGATGGGGCCGGGGCCACGAAACCAGCACAGAAACGTAAAGCTACGGGTCGGCAAAGGCCGCAAAAAACGCAAAAGGCAAGCACGAAACCGAATCAGGAGACGAATGGGTAGAGACCAATGGCGTTTGCTCAAGCCCGACCTTCCTTGGCTCGTCAATCCAGCGAAAGCGGGCATGACGACGCCAAACCACGTGCCATTGCACCAAGATTCGCTTTTATTTGCGCCTTTGGCGTCCTTTGCGGACTGTTGCGCTTTACGCGCTCCAAGTCCCGGGCCCCGGGGCCCAAGTCCCGCGCCCCGAATAGTGCCCCGAATAGTGCTTTTGTCGAGTGCTGCAAAATGCGAAAATAGCCGGCCATGCATCGCATAGGCGCGATCACCACGCCAGCGCGTGTTCCTTGCAGCTTGATCAACTCCGGACTCTCAATGACTGTAACCGCCGACGAACGCTTTGTTCCCGGTCAACGCTGGTATTCCAGCGCCGAACCCGAACTCGGCCTTGGCACGGTATTGCGTGTGCAGGCACGCAACGTGCAGATCGTGTTCGATGGTGCCGATACCTTGCGTCAGTACGCCATGCACAGCGCGCCCTTGCTGCGGGCGGCGTTTCGGGCCGGCGAGCGGATCTGCATCGACGGCCGCGAATGGCGGGTCGATGCCGTCACCGAGGTCGATGCGCTGCTGGATTATCACTGCGGCGAGCAGACCTTCAGTGAAGGTCTGCTCGATGCCGGGCAACCGGTTGCGCAGGCTGACAGCCGGCTGTTGTCCGGTCGCATCGATCGCAGCGGTCGCTTTGACTTGCGTGCCGAGTTGCTGACGCGCCGCGCGCAGGCGCGTAGCCATCCGGGCTGGGGCATTCTGGGCGCGCGTATCGACCTGATCGATCATCAATTGCGCATCGCCGCACTGGCCGATGAGCGCAACCCAGTGCGCTTGCTGTTGGCCGACGAGGTTGGCCTGGGCAAGACCATCGAAGCCTGCCTGATCGCCGCCCGCCTGATCGCTACCGAGCGTGTCGGCCGGGTGCTGGTGCTGGTGCCCGAATCGCTGGTACATCAATGGTTCGTCGAGTTGCTGCGTCGCTTCAACCTGCGTTTTGCGATCTTTGACGAGGAGCGCTGCGCGGCCATTGTCGATGCCAACCCCGGCGCCAACCCGTTCGAAGATTCGCAGTGGTTGATTGCCAGCAGCGATTGGCTGGCCAGCAATGCAAAACGCCGCACGCAGTTGCTGGCGGCTGGTTGCGACCTGGTGTTGATCGATGAGGCGCACCATCTGGAGTGGCATCCGGACGACATCAGTGTGCAATACCGTTTCGCCGAGCAGTTGGCGGCCAGTGCCGCGCACCTGTTGTTGCTGTCGGCCACTCCCGAACAGCTCGGCATGGCCGGGCATTTCGCGCGGCTGCGCCTGCTCGACCCGGCGCGCTATCCCGATCTGGCGGCGTTTACCGCCCAGCTCGAGCATTACCAGGAGCTGTCGCGGATCGTCGCGGCACTGGACGCCAGCAGCGTGCTGAGCGCAGCCCAACGCGCCGCATTGCAGCGCCTGTTCGTCAACGACGGCGACACCCTGGCCGGGCATCTGGATCGGCTTGCCGCCGGCGAGCACGGTGCGCGCGAAGCCTTGATTGCCGACTTGATCGATCGCCACGGAACCGGACGAGTGATGGTGCGCAACCGGCGCGCGGCAGTTGGCGGTTTTCCCAAGCGCATCGGTCACCTCGATCGCCTGGCTGCCAGTGACGACCCGACCCATGCCGGCACCTTGCTCGCCGAGTTTTTGGCCGATGCCGATGCGGCCGGCGATGACGCGCAACACTGCGAGCCGCAACACGATTATCTGCGCGATCCGCGCCTGGACTGGCTGCTGGCGGTGCTGGAGCGCATCGCGCCGGGCAAGGCGTTGCTGTTGTGCCGTTCGCGGGCGAAGGTGCAGGCGCTGGAAGAAGCCCTGCGTTTGCGCTCGGGGGTGCAGGTGGCACGCTTTCATGAGGACATGAGCCTGCTGCAACGCGACCGCAATGCCGCCTGGTTTGCCGACCCCGAGGGTGCGCCATTGCTGATTGCCAGCGAAGTCGGCGCCGAGGGGCGCAATTTCCAGTTTGCGCAACACCTGATTCTATGGGACTTGCCGCTCGACCCCGACCAACTTGAGCAGCGTATTGGACGACTCGATCGCATCGGCCAGCGTGGTGATGTCAACATCCATGTCAACGCCGTAGTTGGCAGCGCCCAGGACATGCTGCTGCGTTGGTACGACGAGGGCCTGGATGCTTTTACCGGCGTGGTTGCCGACGGCCGCAGCCTGCTGCGCGCGTTTCGCAGCGAACTACTGGCGCTGGCGCCACAGCCGTCGCATTACGCTGTCGATGCGCTGATCGCGCGCAGCCGCAGCCTGCACAGCGAGCTGGCAACGCGCATTGCCGATGGCCGCGATCGCTTGCTCGAACTGGCCAGCCAGCGCGGCGATGACCGCTTGCGCGATGCCCTGCGCGCGGCCGACGACGAGGACGCGCACGATGATTTTCCGCTGCGACTGCTGGAGCAGCTTGGCGTGCAGCACGAAGACCTCGGTAGCGGCCTGTTCAGCATCGACCCCGAGTATCTGGCAGTCGATGGCCTCGATACGCTGAAGGAAGGCCCCAGCCAGGTTTGTCTGGCGCGCGAGCTGGCGCTGGCACGCGACGACGTGCTGTATCTGCGTGCCGATCATCCACTGGTGATCGCCGCCGGTGATCTGGTGTTGGCCAGCGAAGCCGGCAACGCCGCGTTCGTGGTCGACGAATTGCCGGCGCGCAGTGCGATTCTGGAGGTGCTGTTCGTGCTTGAGTGTGTCGCCGCGCCGGGTCTGGATGCCGAGCGGTTTCTCCCGGCGCTGCCGATGCGGGTAGCGGTGGATACACGCCTGCAATTGCGCCCGGACTTTCGCCTCAGCCCGCGTGCGCAGCAGCGTGCCGCCGAGCGCGACTACGACCTCAGCGGTCAGCGCCGATTGCTCGGCAAGTTGCTGCCGCCGATGCTGCACGCCGCGCGCGAGATCGCTGCGGCGCAAGCGAGCGAACGCATCGCGCGAGCGGTGCAGCAGGCGCGAGTAACGCTCGATGCGCAGATCGAACGGCTGCAGGCGCTGGCACGGCACAATCCAGCGATCGATCCGGCACAGATCACCCAGCTTGCCGCCACGCGCGAGCAACTCGCGGCAGCGCTGGCACAGGCACGGCCACGGTTAGATGCGTTGCGCCTGGTGGGCAGCCCGGATTTTGTCAGTCTGCGTGGGTGATGAAGCCGAGCTCGCGACTGGGGGAGAAGGCTAAAACACATTGGGTCTGCGTACATGATTCGGGTGTTATCAAAATGATCATTCCGCCGTGAAAAAATCCGACTTCCATTACCAACTTCCGGTCGAGCTGATCGCGCAGCAGCCGCTGCCGGAACGTTCCGCCAGCCGGTTGTTGCATGTGCCGCCGGCACCGGCCGCATTCGCGGATCGCTCGATGCGCGATCTGCCGGGTTTGCTGGCACCCGGCGATCTGCTGGTGTTCAACGATACCCGCGTCATCCCGGCGCGACTGTTCGGCCACAAGGATAGCGGTGGCCGCATCGAGATTCTGATCGAGCGCATCCTCGATGCGCGTGAGGCCACGGCGCAACTCGCCTTCAGCAAGGCACCCAAGGCCGGCAGCCGGATCGTGCTCGATGCCGGTGGCGAGTTGCAAGTAATCGCGCGCGAGGACGCGTTTTTTCGCCTGCGCCTGCAATCGCACGAAAGCTTTGAACAACTGCTGGTTCGCGCCGGACGGTTGCCATTGCCGCCCTACATCGCCCGTGAGCCGGACCGCAACGACAGCGAACGTTACCAGACCGTGTTCGCGCGCAATGCCGGCGCGGTAGCCGCACCCACCGCCGGCCTGCATTTCGATGAACCGTTGCTGGCGGCGTTGCGTGAACGCGGCATCGGCTTCGGCCATGTCACCCTGCATGTCGGCGCCGGCACCTTTCAACCGATGCGGGTGGAATCGTTGCACGAGCATCGCATGCACAGCGAATGGCTTAACGTGGGTGCGCAGTTATGCGAGCAGATCGTGCAAACCCGTGCTTGCGGGGGGCGAGTGATCGCGGTCGGCACCACCGTGGTGCGGGCGCTGGAAACCGCGTTGCGCGATGGCCTGGTGCAGCCGTATGCCGGCGACACCCGTATTTTCCTGTTCCCCGGCAAGCACATCGCATCGGTCGATGCCATGCTGACCAACTTCCACCTGCCCGAATCGACGCTCTTGATGTTGGTGTCGGCGTTTTCCGGGCGTGAGCGCATCTTCGCCGCGTATCGCCACGCCATCGCGCAGCGCTACCGGTTTTTTTCGTACGGCGATGCGATGCTGCTGTATCCCACCTAAGGATGGTCTGAACAAGTCCATTCAGACTCACCGAGCCCGGCACATGCCCGGACCCGGCAATGCGATGCTCAACCCCGATCAGCCCTCGGAATCCACCACCACCGCGCCATCCTTCATCGGCAGACGGTCGCCCACCTCGCCCGGATCGTTGGTCATGCGCAGGGTATCGATCTGATCCTTGTAGCGGTAGGTCACATCGTAGGCCACGACTATCGGCTTCTTGCCGAGCGCGATGGTTTCGCCCGGCTTGCGGGTGACACGCTTGCTTGCGGTCTCGCCATCCACGACATAGGTCACGTCGTAACCCACCACTTCATCGCGGGTTTCGGTGATCGTCTGGCACGAGCGCTCAACACGCGATTCGCTGTGCGCATTGGCCTCTTGCTGGTTCTCCTGAATCTTGCGGCCGGCGTAAGCACCGCCGGCAACACCCGCCACCGTGGCCACGGTCTTGCCGGTGCCACCACCGATCTGGTTGCCGAGCAGGCCACCGACCACAGCACCGATGGCGGTACCGGTGATCTTGTTCGGATCCTTTGGCTGCACCTGATATTCGACGACCTTGTCTTCGCAGACCTCGCGCGGGCCGGTGCGCGACTCGGTGATCGGCTCGACAGCGAGCACCTCACCCTTGACATTGACGATCTTGGTGATTTCATCGACCTTGACGACCTGCGCATAATCGCCGAACAGGCGGCTCTGGTAGGCCGCCATCGCGGAGCCACCCGCCAGGACGGCAACGATGGCGATGACTAGTGGCTTGTTCATGGACTACCCCTCAAGATGAACCGGATGAGCGGCACTGGCCGCGGCGTCATTAGAAGCCCTGCAAGCTGAACCGCAGCCCGAACCCACCGCCCCATGACACTCCGGAGCCGACATGAGAAAACTGTTGTTCGCACCGCTGTTGCACTTCGCCCGCAAGCTGCGCTTTCCGACGCTGTTCGCGCTGACCACGAGCCTGTTCGTGCTCAATGTGCTGATTCCCGACCCGTTGCCATTCATCGATGAAATCGTGCTGGCATTGGGCGCGCTGCTGTTTGCTGGATGGCGGCGCAAGCCAAATGACGCGGGCAATGCTGACTGACAGCCACTGCCATATCGATGCACCTGAGTTCGACGCAGACCGCGCTGCGGTGATCGCGCGCGCGCGCGCCGCTGGCGTCAGCCGCCAGATCGTGCCGGCGATCGCGTGCGCGTCATGGCCATTGCTGCGTAGCGTGTGCGCGCAGCATCACGGCCTGTTCCCCGCCTACGGCCTGCACCCGATGGCTCTGCCCGAACACCGCCCCGAGCACCTCGCTGCCCTGCCCGACTGGATCGCTCGCGAACATCCGTTGGCAGTCGGCGAATGCGGGCTCGACTTTTTCGTGCCGGGCCTGGATGCCGACGCGCAGCATTGCTATTTCAACCGGCAATTGCAGATTGCACGCGAATTCGATTTGCCGCTGATCATCCATGCCCGGCGCGCGGTGGACGCGGTGATCGCAGGCATTCGCCGAGTCGGCAAACTGCGCGGTGTCGTACACAGTTTCTCCGGCAGTGAAGAACAGGCAAGGCAATTGTGGCAACTGGGCTTTTATCTCGGCCTGGGTGGCCCGCTCACCTACCCGCGCGCCAATCGCCTGCGCCGCCTGGTCGCAGCGATGCCGCTTGAGCAACTGTTGCTGGAAACCGATGCGCCCGACCAACCCAACTGCGGTCATCAGGGCGAGCGCAATGAGCCGGCGCGCCTGCGCGAGGTGCTGAAGGTGGTAGCGCAACTGCGTGGCGAATCCGAAGCGCGCCTCGCCGAAGCGACCTCGGCCAATGCCGAGCAGCTGTTCCGCTTGCCTGATCGCAGCAATCACCAGCAACCCTTGGCGCACGCCAACCGTGCCAGCGACACCGGCAGATGCCAACCCTGAGCAATGCGGCACGAAGTTGTAGCGCACGTCGCCAAGCGGGAACCATTGCCGTCGTGCGCGCCTCCAAGACGAGGGTTTCGTGCAGCAGGAGAGGATCATGCGTCATGTCAACAAGACTATCGGCCTCATCGTTGGCATCGTGCTGGCCATGCCCGGTTTTGCCGCCAGCGCAGCGCAAGCCGATGGTGAAAAAGCCACGCCACAGCGCCTCGACCTGCACGTGAAAGCGGGCCCCGAGCCAAGAGTCGCATCACAAGCCAGCGATCTGGCGATCGAGGGCTACAGCCCGGTTTCCTACTTTGAAAAGAACCTGCCGGAAAAAGGCAAGCCCGAGTTCCAGAGCACCTATCAGAGCAAGGTGTATTACCTCGCATCGGCCGAACAGTTGGCAAAATTCGAAGCCGACCCGAAGCACTACGCGCCGGTGTTTGGCGAATATTGCCCGTACAGCCTGGCGCTGGGCCGACGCGTCGCCATCGACCCGACCCGTTTCGAGATCGTGCAGGGCCAGTTGCTGCTGTTCCACAATTCGGCTGAACTCGACGCACTGAGCGAATGGGACAAGAGCAAGGACAAGGATCAATTGCTCAAGCGTGCCAACGGCGAGTACACCCTGTTTCGGTTCTGATCTGCGTTTGCAGTTGCATATCCCCAGCTTCGTTCGCACCTGCGCATTGCGCACCGCAAGCTACTGCGTGTTTCCCTGAATCGACCGGCAACGGCGCGCGGGTGGCGGCGAGGCTGCGTGTGACAGCGCACCGACGTTGGCCGGCGACAGACGCAGCATGCACAGGCTCCACCCACCTGATGCCGCGCGACTCCGCGCGGCACGGGACTTCATATGAGGTCACCATGAAAACGCCAAGCAAACACGACACATCCTGCTGTACGCCGAACGCACACGCGCAGACACCCGCCAAGGCTGCCGCAATACTGGTTGCGCCGATCGCCAAGCCCGCCGCATCGCCCGCAAAGTCGCCGCCTGCGTCCCACCACGCGGCTGGCGCGCCGAAGGCACGCTCATGAGCCTGCCCAGCATTGATGAGCTCAAGGGCAAATGGAAGCAGCGTGTCGGTTCCGCCAAGATCGTCTGGGGCAAGCTGACCGAAGACGAACTGCTCAAGTCCGAAGGCCATGCGCAAAAGCTGGCCGGTCTGGTTCAAGAGCGTTACGCCATTACCCGCGACGAAGCCGACAAACAGGTTTCCGACTTCTTCAAGAAACACAGCTAAAGCCATCGCGGTCGCCGCACCACGCGTCGCCACCGGGCTCCCCCCTGCATCGCATTGCCCGGCGTCCCCGGTTGTGACTCTGCACGCGGCGGACGCCAGACCATCAGCCAACGGAGTATTCCATGCAATCACCCATTCGCACCTCGCTCATCGCTGCAGCCGTCGCGCTGAGCCTGTTCGCAATCGCTGGTGGCGCCAGCGCTACCGATAGCGTTTCCCAGGACGTGGTTGAAGCCCGCCAGGAAACCCAAATCTGGACCACCTATGCGCTGAGCCCGTACCTGCGTGCCAACGACATCAAGGTGACCGTGCATGGCGACACCGCCACCCTCACCGGCAAAGTGGGTGAGGATGTCGACAAGGATCTCGCCAAGCAGATCGCGTTGGGTGTCAACGGCATCCAGAAGGTCGACAACCAGATTGTGGTGACCTCGGACTATGAGGCGCCCAAAGCGTCCACCGACCGCACTTTCGGCGAGTTCATCGATGATGCCTCGATCACCACTGCGGTGAAGTCCAAGCTGCTGTGGAGCAAGCACGCCGAAGGTATGTCCGCCGATGTCGACGTACTGCGCAGCAAGGTGACTCTGCGCGGTACCGCCGCCAGCGTGGCGCAAAAGGAAGCAGCCGGTCGGCTGGCACGCAACACCAAGGGCGTGATGTCGGTTGACAACCGCATCGAGGTCAAAACGGCCAAGACCACACAACACATGCCGAGCCGGTCGATGTCCGACACCTGGATCACCACCAAGGTAAAGTCGAGCCTGGCCTACTCGGCCAATGTCGATGGCTCCGCGATCTCGGTGACCACCACCAAGGGTGTGGTCGATCTGAGCGGCAAGGTACATAGCGGTGCGGAGCGTGCGTTGGCGATTGAGCTGGCGGAAAACATCCGCGGCGTTACTGCCGTGCATGCCAAGGGGCTTACTACGCTCTAATCCAGTATCGCGCTGGACGATCACGCCGCAGCACAATCCTCGAATGAGGATGCTGCGGCGTTTTCATTTCTGCACGACAGCGAAACAGGTCTATGCCTGTCGGCGAAACGGCGAGCGATCGCAAGCCGCGACAATTTCCGCCGTTCGAGCAATCGGCCGGCCAGGTGACGCCATGGGTGCGCCAGCGCACCGACGAACGCCGCGCCGAAGCGAAGACTAAGCGCTTGTTGAACGGCACTCAATTCGTGGAATCCCTGCTTCGATTCGTTGTTCGCGGCGTGGCCATGACGAACGCAGTCAATGCCTGTGCAAAGCACTGCGGCCAGCACTTTGGCGCTGTGCGAAGTCACTGGGTCCATCCACGATGTCAACACCGTATTCGATTCCCGTCGCCGGATCGAATGACGGAAAACAACGGCGATTTCCACCAGGCCACTGCCATGATCCGTCTATTGCCCCATGTCCATCCCTCAACCCGAATCTCGCTGCTGCCGATTGCAGCGGTGCTGGCTGGTCTGCTCTCACTGGCCGGTTGCGCCACCACCCAGCCAGCACCGGATCAAGCGCTGCAGGCCGCTGAAATGGCCATCGGCAATGCCGAGCGTGATCGCGCGTCGCAGTTTGCCGCCGCTGAGCTGAGCGAAGCCAGAACCAAGCTCAGCGCCGCACGTGATGCCGTGCGCAATGAGGAAATGGTGCACGCCAAGCGTCTCGCCGAGCAGTCGCAGGCCGACGCCGAGCTGGCATCCGCCAAAGCGGGCGTTGTTCAGGCCACCACCGTCAACGACGAGATGCAGAAGAGCATCGACATCCTGCAGCAGGAAATGCAACGCAACAAGGGAGCACACTGATGACCACACGCACCCACAACCTCGCACCGCTACTCGCCACCGCCATTGCCTCGCTGCTGATGGTCGCGTGTTCCAGCACACCGACCAAGCCGGAAGCCGCCAGTGGTGCGCGCCAGAAGCTGACCCAGTTGCAGGCCAACCCGCAGTTGGCCAGCCGCGCCCCGGTTGCCATCAAGGAAGCGGAAGCCGCGGTGCGCGCTGCTGAAACGCCGAGCAAGGACGTAGTGCTGACTGCGCATCGCGTTTTCATCGCCGAACGCAAGGTGGATACCGCGGTGGCGTTGGCGCAAAGCCGAATGTTGGTGGACCACCGCAAGGTACTCAGCGATGAGCGCGACAACATGCGTCTGCAAGCGCGAACCAACGAAGCCAACCGCGCGCACGCCGATGCTGAGATGGCACGCAGCCAGACCGATCAGGCACAAATGGTCGCCGACCAAGCCCGCCTGCAGAATGCCGCGTTGAAGCAGCAGATCGCCGAACTCAACGCCCGCGAAACCGATCGTGGCTTGGTCGTCACCTTGGGCGACGTGCTGTTCACAACCGGCCGCGCCGATCTCAAGGGCGGCGCCACCAGCAACCTCAGCAAGCTCGCCGCATTCCTCAATCAATACCCGGATCGGACGGTGGTCATCGAAGGCCATACCGACAGCACCGGCAGCGAGGACTTCAACATGGGCCTGTCGCAACGTCGCGCCGATTCGGTGAAGACATACCTTGCCGGTCAGGGCATCGCCAGCCATCGGCTTGATGCGCTTGGCAAGGGTGAAGGCTACCCGGTGGCCGGCAACGACTCGGCAACCGGCCGTCAACAAAATCGCCGCGTCGAGGTAATCATCGCCAACGCCACCACCCGGTAATCGGTCGGCAAACGAAACCGCAGTGGTTGCGTTTGCCGACACCGCCGTGCCCGCTGACGCGTCGCGTCACCGGCAAGGCGGTGCGCGATTGGGTGTGCGTTGCCGCCACCTCGCGTCAATCGCGTTGCGATTGCCCGCTTTGCGTGGCTGTTCAACAACCGCGGTCATCGCAAACTGATGGTGATCGATGGTCGCGTCGCCTTCACCGCCGGCATCAACATCAACATCAGCGGCAGCAAGGACGAAGCGGAATATCTGGCCGGCGGCTGGCGGGCCCCCGAGTGCGCATCGGGGCCCGCGGTCACCGATTTTCAGCGACGGCTCGTGGCCACCGGGGCACGCCTGAAGGGTGAACCGCTGGCACCGCGCATATACTTCCCGGCGCTTTCACCAGCAGGCGGCCAGATCGTGCGCGTCGTCGGCAGCGAGCTCGACAATCGGCATGGCCTGCTGGCTTCAACAGCCGGCATTGGTTCGCTGGCGTACAGACGCGGTTGCCGTTACCCGGATACGCTTCATCCAGAACAGGGCTTGCAGGCCGAATGGCCTGATGGCCGGGTCGGCGCACTCAAGCCGCACCGCTTTTCTCACTTTTCATCCGAGCCCATCGCTCGCCTCAGACGACCTCTCGACAGACTCCTGTAGAGCGCGTGCTGTGCGCCGGCGCTTGGCCACTTTGCCCAAAAACCTCGGTCCAGGGCGTCCAACGGGAGTTTCATCATGTCCAACACAAGCGCAACTTCAGCACGTTCTGGCAACGTCTCACCGGTCAAGCGCAACGCGCTGGCCCTGGCTGTGATGCTGGCCTGCACCAGCATTGGCGTGCAGGCGGCAACGTTCCCGCTCGGCGAGGCTGGCAGCTTCGGCGCGCTTGCTTCACAGACCCTGACCTGTATCGGCGGCACCGCGGTCACTGGCGATGTCGGCATCAGCCCCGGCACCTCCACCTCGATCAGCGGCTTCCCGTCGCCGTGCTCGCTCACCGGCACCCTGCGTGCCAGCGACCTGGCCTCGCCGGCGACCCAGGCCCGCGCTGACGCCATGACCGCCTTCATTGCCTTGGCCCCCGCGGTGATGACCGGCGGCACCGACATCAGCGGCCAGGATCTGGGCGTCATCAATCTGGGCAACGGCGCCGGCGTGCTTACCCCTGGCGTGTATACCTTCACTACCTCGGGCAGCCTCACCGGCACCCTGACGCTCGACGGCCAAGGTCAGGTCGATCCGCTGTTCGTGTTCCAGTTCGGCAGTGCCTTCACTGGCTCTGATGCGGGCGCCAACATGGTGCTGATGAACGGTGCGGTCGCCAGCAACGTGTTCTTCCAGGTCGGCAGCTCGGCCACCATCGGCACCGGCAATGCCCTGTCCGGCACTTTCATCGCCGACCAGTCGGTCACCTTGAAGACCGGCGCTTCGCTCAATGGCCGCGCGATTGGCTTGAATGCCTCGGTCACCCTCGACGGCAATGCCATCGTGGTACCGGGCTTTGTGGCGCCGTCGCCGCCGACACCGATCAACAACCCGCCGAGCGGCCTGCTGAGCATCCTTGGCGAGCTGTGCGAAGGTGAAGTCCTTACCGCCAGCAGCACCATCACCGATCCTGATGGCCTCGGCATGTTCCGTTACCAGTGGTTCGTCAACAACGTGCCGGTGAACGGTGCCACCGCGATCACGTTTGTGCCCGACGCGCAGGCAGCCGGCCAACTGATCCGGGTGGAGGTGCGCTACCTCGATGGCGGCGGCCACAACGAGCTGGTCAGCAGCGCGGCCGTGGGTCCGCTGTGTGCCCAGAAACGGGTGTTCTTTGTCAACCCGGCCGACAATCCCAATCAGCAGACGTTCCTGCGCTTCATCAACCCCAATCCGGTTGCCAACGCGGTCACCATCATTGGCCATGACGACAGCGGCGACCCCGGCCTGGATGCGCAGATGACACTCGCGCTGCCGGCGCAGACCACGATGCAACTCAACGCCAGCGATCTGGAACTGGGCAATACCGCCAAGGGCCTCACCGGCCGCCTCGGCGATGGCACCGGCAAGTGGCAGCTCAAGCTCAACAGCCCTGAACCGATCGTGGTGATGAGCCTGATCCGCACCCCCGATGGCTTCCTGACCAGCGTCAGCGAAGCAGCGCCGCGCAGCGCGATGGGAAAACACGCGTTGGTGACTGCCAATCCGTTCAGCAATCAAGTGCAGCAGGGCTTCATCCGCGTGGTCAATCCCGGCGCCGGCACCGGCATGGTGTTTGTCAGCGCGATCGACGATGCCGGCAACCCGGCGCCCGGCGGTGAACTGGAGTTCGAACTCGGCCCGTTCCAGTCGCTCAACTTCAACAGCGTCGACTTCACCCTTGGCAATCTGGGCAAGGGCCTGAGCGGCGCGCTCGGCGAAGGCGTCGGAGCATGGCATTTCGTGGTGCGCTCGACTCTGGATCTGGGGGTGATGGGGCTGATCCGCACCCCGGACGGCTTTGTCACCAACCTTAGCCACTCCGCTCCGCGCGATGCCATGGATGCCAGCGCCGACCGGATGATGTTCACCGTCAATCCCGGCAGCGATAACACCCAGCAAAGCATGCTGCGGTTGGTCAACAACGACGCTGCAACGGCTGTCGTCGTGTTGTCGGGCATCGATGACAGCGGCACGCGCGGGCGCGACACCGTGTACGTTACCTTGCCGCCGAACAGTGCCACCGAGGTGCTGCCCAGCGATCTGGAGCAAAGCAACCCCAGCGCCGGGGTGTTCAGCAACTTTGGTGGCTTTGGCAACGGTAATGGCCGTTGGCAAGTGACCATGTCGGAGCAGCAGGAAAGCAATGTCGATGCGCAGAGTCTGATGCTGGTACCGGGCGGCTTTCTCACCAACCTGAGCGGTACCGTGCCGCAAACTTCGCAGTTTCAGGCCAAGGTGTGGATCGTCAACCCGGGCAGCAACAGCGACCAGCGCAGCGTGTTGCGCATCGTCAATCGCAGTGCGAGTGCGGGCGCGGTGTTGATCGAAGCCATCGATGACGCCGGTCAGGCCGCACCCGGTGGCAGCGCCACGCTCGCCCTGCCCGCGCTGGCGGCGGTCGAACTTACCGCACAGGACCTTGAGCAAGGCAATGCCGGCAAGGGCATGCAGGGTGCGCTCGGCGACGGCAACGGCAAGTGGCGCATGACCCTGAGCGCGGATGTGCCGATCAATGCCCAGAGCCAATTGACCACGCCGAGCGGCTTTCTTACCGACCTCAGCCGCGTCGTGGAATAAGGCAAGCCAAGCAGCGGGCGAGTGGCGGCCAACATCTGGTCGTCACCCGCAGCGCCGAATGAAAAACCACGGGCTGCGTGCTTCACGCGGCCTGTGGTTTTTTGTTGATGGCGACCGCAATCCGACGTGCCGCGTCGCCGCTGCTGAACGGCCCGAGCGGTGTCCGCGTCGGTTGGTACGCTGGCGAACAGACGCCATCGTGGCAGCGCGGATAATTCAACCGGTACCACAACCCAACCCCGCTATCCCGGCGCACGCACGCTATTTCGCAGTGCCTGCGCGCGCCGCCGCCGCAATCCGTGCTCATCGCTCATCAGCAGCGGCTGTGCTGACGCACTCGCGTCGATAACCCGTCCGTTGAACGCCATGGGCCAGGTCACACCCGGGAACATCCGTTTTCGGCATCCCGCAAAGGAGATCCACCATGTCGTCACGCCATATCCTCGTTTTGACCCGTCCTGATGACGTGGTGCGGATGAAGCAGAGCACATTGGCGCTCGCGGTGCTGCTGGCTTGTGTCAGTTGGGGTGCAGACGCCGCCACCTTTCCGCTGGGTAGCGCCGGCAGCTTTGGTGCCCTGGCCCACGAAACGGTGACCTGTACCGGCGCGGGCACCATCACCGGCGATGTCGGTGTCAGCCCCGGCTCGGCCGTGGTCGGCTTTCCGCCGTGTTCGCTGACCGGCACATTGCATGTCACCGACAGTGCTTCGGGCTCGGGCATTGCCGATGCCGGTACCGCTTTCACCGCGCTCGCCGGGCTGGCACCGGACGCCGACATGACGGGCACCAACCTCGGTGGCCTCACCCTGCCGCCGGGCGTGTACAAATTCACCTCGGGCAGTCAGTTGACTGGCGGCCTCACGCTGGATGGACAAGGCCAGATCGATCCCCTGTTCGTGTTCCAGATCGCCAGTGGCCTGGTGATCGACAGCGGCTCGGCGGTCACCTTGATCAACGGCGCGGTCGCTGGCAACGTATTCTTCCAGGTTGGCACCTCGGCCACCCTCAACACCACCAGCAACATCGCCGGCACCATCATCGCTGGCGCAAGCGTGAGCTTGGCAACCGGCGCGGTGCTCAACGGCCGTGCCCTGGCGCTGACCGGCGAAGTCACCCTCGACGGCAACGCCGTCGTGGTGCCGGGTGCCGGACCGCCGCCGCCGCCGCCGCCGCCGCCGCCGCCGGGCAATGCACCGCCCGCTGGCATGCTGACCATCCTCGGCGAATTGTGCGAAGGCAAGGTACTCACCGCCGACAGCACGATCACCGATGCCGATGGCCTTGGCCCGTTCAGCTATCAATGGTTCGTCAACAACGTACCGGTGAGCGGTGCCACCGCGATCACCTTCGTTCCCGACGCGCAGGCGGCGGGCAAGTTTGTGCGGGTGGAAGCGAGCTACACCGATGGCGGCGGCCATGCCGAGCGCGTCAGCAGCATGGAAGTTGGGCCGGTGTGCCGGCAAAGGCAGGTGTTTTTCGTCAACCCGGCAGAAAACCCGAACCAGCAAACCTTCCTGCGCATCGTCAATCCCAATGCGGTCGCCAACGCGGTCAGCATCGTCGGCCATGACGACAGCGGCACTGTCGGCCTGGATGCGCAGATGACACTCGCGCTGCCGGCGCAATCCACCGTGCAGCTCAATGCCGGCGATCTGGAGCTGGGCAACCCCGGCAAGGGCCTCACCGGCCGCCTCGGTGATGGCACCGGCAAGTGGCAGCTCAAACTCAACAGCCCCGAACCGATTGTTGTGATGAGCCTGATCCGCACCCCCGATGGCTTTCTGACCAGCGTCAGCGAGACCGCACCGCGCGGCGCAACCGGCGATCACTTTCTGGCAATCGCCAATCCGGTCGGCAACCAGACCCAGCAGAGCTTCATCCGCATCGTCAACCCCACCGCAGCGACGGGTGCGGTGTTTGTCAGCGCGATCGACGATGCCGGCAACCCGGCGCCGGGTGGCGAACTGGAGTTCGAACTCGGCCCGTTCCAGTCGCTCAATTTCAACAGTCTGGATTACACCCTCGGCAATCTGGGCAAGGGCCTGATCGGCGCGCTCGGCGAGGGTGTCGGCAAATGGCACTTTACCGTGCGCTCGGCGATAAACCTTGGTGTGATGGGTCTGATCCGCACCCCGGACGGCTTTGTCACCAATCTCAGCCACGTCGCGCCGCGCGTCGCGCGTGATGCCGACAGCGACCGCTTGATGTTGCGCGTCAACCCGGGCAGCAACACCGATCAGCAAAGCGTGATTCGCCTGATCAACCAGGGCGCAGCCGCCACAACCGTGATCCTGTCCGGTGTCGACGATAGCGGTCAGCAAGCGAATGGCACCGTGTTCCTGACCTTGCCACCGCATGGCGCCAGCCAATTGTTGGCCAGCGACCTGGAGTCGGGCAATCCTGGCGCTGGGGTATTCAGCAATGTTGGTGCATTCGGCACGGGCACGGGTCACTGGCAGGTGACGCTGTCGCAACAGGACGGAAGCAATATCGACGCACAGAGCCTGATGCGGGTGCCGGGCGATTTTCTCACCAACCTCAGTGGAAGCGTCGAGCAGACATCACCGCTGCAGGCCAACGTGTGGATCGTCAACCCGGGCAGCAACAGCGACCAGCGCAGCGTGTTGCGCATCGTCAATCGCAGCGATGGCGCCGGAGCGGTGCTGATCGAAGCCATCGATGATGCCGGTGTGGCCGCGCCGGGCGGCAGCATGACGCTGGCGTTGGCACCACGCGCAGCGGCCGAACTCACCGCCCAGGATCTGGAACAAGGCAACCCCGGCAAGGGGCTGCTGGGCGCGCTGGGCGATGGCACCGGCAAATGGCGCATTGCGCTCAGTGCTGATGTAGCGATCCAGGCGCAAAGCCTGCTGACCACGCCAAGCGGGTTCCTTACCGACCTCAGCCGCGTCGTCGAGTAACCCCTCCGGGTTGGCGGCGACAAGCGATTGTTGCCGCACGCGGTCGTTTTCGTGGCATTGGCCAGATGTTGTGGCGGTGCCGGGTTGCGAAGCACATGGATGTGCAAGTGCCGCGCGTGCATGGATGCACGTAAGCGGCCCGAAAACGACCGCTGCTGCGCGGCGCCACGGGTTGAGGCCACAGGCCGTAACCCGGGGCTGCGGGGCATCGCGATCATGCATCACCAACCCCGTCATTGCGTGAACCCGCCATGGGCAATGCCGTGGGTGTCCCCGCGCCGCCGCGGGCAATGGCGCGCTGTGGCAACGATCACTGCAATGATCGTTTGCACCCGGCTCGGGCCACCGCGCCAAGGGCTATCTGAAGGTTGCAGCGAGGGCCTGAAAGTCGGCCGAAAACCACGGTCTGGCGTCATCCGGCATTGCCAGCAGCCGTGCGAACTGCGCCGCCGGCAATGGCCTGCTGAAGCGGAAGCCCTGCCCGACTTCGCACTGATTCGCACGCAGGAAGGCAACCTGCGCCTGAGTCTCAACGCCTTCGGCAATGACCCGCCGCCGTAGATTCAGGCCCAAATTGATGATCGCGCGGACGATGCTCGCGTTGTCCGATTGTGCCGCGATATCGTTTACAAACGACTGATCGATCTTCAGGCTGCTGATCGGAAAGCGCTTCAGGTAGCTCAGACTGGAATAGCCGGTTCCAAAGTCATCGATCGACAGTCGAACGCCGAGCGCATTGAGCGCGGACAGCACCGCCGCCGAATTGTCGCCATGGCGCATCAGCACACTCTCGGTAATTTCCATCTCCAGATAGCGCGGCGGAATGCCGGTCTCGCGCAAAATCTGCTCGACCCCGGCAAAAAAGTCTCGTCGACAAAATTCAAGCGCCGACACGTTGATCGCGATCGGTACCACTGGAAGGCCGGCATTCAGCCATGCACTGATCTGCTGGCACGCTTCGCGCAGCACCCATTGGCCAATCGGCACGATCTGACCACATTCTTCGGCAATGGCAATGAAATCGCAGGGCTGAACCAAGCCAAGCTCGGGATCGCTCCAGCGGATCAATGCCTCTGCGCCGCATAGATTGCCTGACGCCAAATCGATCTGCGGTTGATAATGCAGCACAAACTCGGCATCGCTCAGCGCCCGGTGCAAACTGCCTTCGACTACCTGACGACGCATCGCCTGCGCATTCATTTCGGTCCGGAAATACTGATAGTTGTTGCGGCCGCATGCCTTGGCGTGAAACATCGCCATGTCGGCGCGCTGGATCAACACTTCGACGCTATCGCCGTCATCCGGATAGACACTGATCCCGATGCTGAAGGTGACATGCAATACATGCCCATCAATCAGATGTGGCGCCGAGAAGGCATCGATCACACGCTGTGCGGCCACGGCCGGATCGTATGTATCCTCGAGCCCGGCAAGCAGGATCACGAACTCATCACCTCCTTGCTGACAAACGATATCGGTGCCGCGAATGCACTTGGTGAGGCGCTCGGCAACGCGCGCCAGCAGTTTGTCGCCGACGGCGCGGCCGAGCGAGTCGTTGACATGTTTGAACAGATCGATGTCCAGCAGCAGCAACGCTGCCTGCCTGCCGTTGCGTTTGGCCAGCGCAATCGTCCACGCCAACCGGCCAGCCAGTTGCAGGCGATTGGGCAAGCCGGTAACCGCATCGCGCAATGGCAATTGCTCTACAGAACCGAGCAAAGCCGGCGACGCGCCAATGTCCCTGAACACGATGACGGTACCGAGGACACGCCCATCGTGCGCGTACAGCGGCGTCTGCGAATTTTCGATCGCCAACTCGGACCCATCACCACGAATCAGCACGCCCTTCACGCCGTGGCCGATGACTTGAGCGCACGGCACGCCGCGCGCCGCCGACTCGGCATAGGGCCGTTGCCCGATGACCCTGAATACGTCGGTCGACGGCTGACCCAGCGCATCAGCCAGCGGCCAACCGGTAAGCGCCTCCGCCACTATGCTCAAGTGCGTCACATTGCCACCAGCATCGGTGCAAATCACCGCATCACCGAGGCCATTGAGCAGCGCCCGCGATCGCTCCCTTTCCGCAAACAATGCCTCATCCGCCGCGTGCGCACGGGCCTCGCTGGTGCGCAAAACCTGGGCGTCGGCCTTGCGGTCCTTCGCATGGCGCAGGATGCGCGGCAACCAGTATGAATCCACGCGGCGCCTGCACAGGTAGTCATGCGCGCCGTGCCGCAATGCCATGCGCGCATCGCGATCGGTGTCGATGTCATCGCTCATCACCAGCAACAGCGCAGCCGGCGCCACAGCCTGGATGGCATCGAATGCGGCGATACCGCCACGGTCGGGCAAGGCGAGATCCATCAATACCAGGTCAAAGCTCGCCCGCTGCAGCCGAGCGAGCGCGTCGACCAGGGACGGCGCATGGGTCACCGTGACGGCGATGCCATCTACCGTCGCCAGTGCGCCGCGCAATGCACCGGCGACCGAGTCGTCAGCCGCCACCACCAGCGCACCGATACACGATGTTGGCGCAGCGGCTGTCGCGGTGGCAGCAGGTGGTATTTCGCGACAACGCGTTCCGTCGGGAGCCGCGGGGGAGGCTGCATCCGTTTTCCTGCGTGCGCTGGGGATGGCTGACATCGTGGCTCACCTCATGGCCCGGCGCCCCCGCCCAGCATCACGCGCGGGCGCGGGGCTCACGCCCACAGTGAATAGAACCGCTGGTGCCGGACAGCACACCAGCGGGCCGACGCTGAATCGGCGGGCGAACTGTTACCTCCGGGGGAGAAGGCGTAGACAGCTCGGCGGACGCATACGGATTCAGGTCGTCAACGCAGTGGGGCAAGCATGCATCAACCAGCAGCCGCGATCTGTACGCTATCGCACGAACACGACTCGATCGTCGACACGGTGCCGGCGCCGAGGCTCAGTGCGGGCCCGGGGCCGCCAACAGCCGCTGGTAATTGGCAATGTCGGCTTGGTAGCACTCGCAGGCGGCCGCCTCGAGGCCAGCGCGATCCATCACCACGATCTCGCCACGGCTGTAGCGGATCAGCGCCTTGCGATGCAGCCTGCGCGCGGCGATGGTGACGCCGCTGCGGCGCACACCCAACATGTTGGCAAGAAACTGATGGGTGAGATGAAAATGATCGGCATGCGCACGGTCATGGGTCATCAACAACCACCGTGCCAGCCGCGCTTCAATATCGTGGAATTGGGTACACGCGGCGGTTTGTGCCAGTTGCGCCAGCGACACGTACAGGTAACGGCTGAGTATTCGCCGCAAGGCAGCGCTGTTGACCAACTCGGCGCGAAACTGTGCCGCACCCATGCGCAGTGCGGTGCCACTACCCTGCACCACCGCATGCAGTGGCGCACTGTCGATGCCCAGTAAAAGTGTTGCGCCCAGCATCCCCTCGTTGCCGATCAATCCCAACTCCATCGGCGGATGACCGGTCACGGTGATTACCAGCGAAATGAAGCCGGCAAGTGGAAAATACACATGATGGATGTCGTCTTTCCGGGCGCATAAAACGGAACCGAAGACCAGATCCACCACTTCGCAGCGCTTGCGGAACGCGACGCGCTGCGTGGGTGGCAACGTATCGATCAATCGGTTGCTGATTGGCACCGCCAATACAATCGGCATGAGGTTTTCCCGCAGCACAAGCCCGGAACCCGGAAGGTGCGAGAGAGGTGCTGACGCAATCCCGTGCGCGCAGTTTACGCGTGACAAGCGTGGCCAACGGTACGCTGCGACACCAAGCGGCACCCGCCATCGGTCATCGCCACGTTATGCTTTCGCCATCGCCGCGGCGTTCGGGCTGGATACATACGTCAGCAGCCGGTCGGTTTCGGCCTTGACCACCGCATAACATTCGCAACTGCGCGCTTCCAGACCGGGGCGATCCAGCACCGTAATTTGTCCGCGGCTGTAGTCGATCAGCCCGGCTTTTTGCAGCTTTCCGGCCGCCTCGGTGACGCCCTCTCGCCTCACTCCCAACATGTTCGCGATCAGTTCCTGGGTCATCGTCAACCGATTGCCCGGCAGCCGATCCAGCGACAACAGCAACCAGCGGCACAACTGCTGATCGATCGAATGATGGCGATTGCACACCGCGGTCTGCGCCATTTGCGTGATCAACGCCTGGGTGAACCGCAGCAGCAGGTGCTGCAGCTCGGCATGGCGATTGAATTCGTCCTTGAGGCGTTGCGCCGGCATGCGCCAAGCGTTGCCAGCGCTCTGTACCAGCGCCCGGCTCGGCGTACTTTCGCCGCCCATGAACAACGCGATACCGACCATGCCCTCGCGACCCACCACCGCGATTTCGCCCGAGGAACCGTTCTCCATGACATACAACAGCGACACGATGGCATCGGTGGGAAAATACACATGGTGCATGGTGTCGCCCGATTCGTACAGCACCTCGCCCAATGCCAGCGGCATCAGCTCCAGGTGCGGAAACAATCGCTCACGCACGTCAGCAGGCAGCGCTTCCAGCAATAAATTCTTTTGCACAGACTGACCTCTCGCGTCGGCCGCAAACGACCGTCTTGGGTTGCTAGGAGCCTGTCGAACTTGACGCTGATCTACTGCGGAAAAGCCGAGATAGGTCAAGTCCGACAGGCTCCTAGCGGATATCTACCGCGCAGGATAATGCGTCGGAGCGCGCAGCACTGTTCGATACCGCACGTATAGCCCGATTCACTTCGCTTCGCTCCACCGGCATGCGCAGAGCGGGCTTTGTGCGCTGACGAACAGATCAAAGCCGGGTGATCGCGTTATATCTGGCGTGGCGTGATACCGACCAAGGGCAACGAGGGGGTCCCACATGTTCGACACATTCACCGGACTCATGCGGATGGCATGGCTCCCGGGGCGCGAAAAAGTGCGTCGGGTGCAAGCGCATGATCGCGCCAGGCTTGTCGACTCGACTACGCCAATCCGAGTGCCACTGCACTGGTCACCCGCACCGGAAACGTCACCGGCAACAGCGAGCGGCAAGCCACGAATCGCGCCGTAAGGCGCTTTTGCGGGAGCGCACCCTGCGCACGAAGCTTTCGCAACGTTGTTCGCCGACAGATCGGCTTCCACGAAAACATTGATTGCTAGCAGCCTGTCGGGCTTGACGCCGATCTACTACGGAAAAGCCGAGATGGGTCAAGCCCGACAGGCTGCTAGCGGTGGAACACCACCGCTCCAGGGGTGTCGTGGCTTTTCGTAACCCACCGTGTGGACGTACGCCAAGGTGCCACGCTCAGACCGAGCGAACCACGCTGATCAGGCTTCTTGCCCTGGCCAACGAGCGAATCACGCGGGCACCAAGCAACACGCTGCCCAGCTCAACCAGCAAATGCACCACCACGGCAGGTCGCCTGACCAGGAACCGCATGGTCAGACTGCGCGGATAGCCGCTGCGCTGCGCTGCGGACACGTCGAGCTGTTGCGCAATGCGCGCACGCTGAACCTGCATTTGCTGACGCAGCGCGAGCGCTTGAGCGTGCAACGACTCACCGCTGACAGGGTTCATAGTTTGCTCCTGAGCATTGCTATATCCGCCGCGATTTCCTCACGCGTCGCGACAAACGCCTGAGCGCTACGCTGCGACAACACACGGAGCAGACACCCGGCCAGCAGCGCGCCAAAACAGTAGGTGACGGCAAGGGCAATGATCGCTGGCCAACGATGCGCGCTATCCCAAAATGTGAGGAGCAGTACCGCCCCACCCAGCAGCAACACACACAGCAGGCATGTCATGGCAAACAGCAGAGCAATCAGCATCCACGCCAATCGCCGTTTTTCCTGCGCCCATTCAACACCTGCCAGGCGTGCGTGCAGATTGGCCTGTGCCAGCACACCAGCCGTGGCCGAACGCAACAGCCGCAGTGTGGCCATTGCATTCAAACCGGGTGTTCTGGCCGCCGTCTCGGCTTCTGGCGGCGCGCCAGGAGCATCGTTTTGTGTCATCGCGGTCAGTTGCGACGCGCCAGCACCGCACCCAGCAACAAGCCGATCACCGCGCCGGCACCGATCGCCTTCCACGGCTGTTCGTGAACATAGGTGTTGGTCTCGGTAGCGACCTTGCGCGCGCGATCAACCACATCGTCGCTCAACGCCTCCACCGAATCCCTGGCGGCCGCAACGCGCGCGCTCAGCTTGTCCTTGGCACGCGCCAAGTCATCGCCGGTCAGTGCCGTGGTTTGCTTGATCAAGTCTTCGATATCGGCGACGAAATCATGGAACTCCCGCGATACGCCCGCGCCGATGCCGTTGGACGATGCGTCTGGGGTGGATACGTTGCGCTTGCTGAACATGTGCGACTCCTTGGTGGGTTGTCGTTGACGGCACCGCCGATGCGGCCAACGCACCGCAACACCGATGGTACGCACTGTACGGCAGCGTCAATCGACAGCCAGCGTAGTTACCCGCGCCTGCGGCATCTGTTCGCCAAAGCGCATAGCGGCAAAATTCTTTGTCCGCGATTTGTGCCGGGCGGCGCGATAGATGTCGCGTTGCGCCGCTTACCGCGATGCGCCTGGCAACAGGCGATCGGTTTCATCTTTAACCACGCGGTAGCACTCGCAGCACAACGCCTCCATGCCGCGCCGATCCACTACCGTGATGTGCCCGCGCGCGTAGTCGATCACGCCTGCCGCGTGCAGCTTGCCGGCGGCCTCGGTAACGCTTTCGCGGCGCACACCCAGCATGTTGGCGATCAGTTCCTGGGTCATCGTCAACTGGTTGTCGGGCAGCCGATCCAGCGACAGCAGCAGCCAGCGGCACAGTTGCTGATCAATCGAATGGTGGCGATTGCACACCGCGGTCTGCGCTATCTGCGTCATCAACGCCTGGGTGTAGCGCAACAACAGATCCTGCAGATCGGCATGCTGGCTGAAGGCATCGTAAAGCAGACGCGCGGGCAGCCGCAGTGCGCTGCCAGCACTCTGCACCACAGCGCGGCTCGGGGTGCTGTTACCACCCATGAACAGGGCGATGCCGACCATGCCATCGTTGCCGATCACGGCGATTTCCGCAGACGCGCCGCTTTCCATCACGTACAGCATGGAAACGATGGCATCGACCGGAAAATAGACGTGACGCAGCGTAGCACCGGGCTCATACAACACCTTGCCCAGCGGCAGCGCCACCGGCTGCAAGCGCGGCAACAGCGCCTCACGCAACGGCAACGCCAGTGCGCTCAGCAGCAGATTGTGTTGCTCCGGTCGGGGATGGGGCATTGCAAGGTCCCCCGTTCAGGCCTGCCATGGCCGCGGAAAGCCTGTTCGCCCGTCGATCACGGGCAGCGCACGGCAGCAGCCGAGCGTTCATTTTATCACAACGTTTGCCAGCCGGTCGCAATCGCGTGCTGCGATCTGGGGCAATGGTGCGATGCGCACACAGCCCATGCGCTATCTGCAATGTCCCGGCACGGCGTATCCAAAATAGGCCGTCGCGCACACTGCGTTGGGTCTGAACCGGCTCACAACAAATGCATCCACCGTGGCACACCGCACCGACAGTTTTCAGCACCACGCGCAATCTAACGGCCATCGCACAGCGTACCGCCCGTATTGAGGCAGCGATACGCAACCAACCACAGGGATCGCAACCATGAACGCCATGCACCACTATGACGCCTTCCGCCACGACATGACGTTCGTCCACCTGCAATTCGATGGTGGCCCGGAACCCGGCACTCTGGCGCCAAACTTCGACCTGCCAACGGTTGCCGGCGGCCATTTCAACCTGCATTCGCATTTCGGCAGGCGCATGGTGTTGATCGAGTTCGGCTCGATCACCTGCCCGATGACCACCGCAGCACGAAACTGCCTGACCCGCCTCCACCGTGACTTCAAAAGCGAGCTTGAACTGGTTTCGGTGTATGTGCGCGAAGCCCATCCGAGCGACACCTATCCACGGCAGCGCACGGCAGCACAGAAAATGCAGCACGCCAGCGATTGGGTACGCATGGGTGAACGGCCTTGGACGGTAGCCGTCGATAGCCTGGACGAGGAAACCCATCTCGCCTATGGCCCATTGCCGAACTGCGCCTACCTGATCGATCGCACCGGCCGGGTCGCCTATCGCACCTTGTGGGCCGGACAGGAACACTTGCTGCGCATGCGGATCGAGGAGCTGCTGCGCCGCGACGCGGCCGGCGAGTCCTCGGTAAACATGGGGCAACAGGATCACCTCGTTTCATGCTGATCGGCGCTGTCGCCGCGCATCCCGGGCGGTCGGCGCAACGGCGACCGGTCGCAATTGCCACTGCATGGGTAACGTGGCTGGCCACCGCCGGCACCTCCGAAAAATCCGGGTTGCCGTGCCACTGGAGCATCACGCCATGATCGATCTGGACACCCGATATCTCGTTATCAACGGTCACCGCATCGCCTACATCGAACAGGGCAACGGCACGCCACTGATCCTGATCCATGGCATCCCGACTTCCAAACAATTGTGGCGCCACGTCATGCCGGCGTTGCCAGCAACCCGCCGGGTGCTGGCGCCGGACTTGCTCAATTACGGCGAATCCGACAAGCCGCTCGATGCCAATGTCTCGATCGAGGCGCAGAGCCGCATGATCGTGCATTTCATGGACGCACTAAAAATCGACAGCGCCGACATCGTGGCCCACGACATCGGCGGCGGCGTGGCGCAACTGCTGGCGGTGAATTACCCAGAGCGCGTTGACAAACTGGTACTGATCGACTCGGTGTGCTTCGACTCCTGGCCAATCCCCGAGTTTCTGCCGTTGTTGCAGCCCGGCGCCGAGGATGGCTTCAGCACCGATGCCTTCATCGCCATGATGCGTGAATTCATGCCGCAGGGTGTGCACGACAAATCGGCGATGAGCGACGACGTCATTGACTTGTACATGGCGCCATGGTCGACCAAGCAGGGCATGAGCGCGCTGTTTCGCAATTTTCGCCGGCTCAACCCCGAATACACCCAGGCGATCGGCGGCGAGCTCAAACACCTCACCCAACCAACCCTGATCATCTGGGCCGAGAACGACGTGTTTCAGAAACCCGAATACGCCACCGTGCTGCACGAAACCATTCCGAACTCGCGACTGGTGTGGATCAAGCAGGCCGGACACTGGCTGATGGAGGAACGTGCCGACGAGGTGAGTGCCCACCTGATCGAGTTTCTCGGCGCGTAGCCGGCCGCAGCACCAGCGGTAATGTTCGACAGCGCACCGACTGCGGCCGCTGACGCGAGCATCCTGCCGCGTACTTACCACCGCAATCCCCGGTCCGGAGAAATCATCATGTTGGAAACCATCGCAATCATCCTGCTGATCCTGTGGGCGCTGGGGCTGGTAACGTCCTATTCCATGGGCGGGTTCATTCACATCCTGCTGGTCGTGGCGATCGTCGTGGTGCTGATCCGTGTCATTCAGGGCCGGCGGCTTTAGCGACATGGCGGCACCGCTGGCCACTGCCGATACCCACTGGGGAACACCGCAATGAACGCATTGAAAGTTGTCGCGCTGGCGCTGATCGTGCTCGGCGCGCTGGCACTGGCCTATGGCGGCTTCAGCTACACCAGTGATACCCACCACGCCGACATCGGGCCGCTGCACATGAGCGTGTCTGAAAAGGAACGCGTCAACGTGCCGCTGTGGGCCGGAGTGGCGGCGATCATCGCCGGCGGTCTTATGCTGGTGGTGGGTAAACGCCGCTAACACCCGTATAACGGTGCTTTCAGATCAGTGCCGAAAGCGCCAGGCTCAGGTGCGGCGCGCAGCCAACGGCGCGCCCTTGGCAAGCGACGCAACAACGGCAGGTCGCTTCCTGAACTACGGCTGGGATGGCTACAGCCAACCGCTGTCAGCACTGGCCGACCACAACGCCTGGGTGTCGGCCGGCTGTTTCGGGCTGGGCCAAGGCATCGTGGCGATGATGATCGAGAACCATCGCAGCGAACTGATCTGGCGATTGCTGCGCGAGTGCTCGCATGTCCACGCCGGTCTGCGCCGCACCGGATTCAGCGGCGGCTGGTTGTAGCGGAGGCCTTCGCGCAAGGATCATGACGATGCCTCCTCACCACGCATTCAATGCGCCAACGCCCAGCGACGCACACGAGCAGCGCAGGCTGCAAAGCGTGCATCCGCCAGGATGGCACAATCCCAAACCGGCGGACCGCTACAGCTTGGCGGTCATCGGCGGCGGCACCGCGGGGCTGGTGGCGGCGCACGCCGCCGCCGCGCTGGGGGCGAAGGTCGCGCTGATTGAGCGCAATCTACTCGGCGGCGATTGCCTGAATGTCGGTTGCGTGCCGTCGAAGGCGATCATCCGCACCTCGCGCCTGTACGCCGAAATGGGTAACGCCGAGCACTACGGCGCGCCGATCCCGGCCGATATCCGGGTCGACTTTGCCGCGGTGATGGAACGCATGCGCGGCATCCGCGCCCGCATCGGCCGGGCCGATTCGGTGCAGCGGCTGGTCGCGGCCGGCGTGGACGTGTTCTTCGGCCAGGCGCGTTTCAGCGCGAACGATGCGCTGACCGTGGACGGCGTGAAGCTGCGCTTCAACAAGGCGATGATCGCCACTGGCTCGCGACCGGACACGCCCGCGATCCCCGGCTTGGTCGAAGCCGGCTTTCTGACCAACGAGAACGTCTTCGACCTGACCGAATTGCCGCGGCGGCTGCTGGTGATCGGTGGTGGCCCGCTCGGCTGCGAGCTGGCACAGGCATTCTGCCGCTTCGGTGCGAAAACCATCATCGCCCAGGACTGGCCGCTGTTTCTGCCGCGGGAGGAACGCGATGCCGCGCAACTGCTGTCGGACGCGTTCGCGCGCGATGGCATCGAGGTGCGGCTCAACACCCGGGCCGTCAACGTGCGCGTGGAAAACGGAGAGAAGCTCGTTGATCTGGTCAGCGACGACTACCACAGCACGGTCGCAGTCGATGCCATCCTCACCGGTACCGGCCGGGTGCCGAATATCGAGGACTTGAACCTGGAGACCGCTGGCGTCGATTGCGACCCCAAGCGCGGGATTCACGTCAACGATTTCCTGCGCACCAGCAACCGGCGCATCTATGCCGCCGGCGACGTCGGCCTGGAGCACAAGTTCACCCACACTGCCGACGCCTCGGCGCGCATCGTGGTGGCCAACGCGCTGTTCCTCGGCCGCCAGCGGCTCAGTGCATTGACGATTCCGTGGTGCACCTACACCGATCCGGCGATCGCCCACGTCGGCCTGTACGTGCGTCAGGCGCGCGAGCGGGGCATTCCGGTAAAGACCTTCACCATCCCGATGCACGAGGTGGATCGGGCGATCACCGATGGCGAGGAGGCCGGCTTCGTCAAGATCCACGTCAAGGAGAGCAGCGACCGGATCCTCGGCGCGACGATCGTCGCCCGACATGCCGGCGACATGATCAACGAGATCACCTTGGCGATGGTCGCCGGGATCGGCCTGCGCACTTTGGCCCGTGTCATCCACGCCTATCCGACCCAGGCCGAGGCAATCAAGAAGGCGGCCGATGCCTACAACCGCACCCGGCTGTCCCCAACCGTGCAGTCGCTGCTGCGGCGCTGGCTGCGGTGGTGATCGGCCGCCGCCCAGCGCGCGCCGATAAGATGTCGGTGCTGCCGGTTCCGCGGGGTGATGGCGTACACCACGCTGCGCCGTCGACGGCTTGCGGCAAACCCGGGTTGAGCTCATGAACGTACTGGTGATCGATGTCGGCGGCTCGCATATCAAGTTCCTCGCTACCGGCCACGACGAAGCGCGCAAGTTCGACTCCGGGCCACAGATGACCGCCGGGCAGATGGTGTCCGGGGTCAAGGCACTGATCGGGGACTGGAAGTTCGAGGCGGTGTCGATCGGCTACCCGGGGCCGGCACGCCGCGATCGCGCCGTGTCGGAACCGCCCAACCTGGCTGCGGGCTGGGTCGGCTTCGACTTCCAGGCTGCGTTCGGCTGCCCGGTCAAGCTGATCAACGACGCCGCCATGCAGGCGCTGGGCAGTTACTGCGGCGGCAGGCTGCTGTTCCTCGGCCTGGGCACGGGGCTGGGCTCGGCGATGGTGGTGGATGGCACGGTCGTGCCGTTGGAGCTGGCCCACCTGCCCTACCAGCACGGCAACTACGAGGACTACGTGGGTGCCGACGGATTGAAAAGGCGGGGCAAGAAGAAATGGCGCAAACACGTCGCCAAGGTGGTCGCCTTGCTGGTCGCCGCGCTGCAACCCGACGACGTGGTGCTGGGCGGCGGCAACGTGGGAGCGCTCAAGCACCTGCCGCCGGGCTGCCGCGCCGGCGACAACGCCAACGCGTTCGTGGGTGGATTCCGTCTGTGGCTGAATCCCACGGCGCCGCGAACCGATGGCCGCGACGATGAAACGGCCGCACGCCGCGATCCAGCGGCGAGCGAACGCGACGCGACGCAATGCAACTCAGGCGCCGATCAATCAACCCTCAACAAGGAGACACCCATGCAAATCGGAATGATCGGTCTCGGAAGAATGGGCGCCAACATGGCGCGACGGCTGCTGCACGGTGGCCATCACTGCGTGGTCTACGACAAGTCGTCCAAGGCGGTAAAAGCGCTGGTCAAGGACAAGGCGATCGGTGCGTCATCGCTTGCCGATCTGGTGAAAAAACTGGAGTCGCCGCGGGCGATCTGGATGATGGTTCCGGGCGCGTTCGTCGAGCAACTCATCGCCGACCTGCTGCCGCATCTGGAGCCGGGCGACATCCTCATCGACGGCGGCAATTCCTGGTACGTCGACGACATCCGCATCGCCAGGGAACTGGCGGCCAGCAAGATCCGCTACGTGGACGTGGGCACCAGTGGCGGCGTGATGGGGCTGGAGCGTGGCTACAGCTTGATGATTGGTGGCAGTAAACAGGCCGTGAAGCAGCTTGATCCGGTGTTCAGGACGCTGGCGCCGGGGCTTGGCGACATCCCGCGCACCGAAGGGCGCAACACGCTCGGCGGCACCGCCGAATACGGCTATCTACACTGCGGTAAAAGCGGCGCCGGCCACTTCGTCAAGATGGTGCACAACGGTATCGAGTACGGCCTGATGGCCGCCTACGCCGAGGGCATGAACCTCCTCAGCCACGCCAACGTGGGCAACGCCGAACAGACCCGCGACGCCGAGACCACCCCGCTGCGCCATCCCGAACAGTTCCAGTTCGACCTCAACCTGCGCGATATCGCCGAAGTCTGGCGGCGCGGCAGCGTGATCGCGTCGTGGCTGCTGGATTTGACCGCGGCAGCACTGACCGAGGATCCGACGCTGGCGAAATTCGACGGCCGGGTATCGGATTCCGGCGAGGGACGGTGGACGATCAAGGCGGCCATCGACGCGGGCGTGCCGGCGCCGGTGCTCAGCAGCGCACTGTACTCGCGCTTCGGCTCGCGTGGCGAGGCGGAGTTTGGCGACAAGCTGCTGTCCGCGATGCGCTTCGAGTTCGGTGGACACGTCGAAAAATCGGACGGCAAATAACCTTTCAATGGAGCGGCAGCGATGAACACGTTCCAGTACGAGGCCGCGACTTCGGTTGGTGCTTCGGGCGATCCGGTCAATAAAGGAATGCACGACGCAGACATCCAGGAAGAAAGCGCGAATCTGAAAGTGGGGGCGGTGATCAAGCGATTGCCGCAAACCCGTCCGGCTGACGAGTTCAATCACGAGCGGGTCGGCGTCGACGGGCCGAACGGTGGACGCGTGGGTCGCCGAGCGGCGCGACTACTGCGAGTGGCATCACCTGCCGGTGGATTTCATCAGCACGCACAGCTACCCGACCGACCCACTCGGCTTCGAGGGCGCGGACACCGAGGAGCAGCTCGCCAACCGCTCGAGGCGGCCTCTCGTCTGGTGAAGGAGCCGCTCGGATTCTCGTATGCGAACCGCACAGTGCGCTTCGACATCGATCTACCCCCGCATGCGGTCGCGGCCGTCACCCCGGAGTTCGCGCCCGAGCCTTTGGACCAAGGCGACTCCACATGAGCTGCGACACATTGATGGAAGAGCAGATGCTGGACCAACTCCAGCGCGCCGCGTTCGGCTATTTCCTGCGGGCGGTGAATCCGGCCAACGGATTGATCGCCGACACCTCGCGCGATCACTCGCCGTGCAGCATCGGAGTGGTCGGGTTCGCGTTGTCGGCCTATCCGGTGGCGGTGGAGCGCTGCTGGATGACGCGGGCCGATGCGGTAGAACGCACGCTCACCACGCTGCGCTTCTTCTGCCACAGCGAGCAGAGCGAAAGCCCGGAGGCGACCGGTTACAAGGGTTTCTACTACCACTTTCTCGATATGCACAGCGGTGCTCGCGTCTGGCGCTCGGAACTGTCGATGATCGACACTGCGCTGCTGATCGCCGGCGCGCTGACCGCTGGCCAATACTTCGACGCCGACAACCCTGACGAGACCGAACTGCGCGCGCTGGTCGAGACGCTATACCTGCGCATCGACTGGCATTGGGCGCAAGGTGGGACGGCAACGGTCAAGATGGGCTGGAAGCCCGAAAGCGGCTTCCTGAACTACGGCTGGGAAGGCTATAGCGAAGCCATCTTGCTGTACGTGCTGGCGCTGGGCTCGCCGTCGCACCCGGTCGCGGGCGGCTGCGAGTGCTACGAGGCTTGGACCGCGACCTACCAGTGGGAGAATCTCTACGGCTACGATTTTCTGTATGCGGGGCCGCTGTTCATACACCAGTTCTCGCACGCCTGGATCGATTTCCGTGGCATCCAGGACCGTTTCATGCGCGAGAAGCGCTGCGATTATTTCGAAAACAGCCGGCGTGCGACTGAAGTACAGCGCGAGTACGCGCGGCGCAACCCGCATGGCTTCGCCGGCTACGACGAGAACTGCTGGGGCCTGACCGCCTGTGATGGACCGAACAATCAAATGCCGGAGCTGGCCCACGAGCGGCGTCGCTTGTTCGGCTATGCTGCCCGTGGTGTCCCGTACGGGCCCGATGACGGCACCCTCGGCGGCTGGGCGGTGCTGGCGTCGCTGCCGTTCGCACCCGCAGTCGCATTGCGCGCCGCGCGCACCATGCTGCACCGTTATCCCGAGATGCTCTCCGAACAGCGTTACACGAGCAGCGTCAATCCGACCCTTGCCGGCACCGGCCAGAGCGCCTGGGTGTCGGCGGGTCATTTCGGACTGGACCAGGGCATCGTGGTGATGATGATCGAAAACTATCGCACTCAACGGATCTGGCGGCTGATGCGCAACTGTCGTTATGTCGGTACCGGCTTGCAACGCGCCGGATTCAGCGGCGGCTGGTTGTAGCGGAAGCCTTCGCGCAAGGATCATGACGATGCCTCCTCACCACGCATTCAATGTGCCCCTCCCAGCGACGCACACGAGCAGCGCAGGCTGCATGGCGCACATCCGCCGGCATGGCGCAATCCGCAGCCGACCGGCCGCGACAGCCTGGTGGTCATCGGCGGCGGCACCGCGGTACTGGTGGCGGCGCACGTCGCCGCACTGGCCGCGAAGGTTGCGTTGATCGAGCGCTACCGGCGCGACAACGACGGCCTGAACGTCGGCTGCGCACCGTCGAAAGCGATTATCCACACGTCGCATCTGTACGCCGAGACGCGCACTGCCGAACACTATGGCGTGCAGATTCCAGCCGATATCCGTGACGCTTCGGAGGAAAGTGTTGCTGTGGTCAAACGAACGCGAAGTAACCATCGCAAACGGTGTCGCAGCGAAGCTGCGCATGGCTGAACTTCAATAAACGGAAAGAGGAAACAACGATGACAAACAAACTGAAATCCGGATAACGCCTTGCCAACATCGCTGTGCCACAGCTGGGTGGCGGCGTATTGCGCCTCGGCCTTCCGATCGACGATCACGACTGGCGACTGGGGGTGGTCTATCGCGGCCTGAATCTCCTGCAGGAAAGCCATTGACGGTGACCGAGATGGACGACCTGTCGGCCGGAAAATGGTACGTGAATCTGCACACCGCGACCCATCCGCACGGAGAAATCCGCGGGCGGCTCGCCGTTCGGCCCTGAGGCAGCGTTCAACCACGCGACAGCAGACCCTGCGCCCGCGCACACACCGCGTCCACAGTGAATCCGTATTCGCGCAGCAACACCTCGGCCGGCGCAGACGCGCCGAAGCGCTCCACGCTCAGCACGTCGCCGGCGGCGCCGACGTAGCGATGCCAGCCTTGCGCGACGCCCAGTTCGACCGCCAGCCGCACACCGACTGCCGGTGGCAACACTGCATCGCGCTCGGCCTGTGGCAACGCCTCGAACAATTCCCAGCTCGGCATGGATACGCAACGCACATGGATGCCCTGCGCCTGCAGGCGCTCGGCCGCGGCGACGATCAGGCCAACCTCCGAGCCACTGGCGATCAGGATCAGCTCGGGCTGGCCAGCGGGCGCGTCGAGCAGCACGTAGCCACCACGGCGCAGGCCGTCGGCGGCGGCAAAGCGGCTGCGGTCCAGGGTCGGCAGGTCCTGCCGGCTCAGGGCCAGCAGCACCGGCCGGTCGCGGGTCTCGATCGCGACGCGCCAGGCGACCGCGGTCTCGTTGGCGTCGCACGGCCGGATCACGGTCAGGTTCGGGATCGCGCGCAGCGCGGCCAGTTGCTCGACCGGCTGGTGGGTCGGGCCGTCCTCGCCGAGCGCGATGCTGTCGTGGGTGAACACGTGCACCACATGCAGGCCCATCAGCGCCGCCAGCCGGATCGGCGGGCGCATGTAGTCGGAGAAGATCAGGAAGGTCGCGCCGTAGGGAATAAAGCCGCCGTGCGCGGCCATGCCATTGACGATGGCGCCCATCGCGTGCTCGCGCACGCCGAAGTGCAGGTTGCGCCCGGCCCGGCTCCAGCCGCCCGCATCCGATCCCTGGGTATCGTCGCCGGCGACGGCCGGCGGATTGAAATCGCCGAGACCTTGCAGCGCGGTCTTGGTCGAGGGATCCAGATCCGCCGAACCGCCGCTGAGCGACGGCAGCCTGGGCGCGATCGCGTTCATCACCTTGCCCGAGGCGGCGCGCGTGGCCATGCCCTTGGCATCGGCCGCGAATACCGGGATGTCCGCGTCCCAGCCCGCCGGTAGCTCGCCGCGCAGGCTGCACTCAAGCTCCGCGGCCAGTTGCCCAAACGCCTGCCGGTAGGCGGCCAGGCGCGCGATCCACGCCTTCTCGTCGCGGGCGCCGCGCGCGACAGCGGCGCGGCAGTGCGCCAGCGCCAGGTCGGGAATCAGAAATGCCGGCTCGGTCGGCCAGCCCAGATTTTCCTTGCCAAGACGAACCTCGTCGGCACCCAGCGGCGAGCCATGCGCCTCGAAACTGCCCTGCTTGTTCGGCGAGCCATAACCGATGTGGGTACGCACCAGGATCAGGCTGGGCCGGGTGGTGTCGGCACGGGCGGCATCCAGCGCGGCACTGATCGCCGCCACATCGTTGCCGTCGGCCACTGCCACGGTATGCCAGCCGCAAGCCTGGAAACGGCGCGCGACATTTTCGGAGAAACTGATGTCGGTGGCGGCGGCGAGGGTGACGTGGTTGTCGTCGTACAGACAGATCAACTTGCCAAGCTGGAGATGCCCGGCGAGCGAGGCCGCCTCGGCGGCGACGCCTTCCATCAGATCGCCATCGCCCGCCAGCACATACGTGTGGTGATCGATCAGCGCGTGCTCGGGGCGGTTGTAGCGGGCGGCCAGTTGCGTCTCGGCGATCGCCATGCCGACCGCGTTGGCGAAGCCTTGGCCGAGCGGCCCGGTGGTGGTTTCCACGCCCGGCGTATGGCCGCGTTCGGGATGTCCGGGCGTCTTGCTGCCCCACTGACGAAACTGCTTGATGTCGTCCAGCGACAGATCGTAGCCGCTCAGATGCAGCAGCGCGTAGAGCAGCGCCGAGCCGTGCCCGGCCGAGAGCACGAAGCGGTCGCGGTCGGCCCAGTGCGGGTTGCGCGGATTGAACTTGAGCCCGCGCGTCCACAGCACGTACGCCATCGGCGCGGCGCCCAACGGCAGCCCCGGATGGCCGCTGTTGGCCTGCTGCACCATGTCTACCGACAGGAAACGCAGGGTGTTGATACATAGTTGATCGAGCGCGGATTCGTTCATGACAACTCCTGACAAAAGCAAACAACAAATTGAGTGACGCCGTGCGGCTGAGCCGGGGGAAAGGCGTGGCCAGGCCATTCACGTCGGTCACGTCTCGAGGCGGTGGTACAGCGCATGTGGATCATCTGGCGACGTGCCCGTGCGGCGACGGATGGTTCAGCGCCTCGAATCCGGTGACCACGTCGAACCGTTCTCCATCGATGCTGTCCTGGCGCATTCGGCGAAAGCTGCCAGTGAGCGTGTCCAGCAAGGTCTCGATGTTCTTGCTGGCGCGCAGCAGTGCGTGGATCGCTGGCAAGCCGCTCTCGAATCGCATGGCGACGACGCTGCCGCGTACCGCCACGATCACCCCGCAGCTCGGATTGGTGGCTGGCTTGGTCATGTCAGTGGGTGGCGCTGGCCCGAATCGCTCCACTTCCAGCCACGGACTTGGGGCAGGTCCTCGCCATGCA
>Ga0100398_1000249_pt1 | contig 52348 bp, 50 predicted proteins | sample CryGeymeta201522_FD_81568 | JGI IMG/M metagenome (GOLD analysis project Ga0100398, IMG submission 81568) | Groundwater microbial communities from Crystal Geyser aquifers in Utah, USA - Crystal Geyser metaG 2015-22 | ecosystem: Environmental > Aquatic > Deep subsurface > Groundwater | place: USA...
CACTGTGCGCAGTTCGACGGCCAGATCGGGCCATTCCCGCATGATCGCATCGACCACGCCCTGCCCTGCCCGTTCCATCAATTCCAGCCCCGTCACCGCTCCCGAGGCCATAGCCCGGGATTCAAGTGCGCGCATCTGCGCAACTGTCAAAGGCTCGATCATTTCGCCCCCCAACGAGATTCAAAAATGATCATTCTTTACTCTACATGCACAAAAAATGATCTCAGCTTGCAGAATTGGAGCCGAGATTGTCCAGCCACGTCCTTCGCGCATGGACGCCCCTAACCCAAAATGATGTCAGAACTAGCAGAAGAAGACGAGGGGGAGTCGGACCGTGAAGAAAATCGAAGCAATCATAAAGCCGTTCAAACTGGATGAGGTCAAAGAGGCCTTGCAGGAGATCGGGGTCCAGGGTCTGAGCGTGACCGAGGTCAAGGGGTTCGGGCGCCAAAAGGGCCACACGGAACTCTATCGCGGGGCCGAATATGTCGTTGATTTCCTTCCCAAGGTCAAAATCGAAGTGGTCCTGAGCGACTCCCAGCTTGACGTCGCGATCGAGACAATCATCGCCGCAGCGAAGACCGACAAGATCGGTGACGGCAAGATCTTCGTCAGCGATGTAAGCCAGGCGATCCGCATCCGCACGGGCGAAACCGGCGAAGACGCCATCTGATATCAACGAAACACCCCCTGACCGGGGCCTAAACCGAACTCAAGGGAAGGTCACATGAGCACAGAGAGCTTTTTGAAACTGATGAAGGACGAGGATGCCGAATATGTGGACATCCGCTTCACCGATCCACGCGGCAAGTTGCAACACGTCACCGTGATTGCAGACCTGGTGGACGCCGATTTCATCGAGGAAGGGTTCATGTTCGATGGCTCGTCCATCGCAGGCTGGAAGAGCATCGAGGCTTCTGACATGAAGCTGATGATGGCCACCGAAAGCGCCTATGTCGATCCGTTCTACGCCGAAAAGACCATCTGCGTGCACTGTAACGTGGTGGAGCCCGATACCGGCGAGCCCTACAACCGCGACCCGCGTGGCACGGCCCTGCTGGCTGAGGCCTACCTGAAGTCCTCCGGCATCGGCGATGCGTTCTACTGCGGCCCCGAGGCAGAGTTCTTCGTGTTCGACGACGTGCGCTACTCGGTCGGCATGAACAAGGTGTCCTTCGAGGTCGATGCCCAGGATGGCGCCTGGAACACCGACACCGAATACGAAATGGGCAACATGGGTCACCGCCCCGGCATCAAGGGCGGCTACTTCCCGGTCAACCCGGTCGACCCGGCGCAGGACTTGCGTTCGGAAATGCTCAGCACCATGAAGCGCATGGGCATGAAGGTCGACAAGCACCACCACGAGGTCGCGTCGAACCAGCACGAGCTTGGCCTGATCTTCGGAACCCTGACCCATCAGGCGGACCAGATCCAGAAATACAAATACGTGATCCACAACGTGGCGCATGCCTATGGCAAGTCGGCGACGTTCATGCCCAAGCCGATGGCCGGCGACAACGGCACCGGCATGCATGTGAACATGTCGATCTGGAAGGACGGCAAGCCGCTGTTTGCGGGTGACAAATATGCCGATCTGTCCGATGAGGCGTTGTATTTCATCGGCGGCATCCTGAAGCACGCGAAGGCGCTGAACGCCTTCACCAATCCCGGCACGAACTCCTACAAGCGCCTGATCCCGGGCTTCGAGGCACCGGTGCTGCGCGCCTATTCGGCCCGCAACCGCTCGGGCTGTGTCCGGATCCCGTGGACGGAAAGTCCGAAGGCCAAGCGCGTGGAAGCACGCTTCCCCGACCCCTCCGCCAACCCCTATCTGTGTTTCGCGGCCCTTCTGATGGCGGGCCTCGACGGCATCCAGAACAAGATCCACCCCGGCGATCCGTCGGACAAGGACCTGTACGATCTGCCGCCGGAAGAGCTGGCAGGCATCCCGACCGTCTGCGGCAGCTTGCGCGAGGCGCTGGACGAGTTGGAGAAGGATCACGACTTCCTGCTGAAAGGCGATGTCTTCTCCAAGGACCAGATCGAAGGCTATGCAGCCCTGAAATGGGAAGAGGTCTACGCCTACGAGCACACGCCGCACCCGATCGAATACAAGATGTATTACAGCTGCTGAGGGTGGCACCGGAGATTGGAAAAGGGCGCCGCGAGGCGCCTTTTTCTGTTGGCGAACCGAGGTTATCACGCGTGATAACAGGGGTCATCTTATTGATATAATTAAATTATCCGAATCTCGTTCATTTTCTGTCAACCTACTCAGGCGCGTGCTGGACGCGCCCGCGAGAGGCGAGGCCGGACACCCTGTCCCGCAACAGCCGTCATTGCAGACCCCCGCAGTTCGCCCCCCGGAGCGCAGATGTGCCGCCCCATCGATAGACCTCCCGGCCGCCTGCATGCGCACCATCCGGAAGGAGTATCCGTTGAAGTGGATGCTGCTATCGCTGATCAGGGTCAACGCCTGCCGATGCAAGGTGGCACCGACGCTGTGCCAGTCCACACCCGGCCCTTTGCGCAGATTTCCCCCGAATGAATGGCCGGGACAGCCATAACCGCCGCCGCCTTGCCCGCCACCGATAACCGCTTCCACATCAAGGCGTCCCTCCAAATGGTCCATGAAAGGGGATGTTGCACGAAGCGGCCCGCGGAAGACCGGATCATCGCGTCCCCGGCAGGCGAAGACGCGGTCGCCCCAACAGGATCAGGAGGTGCTGCCGGAGCGCTTGGAAGCAAAGCTCGCGCCTTCCTGCCGGCGCCCCGCAATGCGGGCCTGATCGGCCTTGAAGGCCGCCAGGGCGCGGTCATGGCTTGCGCCCTGTGCAATCCGGTTTACCGGTATGTCCGACGCCTTTGCGCCATCGCGCCCTGCGACAAACCGCAGGAACCCGTTCACGATCCGCTCCATCTCATGCCTCATGTTTTCTTGTTTTTTTCCAGAGCCACAGGGGTGGCGGGCAATTAAGGCAAAATCTGGGCAAAGCGGGCCGAGCAGGACACACGGTCCCCGACTGTGGTTTTGACATCACCGTCGTGGACGACAGGAATATGCGCCAAAGCCCATGCCGGCCCCTGCAAACGCTATCCGATACCGCAGCAGACGGCGGCGTTGGTCAGGTGCCGGAAATCGGGCAGAATTCGGGCGCGATCAGTAGTCGTCGTCGTCGTCGGGCGCTGCATCGGGATCGTTGTCGAACATGTCGCCGGTATCGTCGTCGCGCCGCTGCTCGGATCCGTCCTCCGGCTCGGGCGCGCGGGCTTCCAGCAGGCCCGCCTCGCGCAATTCCTTCAATCCGGGCAGGTCGCGTGCGCTTTCAAGGCCGAAATGGTCGAGAAAGTCCTGCGTCACCACGAAGGTCAGCGGGCGGCCCGGCGTCATGCGGCGTCGGCCGAACTTGATCCAGCCCAGCTCGATCAACTGGTCGATCGTGCCCCGGCTGACCGAGACGCCACGGATCTCCTCGATCTCGGCGCGGGTGACGGGCTGGTGATAGGCGACGATGGCCAGCGTCTCGACGGCGGCGCGGCTGAGCTTGCGCTGTTCCACCTGCTCGCGCGCCATCAGGAAACCGAGATCTGCGGCGGTGCGGATCGCCCAGGCATCGCCCACCTTCGTCACTTGCACCCCGCGCCCGTCGTAGCGGCGGCGCAGCAGGTGGAGCGCCTCTGCCGGATCGGAGCCATGGGGCATGCGCGCGGTCATTTCGGCCAAGGTCACGGGCGTGGCCGCGGCGAAAAGCAAGGCCTCCACCATGCGTTCCTGTTCGGCCAGGGGCGGGGCGCGGAACAGGCTGTCGCGCCTTGTATCCTGCGGATCGGTCGCGTCGGGCGTATCAGTCATGTCTCTTTCCGGCGCATATGGATGGGCGAGAAGCTTTCGGATTGCCGGATCTCGACCGTTCCGGCCTTCGTCAACTCCAACGCGGCGGCGAAATTGGCGGCAGCGGCAGAGCGGCGGCGTTCGGGATCCATGGTCCAGCCCTCGGGCAGGTAGGACATCAGGTCCGCCCAATCGCCCATATATGCCACCAATCCGCGCAGGCGGTCCAGCGCCTGTTCCATCGTCAACACGGCATCGCGGTCCATCACGAAGGGGCGGAAATCGTCGCGGGTGCGGATGCGCGCATAGGCCTGCATCAGGTCCAGCAGCCCGGCAGTCCAGGTGATCCGTTTGGCCGTGGTCATCGCCTGGGGCGCGCCCCGGGCAAAGCGGTCGCGCCCCAGCCTGTCGCGCGCCATCAGCTTCGCGGCGCAGTCGCGCATCGCGGCCAGGCGTTCGAGTTGAAAGGCCAGATGGGCGGCCAGATCCTCGCCCGATGGGCCATCCTCTCCCGGATCCGGCGGCAGGAGAAGCTTGGACTTCAGGAAGGCCAGCCATGCCGCCATGACAAGGTAGTCGGCGGCCAGTTCGATCCGCAACTGGCGCGCCTGTTCGATGAAGGCAAGGTATTGCTCGGTCAGCGCGAGAATGGAGATGCGGCGCAGGTCCACCTTCTGGGTGCGCGACAGCGTCAGCAGCAGGTCCAGCGGTCCTTCGAACCCGTCCACGTCCACGATGAGCGCCTCGGCCTCGCGGCGGGCGGTGATGGCATCCCAATCGTCCGTGTTCGCGGGCGCGCCCGGTTCAGGCATAGACCTCTCCGTCCAGAAGGCGCGAAAGGTCGTCTTCCAGGGCGGCGATGTCAAGCGGATCGGGAGGGCGGCGGGCGGCCACGGCGGCGTGTGTGCGGGCTTTCGCGGCGCCGTCCAATGGCCCTGCCGCCTCCACCACGGCGCGCATCTCGGCCATGTCGCCGGAGCAATGCAGGATCAGGTCGCAGCCCGCCGCCTTCGCGCGGGCGGCGCGTGTGCCGATCGGTCCGGGCAAGGCCCCCATCGACAGGTCATCCGTCATCAACGCACCCCCAAAGCCGATATCCTCGCGGATCAGGCGGATCATGTCCGGGTCCATGGTCGCGGGCAGGCGGCCACCGAAGGCATCGAACACGATATGGGCCGTCATCGCCAGCGGCAGATCGGCCAACGCCCGGAAGGCCGCGAAATCCACCCGGTCGAGCGTTGCGCGATCAAGGGCGACATGGGGCAGATCGGTGTGGCTGTCCGCGCGGGCCGCACCGTGGCCGGGGATGTGCTTCAGGACGGGCAGGACACCGCCCGCCAGCAGCCCGTCGGCCACCGCGCGGGCGGCTTGGGCAACGATTTCCGGCGTGGCGCCATAGAGGCGGTTGCGCAGGAACGGATGGGTATCTGGGCGCGCGACATCGGCCGTCGGCGCGCAATTCACGTCGATCCCTATCGCGCGCAATTCGTGGGCGATCAGGCGGTAACGCAAGCGCATCGCGGCGGGGCCAGCCCGCGCCATCTGGTCCAGCGGCGGATGCCATTGGCGCCAGACGGGTCCGCGCAGGCGCTGCACCCGACCGCCTTCCTGGTCGATCAGGATGGGCGCGTCGCGCCCCACCACGTCCCGCAGTTCCGCCGTCAGGGCCGCGACCTGTGCTGCATTGTCGATGTTGCGCGCAAACAGGATGAAGCCCCAGGGCTGTGCGTCCGCGAAGAAGGCGCGCTCGGCCCGGCTCGGCGACATTCCTTCGCATCCGAGGATCGCCGCCGAAACGGCCATGTCAGCGGACGGTCACGGGAATGCAGGCCGCGCCTTGCGCGACAAGGGCCGCGCAGAACCGACGGGACGCCGAAAGGTCGCCGAAACCATGGGCGCGCAGCCGGTAGAAGGTCTGCCCGCCCGAGGTCGCCTGCTCGATCACGCGGGCGCGCCCGGTGAAGAAGTCCGGGAAGACACCGGTCAGCCGCCGCCATTCGGCCCGCGCGAGATCCGCGGTGTCGAAGGCGCCCAATTGCACGAGCCGGGTTCCCTCTTCCAGGTCCGTCGAGGCGATCTCGAACCCGGCATCATCCTCGGTCACTCCGTCAAGGGCCGCGACCTCGCCAGCCGGGGCTGCCGCGCGTGCCGAAAGGCTTGCCGGCCGCACCATGGGCCGGGGTGAGCGGCGGACGCCGGGGACCGAAACCGGCACGATTTCCGCGCGCGCGACGATCTCCGGGGTTTGCTGCGACGACGCATCGGCCCCATGCGCCGGTTCGGCGGCAGCCAATGGATCCAGCGGCTGCGCGGCGTGCAGCAACCGTGCGATCAGCGCGTCGGTATCGGCGGCGCCGTCAGCGGCAGGCTCGACATCGACATCGACGTCGAAAGCGATCGGCGCATCGACGAAAGGCTCCTCGACCGGGACAAGCGGGGCCTGCGGTGTCGAGGCATTGGCAAAGGCTTCCTCGATGGGAGCAACCGCGCCGAGGTCCATCGGCGGAGGCGCCAGGACAAGGCGATCCGGAACCGGGGCTGCTTCCTCGCCCTCGGCAAGGCGGTTGACGGCGAGGCCCTGGTTTTCGGCCACCGCCCCGCCCGGATCGGCGGGCGCCATGCGCATCGGCCCTTCCAGTGCGCGGATCACCGGCACATCCGTCACGTCCCGCATGAGCAATTGCCAGGCCCAGATCGCCATGCCGATCACAAGGCCCATGGACACGATCGCGCCCGCCCAGTTGACCAGCTGCGTGACCCGCGACGCGTCTGCCACAACCGCACCGGACGGTGCCGCCTGCCGATGGCCGAATTCATAGCCGTAGTCGGAGGAGTCTTCCCCGGAATAGTGGATATCTGCCATGCCCGCCTCTTTGCCCGTTCGCGCGCGGATCGCCGCACGGCCCGGATCATTCTGCCTGTTGCGCCCGGTCGGGAGAGGTCTGCTGCCTCACATCTGGTCGACCGGAGTTATCCCCAAGATACCAAGACCGTTGGAAATGACAATCGCTACGGCGGAAATCAGGCACAATTTGCCGGATGTGACCGATGGGTCATCTTCCTGAAAGAAGCGCAGATGGCTTTCGGCGTTGCCCTTGTTCCACAACGCATGGAAATCGGACGCAAGGTCATAGAGGTAGAAGGCGATCCGGTGCGGCTCATTGGTCTGGGCCGCAGCCTCGATCAGACGGGGGTATTCGGCCAGTTTCGCGGCAAGCGCCATCTCGGCCGGATCGGCAATGCTGTCCAGATGCGCGGGATCGGCCGCGATGCCGACCTCGGCCGCCTTGCGCAGGACGGACTGGATCCGGGCATGGGCGTATTGCACGTACCAGACCGGGTTGTCCTTGGACTGTTCGCGCACGCGGTCCACGTCGAAATCGAGCGGGGCGTCGTTCTTGCGGGTCAGCATGGTGAAGCGGGTCACGTCGGCGCCCACCATCTCCACCACGTCGGCGAGCGTCACGAAGGTGCCGGCGCGCTTGGACATCTTCAGATCCTTGTCGCCCTGCTTCAGCCGCACCAGTTGCGTCAGTTTGATATCAAGTGGCACGCGCCCGTCCGAGAATGCGGAAACGGCAGCCTTCATCCGCTTCACATAACCGCCATGGTCGGCGCCGAACACATCTATAAGCTCGTCGAAGCCCCTGGAAACCTTATCGAAATGATAGGCGATATCCGGGGCGAAATAGGTCCATGATCCGTCCGATTTCATCACCGGACGGTCCACGTCATCGCCATGGGCGGTGGATTTGAACAGGGTCTGGACGCGGGCTTCCCAATCGTCGGGCAGCTTGCCCTTGGGCGGCTCCAGCGTGCCTTCGTAGATCAGGCCCTTGCCCCGAAGATCGTCGATCGCGGCCTCGATCTTGCCGGTACCGTAGAGCGATTTCTCGCTGTAGAACACATCCATCTTCACGCCAAGCAACGCCAGATCGTGACGGATCAGCTTCATCATCGCGTCCGTGGCGAAGGTGCGGACCTCGTCCAGCCAGAACTGTTCACCCTTGTCGATGAACGCATCCCCGACCTTGTCCTTCAGCGCCTCGGCCACCGGGATAAGGTAGTCGCCGGGGTAGCTTCCATCGGGCCAATCGACGCTCAGATCGTGGGCTTCAAGATAGCGCAAGTAGGTCGACCGCGCGAGGACATCGACCTGCGCGCCACCGTCGTTGATGTAGTATTCGCGCGTCACGTCATAGCCGGCAGCATCCAGCAGCGAGGCCAGCGCATCGCCGAACACCGCGCCGCGCGTGTGGCCGACATGCAACGGGCCAGTGGGATTTGCACTGACATATTCGACGTTTACGCGGCGACCTTCCCCCATGGTGGACCGGCCAAATTGGTCGGCCTGCCGCAGCACCTGAACGATGATGCTGCGCCAGACATCCGCGGACAGCCGCAGGTTCAGAAAGCCCGGGCCCGCCACCTCGGCGCTTGTTATCCGAGGATCGGCTCCGAGGCGCGCGGCCAAAGCCTCTGATATGGCGCGGGGCGCCTGCCCGGCCGGTTTGGCCAGCACCATGGCCGCATTCGTCGCCATGTCGCCATGGGCCGCGTCGCGGGGCGGATCGACGGTGATCGCGCTGGTGTCCAGCCCCCCGGGCAGCGCGCCGTCGGCAACCAGCGCGTCGATGGCGGACAGAACGGTTTCGCGGATCTCGGCGAAAAGTGTCATGGCACGGGTCCTTTGAAGATCACCGCGGGGTGTATCACGCGGACCCGCGCCGTCAATCGCCCTGCGCGATCAGGGCGTGCAGCGGGTGTAGTCCGTCACGATGCCATCGTTGATGAGGCGCATGACCGCGCCGTCCTGCAACGGGATCAGGACCATGTTCGCGGTCCACGCCTCCCCCTCGCCCGCGCAGGTGCCGATGTAGCTGTAGCCGTCGGTGCCCATGACCTCCACCGGGTTGGACAGCGTGCAGACCGACTCGGAGAAGCTGAGCACGTTGTTTTCGAGGCGCATGATTGTCTCCTCGGGATGGGTGGTGCAAGCGCCGATCTGGAAGCGGCCATTGGCCACCTCGGCGCTGGCGGAGTGCGCGGTCAGGGCTGCGGCGATCAGGAATGTGGTGGGTCTTGCAAGGGTCATGGGTCAGATCCGATCTTCAATCTGTGAAGCGCGGACGTGTCTGTTCAGGGTTCGCACCGCGCAAAGGTCTGGGCGATATTGTTCACCACCACGATCAGCCCATCAATGGAGGCTTCCCCCACCAGAAGCCGCGCTTCGAAGTCCGATCCATCGGCGCTGCATGCGCCGTCGTAGAGGAATATCTGGTCCATGGCGCGCACGTTGATCGGGTTGGACAATTCGCAGCATTGCTCGAACACGCAGAGTGTCGGGAAGGACAGGGACGCGGTGCGCTCGCCGCCGGGGGTGAAGCCCTCCGCCGGGCAGGTGAAGCCCTGGTAGAACAAGCCGTCCTGCGGAAATGCCATGGCCTTCGGGACAATCGCGCAGGTCGACGCGAAGGCCAGGGCGGCAACTGCGGTGTGACGGGGCGCTCGGAACATCGGCACGGTCCTGACCGGGGGCTGGATCTGTGCCCAGAGTGCCGCGAAGCCGCCCGCCGATCAACTGCAACAGTGCAGGTGCCACGGGCCTCCGGTGCGTCGAAACCGACACCGCAAACCGGTGGCATCGCCGCCCCCCCCTGCTCGACCGGTCATGGCCGCCGCAATGGCCCCGCGCCGCCGAAGATCGCCGCGTGTTGCTGCAAGGCAAAACGATCCGTCATGCCGGAGATGTAATCCGACACGATCCGCGCCAGCGCCGCCTCGTTGCCCGCCACCGTTTCCACGTCGCGGCGCCATTGCTTGGGCAAGTCCTCCGGGTTGGCGAGGTAGAAGGGAAACAGCTCCTCGATCACATTGGTCACCTCGGCGCGCATCTCCACCACCGAGGGAGCGCGATACATCCGCGCGAAGAGGAAGGCGCGGATCACCTTGAGGTCGTCGAAAAGCGGTTTGGAAAAGCGCAGGATCGGCCGCCCCGCATCACGCACATCCCGGGGCGAACGTGGCGCAAGCTCCGCCAGCGCCGCATTGGCGCAGACCAGAACATCCTCCACCAGGATCCCGAAGAAGCGGCGCAGCGCCTCGTGGCGACGGCGATAGTAGTTGAGGCCGGGATAGGTGGCGTCGACCTCGGCGAAACAGTCGCGCAGGATCGGCAGTTCGGCCAATTCATCGGTGGAAAACAGCTCTGCGCGCAGCCCGTCATGGAGGTCGTGGTGGTTGTAGGCGATGTCGTCGGCCAATGCGGCCACCTGCGCTTCGGCCCCCGCATGGCTGTGCAATTCCAGATCGAGACCCTTGCAACTCGCCTCCAGCGCCCAGGGATAGGGCGGCAGGACCGGGCCGTTGTGCTTGGCGATCCCCTCCAGCGTTTCCCACGTCAGGTTGAGGCCGTCGAACTCGGCATAGTGCCGTTCCAGGTGCGTGACGATCCGCAGCGCCTGGGCGTTGTGGTCATAGCCGCCAAAGGGCGCCATCAACGCCTGCAAGGCATCCTCGCCGGTATGGCCGAAGGGCGGGTGTCCGAGGTCGTGGGCCAGGGCGACGGTTTCCGTCAGATCCTCGTCGAGCCCGAGGGCGCGGGCCATTGTGCGCGCGACCTGCGCCACCTCCAGCGAATGGGTCAGACGGGTGCGGAAATAATCGCCCTCATGTTCCACGAACACTTGCGTCTTGTGCTTGAGCCGCCGGAAGGCGCTGGAATGGATGATCCTGTCCCGGTCGCGCTGGAACGCGGAGCGGTGGGCGCTTTCCTCTTCCGCCACCTGCCGACCGCGCGTGCGGGCCGGGTCGCAGGCATAAGCCGCGCGCATGATCTGCCTCCGTCCGTTGGGGGCCGTCTTGTCCCTGCCCCGTTGCCTCCATATATTGCGTCCACACGCGTTTTGCGACAGGTGAAAAGCCATGCTATCCATACCGCCCAAAGTCACCGACCGCGCCTTCGCCCGCCTGGCCGAGATCAACGCGGAAACCGCGACCCCGCAAGCCTTGCGGGTGGCGGTAGAAGGGGGCGGCTGTTCCGGGTTCCAATACGAGATCAAGCTGGATGCACCGGCCGAGGATGACCTGGTGCTGGAGGGCCTTGGACAGAAAGTCGTGGTCGATACCGTGTCCCTGCCCTTCCTCGCCGATGCCGTGATCGACTTCACGGAGGAGTTGATCGGGGCGCGCTTCACCATCGAGAACCCGAACGCCACCTCCTCTTGCGGCTGTGGCACGTCCTTCTCCATGTAACGCGCCCTGTGACGTCAGGTTCTTCTGGCGTCCCACATTCGCACTGCTACTCTTCCCCTCACAAAATGGGAGGCTGCGATGGATCTCGGTTACTCGCCGGAAGAACAAGCGTTTCAATCAGAGGTGCGCGCCTTTCTTGCCGACGCCTTGCCCCGTGACATGGCAGACCGCGTTGCCATGGGCACCGGCCCGACGCACGCGGACATGGAGCGCTGGCACGCGATCCTGAACGACCGGGGCTGGCTTGGCGGGAGCTGGCCACGGGAACATGGAGGCCAGGCCTGGGGTCCGATCGAGCAGCACATCTTCGAAGAGGAAAGCGCACTGGCCCATGCGCCACGGATCGTGCCCTTCGGGCTGAAGATGCTGGGGCCGGTGTTGATGTCATTCGGCACGCACGCGCAGCAGACAGCGTTGCTGCCCCGCATCCTCGATGGCCGCGACTGGTGGTGCCAGGGCTATTCCGAACCCGGCGCGGGGTCCGATCTTGCCTCGCTCAAGACCCGCGCGGAACGCGATGGCGACAGCTACCTTGTGAATGGTCAAAAGACATGGACGACGCTTGGCCAATACGCGAACCGCATCTTCTGCCTCGTCCGCACCAAATTCGACGGCAAGCCGCAGGAGGGGATTTCCTTCCTGTTGATCGACCTCGACACGCCGGGGATCGACATGCGGCCGATCCGCCTGATCGAAGGGGGCTACGAGGTGAACGAGGTGTTCTTCACCGATGTGAGGGTGCCCGTCTCGAACCTTGTCGGGGCGGAAAATGAGGGCTGGACCATCGCCAAGTTCCTGTTGGGTCATGAGCGCACGAATATCGCCGGCACCGGGTATTCCGTGCAGGCGCTGGGGGCCGTGAAGGCGCTCGCCCGGGAGGTCAGGCGCGGCGGCAAGCCCCTGATCCAGAACGCCCTGTTCGCGGCACGTCTCGCCAGCGTCGAGGCAGAGCTTGAGGCGATGAAAATCACCAATTTGCGGATGCTGTCCAAGGCCGCGCAAGGTGGGCGGTTGGGGGCCGAGCCCTCGATGCTGAAGATCAAGGGCACGGAAATCCGGCAGGCGCTGAACGATCTGGCACGGCGCGCCCTTGGCCCGGCGGCAGCCCCCTTCCCGTCCGAAGACCTTGACAACCTCGCGATCGCGCCGCGTGACCATGCCCGCAACGCGGCGGATTATTTCAACAACCGCAAGATCTCGATCTATGGCGGATCGAACGAGATCCAGCGCAATATCCTCGCCAAGGGGATGATGGGATCATGAATTTCGAGCAGACCGACGACCGCCGGATGCTGGCGGAAACCCTGCGGCGCTATTTGTCGGAAACCTATCCGGCGGCGCACCGCAATGCCGTCGCCTACGAGGCGCCGTTTCACGACCCGGCCAGATGGGCGGAAATGGCGGCCCTGGGCGTGTTCTACGCGTTTGCACCCGAGGATCGCGGCGGCATGGGGGGGCATGGCTTCGATATCGTGACCGTGTTCGAGGAACTGGGCCGCGCGCTTTGCCCGGAACCCGTGCTTGGCCAACTCCTCGCCACGGTGCTGCTGGGTGCCGCGGGGCAGGATCTTGATCCGGCGCTGAGCGGGGAGACGCGCTTTGCCCTCGCCCTTGGGGAAACCGACGCGCCTTACGATCCCGCCGACGTTGCGACGCTGGCCAAGCCGGACGGCTCGGGCTGGCGCGTCACGGGGCGCAAGTCCGTCGTCTATGGCGCGCCCTCGGCGCAGGCCATCCTGGTGGTGGCGAAACGCCCGTCCGGGCAGGTTGCGATTTTCTCCGTCGCGCCGCAGGACGTGGAACTCCATGGCTATGCCATGATCGACGGCGGACCGGCGGGAGAGGTCATCCTGGAGGGCAGCCCCGCGGCCCTGATCCTGGAGGATGCGTCCGGGCCCCTGGCGGAGACGCTGGATCTTGGGGCGCTGGCGCTGTGCGCCGAAGCCCTTGGCGCGATGGAGGTCGTGCAGGCCACGCTGGTGGAATATCTGCGAACGCGCAAGCAATTCGGCCAACCCATCGGCGCGTTCCAGGCGTTGCAGCACCGCGCCGTCGACCTTGCGATCGAGATCGAGCAGGCGCGGTCCATCGTGATCCTTGCGGCTTCGACCCACGGCACGGATGGCTTTGCAACGCGCGCGGCGCAGGCCAAACACCTTGTCGGGCGGATCGCGCGGCAGGTCTCGGAAGAAGCGATACAGATGCATGGCGGCATCGGGATCACCTGGGAATATCCGATGTCCCACTATGCCAAGCGGCTGGTGATGATCGACCACCAATTGGGCGATACGGATTGGCATCTGGAACGGCTGATGGCGGGACTTGGCGTCGGGGCATGATTTTCAGGCCTCCGGCGGGAGTTTTTCTGCCAAGATGAAGGGGGGCGGACAATTTTAGTCAAACTTGCGCCATGGTCCGGTGGCGGATCTGCGCTGGGTTGCACGCCGTTTCAGGCGCCCAAGCGGGCGGCGAGGCTGTCGGTGGTGACGGTTCCGATCACTTGGCCGTTCTCTTCCACCGCGAGGGGGCCGGGCTTTTCGGCGAACCGGGCCAGGATCTCGCGCACCGGGGTTTCGGCGGAAATGCGCGGGGCGTCGGTGGGCACATCGTGCATCACGTCGCGCGCGGTGAGAACGCCGAGGGGGTTCATGTTGGACACGAACTCGGCCACGTAATCGGTGGCAGGTTCCGAGAAGATCTCGCGCGGGGTGCCGATCTGGACGATCCGTCCGCCTTCGAGGATGGCGATGCGATTGCCGATCTTGAAGGCTTCGTCGAGGTCGTGGCTGACGAAGATGATGGTCCGCTTGAGGTCGCGTTGCAGATCCAGAAGCTCGTCCTGCAGCTTGGTGCGGATCAGGGGATCGAGGGCGGAGAAGGGTTCGTCCATCAGCAGGATCGGGGCCTGCGTGACGAAGGCGCGCGCGAGGCCGACACGTTGCTGCATGCCGCCCGACAGCTCGCCCACGCGACGTTCGGCCCAATCGCTGAGGCCGACAAGGGCCAGCTGACGATCCACGGCCTGGGTTCGTGCGGCGACGGACTGGCCGGCCAGTTCCAGCCCGAGGCCGACATTCTCGCGCACCGTGCGCCAGGGCAGCAGGCCGAATTGCTGGAACACCATCGACACGCAGTTCTGCCGCAGATGGCGCAGGTCGGACTTGGCCGCGCCGGGCAGTTCGCACGACCAGTCGCCGTTGCGCACGGTGACACTGCCGCGCGCGACGGGGTTCAAGCCGTTGACCGCGCGCAAAAGCGTGGATTTGCCGGACCCGGACAGGCCCATCAGCACGAGAATTTCGCCCGCCTCCACGTCCAGCGAGCAATCGTGGACCCCCAGCACATGTTCGGTAGCCTTCTGGATCGTGGTGCGATCCGCCCCGCCATCGGCCAGCGCCAGCGCCTCGGACGGGCGGGGGCCGAACATGATGCAGACAGTGTTGAAGGAAACGGCGGCGGTCACCTGGTCGCCTCGAACCGCAGGATGCCGGCGACGGTGGTGTCGGTCGTGTCGGTGGGGTGGTTGATGCCGTCGTTGACGATGATCTCGGCAAAGTCGAAGGGCGAATGGCCTTCGAGGATGGCCACGTTGACGCCGAACTGGTTCGGGTTCGAGCGGCGCTGGTGGTGGGTGTAGATGCCGCAGGTCTTGCAGAAATAGTGCTTCGCGACGCGGGTGTTGAACTGGTAGAGGGCGAGGTTGTCGGCGCCCTCCACGATCTCCACACCGTCAAGGGGCGCGGATACGGCGACCGCACCGCGCATCCGGCAGAGCGAACAATCGCAGCGCCGCGCGGTCTTCACGCCGTCCGACAGGGTGATGCGGAATTTCACCGTGCCGCAATGGCAGGCTGCGTTGATGGCCATGTCCGACCCCTTCATATCTTCACCCGCAGGGCGCGGTCGAGCACGATGGCCACGACGACGATGATGAACCCGCTTTCGAACCCCAGCCCGGTATTGACCTGGTTGAGCGCGCGCACCACCGGCACGCCCAGGCCGTTGGCCCCCACGAGGGCCGCGATCACCACCATCGACAGCGACAGCATGATGGTCTGGTTGAGGCCGGTCATGATCTGCGGCAAGGCGTAGGGCAGTTCCACCTTCCACAGCTTCTGGCTTGGCGTGGCACCGAAGGCGTCCGCCGCCTCCAGCAGGGCCTGCGGCGTGGCGGTGATGCCCAGATGGGTCAGACGGATCGGTGCGGGCAGCACGAAAATGACGGTGGCGATCAGGCCCGGCACCATGCCGATGCCGAAAAAGACAATGGCGGGAATGAGATAGACGAAGGTCGGCAGGGTCTGCATCAGGTCCAGCACCGGGCGCATGGCAGCGTAGAGGCGCGGGCGATGGGCCACGGCGATGCCGATGGGCACGCCCACACCCATGCACACGACGCAGGCCGACAACACCAGCGTCAGGCTTTCGGTCGTCTCCTTCCAGTAGCCCTGGTTGACGATGAACAGAAAGCCCACCCCCACCAGAAGCGGCACGCGCCAGCCGCGATGGAGCCACCATGCGAGGCCCGCGAAGATCGCGATGATGAGGAACGGGTGCCATTCCGGCGGGTAGAGGAAGGTGGCGTCGCGCAGGCGGACATCCTGGAACCAGCTTGTATTCGGCGGCTGCTGGAGGATGGCGAGGAAGGTCGCGATCATCGCCTCGAGCGCCACGGCGAGCGCGTCGAAGAGGAATGCGCCATTGTCCTGCAACCAGTCGAATGCGGCCTCGGCCCCGTCGCCGATGCGCAGCTTGCATTCGGTCAGGAAACTGATCGGCCCGGTCACGTCGGGATCGTTGGGGAAGGTGCAGTCGGACAGGCCCTCCTCGGCCCACCAGCCGCGCAGATTGCTCCACCATGTCATTTCGACCGCCGCCTCCATCGCTGGCGAGGATCATGGCGCGGCCCGGGCGGGATGAAAAGGGGGCAGAACCCCGGGCAGGGATGCTCGGGATGGCGCGGCCTTGCCAGACAGGCGTAATCATTCATGAAACCGGGTCCCATTAACCATTCGTCAAGGATGGCACGCCCGCATTTGCCCGCATTTGCCCGCTGGCCCGTTGGCCCGCTTGCCGCAGCGCGCCGGGAATGAGACCATGGGGCACCCGACCCGCCAAGGAGTGCATACCATGTCCGACCTGACGCTTTACACCAATCCGATGTCGCGCGGCCGCATCGCGCGCTGGATGATGGAAGAAGCGGGCCTGCCCTACGAGACACGGATCGTTCCCTACGGACCAGAAATGAAGGGGCCGGATTACCGCGCGCTCAACCCGATGGGAAAGGTGCCGACGCTGGTGCATGGCGTCACCGTCATCACCGAAGGGGCCGCGATCTGCGCCTACATGGCCGATCTGGCGCGGGATGCGCGGCTGGCGCCGGACGTGGACGATGCGGACCGGGGCACCTATTATCGCTGGCTGTTCTTCGCGGCCGGCCCCGTCGAGGCGGCGATCACGGCGCACAGCTTCGGCTTCGACACGCAAGACGATGCAGGCTATCAGCGCGCCGGGTGGGGCAACCTCGACGCCGTGGCCGACACCTTGGCGCAGACGTTGGCCGACGGGCGGGACTGGTGGCTGGGCGCGCGGTTCTCGGCGGTCGATATCTATCTTGGCAGCCAGATTTCGTGGGGACTTCGCTTCGGCACGCTGCCCGACCGGCCCGGCTTCGCCGCGTATGCCGCCCGCCTTGCAGCCCGCCCGGCGGCGATCCGCGCGGTGCAGATCGACGATGCCCTGCTGGCCAAGGCGCAGGCCGACGGGGCCTGAGGCCCCGCCGTCCGGTGCAGGTTTCGAGATCAAAGACCCAGCGCGCTTGACACCGCTGCCACTGCATCGCCGCCGTCGATGGTGGTGACACCGTCCAGCCATGCCAGGACGGCATCGGGGTTCGCGGCCATCCACGCGGTCGCGGCGTCGTCCGGGTCGGCACCGTCATCGAGGATCGCGCCCATGATCTCGTTCTCCATCGCCAGCGTGAAGGACAGGTTGGAGAGGAAGGTGCCGACATTCGGGCAGGCCTCGACATAGCCGACGCGGGTGTTGGTCAGAACCTCCGCCCCGCCGAGATCGGGGCCGAACCAGTCATCGCCGCCCGCAAGATAGGTGAGGTCGAAATTGGCGTTCATCGGGTGCGGTTCCCAACCGAGGAAGACGATGGGTTGATCGCGGTCCGAGGCGCGGCTGACCTGCGCCAGCATGCCCTGTTCGGAGCTTTCCACCACGTCGAAGCCCGCCGCGCCCAGCCCGAACGCATCCGCCGCGATCATGTCGAGGATCAGGCGGTTGCCGTCATTGCCCGGCTCGATGCCGTAGATCTGGCCATCCAGAGCGTCGAGATTGGCGGCGATGGCGGCGAAATCGGTGATGCCGAGGGCGGCCCCGGCGGCGTTGGTGGCAAGCGTGTATTTCGCGCCTTCAAGGTTGACGCGCACGGTATCGACGGTGCCGGCCTCGCGGTAGGGGGCGATGTCGGCCTCCATCGTGGGCATCCAGTTGCCGAGGAACACGTCCACATCGCCCGAGGCGAGCGAGGTATAGGTAACGGGCACGGACAGCACCAGGATGTTGGTGTCATAGCCGAGCGCTTCAAGCACCACGGTCGTCGCGGCGGTGGTGGCGGTGATATCGGTCCAGCCGACATCCGAGAAGGTGACGGTGTCGCAATCGTCTTGCGCCAGGGCGGCGCCGGCCGTCAGGGCAAGCGCCAGGGCGGAGGTCGCGGTGCGGTAAAAAGAAGGCGTCATGATGTTTTCTCCCGTTGGTCTGGTCTTATTGTTGATTGACCAGTCAATTAAAACCATATTGATGGGGCGACGCAACGTCGGAGATGCGAAATGCCCCGCATGGGTATGATGGCTATACGGAAGGACGCGCTTGTCAACGCAACGATCCGCGAAATCGGGCGGGCGGGCTCTCTGGACGTGACGGTCGGACAGATTGCGAAGGTGGCGGGCGTTTCCTCGGCGCTGGCGCATCACTACTTCGGATCGAAGGACGATCTCCTGCTGGCGGCGATGCGGTCCCTGCTTGCGGAGTTCGGCGCGGAAGCGCGGCTGCGGCTGGCCGATGCCCGGTCCCCGATGGCGCGGCTGACGGCGATTGCGCAGGCCTCGTTCGAGGGGCGCAACTTCTCGCCGGAAGTGATCGCGGCGTGGCTGACCTTCTACGTCATGGCCCAACGCGACGCCAAGGCCGCGCGGCTGCTGCGGATCTACCAGCACCGGCTGGTGTCGAACCTGACCCACGCCTTGCGCCCCCTGTCAACGGAGGCACCGCGCATCGCGGCCACCGCCGCCGCGCTGATCGACGGGTTGTATATCCGGCACGCGCTGGCGGATGCCGGCCCCCCCGATGCCGACAAGGCCATCGCGCGGGTGATGGACTACATGGAGCTTGCAATCCGATGAGCCACCCCAACATCCTGATCCTGATGGTGGACCAGCTGAACGGAACGCTGTTTCCCGACGGCCCGGCGGAGTGGCTGCACACGCCGCATCTGGACGCGCTGGCGGCACGGTCCACGCGCTTCGCCAATGCCTACACCGCCTCGCCGCTGTGCGCGCCGGGGCGCGCGTCGTTCATGTCAGGGCAATTGCCGTCGCGCACCGGCGTCTACGACAACGCGGCGGAATTCGTGTCCTCGATCCCGACCTATGCCCATCATCTGCGCCGCGCGGGTTACCATACGTGCCTTTCGGGCAAGATGCATTTCGTCGGCCCCGACCAGTTGCACGGGTTCGAGCAGCGGCTGACCACCGACATCTACCCCGCCGATTTCGGCTGGACGCCGGATTACCGCAAGCCCGGCGAGCGCATCGACTGGTGGTATCACAACATGGGGTCGGTGACGGGCGCGGGCGTGGCCGAGATCACCAACCAGATGGAATATGACGACGCGGTCGCGTTCGAGGCGGAGCAGAAGCTTTATGACCTGTCGCGCGGGGGGGATCGCCCGTGGTGCCTGACGGTCAGCTTCACCCATCCGCATGACCCGTATGTCGCGCGCCGCCGGTTCTGGGACATGTATGCGGCGTGCGACCATCTGCTGCCCGAGGTCGCGGATCTGGGCTATGACGCGCAAGACCCCCATGCGCAACGGATTTTCGATGCGAACGACTGGCGGGCCTTCGATATCACTCAGGAAGATGTGCGCCGGTCGCGCCGCGCCTATTTTGCCAACATCTCGTATCTGGACGAGAAGATCGGCGGCATTCTGGACGTGCTGGAACGCACCCGGCAAGAGGCGATCGTGGTTTTCGTGTCGGATCACGGCGACATGCTGGGCGAGCGCGGCCTGTGGTTCAAGATGAACTTCTATGAGGGCGCGGCCCGTGTGCCGCTGATGATTTCGGCACCGGGCATGGCGGCGGGGCGGGTCGCGGCGCCGGTGTCCACGCTCGATCTGTGCCCGACGCTGTGCGACCTGGCCGGCGTGTCGATGGCCGAGATCATACCGTGGACCGATGGCGAAACGCTTGTGCCGCTGGGGCGCGGGGCTGCGCGAAGCGCGCCCGTGGCGATGGAATACGCGGCCGAAGGGTCCATCTCGCCGCTGATCTGCCTGCGCGAAGGGCACTGGAAATACACCAATTGCGCGCTGGACCCGGAGCAATTGTTCGATCTGGACGCCGACCCGCAGGAGCTGACCAACCGCGCCGACGACCCCGCCCACGCCGCCACGCTGGAACATTTCCGCATCATGGCCGCCGCGCGTTGGGACCTGGAAGCCTTCGACGCCGCCGTCCGCGAAAGCCAGGCGCGGCGCTGGATCGTCTACACGGCATTGCGCAACGGATCCTACTTCCCGTGGGATTTCCAACCGCTGCGCGACGCCTCCGAACGCTACATGCGCAACCACATGGACCTGAACGTGCTGGAGGAAAGCAAGCGCTTTCCCCGGGACGAGTAAGCGAGGATTCAATGCAACCAACCGCCTCCCATTTCGTCAACGGCGCCTATCTGGAAGACACGGCCGGCGACCGCATTGCGGTGATCTTTCCCGCCACCGGCACGGAGATCGCCCATGTCCATGCCGCCACCCCTGCCGTGGTGGAGGCTGCCCTGGCGGCCGCGAAGGCTGCGCAGGCCGATTGGGCGGCGCTGATGGGCGTGGAGCGAGGCCGCATCCTGCGCCGCGCCGCCGAGATCATCCGCGCCCGCAACCGGGAACTGTCGGAGCTGGAGACGCTCGACACCGGCAAGCCGATTTCCGAAACGCTGGTCGCCGACGCCACTTCGGCCGCCGATGCGCTGGAATATTTCGGCGGGCTGGCCGCGTCCATCGGGGGCGAGCACATGCAGTTGGGCGGCGACTGGGCCTACACGATGCGCGTGCCCCTGGGCGTCTGCGTCGGGCTTGGCGCGTGGAACTACCCCACCCAGATCGCCGCGTGGAAGGGCGCGCCGGCGCTGGCCTGCGGCAACACGATGGTGTTCAAACCGAGTGAACAAACCCCGCTATGTGCCTTGAAGATCGCGGAAATCCTTGTGGAGGCAGGCGCGCCGCCCGGGGTCTACAACGTCGTGCAGGGCGCCGGAGAGGTCGGCCGCGCGCTGGTCGAGGACGCGCGCGTTGCCAAGGTTTCGCTGACCGGGTCGGCACCGACCGGCAAGAAGGTCTATGCCGCCGCCGCTGCCCGGATGAAGCATGTCACGATGGAGTTGGGCGGCAAATCGCCCCTGATCATCTTCGACGATGCCGATCTGGACAGCGCCGTATCGGCCGCGATCAACGCGAATTTCTACGCCTCGGGGCAGGTCTGTTCGAACGGGACGCGGGTCTTCGTGCAATCGGGCATGAAGGAGGCGTTCCTGAACCGCCTGACGGAGCGCACGGCCCGGGCCGTCATCGGCGACCCGCGCGACGAGGCCACGAATTTCGGCCCGATGGTGAGTGAAGAACAGCTTGCAATCACCTGTTCCTACATCGAAAAAGGCCTGTCCGAAGGCGCGCGGCTGGTGCATGGCGGCACCCGGCTGGACCGTCCCGGCTGCTTCATCGAGCCCGCGATCTTCGCCGATGTCACCGACGACATGACCATCGCCCGGGAAGAGATCTTCGGCCCCGTGATGTCGGTGCTGGACTTCGACACCGAGGACGAGGTCATTGCGCGCGCCAACGCCACAGATCTGGGCCTGTCGGGCGCCGTGTTCACCGCCGACATCACCCGCGCACACCGCGTCGTCCATGCCATCGAGGCCGGCTCCGTCTGGATCAACCAATACAACCTGACACCCGTGGAGGTGCCCTTCGGCGGCATGAAGGGCTCGGGCGTCGGGCGCGAGAATTCCCGCGCCGCGATCGAGCATTACAGCCAGCTCAAGACCGTCTACGTGGGCATGTCGCCCGTGGAAGCCGCGTTCTGATGGAGGCCGATTACGTCATTATCGGCGCCGGATCAGCCGGTTGCGCGATCGCCTACCGTCTGGCCGAGGCCGGGACATCCGTGCTTGTGGTTGAACATGGCGGCTCGGACTGGGGGCCGTTCATCAACATGCCCGCCGCGCTGAGCTACCCCATGGGCATGAAGCGCTATGACTGGGGCTACGTCACCGAACCCGAGCCGCATATGGGCGGCCGCACCATGGCCTGCCCGCGCGGCAAGGTCATCGGGGGGTCATCCTCGATCAACGGCATGATCTACGTGCGCGGCCATGCCCGCGATTTCGACACCTGGGCCGAGATGGGGGCGGAGGGCTGGTCCTACCGGGACGTGCTGCCCTATTTCAAACGCGCCGAGACATGGCACGGCGATGCGGGCGACCCTGCGTTCCGCGGACATGACGGCCCCCTGCACGTGACCCGCGGCGCGCGCAAAAACCCGCTGTATCAAGCGTTTATAGATGCCGGGGCGCAGGCGGGATATGGCCGGACGGACGATTACAACGGCCACCGTCAGGAAGGCTTCGGCGCGTTCGAGATGACAGTCTGGAAGGGCAAGCGCTGGTCCGCCGCCAGCGCCTACCTGAAGCCCGCCCTTGCCCGCAAGAATTGCGATCTGGTGCGCGGTCTGGTCGAGCGGATCGAGATCACAGACGGCCGCGCCACCGGCGTGCGCCTTGCCGGGGGCCGAACGATCCGCGCGCGGTCCGAAGTGATCCTTGCCGCCGGTGCGATCAATTCGCCTAAAATTCTGATGCTTAGTGGAATTGGACCCGCCAAGCATCTGGCGGAGAACGATATTCCGTTGATCGCCGACCGCCCCGGCGTGGGCCAGAACCTGCAGGACCACCTGGAGCTTTACGTCCAGTTCGCCGCGTCCAGGCCCGTGTCCATCGCGCCCTACTGGTCGCTTTGGGGCAAAGCGCTGGTGGGAGCGCAATGGCTGTTCACACGCACCGGCCTTGGCGCCTCCAACAATTTCGAGGCCTGCGGCTTCATCCGCTCGAAGAACGGCGTGGAATACCCTGATATTCAATACCATTTTCTGCCCATCGCGGTGCGCTACGATGGCAAGACACCGCCGGGCGGGCATGGGTTCCAGGCCCATACCGGGCCGATGCGTTCGCCCTCGCGCGGGGCAATCACGCTGCGTGGGGCGGACCCTGCGGCGGCCCCGCGCATCGCGTTCAACTACATGTCCACCGAGCAGGACTGGCAGGATTTCCGCCGCGCCATCCGCCTGACGCGAGAGATCTTCGCCTGCGATCCGATCGCCCAATATGTCGACCGCGAAATCCAGCCGGGCAGCGACGCGCAATCCGATGCGGCCCTCGACGACGTGATCCGGGAACATGCAGAATCGGCCTACCACCCCTGTGGCACCGCCCGGATGGGCCGCCGCGACGATCCGATGTCGGTGGTCGATCCCGAAACGCGCGTGATCGGCGTGGCAGGGCTGAGGCTGGCGGACAGCTCGATCTTTCCGTTGATTCCGAACGGAAACCTGAACGCGCCGTCGATCATGGTCGGGGAGAAGGCCGCCGACCACATCCTCGGTCGCGCCTTGCCGGCGGAAGACCTTGCCCCGTGGATCGCACCCGATTGGCGTACGTCACAGCGGGACGGCGGTGCACTGCGCGCGGCGGCGGAATGATCCCGACGCCCGCGCGCGACACGGACACACGGGCCCGCGTCCCCGGCAACAGGCTGGTCACCGCCGCCGCAGCACCGTAACAGATTTGTCCAGCGACGAGGAACCCGTAGTGCAGCCCCTTCCCGAACCCCTCACCTGTTTCAAGGCCTACGACATTCGCGGGCGGCTCGACGAGGATCTGACCGAGGCCAACGCCTATCGCATCGGTCGCGCATTCGCCGAGGTGCTGCGCGCCGGAACCGTCGTGATCGGGCGCGATGTGCGGCCCAGTTCGGACGCGTTGGCGATGGCCTTGGCCGACGGCCTGGCCGCCGCCGGGGTCATGGTGCTGGATCTGGGCCTGTCGGGGACGGAGGAGATGTATTTCGCCGTGTCCCACCACGACGCGGATGGGGGAGTTTGCGTCACCGCGTCTCATAACCCGTTGGAATACAACGGAATGAAGATGGTGCGGGCGGCATCCGCTCCGCTATCGGCAGATCGTGAAATGTTCGCGATCAAGGCGCTGGCGGAGTCCGGGGCATTCGCGGCACGGCGCCCCGGCGGTGCGGTGCGAGACATCGCTGACACGCGGACGGCCTATGTCGAACACTGCCTGAAGTTCCTTTCGATTTCCCACCTCAAGCCATTGAAGATCCTTGTGAATGCCGGAAACGGAGCGGCTGGCCCGACATTCGACGCCCTTGCCGCGGCGTTGCACGCACGGGCTGCGCCCTGGCGGTTCGAACGCCTGCACCACGCCCCGGACGGGACGTTCCCGAACGGAATCCCCAACCCCATGCTGCCGGAAAACCAGCCTCCTACATCCAGAGCCATCGTGACGGCGGGCGCGGATCTTGGCGTCGCGTGGGACGGCGATTTCGACCGATGCTTCTTCTTCGACCACGAGGGCAGCTTCATCGCGGGCGAATACCTTGTCTGCCTGCTGGCGGAGGTCTTCCTGGAAAAGAACGCGGGCGCCACGATCATCCATGACCCGCGCACCATCTGGGCCACACAACATGCCGTGGCAAAGGCGGGCGGGACGGCGATCCTGTCAAGATGTGGACATACCAATATCAAACGCGGCATGCGCGAACACCGTGCGATCTACGGTGGGGAGATGTCGGCCCACCATTATTTCCGCGACTTCTTCCATTGCGACAGTGGAATGATCCCGTTTCTCCTGATCTGCGAGTTGCTCAACCGGCGCGGGCAGACATTGAAATCCCTGGTCGAGGAACGCGCCGCCGCCTTTCCGTCTTCGGGCGAGATCAACTTCCACGTCGCCGATGTCGGGGCCGCCATTGCGCGGGTCGACGCGGCCTATGCCCCGATCGCGCTGGGCCGCGACGACACGGATGGGCTGAGCCTTGTGCTCGACGGATGGCGGTTCAACCTCCGCGCCTCCAACACCGAGCCGCTTCTGCGCCTGAATGTGGAGGCGAAGGGCAGCCGGGAGGCTGTGGATAAAGCTGTCGCGGCGATATCGGAGATCGTTGGCAGATCGCCCGTTCGGGTGGCATAAGTAAAATATCCATGCAGGTTCTATCCCGGAATGAGCATTCTCATCCACGAAAAAGACAACCTCCGAACATCGCGCGCAGTATCGACATCGGATTTATCCACAGATTAATCCACAGGCCGCCATGGCAGGAGTCCACAAATCCTTGAAAGCGCCCGTGGCCCTCGTCATTCTGCAGCCATGGCACAGAGCGGGCGACAGACTTCCCTCACCCTTCGCGGCGCGCTTGTCCTGCGGGATGGCGATCTGCGCAGGGCCGACATCACCCTGTCCGATGGGACGATCGAGGCGATTGGGGCGAACCTTCCGACCTCCGGCGCCACCTTTGACGCGGGCGGGTTGATCGCCATGCCCGGCGGCGTGGACACCCACGCCCATATCGAACAACGCTCGGGGATGGGGCTGATGAACGCTGACACGTTCGAGACGGCCACCCGATCCGCTGCATTGGGCGGCACCACCAGCGTCATCTCCTTCGCTGCACAGGCGAAAGGCGAACGTTTACAGGATGTAGTGGCGGATTACGCGGCCCGCGCCAAGCGTGGCGCAATGATCGATCATGCCTTTCACCTGACCCTGTCGGACCCCGGTGTCCCGCATTTCGAGACCGATCTCAGGGCGCTGATCGCCGCCGGGCACCGATCCGTGAAGGTGTTCACCACCTATGACATAGGACTGAACGACGACCAGATCGAGCGTATCATGTCCATCGCCGGACCCGCAGGCGCGTTGACCTGCGTCCATGCCGAGGACGATGCCACCTTGAAGATGGCTCGGAACACACTGATTTCACAAGGCAAGACCCTGCCCGAACACCACGCGGCAGCACGTCCACGCGAAGCCGAACGCCTGGCAGTCGCCCGGATCTGCGCCATGGCAAAGCGGCTTGGTGCGCCGGTGATGATCTTCCACGTCACCTGCGCGGCGGCGCTGGAGGAGGTCAGGACCGCCCGCGCCGCCGGCGCGCCGATCCGGGCCGAGACCTGCCCGCACTACCTTGTGATGACCGAGGCGGTGCTTGACCGGCCCGGCATCCTCGGCGCGAAGTGGATGTGCTCGCCGCCGCAGCGCGACAGCGCGGATCAGGACGCCTTGTGGCGCGCGTTTGAGGATGGCACCCTCGATCTGATTTCCTCGGACCATGCCCCCTACCGCTTTGACGAGACGGGGAAATTACGGGCGGGCACGCATCCGCCCTTCCCCGATATCGCCAACGGCATGCCGGGCCTCGAAACCCGCTTGCCGCTGCTGTTCGACGCCATCATGACACGCGGGCGCCTGCCCCGGCAGGCCTTTGCGGATCTGACATCCGCCAATGCCGCCGCGATCTACGGCCTGCCGGGAAAGGGCCGACTTGCCGTCGGCGCCGATGCCGATATCGTGCTGTGGGATCCGAGCGCGACGCATGTTTACGGCCCGAACGATCTGCACGACAATGTCGGCTATAATCCATATGAAGGTCACCGTGTAACCGGTTGGCCTGTCCACGTTTTCTTGCGCGGGACGGCGATCGTGACCGATGGTCGCCTGACCACCTCTCCCGGCGAGGGCCGTTGGATCAACCGCCCGGAGCGCCCATGACAGCCCGTCCCGATGCCGCCAACGAATTGGCGATCACCTTCCTCTACTACAAGGATCTTGCCCGGGCGGAGGCCTTTTACCGCGACGTCATGGGCTTCCCGCTGGTGATCGACCAGCAGGGCCTTGCCAAGATCATGCGGGTCTGCCCCGGTGCCCATATCGGATTGGTTGACGAGGCCCACGGGATGCACAAATGGGCCGAAACACGGCCGGTGCAGTTCTGCGTCAGGGTGCCGGACGTGGATGCGTGGTATGCCTATATCCAGGGCCAAGGCGTTGAAAATCTGAGCAGATTGTTCATCAATGACGCGATCGGCATCCGCGCCTTCGTGTTCGATGATCCGGAGGGCTACCAGATCGAGATCCAGTCCGCGACGCGGGTCGGCGCCTAGATGTCCGGCGCGCTCTACATCATCAACCCCAATTCGTCGCAGGCCGTGACCGACGGGATCGACGCGGCGCTGGACCCGCTGCGTGCCATGGGGCGGGAGATCGTCTGCGTGACCCTGACCGACGGCCCGCCCGGCATCGAAAGCCAGGCCCAGGCGGACGAGACCATTGCGCCCATGCTGGCGCTGGCGGCGCGGCTGGAGACCGAGGCGGCGGGCTTCGTGATCGCCTGTTTCGGCGATCCCGGCGTGCATGCCCTGCGGGACCGGACGGCCAAACCTGTTCTGGGCATTCAGGAAGCCGCCGTGGCGACCGCCGTGACGCTTGGTCAACGCTTTGGCATCATTGCGATTCTTCCCGCTTCGATCCCGCGTCATCGACGCTCGGTCGCCGCGATGGGCGTCACCGACCGCCTTGCGGGCGACCGGGCGCTGAACCTGGGCGTGGCGGCATTGCAGGACCGCGACACCACGTTGTCCCGCATGATCGAGACCGGGACGGCGCTGCGCGAAATCGACGGGGCCGATGTCCTGATCCTGGGTTGTGCCGGAATGGCGCGGTATCGCGCGCCCCTTGAAGCCGCGCTGCAAATTCCGGTGGTCGATCCGTGCCAGGCCGCCGCCGCCATGGCACTTGGGCGGATCGCCCTGGCCCAACATCACAGGATCGAACCCTCCCATGCTTGACGAAAGCGCCTCGGGCGTCTTCACCATCGCCGCCACGCCCTTCCTGCCCGACGGGGCGTTGGACCTGCGCAGCATCGACACGATGGTCGATTTCTACGCCGAGCGGGGGGCCAGCGGCCTCACGATCCTTGGAATGATGGGCGAGGCCGGGAAGTTGTCGGCAGCCGAGTCGGAGGCCGTCATCGCGGCGGTCTGCACGCGCGCGAGCTTGCCGGTCATCGTCGGCGTCTCGGCCCCCGGGCTGGCCAGCATCGTGGCGCTGGGCCGGACGGCGATGGCGAAGGGGGCCGCAGGCGTGATGGTGGCACCGCCCGGCACCCTGCGCAGCGATGACCAGATCCTCCAGTATTTCCAGAGCGTTGAAGAGGTGCTGGGCGATATTCCATGGGTCTTGCAGGATTTTCCCCTGGCCACGGGCGTGCAGATCACCGCGCAGGTGTTGCGCGACATTTTCGACACCTGCCCGGGTTGCAAGATGCTCAAGCACGAGGATTGGCCGGGGCTGGAGAAGATCTCGGCCCTGCGTCGACAGGAGGCGGACGGCGCGCGCCGCATGTCGATCCTGTGCGGCAATGGCGGGCAGTTCCTGCTGGAGGAAATCGGGCGTGGCGCCGATGGCGCGATGACCGGCTTCGCCTATCCCGAGATGATGCGCGACATCACAAGCCTTTGCGCAAGCGGCGAAATCGACCGGGCGCGCGACCTGTTCGATATCTACCTGCCGCTGATCCGATACGAATGCCAGCCGGGGCTGGGCCTGGCCGTGCGCAAACATATCCTCGCGCGGAACGGAGCGATCGCCCATGCCACCCTGCGCAAGCCCGGGCCGACGCTGAGTGTTGCCGCCATCGCGGAGATCGAGGCGCTGATCGCGCGGCAGGACGCCCGTCTGGCCGCGCTCTGAGCAATGCCCCTTCCGGGTCCCGCCACTTTGCCCTAAACCCGCGCGAAACGGCCCGAAGGAGGGCGAGATGACGACCGCCCCTCAATTCGACCCGCGCTTCACCATCGTGATCCCGATGCTGAACGAGGCCGCGACCGTGCCGCATCTGCTGGGGGCTTGCCTGGAGGCCGCCGAGCCGCTTGGCCCGTTCGAGATCTGCGTGACAGACGACGGATCGCGCGATGGCACCGCCGAGGCGCTGCGGGCATTCCGGGCGGCCCATCCGCAGGCCAACCTGACGATCCTGACCCATCCGCGCCCCGCAGGCCAGTCCGCCGCGATCCATGCCGCCGTGCGTGCCGCCCGCGCCCCGGTGATCGCAACGCTGGACGGCGACGGACAGAACCCGCCCGAAGAATTGCCGAAGCTTCTGGCCGCGATCCTGGATGCGCCCGAAACGCTGGGGCTGGTCGCCGGGCAACGGGTGAAGCGCGACGACCCGCTGCCCAAGCGGCTGGCCTCGAAGGCCGCGAACGCCCTGCGCGGCTGGCTGCTGCGCGACGGCACCCGCGACACCGGCTGCGGGCTGAAAGCCTATCGCCGCGATGCCTATCTGGCGCTGCCCTATTTCAACCACATGCACCGCTTCCTGCCCGCGCTGTTCCAGCGCGACGGCTGGGACATCGCGCATGTCGATGTCGGCCACAAGCCGCGCGTCGCGGGGGCGTCGAAATACACCAACCTGGGGCGGGCGATCGTGGGCCTGAGCGACCTGTTGGGCGTGGCATGGCTGATCCGCCGCCGCCGCGCCGTGCTGCCGACGGAAACCCGCGTGGATCGGCCGGAGGGACAAGACTGATGCAGGACTGGCTGTTCGGAATTTTCAGCATCGACCATTGGTTCGAGTTCTGGTGGGTCGCGCTGGGATTCCTTGCGCAGGGCATCTTCGCGTCCCGCTTCATCGTGCAGTGGATCGCCTCCGAGAAGGCGGGGCGGTCCTATGTGCCGGTGGCGTTCTGGTACCTGTCGATCAGCGGCGGGACGCTGATGCTGGCCTATGCGATCTACCGGCAAGACCCGGTGTTCATCCTTGGCCAGTCCACGGGCGTCATCGTCTATGCCCGCAACCTGATGCTGATCCGCCGGGCGGCAAAGGCCGATGCGGCAGATGCGCGGGCCGCCGATGCGGCGCATGAGAAATCCTGACATGGCGTCCCTCGGGCATCGCTTCGCGCCCTTGGCTGTCCTGCTGCTGGCGCTGGTCAGCTTTGCGATCGGGCTGGCCGAACTGCCGGTGCAGGACCGGGACGAGGCGCGATTCGCGCAGGCCAGCCGCCAGATGGCGGCGACCGGCGATCTGATCGACATCCGCCTGCAGGACGCTGCGCGCCACAACAAGCCGGCGCTGATCTACTGGGCGCAGGCGGCCGCCATCGCGATCACCGGGGTGACGGGTGAAACGCCGATCTGGGTCCATCGCCTGCCGTCCTATCTGGCGGGCGTGCTGTCGGCCTGCGCGCTGATCTGGGCCGGAACGCCCATCGTCGGACGCCGCGCGGCGGTGCTGGCGGGGATCATGTGCGCGAGTGTCTACATGCTCCATGCCGAGGCGCGGACGGCCAAGACCGACGCGGCGCTGCTGCTGTCGGTCATCCTTGCGATGGGGGCCTTGTCGCGCCTCTACCTGGAGGCGGCGCGAAGCTGGGTCCTGCCTGCGATCTTCTGGACGGCGCTGGCGGCGGGGTTCCTGCTGAAAGGCCCGATGGTGGCGCTGCCTGTCGCGGGGCTGATCGTGTGGATGGGGGCGCGTGACCGCAGCCTTGGCTGGCTTGTCCGCCTGCGGCCCCTGCCCGGCCTGCTGTGGTTCGCGGCACTGGTCAGCCCGTGGTTCATTGCCATCACGCTGGTCACCGACGGCGCGTTCTGGGGCGCGTCGGTGGGCACCGACCTGGGCGACAAGATCACCGCCGGGGGCGAGCATGGGGGATCGCCCCCCGGCTTCTACCTGCTGACGATCTGGCTGACCTTCTGGCCGTGGTCTGTGCTGTTGCCGCTGGCGGGCCTGCAGGCCTGGCGCAGCCGCAAGACACGCGAAACCGCTCTGCTGCTGGGGTGGCTGGTGCCCGCATGGCTGGTGTTCGAGGCGGTGCCGGTGAAGCTGATCCACTATACCTTGCCGCTCTATCCGCCGCTGATGTTCCTTGCGGCGGCGTCACTGCTGGGCGTGGCGGAGGGGCGCTTCCGGTTCGGCGGCTGGCGCGGCGGACTTGCCGCTGCGGGGCTTCTTGCGGGACTGGCCTTCTTCGCCACCGTGATGGTGATGGCCCCGCTGCGTTTCGGCGTGGGCCTGCACCCGGCCTCGCTGGTCGGGGCGGGCGTGATGGCGGCGGCGGCGCTGTCGGCGCTGGCCTGGCTGTGGCGGGGCAAGGTGCCCCACGCGGTCGCCGCGCTTGCAGTTGCGGGGGGCGTCATGGGCACGACGCTGACCGCCGCCACCCTGCCCGCCGCGCGGGGCCTTTGGGTGTCGGCGCGGCTGACCGACGCCATGGCGCAGCTGACCTGCCTGAACGGTCCCGTGGCGCTGGCCGGATTCGCGGAGCCGTCGGCCGTCTTCCTTCTCGGGACCGAGACGGTGCTGACCGACCGCGATGGCGCGCTGGCCTTCCTGGCGCAGGACGCGGGGCGCGCGGCATGGATCGCGCCGGAGTTGCTGGAAACCGCCCCGCCTGCAGGCCTTGCGGGCCTGACGCAGATCGACGCCATCAATATCGGCAATTTCCGCCCGGTGACCCTGCGCCTGTTCGTGTCGCCGGGCGTTCCGGCCCCGGACCAGCCCTGCCCCGACTGACGCGGCGCGTCGTCCCTGCCAGTGCGATGTGTCGCAAACGACCCCGACAGACCACCGCGGCGGCCCCTAGGTTCGGTCCATGCCCCGACCACCAGGCCCCGACCACCAAGCCCCGGAGACAAAGCCCATGAAATCCCATTACCGTGTCGTCGTGATCGGCGGCGGCGTCGTCGGATCCTCGGTTCTCTACCACCTTGCCAGGTTCGGCTGGACAGATGTGGTGATGCTGGAACGCTCGGTCCTGACGGCGGGATCAAGCTGGCACGCGGCAGGCGGGATCCACGCCCTGAACGCCGACCCCAACATGGCGCAGCTTCAGGCCTATACCATTGATCTTCTGTCGGAAATCGAGAAGGAAAGCGGCCAGGACATCGGGTTGCACATGACCGGCGGCCTGACGCTGGCGGGCACGCCGGAGCGCTGGGAATGGCTGCAATCGGCCTATCGCACCTTCCAGTCGATCGGCATCGACGATTGCCACCTGATGACCCCCGAGGAGGCCAAGGCCGCCTGCCCCGTGATGTCCACGGACGGCATCCTTGGCGCGCTTTGGGCGGATCGGGAGGGCTATATCGACACCACCGGCACCGTGCACGCCTACGCCACCGCCGCCCGCAAGCGTGGCGCGGAATATTACGAGCACACCAAGGTGGAGGCCCTGACCCAGACCCGCGACGGGTGGGAGGTGCGCACCGACAAGGGAACGATCACCTGCGCGCATGTGGTCAATGCCGGCGGGCTCTGGGCCAAGCAGGTCGGGCGCATGGCGGGGATCGAACTGCCGGTCAGCCCGCTCAAGCATCACTACCTGATCTCGGACACGATCCCGGAGCTTGAGTCGCTCGATTTCGAGGTGCCGATGACCGTGGACCTCGAAGGCTTCACCTATATGCGGCAGGATCAGAAGGGCCTGCTGCTGGGCATCTACGAGGTCGAGCACGAGCATTGGGCGATGGATGGCGCGCCGTGGGATTACGGGATGGAACTGTTCCAGGAACAGACCGACCGGATCGAGAAGGAGCTGATCCTGGGCTTCGAGCGCTATCCCGCGTTGCAGCACACCGGCGTGAAGACATGGGTGAATGGCGCGTTCACCTTCTCGCCCGACGGCAACCCGCTGGTGGGCCCCGTGCCCGGCAAGCGCGGCTACTGGTGCGCCTGCGCGGTGATGGCGGGCTTTTTGCAGGGCGGCGGCGTGGGCAAATCGCTGGCCGAGTGGATGATCCACGGCGAGGCGGAGGCCGATACGTGGTCGATGGATGTGGCGCGCTACGGGAGGTTCGCCGAGAACCGCGACTACATCCGGCAGACCACCGGTCAATTCTATTCCCGCCGCTTCGTGATGTCCTATCCGAACGAGCAATTGCCCGCCGGCCGACCGCTGAAGCGCGCGCCCGCCTATTCGGACATGAGCGCGGCCGGCTGCCGCTGGGGTCAATCCTGGGATCTGGAGGTGCCGCTCTACTTCGCGCCTGCGCCCGATTTCGTGGAGAACCTGACGCTGAAGCGGTCCAACGCCCATGACATCGTGGCGGCGGAATGCCGCGCGGTGCGCGAAGCGGTCGGGCTGCTGGACATCTCGGGCTTCTCCCGCTTCGAGGTATCGGGACCGGCGGCTGCGGCTTGGCTGGACCGGATGATGGCCTCCAAACTCCCGGCTCCGGGGCGCGCGAAGCTGGCGCCGATGCTGACGCCGTCGGGCCGGTTGCAGGGGGATCTGACGGTGTTCAACTGGGGCCCGGATTCGAACGGGAACGCCACATGGTGGATCATGGGCAGCTATTACCTGCGCGCGTGGCACATGCGCTGGTTCAACGACCACCTGATCGATGGCGTGCAGATCCGCGATCTGGGGGAGGAAACCTGCGGTTTCTCGCTGTCCGGTCCCCGGTCGAAGGCGGTCATCGACACGCTGGTGGAGGGCGGCGTTTCCCTGCCCTTCATGGGCTGCGCCGCGCTGGATGTCGGGCTGATCCGCGCCCATGTGGCCCGGATGAGCGTCACCGGCGAGCATGGCTACGAGATCAATTGCCGGTATGGCGACCACATCACGCTGCGCCGGATGCTGCTGGAGGCCGGCGCGTCGGAAGGCATCCGCGAGGTCGGCTTCAACGCGCTGCTGTCGCTGCGGCTGGAAAAAAGCTTCGGCATCTGGACCAGGGAATTCACCCAAGGCTACACCGCCGCGCAGACCGGGATGGACCGCTGGATCGACTGGGACAAGGACTTCATCGGTCGCGCGGCCGCGCTGGAGGAACGCGACGGAAACGGCCCCGCCAAGCGCATCGTGACGCTGCAACTTGGCGACGGCGACGCCGATCCGATCGGATACGAACCGGTGTGGCAAAACGGCGAGATGGTGGGTTTCGTGACCTCGGGCGGCTATGGCCACACGGTCGGCAAATCGCTGGCGATGGCCATGGTGAATGTCGATGTCGCCGCCGAGGGGACCGATCTGATGGTCCATGTCGTGGGGGTGGAGCGCGCCGCGCGGGTCATCGCGCCATCGCCCTACGATCCGTCCGGCCAGGCGATGCGCGGCTGACGGGACAAGCACGGCTGACACACGGAAAGCGGCCGCTCAGAACGGCGGGCGCACCGGGTTGAAGCGGTCGAGCGGCTGTGCGGCGATCCTGTGCAGCACGTCGATGACGCCCTCGACGTAATGTTCCGCCGTGGCGCGGCCCTTTTCGGCGGTGGCCAGATGCGCTTCTCCCGCGACGCCGGCCGGGTTCACGTCGGACGCGATCCAGCCATGGGCGATGGCTCCGACGGGCGGGATCTCGCCCTGTTGGTGGGTCCAGCGAAAATCCCGCGCCTGCGACATGTCCACGGTGTCGGGCCGGAAATGCAGCATCAGCGAGGTCTCGTTATCGCCGCCATGGATGCCCTGCGCGGCCTCCTGCGCGGAATAGAGCGCCTCGGGGACGCCGCCTGCGCCCCATCCCATCCGCACGCAATACATCCCCGCCTGCACCCGCAATTCCCGCGAGACGATGGAGACCAGGTCCGCATTGCCGCCATGCGAGTTCAGGATCAGCAATTTGCGGCACCCGGCGCGCGCCACCGACAGCCCGATCTCGGTCCAGGCGCGCAGGGCGGTTTCCGCCGTCAGCGTCAAGGTGCCCGAAGCCCAGAGATGTTCGTTCGACTTGCCAACGGCCTGCACCGGCAGCAGGCGGATATCGAGCACCTGGGGGCAGCGTTCGGCCAGCATCGCGCAGAGGCCCGTGTTGATCATCGTATCGACCCCGACGGGCAGATGCGGCCCGTGCTGCTCCACCGCCGCCGTGGGCAGGATCGCGATGGTGCGGTCGGGGTCAATGCGCAGATCAAGCGCGGGATAGTCGATCCAGTACCGGCTCATTCGGCGGGGGCCCTTTCCATCTCGGGCGCGGCGGACGCACCGATCAGCCGGTCGGTCTTGGCGGCGACCCTTTGCAGGTGCCTTGCGAGGGCCTCGGGGGTGGCGCTGTCCATCAGGTAGGTCGCGGCGAAGACCTTCTTCGCGCGCGGCTTGAGCAGGAAACCGACGCCACGCATCAGCGTCCGCCGCCCCGGCGCGCCGACCAGCCGGGTCAGCCACCACGACGCGCCGCAGGTGGTGAACACACCCATCCGGGTGATGTGATGCAGGCCGGGGCGGATCGTCTCGCCCGCCGCCTTGGGCATCAGGAACGCCACGTCGGGCAACAGCACCCGATCGAGCCAGCCCTTCAGCATCGCGGGCAGGCCATACCACCATGTCGGGTAGATGAAGATCAGCGTATCGCACCATTCCAGATCGGCCACATGGCTTTCCACCGGCGCGCGGTTGGCGGGCGCGTCGAGATAGCCGGACCATTCCGCCTGCGTCAGCAGCGGCTGGAAGCCCTCGGCATAGAGATCCCGCACCCGGATTTCGGACTGCGCCGCCCGCAGCCGGGAGACCACGACCTTCCGCACGGCGGCGGCGAACGAGCCTTCTTGCGGATGGCAATAGACGACAAGCGCGCGGGTCATTTCAGAACACCTCCATCTCTTTGCGAACGCGGGCGAGGAAGGCCTCGCATCTGTCGGGCGTGATATTGTTCATATCATATTGGGCGATGTAGCGGATCTTGTCGGGGCGCACCGTCCCCCAGACGGCGCGTTTCAGGAGCCGCTTGGGCGGGTCACCGGCCAGGAACGCCCGCCAGGGGGTTGATCCGTAGGTGGTGACAGCGGCGATCTTGCGGACATTGTCGAGGCAGGGCGCAAGCTTGCCATGGGCGATGGTGAAGACAACGCCGGGCAGCATGACGCGGTCGAACCAGCCCTTGAGGATCGCGGGATAGCCGAAATTCCACACCGGGAAACAGAACACGACCGCATCCGCCGACCGCAAACGGTCCACATAGGGCTGCACCGGGGCGGCATTGATGGCCGTGTCATGGTAATTCCGCCGCTCCTGCGCCGTCATCACCGGATCGAAGCGTTCGGCGTTCAAGTCGCAATCGTCGACCTCCCAGCCACGGGTCTGCAAGGCCTCCACCACCACGTCATGGGCTGCCGCGCCGAGGCTTTCTGGAACCGGATGGGCGAAGAGGACCAGGGCGCGGGGCATGTCACTCGGCCGCCGTCTTCGATTGCAAACCGGGCCAGGCATACATGCCCTTGTAGTCCCAGTCCGGCTGGTGCCAAGCGATCATCTTGCCGGGATTGAGCAGGCCCTTGGGATCGGCTTCGCGCTTGAAATCCAGTTGCCGGGCATCGACGGCCTGCCGCCCGCCCTCCTCCAGCGTGTAGCGGTGCGGGTTGAAGTTGGGCGCGCCATGCGCCTCGTGAATGGCGATGATCTCGTCCAGCCGCGCCTCGGTCGTGAACTTCACCAGCGTCAGACCGCCGATGGCCACCTTGCCGTTCTGGCGCGTGACTTCGTTATGCTGCAGGATTTCCGGGCTGAGCGCGTCGCGGATCGTCTTTGCAAGGCCCACCGGGTCGTCGGTGCCATAGCCGATCTGGAGATAGGTGATGGACGGGTCCACCTTCAGCGCGCGCAAGGTCGTGTGGTTCCAGCCATATTCGAACACGGGACCGGGATCCCTGGCCCAGTCGTTGGCATCCGAGCGGTAGATCGTCCGGGCCGTCCGCGCGGCTGTGAAGGTCTCCCATCCCGGCAACGACTGGGGCGCGACCATCAGCGCCACCAGCGCGTCCGAGGCGTCGACATAGGGCGCGACGCGCTGGAAATAATCCTTGGCGATGGGGTCTTCGAACACGGTCACGAGCTTCAGGAGGATGCCGTCGCAGGACGCGAGGTCGTAGGAATAGTGCAGCGCCTCGTCATAGCTGTCGAAGGCCACGAAGATGCCGACCCAGTCATAGGCGGGGGCCAGCGGGATCTCGATTTCCGTGATGATGCCGTTGGTGCCATAGGCGTGGGACACGCGGTGCAGGTCGTCGCCGGTGATGTCGAGGACGCGGGGCGTGGCCTCCATCGTGACGACGCGCAGGCGGATGATGTTGCCCGGATCGCGCAGGCTGCCCCAGCGGACGGAGCCGACCCCGCCCGAGCCGCCAGCGATGAAGCCGCCGATGGTCGCCGTGGCCCAGGTGCTGGAGAACATGCGGATTTCCTGGTTGGAGTCCGCCTTGCACGCGGCATCGAGGTCTTTCAGCAAGCATCCCGGTTCCACGATAACGCGTCCGGGCAGGATCTCCGTCACCGCGTTCATCTTGTGCAGGTGCAGCACGCAGCCGCCCGCCAAGGGCATCGCCTGCCCGTAATTGCCCGTGCCGGTGCCGCGCGTGGTGACGGGGACGTCATGGGCGTAGCAGGTGGCCAGCACCTCGATCACCTGATCCTGGTCGAGCGGGGTGGCGACGAAATCCGCCACCACGTGATCCAGCCGGTCCTTGAGGACGGGTGAATACCAGAAGAAATCGCGGGATTTCGCCTTCACCGAAGCGGGGTTGAGGTCGATCTCGATCCCCTTGGCGGTCAGCGCGTCGATGGCTGCCTGGATATTCATGATGCCTCGCTTTTCTGCCCTACCGCTTCGCTGCTTGAGGGCTGCATGAGATGATCGAGTTCGGAATAATCCGGCAAGGTGCGATCAATCGGCTTGCCGCTCCTCAGCACGATCCGGTCCGATTGCGGACGGGCGAAAAGTTCGGTCCATTCCCGGGCGCGGCAGATCACCAGATCGGCGGGTGCGCCGGGGGCGAGGCTTGGCGCATCGAACCCGCACGCGGTCGCGGGATTGCCAAAGACGGCATGGGTCCAATCGTCGTCGGAATGGTCCAGATGGCCGATCCGCGTCGCCTCGCGCAGGACCTCGAGCATGTCCATGTCGCCGTAGGCGTAGAAGGGATCGCGGGTGTTGTCCGAGGCGAACGAGACGTTGATGCCGCGCACCTTCATCTCGTGCACCAGCGTGATCCCCCGCCCGCGCGGCGTGGTGCCGGGATGGCGGTCCTGCAGGTAGAGGTTGCACATCGGCAGGCTGACGACATGGAGACCCGCCTGCGCCACCAGGTCCAGCGTCGCCATGGCGTCCGCCTCGGCCATGGTGGACAGCGAACACAGATGCCCCACCGTGATCTTGCCGTTGAATCCGGTTTCGATGGCGATCTCGGCGATGTCCTTCAGCGTGTTGACGCCTGGGTCCATCGTCTCGTCCACGTGGAAGTCGAGATCCATCCCCCGTGCCGTGGCGGCGGCGACATAGGCGTGCAGCCAGTCGCGCAGGCCGGGTTCCGGGTAGGTCACGGCGCCGAGGATGCCACCATGGGCGGCCACCAGATCGGCGCAACGATCCAGCGCGCCCGAATCCGCCGCCATGTCGATGCCTGTCAGGACGGCGGCTTGCAGGTCGATCCGACCCGCCCAGTCGTCGCGCAGGGCGGCGAAAACCTCCCAACTGACCCGCGCATCGTCGGTGTCGCCGAAATAATCCAGATGGGTGCGGATGGCGCGGGTGCCATGGGCATAGGCGGAGCGCAACGAGAAGCCCATGCGCGGGACCAGATCGCGGGCGGTCCAGCGCCCGGGCTTGTCGGCGCGCACGGTGTCCAATGCGCCCATGAAGGTGCCGTCGGGGTTGGGCGAGCGGGGCCAGATATGCCCCTTGTCCAGATGGGTGTGCATATCGACGAAACAGGGGATCACCATCGCGCCGCCCATGTCCACGGGCGTGCCGCCGGCTTCGGCGATCGTGCCGTCCGCGATGCTGATCGCCATGCGCACCAGCCCGCGCTGCCCGATCAGGCAGCCGGGAACCGTCACGTTCTCCAACCGGACCGCGCCGGTCGCAGGCAATATCCTGAAATCCATGCTCATTCTCGTTTCAACGCGCTTTCGTGCCATTTTCGCAGGGCCAGATGCGCTGTCAGCGAGGTCGCCGCGTAGATCACCACGCCCGTCGCCGCGATCAGGATCAGCGCCGCGAACATGCGCGGGATGTTGAGGCGATATCCCGCCTCGAGGATACGGAAAGCAAGGCCCGAGGCCAGGCCGCCGGACCCGGCCACATATTCCGCCACCACCGCCCCGATGAGCGCAAGGCCGCCCGCGATCTTCAGCCCGCCCAGGAAATACGGGAGCGCCGAGGGCAGTTCCAGGTGGATCAGCCGCTGCCACCGGCTGGCGCGGTAGATGCTGAACAGATCGCGCAGGTTGTGGTCGGCGGATTTCAGGCCCAGCGTGGTGTTCGCCAGCACCGGAAAGAACGCGACGATCCACGCACATAGCAGAAGGCCGATCAGCCGGTTCTCGATATAGATGAAGATCAGCGGCGCGATGGAGACGATGGGCGTCACCTGCAGGATCACCGCGAAGGGCGAAAACGACATCTCGGCGAATTTCGACTGCGCGAAAAGGATCGCAAGGCCGACGCCACCCACCACCGCCACCAGCAGCGCCAGCGCCGTGATCCGCAGCGTCACCAGCAGCGCCGGGAACAGGATCGCCCGGTCGGTCCAGAGCGTTTCCAGCACCAGTCCGGGGCGCGGCAGAACGTAATGGGGGATCTCGTTGACGACCACCAGCCGGTCCCAGGTCACGATGGCGGCGATCATCACCACCAGTGGAATGACCCAGCGCGCGATGGCCTCGGTCCGCTTGCGGCGGGCGATCCGCTCTTCCTCCGCGTCGAAGAGGGGGCCGGATGGGACAGACCTGTCGGGGCGTTCGATCACAGCCATGTCAGTGGACCTCTCCCGGTGCCAATGCCCCGTGCAACGTATCCGAAGTCTCGCGCGCGATCCGCGCATAGTCGGGCGACGTGCGCCAGTCGATGCCGCGCGGATAGCGTTCTTGCACCGCGATCTCGCGGATCACGCGGCCGGGGCGCGCGGCCATGACGAGGATGCGGTCGCTGAGAAAGACGCTTTCGAACACGGAATGGGTGACGAAGATCACGGTCGCATTGGTCTGGGCCTTGAGCGCCAGCAGGTCGTCGTTCAACTTCTGCCGGGTGATCTCGTCTAGCGCGGCGAAGGGCTCGTCCATCAGGATCAGGCGCGGGTTCGTCACCAGCGCCCGAGCGATGGACACGCGCATCTTCATGCCGCCGGACAATTCGCGCGGGTAGCGCGCCTCGAACCCGGTCAGGCCCACAAGCGCCAGCGCCTCGTGGATCTGGTCGCGGCTGGCGGCGAAGGACTTGCCGCGCAGGCGGAACGGCAGCCAGACATTCTTTTCCACCGTCGCCCATGGCATCAAGGTGGGTTCCTGAAACACGACGCCCAGGTCTTCGGCGCTGGCCCCGCCGTCCCACTCGATCCGCCCGATGGTGGGGCGCATCAGGCCCGCGATCAACCGCAGCGCGGTGGATTTGCCGCAACCCGACGGCCCCAGAAGCGAGATGAAATCGCCCTGCCGCACCTCCATCGACATGCGGCGCAGCGCCAAGACATTGCCGGTGAAGGTCTTGTCGACCTCGCGCATCCGCAAGATCGCGGGCCGGGTCTGCGTCATGTCGTGGGGATCAGCGGTCAGGGCCATGGGCGCGCGGTCTTCAAGCGGTCGGCGTGAGAAGTCCCCCCGCGCGAGGGATGCCGCGCGGGGGTCTGTTCAGCGGGCGATCAGGGCCGCAGTTCGAGCCCGAGGCCCTGATTGATGTAGCTGAGATCGTAGGCGGTGGAGATATCCAGACCCGCCTCCAGCACGCCCGCTTCCACCATCTGCTCGTAGAACTCGACCATCCGCGCCTCGGTCATGGCGCCAATGCCCAGCTCCAGCGTGTCGCCGCTGTCGACGATGCCTTGCTCTATCATCGCGGCGATGGCGTAGTCGATGGCCTCCTGCGTCATGTCGGGGTTGTCGGTCATGATCAGCTCGTTCGCGGCGCTGTTGTCGCCGTAGAGGTAGTTGTACCACCCGAGGATGGAGCCGGTGACGAAGCATTCCACCACTTCGGGGCGCTCGGCGACGGTGGCTTGCAGCGTCTGGATCGTGGTGGAATAGGCGCCGTATCCCGCATCGGCGATCAGCCAGACATCGGGCGCCCAGCCGGTTTCGCGTTCCACCGCGAAGGGTTCGGACGACAGGTAGCCCTGCTGGCCCGAATCCTCGTTCACGATGAAGGGGGCGGAGTTGAAGGTGTAGGACTGGCGCTGTTCGTCGGTGAAGCCGTAGGCGGCCTTCATCCACTCGTAATAGACGGCGCTGTCCTGCACGATCATCGTGAAGTCGGGGTTGGCCATCTCGCCGAACGCGGCGACGCGGCCGGGATGGGTGATGATGACCTGCGGATCCTTCTGGAACGACGCCATCACGTTGACCAGCGGCAGCCCTTCGGCCACGGCGAAATAGGCATCGAGATGCCCGCCCATGTAGAAATCGACCCGACCCGCCAGCAGCAGCGCCTGGTTGTTCACCTGCGGGCCACCCGGCACGATGGTGACGTCGAGGCCGCATTCGGCATATGTGCCGTCAACGACGGATTGATAGAACCCGCCATGTTCGGCCTGCGCCACCCAGTTTGTGCCGAAGGTCACCGCCGTCAGGTGGGCGTCGGCGAGAGCGGGCATGGCGGTCAGCGTGGTGGCCGCCAGCAAGCTGGCGGTTCTCGAGATTGGATGGATCATGGATTCCCCCTGTTGCACTTTTCCGCAGCAAACCGCGCGGTGACGAGCCGCTTCAAGACGGTGCCCGCATCTGGCCCCGGTCCCAGAGAAGTTGCACGGATATTAGGCAGACGCGAGGGAGCTTGGCTATTTCCGCGCCGCGTTCATGGTCCCATGGCCGTGGGGTTTGCACCCGTGCCGCGCCATGGGTTTAGCTGTCGGCACTACCCCTGATGGAGACCCGACATGCCCATGCTCGCCCCGCCGTCCATTGCGCCGCCCTTCGCGCGATATGCCCACGGGGTCGAATCCCCCGCCGGTCAGCGCCTGGTCGTGACCTCGGGGCAATTGGCGCTGGCCGCGGATGGCTCCGTGCCGGACGGGGCCGAAGCGCAGGCGCGGCTGTGTTTCGCCAATTGCGCCGCGATCCTTGCGGAGGCCGGGATGGCGCCGTCCGATGTCATCCGGATCAACGCCTACGTGACAGAGCGCGCCCACATGGCGGGTTACATGGCTGCCCGGGACGCCTGGCTGGCCGATGTGGCCAGCCTGCCCGCGTCGACCCTCGTGATCGTGGGCGGGTTCACGCGGCCGGAATTCGTGGTGGAGGTGGAGGTGACGGCTTCAGCCCCCTAGAGGGTGTCGGGTTCATTCGCAGTCACGCGACGCGCTTTGACCTTTTGACACCGCACGTCCGGAACGCGCAACACCGGTGCCCACTTTTGCGCGACGTGCTTTAGCCTCAAACGCATGGAGGTGATCCGCGGACCGCAGTCCCGTGCCGCAGCACCCGACAGCGGCCCGGCCACTTTGGCCCGGTCATCGTGCCTGAAGCACCACGCGCGTGCCGGTGCGCACGCTTTCATCCGCCGCAAGACAGATCGCCAGCGATTGCACCGCGTCTTCCATGTGGCGGCTGAGGTCGAGATTTTCCTCGATGGCGCGACGGACGAAGGCCTGCTCCGCATCGCACAGCGCCTGGTGATCCGGTTCTTCGGGCAGGTCGATGCGCGTGTCGCCCTCCGGTCGATGCACCAGCAGCGCGCCGACGCTCGTGTGCCCGTCGATAACCGCGCTGTCTGCCTTGTCCGCGTCGGTGATCGAAACCGACCCTTTCGGGCTGATGACATCCTTCACGAAAAAGGCCGTCTCCGACATCATCGGACCCCAGCCGGCTTCATACCAGCCAACCGATCCATCCTCGAACATCACCTGGAACTGGCCGTAATTATACATGTCCTGCGCGATCTCGTCGGACAGGCGCAGGCCGATCGCATGGACCGCCACGGGCTTGGCGTCGGTGATCTGGCACCAGACATCGACATAATGCACGCCGCAATCGACGATGGGTGACGTGGTTTCCATCAAGGCCTTGTGGGTGGCCCATTGCGCGCCCTTCGACTGCTGGTTGAGGTTCATGCGGAAGACATAGGGCCCGCCCAATGCCCGCGCCTCCGTGATCAGGCGGGTCCAGCTGGGATGGTGGCGCAGGATGTAGCCGACCACCAGCTTGCGCCCGGTCTGCCGCGCGACGGCGACCACTTTTCGCGCATCCGCCACGGTGGTGGCGAGGGGCTTTTCGACGAAAACGTTGGCACCGGCCCGCATCGCCCGTTCCGCCAGGGCGGCATGGCTATCGGAATAGGTGGCGATCACCACCAGATCGGGCTTGAGCGCCAACCCTTCGGAAAAGGTCGGCAAAAGAGGGTAATCCTCCAACTCGGGCGGCACGTCACGGGCGCTGCGATTGACGAGGCCGATGATTTCCACCCCGTCCGCCCGGTGATGGGCCAGCGCGTGGCTTTGCCCCATGTTTCCCAACCCGACGATCAGAACCCGCATTCCGAAACCTTTCCCGACCACCAGAACCTTGTACGCGACGGCACCCGTCGTTCTCGCACCTACCGCAGAGTCGTGACCAAAACCCTAAAGGGGCCTAGCTTTCCAGCCGCCGTGCCGCGCCGATTTCCACGTCCTTGCCGGTCATCCGCGACCGCACCGCCGCGAAGGCCATGGCGAGGCTGCGCAGGTTTTCCGCCGCACCGTTGGACGGCTCGCGATCATCCTCGATGGCGCAGAGAAGCTCTCCCATTGTGCCGATGAAGCCATCGTTGAACCACTGCCCCTCCAGTTCGGGGCGCGCGATGCCGTCGGGCGTCGTCAGGGTGACGCGCTGGCGGCTCAGATCCGGCCCGTCCGAGGCAAGGCTGCCGCCGGTGCCGCCCACGAAACTGGTGTCGCGCGGCCCGTGGCTTATGCCGCCATCGAAGACGACCGACGCCTGTCCGCCATCGACCCTAAGCATGGCCTGCGCCAGAAGCGGCACCTTGTTGGCCTGCCCGGCCCCGCGCACGGCCGAGGCGAACACCGCCTCCACCCGCTCCCCGAGGATCGAGTTCACGAAATCGAACCAGTGCACCCCGAAATCGTAAAGGATCAGGTCCGTGATCTCGTCGAAGGGCGTGCCCGCCGTCCAGCCATGGGACCAGTGCACGGCGGTATGGACCGTCAGCACCTGGCCGACATGGCCGGCCTTCGCGGCCTCCCGCAGGTAGGCCAGATGCGGCGCCCAGCGGCCATTCTGGTTGACGGCCAGCTTCACGCCCCGATCCTGCGCCAGCTTCACCAGGTCCATGCCCTCGTCCAGATCGGTGACGAAGGGCTTCTGGCTGAGGACATGCTTGCCCGCCGTCAGGGCGGCGCGCACGATCTCGGTCCGGTGCTCGGGGTGGAGCGTGATATCCACCACGTCGATTTCGGGGTCGGCCAGCATCGCGCGCCAGTCGTCCTCGATCCGGGCATCCGGGCAGAACTGCGTCGCCTTTGCGCGGGCCTTGTCCGGGGTGCGGTTCCACAGCGCCGCCACCTCCCACCCGGCCTTGGCATAGGCGTCCAGATGGCTGCCGGAAATGCCCCCCGTCCCGATCATTCCGATCCGGGGCCGCAGGTGCTTGGGCATGGGCGGGCGGTAGTCGATGTCGGGGGGCGCAATTTCGGGCAGATCGGCGGCTTTCAGGGCATAGGTATCGCTGTCGCCCGCGTCTTTCGGGGTGTCCGTCATGGTAGCAGCTCCAATGTTCGCTTCGCTTGGGCCGAGGCAGCGGCGGTGTCCACGATGCGCTGCGCCGTCAGGCACAGGGCGGGGTCGAGCGGGCCTTCGGGCGCCTCGCCCCGCGCGATCAGGCCGAGAATATACGCGATGGCATTGCGCCGCCCCTCGGGCAAGGGATCGGCCGGGATCTCGTGGCGTTCGGGGCGGGCGCGGGTCTGCACGGTAACGGCTTTCGCGTAGTCGGGGCTGGCGATGGTGCCGTCCGAGCCCACGAAGACAAAACCGCAGGTGGGCTGGGGCTGGATGGTCCATGGATCGGTGAAGGTGCCCCAGCGCGTTTCCATCTTGCTGAGGCCATGGGCATAGCGGACCACGGCGATGGCGTGCTGGTCAACCTCGATCCCCGGCGTCGCGTCCACGGTGCAGGTGACTTCCAACGGGGCTTCGCCGCCCATGTACCATGTCCCCAACGTCGCGCCGTAGCCCATGTAATCCAGCAGGCTGCCGCCGCCAGAGGCCGCCTTGTACCACCAGCTAAGGGGCTTCTGGCGCTCCACCTCCTCGGGCGAGACTTCCACCTTGTCGGCCAGATGGTAGAGCGGCCCGCGATTGCCGTCGTGGAAATGAACCTCGCGCAATTCCCCGATCATGCCCTCGTCGATCAGGCGCTTGGCGGTGACGTGGCTTTCCACCCAGGCCAGCGGCCAGTTGATCGCCATGATCTTGCCCGTTCCTTCCATCGCCGCGATCATGCGGCGCGCATTGGCGGCACTGTCCGCGAAGGGCTTCTCGACATGGATGTTCACACCATGGGGGGCGAGGCGTTCGACCATCGCGGCATGGTCCGCCGTGGCACAGCACACGATGGCGAGGTCATAGGGCCCCGCCGCCATGCAGGCATCGAAATCGGTAAACACGGCCGCATCAGGGATGGCAAAGGTGTCGATGGCCCCCTGCATCCGGGCGCGGTCCGGATCGAAGATGGCCGCGATCTCGGCCTCCGGATGCTCGGTCACCTGCCGCAGCAGGTCGCCCATGTGCATGTGGTCGAAACTGATTCCGACAACGCGGAATTTTCCCATGCGGCGTCCCTTCTATCGTGTTCCTGTAATCCGCACATACAACGCCGTCACCAGCAGGATGATCAACCCGAAGAGCGCGATCCTTGCCCCCTCGGGCATCTGCAACAGTGTCAGCATCGTGTCGATCACCCGCAAGATCAGTGCCCCCACGATGGCGCCCGCGAAACTGCCCCGCCCGCCGAAGATCGAGGTGCCGCCGATCACCGCCGCCGCCACGGACGGCAACATCAGCGGGTTCGCGAGGCTCAGCGATGGCGTGCGGATCATACCAAGGTAGAGCAGTCCGGTCAGCGCCGCGATCATCCCGCTGAGCGTATAGAGCGTCATCAGCACCTGCCACGACCGCACGCCCGACAGCTTCGCCGCCTGCGCGTTCGAGCCGAGCGCGAAGAGCAGCCGCCCGAAGCCGGTGAAGCGCATCAGTCCCAGGACGAACAGCGCGAAGGGCACGAACAGGAACAGGCCGTTGGGCATGCCGAAGGTCCGCCCGGTGCCCAGCCATTCCAGAAAAGGCGGGATCATCGTGCCGGTGGAAATCACGAAGCGCTGGTAGACCTGCAGGCATCCGGTGGCGATCAGGCCGGTGCCGAGTGTCATGATCAGCGGATGCACCCGCACCACGCCGACACCGAAGCCGTTCAACAGGCCGACCAGGGCGCCGACCAGCAACGCAATCGCCACCGAGGCCACCATCGCGGTCGAGGCGTCCATCCCCGTCCCGTTGGCCAGAACCGGTGTCAGGGTCGCGCAGACATACGCGGCGCAGGTCGCCACCACCCCGGCGCTCAGGTCGATCCCCGCCGTCAGCATCGTCAACACCTGACACGCGGCAAGCATCGCCAGGGGAATGGCGAACTTGATCAGGTTCCCCACCCAGAAAGACGAGATCACTTCGGCCCGGCCGACCCGGACCGGCAGAACGATCCCCGGTCGCATAACCTCCAGCACGACGATCAGCAACAGCAGGAACGCGATCAGCGGGATCACCGGGTTGTCCGCGAGATAGCGCCCGAAACGCACCAGCGGGGCCGCGCGCGTGGCATCGGCATGGATGCGCATGTCGCTCATGTCCGCACTCCGCGATAGGTGACCACCGCACCCAGCATCACCACGGCGACCATGATGACACCTTCGACAATGGTCGTCACATTGGGATCGACGGCGGCCAGCGTCAGGATGGTGCGGATGATGCGCAACACGAAGACCGCGATGATCGGCCCCAGCAGCCCGCCGCGACCACCGCCCAGAACCACGCCGCCCAGCACCACCGCCGCCACCGAGGCCAGCAGGTAGGGCCCCGGCACAGGCTCTCCGATGCCCGTCAGCATGATGAGGCTCAGGCCGCCCATCGCCGCCAGCACCCCCGCCAGACCATAGGCAATCACCTTGGTCAGGCCCACATTCACCCCGGACCGGAACGCCGCCAGGTCGTCGGACCCGATGGCGTAGATCGACAGGCCAAGCCGCGCACGGCGCACTGGAAGCCAGACCAACGAGATGGTCACCGCGATCACCAAGAGCGCGTTGGGCACGTAGGGCACGAGCGAGCCGGTGATCAGCGCCCGCAGCCCCGGCGCCACGACACCGCCGGGCGACGACAGGATCAGCAACGCCACCCCCTCCCACACGAACAGCATCGCAAGCGTCACCACGATATCGGGCACCCGCGTCAGCACGATCAGCCCGCCGTTGATCGCGCCCATCACAGCGCCGAGACACAGCGTCAGCACGACCGCCGGGACCGCGCCCATCGATTGCATCAGCACCGCCGCCGTCACCCCGCAAACCGCCATGATCGACGCGATCGACAGGTCGATCCCCCCCGCGATGACGACAATCGCCATGCCGGCGGTGGCGAAGGCGAAGGGCAGGGCCGCGCGGGCGAGGCTTTCGAGCCCCGTCGCGCCGAAACCCGGCTGGATCAGTTTCGTGACCCCCAGCAGCGCCAGCAGCAGCAGCAGCAGCCCCAGCACCCAGGCGTTGTTCTGCGCGACCCGCATCATGACGCCGCGCGCTCCGCCGTCAGGCCATAGGCGGCGCGCATCAGGACGGCCTCGGTGGCGCCTGCGGCGTCGAGAATGTCAACGACGCGGCCATTGAAGATCACCACCACTCGGTCGCAGGCCAACGGGATCTCTTCCAGCTCCGAGGTGTAGAACAGCACCGCCGCGCCCTGTTCAGCCAGTTCGCGGACCAGCGGATAGATCTGCCGCTTGGTGCGCACGTCGATGCCGCGGGTGGGGTCGAACAACAGGAGCGTGCGGACGCCATGGGCGAGCCAGCGCCCGATGGTCACCTTCTGCTGGTTGCCGCCCGACAGGCGCTGCACCTCGCCCTGTGCGCGGGTGTCGATCTGCAACTTCTCGATGGCATGGTTCACCCGCGCCCGTTCGTGGCGTGCCCGCAGCGGCCCCCAGTCGCGGATCCGTGCCGAGAACGGCAGCGCGATATTTTCCCGCACCGAGCGCTGGCGCAACAATGCCGCGGCCCGGTCGCCGGGCACGAAGGTCAGCCCCGCCGCGATGGCATCCGCCGGATGGCCGAAGGACGCCGCCGTGCCATCCACCTCCAACGTTCCGCCCGTGGCCCGGCGGAAACCGGCGAGGACATCGAAGACCTCGTCCTGCCCCTGCCCCTCCAGCGCCACGACGCCCAGCACCTCGCCGGCATGAAGGTCGAAGGTGACATCGCTGACCTTGGGGACGATTTCCAGCCCGCGCAGGCGCAGACGCGGGATGCCTTGCGCGATCGGCGCGACCCGCCCGGCCGCGGCACCGAGGTCCAGCTTCGCGCCCAGCATCATCTCGACCACGCGATCCTCCACCCCCGGTTCGATCTTCACAGCGCCGACGGTCCGCCCGTCGCGCAGGACCGTGGCGCTGTCGCACAGTTCGGCGATCTCGGTGAATCGGTGGCTGATGTAGATCACGCCGCGCCCCTCGTCGGCCTGCCCGCGCACGACCTTCAACACGCGCTCCACCAGGTCGGTGGGCAAGGCGGCGGTCATCTCGTCAAGCAGCAGGACATCGGGTTGCGCCGCCAGCGCGCGTGCCAGATCGAGGATCCGAAGCGTTGCCAGCGGCAGGTCGCCGATCATGTGATCGAGCCGCAGGGCCTTGATGCCCAACTCCGCGACCCAGTGGCGGAACGGCTCCACCGGGGTGGCCCCAAGCCGGAGATTGTCCGCCACATCGAGATCGGGGATCAGCGAGGGTTCCTGGTAGACCGGAACGACACCTGAGCGGCGCGCCTCGGCCGGGGAGCCGACGCGCGCGACGTTGCCCCGGATCAGCACGCGGCCGGAATCGGGGCGCAAGGCCCCCGTCAGGATCTTGACGAAGGTCGATTTCCCCGCCCCGTTGGCCCCCATCAGGGCCACCACCTGCCCGGCCGCCACCTGAAGGCTGGCCTCGGTCAGGGCACGCACCGCGCCAAAGCTTTTGGCCACGCCCGTCGCATCCAACAGGTAGGTCTGATCTGTCTCGACCATGAAGCCTCTGATTTTATATGTATTCTGCTCTGTCCCTGACTGTTTGACAGATCAGGGACAAAGCGTCATTTCGTCATGACATACGGCGACCAAAGTGTCAGACAACCTGACATCTGGCCGCCAAACTGTCAGTTCAGCCCTCGCAGGCGATGATCTGCTCCATGGTGTAATCGGTCCAACCCGGGATCGAAACCGAGACCGGCCATTCCGGATCGAGGTTCGGGTTCAGGGCGCCCGCGATGATCTCCTGCCCTTCAGCGGTGGTGTTTTCCCACAGCACCGGATCGACCAGCACGGTGGTTTCCGCCGGGGCCTCGCCGTTCAGGATATCGACCGCCAGCGCGATGCCCGCGCCGCCGACCGAACCGGGATTGGTGACCGCCGCACCGGACAGCCCCTCGACCTCGGCCAGATACTGCACGAAGCCCGCATTGTCCGCACCCACGATCGGCACCAGCGGGGCGCCGCTTTCAAGGAACGCATCCACGATCACGTTGTCGATGCCGCTGGTCCAGACCCCGTCGAACGGAATGCCGGTGGCCAGGAAATCGAACATCTGCTGCTTGCCCTGATCCTGCTGCCAGCCGGTGAAGACCTCGTGCACCACGTTGATGTTGGGATGTTCCGCCAGCGCCCGCTGGAAGCCGTTGTCGCGATCGGTATCGGCCGACACGCCCGCGATGCCGCGCATGTAGACGACATCGCCCGCGCCGCCCAGTTGTTCGAACAGCCAGCGCGCACCGAGATAGGCATATTCCTCCTGGTTGTTGGACAGGATGTAGGCCCCTTCCGCCGTCACGCCCGCATCGACGGCCACCACCACGATACCCGCCGCGATGGCGGCATCGAGCGCCGAGTTCAGCGCCTCGGGGTTGGCGGGGTTCAGCACGATGGCGTCCACGCCCGCCTCGATCAGGTTGTTGAGGTCCTCAAGCTGGCCCGCCGCATCGGTATTGCGGTGCGCCACGATCAGGGTCGCCCCTTCGGCCGCGGCCTGCGCGCGCATGGCGCAGATCATCTGCTCGCGCCAGCCATTGCCCTGCACGGTGTTGGACACACCGATGGTGTAGCCGCCATGGGCATCGGCAAAGGCCATGCCGGGGGCCAGAAGCGCGACCGCGGCCGCAGTGGTGAGAAGTCGTTTCATGGTTCAGTCTCCCTTTGAAATATTGAATATGTTTCAGGGGTTTGGCGCCCTCTTCTTCTTGATGCCCCGTGTCTACTTGATGCCCCGTGTCTTCTTGATGCCCCGTGTCTACTTGATGAACGGTGCCAGCACGTCGCGTGCCAGCAGAAAACCGCGTTTGATCTTGTCCGCGCTGCCTTCGAACAGGCGATCCTCGTGCTCGATGATGACGGGCCCGTCATAGCCCGCGCGGTAAAGCCCCGAGAAGAAATCGGACCAGTCCACATCGCCCAGCCCGCACAGGCGCGGGATCTGCCAGCCCATGCCCGCCGACATGGTCCCGTTCTCGTAAAGCCCGTCGCGGTCGACCATGACATCCTTGGCATGGACATGGCCCATATGGGGGCCGAATTCCTTGATGAAGCGGGTCTGGTCGATGAATTGCCAGACCAGGTGCGACGGGTCGAAATTCATCCCCACCGCATCGCCCCATTGCGCGAAGATGCGCCGCCAGATCTTCGGGCTGTAGGCGATGTTGTGCCCGCCCGGCCATTCGTCGCGGCTGAAGATCATCGGGCAATTCTCGAAGCAAAGCCGCACACCGGACGCCTGGGCATGGGCCACGACGGGGTTGAAGACCTCGATCGCGCGGGGCCAGTTCTCGTCAAGGCTGAGGGCGCGGTCGCCGCCGACGAAGGTGTTCACGACCGGCACGCCCATCACGCCCGCCGCCGTGATGACCTTCATCAGGTGGCCAATGACCTCGGCCCGGTGGTCGGCATCCGCATGGAGCGGGTTGGGGTAGTAGCCGAGGGCCGAGATGGTGACGCCATGTTCGGCCAATTGCTCCGAGATGGCGACACCCGCCGTTTCGGTCAGGCCGGTCACATCGATATGGGAGGTGCCCGCATAGCGCCGCTTTTCGCCGCCCGACGCGGGCCAGCACGCGACTTCCAGCGCCGAGAACCCGTTGCCGCCCGCCCAGGCCGCCACATCGGCCAGTGCCATGTCCTCGAACGGTGCCGTCAATATGCCCAGGTGCATCCTATCCCTCCACTTCATCCAGCCTGACCCAGCGCCCCTCGCGGGCCGAGATCACCACCGCGTCGCAGAATTGCATCTCGTAATGGCCGTCCTCGAAGCTGGCCCATGTGCTGTCGGCTTGCCGCTGGCCAGCTTCAACGTCAGCGTATACGGCCCTGAAAAAATTGCAGAAACTGTCCGCGAAACCTTCGACATGACCCGGCGGCAAGGTTGCCGCCGCCACGCCCTGCGCGTTCATCAGGGTGAAATCGCGCATCAGGATCTGGTTGGGCGCGTCGCGGTGGCCGATGAACAGGTGATCGGGCGTCTCGCTGTCCCATGCGGCAGAGGCCACGGCGCCCGCAACATCCCATTGGAGAGAGTTCTTGCGGCCGGTATTGATCTGCGACGTGGACATCACGCCCCGCGCGCCGCCCGCGTAGCGGATCACGATCATGGCCGCGTCGTCGGTATCGATGGGGACGGTTTCCGTCTCTCCCGCCGCCGCCGAAAAGGTCGCGACCGGGCCGGTGGGTTTGTGGCGTTCGGGCAGGAAGGTCGCCAGTTCCGCCATCACCGCCTCGGCCCTCAGCCCGGTGACGAAGCTGGTCAGATCGATCCAATGGGTGCCGATATCGCCGACGGAGCGCAGGGTGCCGCCCTCCTCCGCCACCAGCCGCCAGTTCCAGTCGGTGGGTTTGGCCAGCCAATCCTGGTGGTAATGGCCGGTAACGAAGCGGATATCGCCAAGCTCTCCCGCCTTGACCATGCCGTGCGCGTGCTGGTTGAGAGGGTAGAAGCGGATGTTGTAGCAGACCGCCGCAATCTTGCCGGACCTGCGGGCGATCTCCACCATTTCGGCGGATTGCCCGCTGGTCATGGCGAGCGGTTTCTCGCAGATGACGTGCTTTCCGGCGGCCAGGATCGCCTTCACCTGTGCAGGATGGGCATGGTTGGGAGAGGTCACATGCACCACGTCCACCGCGTCATCCGCGAGCAGGTCATCAAGGTCGGCATAGGCATGGCCGACCCCGATTTCCGCCGCACGGGCCGCGCCGCGTTCGGGCGAGGATCCCAGCACGCCGCGCACCGGCACGCCGATGCGGCGCAGCGCCTGGACATGGACCGTGCCGATGAAGCCGGTGCCGATCACCGCCGCGCCGATCTGTGCCAGACCTTCAGACAACCGAATACCCTCCGTCCACGGGGATCGTCGCGCCGGTGATGAACGCCGCCGCCCGGCTGGCAAGGAACAGGGCCACGCCCGCGATATCGGCGGGCTGGCCCCATCGGCCCATGGGGGTGCGCGCTTCGATCCCGGCGGCAAAGGCCGGGTCCTGCCGCGCCCGCGCCGATTGCTCGGTCACGATGAAGCCGGGGGCGATGGCGTTGACGCGGATATCGTCGGGGGCAAACGCGATGGCGAGGGATTTGGTCATCTGCTCCACACCCGCCTTCGAGGCACCATAGGCCGGGTTCTTCGGCGAGCCGAAGCGGGCATACATCGAGGCGACGTTGATGATG
>Ga0100398_1000256_pt1 | contig 51529 bp, 54 predicted proteins | sample CryGeymeta201522_FD_81568 | JGI IMG/M metagenome (GOLD analysis project Ga0100398, IMG submission 81568) | Groundwater microbial communities from Crystal Geyser aquifers in Utah, USA - Crystal Geyser metaG 2015-22 | ecosystem: Environmental > Aquatic > Deep subsurface > Groundwater | place: USA...
CGATAGACCCGCCAATCGTCTTGACGATCAGCCCGGCACAGTGGCTCTGTGCCGGGCTTTTGTTCCTGCGTCCTCGGTCTATGGGCCGTGGCTATCCCGGATTGGTTTTCACCGCCGCAACGGCAGCAGAGTCGCGTAGACGAGCACCGACCTTACGCCGATCGCCGCTGCCTTGAGGCGCTAGCGAACAATGAATTCTGCGTGGAGCGCGCCTGCTGCTTCGATGCTCGACAGGATATCGATCATGTCGCGCGGCGAAACACCAAGTGCGTTCAACGCGCCGACGACCTCCGACAATGACGTTCCTCCGGACACTTCGGCAAGCCGGGTTCCCGGCTCCTCGATCATACCGGCCTCCGTCCTCGGCAGGACGACTGTTTCCCCCTCTGCGAAGGGATTGGGCTGGACGGCGATTGGAGTTTCCTCGATGCGCAGGGTCAGGTTGCCTTGCGCCACCGCCACACGACTTATGCGAACATCCTCGCCCATGACGATGGTTCCTGAGCGCTGATCAACTACGACGCGCGCCCGCGTTTCCGGCTCGACAAGTATATTCTCCACGCGGGTGATAGCATGGGCGGGCGAACGGGCCTCGGTCCGTCCAATGTCCAAAAGAACTGTTCCTGCGTCCAGCATTACCGCGACGCCGCGTCCGAATTCCGTGTTGATCGCGACCTCGATCCGAGCGGCGGTGGTGAAATCCGGGGATCGCAACGCCAACCGGATCTGCCCCATCTCGGTGAAATCGAAGGCGACTTCGCGTTCGACACGCGCGCCCGCCGGGATCACTCCGGCCGTCGGCACACCTTGCACGACCAGTGCGCCTTCGCCTGCCACGGACGCCCCGCCCGCGATTACCGCCCCTTGGGCCACCGCATAGATCTCTCCATCTGCGGCGGTCAGGGGCGTCATCACCAAAGTGCCCCCCAACAAGCTGCTGGCATCGCCGATTGCCGAAACGGTGATGTCGATCTGGCCGCCCTGGCGCGCGAAGGCGGGCAAGGTCGAAGTAACGATCACTGCGGCAACGTTTTGTGGCCGGAATTGCTCGCCCGTTACATTCACGCCAAGGCGTTCGAGGATGTTCACCATGATCTCCTCCGTGAAGGGCGCATTGCGCAATCCGTCGCCTGTGCCATTGAGGCCGACAACGAGGCCATAGCCCACCAGGTCGTTGCCCCGAACCCCATCGAATTCGACGAGATCCTTGATCCGGATAGGCGTGGCAGAGGCCGCCGAGACCGAGGTCAGGACAACGAGTAGCAGTGCGAGGGTTCGGATCACCTAAAGATACTCCGTCAGGCTCAAGCGCGACATCCGCGCGGTCAAGATGTAAAGGGTTTCAAGCTGGGTATTGACCGACTGCAGTTCGGTTGCGGTGCGGTAGGGGTCAGCCTCGACGAGGCGGCCATATTCGATCTCGAGACTGGCGCGGGTCGCTTCCGAGGTCACGCGAGCTTCTTCGATGCGGGCTTCCTGTGCACCAAGCCGCGCCCGCAGCCCGATCAATGTCGTTTCTGCACGTTGCACCTGTTGGGCACCGGATGTGGCCAGAGCGCGCAGCTCGGATTCAGGCAGCGGGACGGCTTGTTCGGCAGCCAGCGCCACGATGGCCAGACCGGCCAGGCTGGAGCGGATCGCAGGATCGAGCGCGGTCACGCCAGTCTCTGCGGATTGCCCTTCGCTCAACAATGCGGGGGGCGGCTGACCAGCCCCGCCTTGCCAAGCGATCATCTCGAACCCGCCTCCTGGGTTGGTGAACCAGGCCGTTACATCGGCGACCATGGTGGCAGCGTCCGGAGCACCGGCAACGACCGCGCGAAGCTCGGTCATGATATCTGCACCCGAAATCAACGGGAGTTGGTCCGGGACGTCTGCAGAAAACAGGCTGCGCCCGGCAAGACGGGTGTTCAACACATTGACAGCCTGTTCGAACCGTTCGGTCCCATTGGCAAGTTTCAACTGCAGATCGGTCAGACTGCCCGCACCTGTCACGGCGAGGATTCCCGGAGCCAATCCTTCCAGTTCTGCCGACAAGCGCCCGAGTGCGGATTGCCGACCCTCGGCCGCTATGGCGGCGTCGGTGACAGATGCGCTGAATGCGGAATTCAGTCGCAGGCTGCGGGTGATGTCGGCGAGGGTCGAGAAATCGCCCCCCAGCGCTTTTCCCAGATCGGCCACGCGGCCGCTCGCCAGCTCGCTGGTAAGGCGGCTGAGCGCGGTTTTCATGGTGGCGCCATCCCGGCGCAGGGTCTGAAGCTGCGCCATGTCCCCGTACGTTACGATCGTCATTGTGCAATCCTCATCAACTCGTCCATCAGCGCTTCGGCGACCGAGATCACGCGGGCATTGGCGGCATACATCTGTTCGATCTTGAGGAGTCTCTGCAGTTCGTCATCGGTATCGACACCGCCCGCCAACTCCGCCGCCATAAGGGCGGTGTGCCGGGCGGAAGACTGGCTCAACGACAATTCGGCGGTAGAGCGATTCATGCCCGCGATGGAGAGTGTTTCCGAGATCAGGCCGGACATGCTGCGCGGTGTGCTCGAGAAACCACCGGACGCAGGTGTGCGTGTCGCGGACAAGGCCTCGAACTGGGCGGTCAGGTAGGTGGCGTTTCCGCTTGGGCCTTCCACCGCCGCACCAAGGCCGTCGCGCAGGCGCCATTCGGCGCCGCCTTGCGACGGTAGCACTGCGGCATTCACCCGCAATCGACCTGCAAGCCCAATTTCGTTCACTGCCTCGACTGCGGCCCCGGCGTCAGTGAACAGACCCGGCGAGCCAGGCGCCAGCGTGGCGTCCAGACCGGCGGCATCGAAACGCGCCGCAAGGTCGCGGGCGACGGCATCGATCTTGGCCTGCGCGCCCGGCCCGAGGCCGTCGCGCAGCTGGAACATCGCGCTGAGTTGCCCGCCCTCGAACGCCGGATGGGCACCCTCAAGGCGCAGCGGCGTTCCGTTCACCGTCAGGCCGGAAAGATGGCCATCCGTGAGCGTGAGAAAGGGGTCCATGCCTGATGCGGGATCGAACCCCAGGGTCGCGGCCCGGTGATTGAGGAGGACCTGCCCGTCGGTGCTGTAGAGGTGAAGCGTTCCGTTGTTTTCACGCCGGGCCTGAAGCGGAATGAACGGTGCGATCTGGTCGACCAATTGACCCTGCGCATCCAGCAAGGAAGCGATTTCGCCCCCTTTCGCATTGGTGGAGAGAATGCGCTTGTTCAATTCCTCCAGACCTTCGAGGGCTGAATTGATCCGGCCCACCGCGCGCGAGATGTCGGCATCGGCACGCAGGCGTTCGTCCTGGATCCCGTTGCTCAGGTCATTGAGCGCCTCGGCGACGGATTGTGCCCCTTGCACGGCATTGGAAAGCTGTGCCCCGCTCCATGGATTGTTCACGGCAGAGACGAGGCGCCCCTCGAACTCTGCCATTCGGGCAGACAGGCTTCCCGGCTGGTCCGGACTGCCGATCATTGCTTCGAACCGGGCCATGAAATCAGACGTCGTCTGCGTGGCGGCGAGATTCGAACCGGACAAGCGGCGCTGCGCGACGAGGATCGCATCCTCTTGTCGCGTGACACCAACCACGCGCACGCCGGATCCGTTGTTGCCGACCTGTCGGGACGCCGTGTCGAGCCTGCGGACACCGTAACCGTCCGTCATCGCGTTCGCGATATTGGAAGAGACAACCTCCGCTGCCCTGGATGACGCCGTCAGCCCGCTGAGGGCGCTGGAAAGGGTGGATGAAATGCTCATGTCATGGGGTCACCCTGAACGGTCATCCACGCCTCAGCGGATGATGTTCGTGGTCTCCTGCAGCATCTCGTCCACGGTCTGAATGATCTTGGCATTGGACGAATATGCCCGTTGCGTCTGGATCAGTTGAGTGAGCTCGGCGGCCACATCGGTGGAGGATTCCTCCAGTGCATAGGCTACGATGTCGCCGGTCGGTCCGTCCCCGGCGTCCCACAGGAAGAAGCTGCCGCTTTCGGCTGATGTCGAATAGAGTTGGTTATCGTGGGAAATCAGGCCATTTGGGTTGGGCAGATCGATCAATGGGATCTGGTAAACGGTTCGCGTAATTCCAACGTCGAAATTGGCGTGCACGAAGCCGTTGGAATCCACCTCCACCGAAACGAGGTTACCCACCGGTGAGCCGTCCTTGGAGATCGCCGTAGGGGCGAAGCTGTCCGAAAGCTGCGTCAGCCCGGCCCCGCTACCTGCGGCGCCGATATTGATTTCGATCGGGCCGCCAAGTACGTCCACCGTCAATACGCCGGTCGCGGGATCCCATGCACTCCCAACCGGTGGCAAGCCTTGGGTCACGCTGGCGATGGTGCCGCCATCCGCGCGACTGTCATTGAACAGGACCGTGTATTCGCCGATGATCGCATTGCTGGATGCGCTGTCGCGCATAACGATCGTCCAGGTGTTTGTGGCGGGATCGCCGAGCGCGGGAACATCGGGCGTGAACGTGACATCGATCGACTGTGATGTGCCAAGGTTATCGAAATACTCGACCGAAAGTTGCCGGATATCACCGGGCGATTCGGCATTGCTGTCGGTGCCCGGGAGGTTCACACCGAGAGAGATACGGGTGGTCGGTTCGGATGTGAACTGGTTCACGTTGACACGAACAGGTTCAAGCCCCGCTCCGGTATCACGTGGGAAACTGGGAATGCTGCCATCGGGATTGGCAGGCCAGCCCAAGAGCGTGACGCCTGTGGGCGTCCGCAGGAAACCCTCCGCATCGGTCCGGAAGGATCCTGTCGTCGCCAGAAACAAGGGCAGATCGGCACCTGCCGCGACCCCGACGGCAGATCCCGTGGTGACCGGAAGAAAGCCGCGGCCGCGCACGGCAAGATCAGTGGGGTTGTTGGTGGTGCCCAACGCGCCGGGCTGGTCGATCAGGCGTTGGGTGGTGACGCGGACACCACCTGCGGAATAGACACCACTACCCTGATCGATGACCATGGAATGGAAATCCGCGACAGCGCGCTTGTATCCGTTGGTTCCCGAGTTTGCGATGTTGTCGGCAATGGTTGCGAGGCGGCTGGCATTGACCGAGAGGCCCGCTACACCCGCATTCAGCGAAGAGGAAATTGTCATCACATGCGCCTTTCTGCTGCATCTGGAATTGCCGTCACAATGCGGGCGCAGACCTTAAGGACGCCCTAACGGCTAAAATGCACCGTACTTCCGTGGGTGTTTGCACCTAGCGCCGATTGCGAAGCAGGATGATTTCGATTCGCTCGTTGCGCGGCGAGATCGGCGGTGCCACCACCGGTTCCCGGTCGGAATGGCCCGTGACCCGCGCGATTCGCTGCGCGTTCAGCCCGCCGGACTCCAGCAAGCCGCGCATCGCTTGCGCCCGCTCGGTCGTGCGTTGCCAGCCGCTTGCGGTGGCACGTACCAGCGGTTCGGCCGCGATATGTGCTTCGACCGCGACCCGATTGGTGACGGTTCCGAACAAGTCTGCCATGGTCGCAGCCAGATCGCCCAGCCACGGCTGTGGCTGGCCTGTTTCGGCATCGAATATCGGCGCGCCGGGGCGGGAGAACACCTCGATCACGAGACCTTCATCGGTCAATCGGGTTTCGATATGGGGGCGGGCCAATTCGCTGACGGCGCTGTCTCCACCTTCGCCGGTCAACGCCTCCTCGATTTCGGCCATGCTGGACTCATCCTCCTCGGCGTCGTAGTCTGTGCCGTCCAGACCCAGAGCCTGCCGTCCTTCCGTGGGACGCAGGCTGGTCGCGCCGGTTCCGTCCTGCGGCAAGACCTCCTCCGAAAAGGGGCTGTCTCCGCCGAAGGCGCCGTCGCCACCGCCCGAGATCCGGGCCACGGGAACGGTGGGACTGAAGTAGTCGGCCAACCCCTTGCGCTGGTTTTCCGTGGTGGCGTTGAGCAGCCACATCAGCATGAAAAACGCCATCATCGCCGTGACGAAATCGGCATAGGCGACCTTCCACGCGCCGCCATGGTGGCCCCCACCGCTGACCACCTTCTTGCGTTTGATGATAATGGGTCGAAGGTTGTTGTCTGCCATAACCTCGATCCTGCGGCTTCACGGTCGGGAATAGCGGATGGACATGAACAGAGATTTAATCGTCCGCCCTAATGCCAGCGATTCCGTCGATACCGTTCGGCGAACGACATCCGGCGCTGGTAGTCATCAAGGTCCAGAACCATCGGCACCGACAATCCGTTTTCGTAGTGGATGAAATCGGGTGCGGTGCGGGTGAAGCCCATGGTGGCATAGAATCGCGCCAGGTCGGGCACACAGTCTATGAAGATCGCCCGCGCGCCTGAGGCATGGACATAAGTGCCGATGGCGGCGAACAGGCGGATATATGCGCTACCACCGCGCCACGCCTCGCGGATCGCGTACTTCGTGATGACGGAACTGTTATGGATCGAGAACGGCGTATCTGCCATGCCATAAAGCTCCGGCAGAATACCGAAATCGCCATCGCGACCCAGGTTTACCCGCATCGTGCCGATCGCCTGCCTGGAATGGTAGGCGACGAAGGATGCACCATTGCGGTCGAGGTCGTCGACGATCGTCCCCTCCACCGGGTCGGCATAAGGCGAGGATCGGCCGAATTCGAGGCAAAAGACATCGTAACGCACCCTCTGCGCGATCCGAAGCTGATCGAGGGTGGAACAGCGGATGATCTCAAATCCGCCATCGCCGGGCTGGGGCATAAGTTCGGCGAGTAAAGCCTCGTTCTGCTGCGCGCGGAACTGCATGAGGCCCGCGAGGTGGCGCAGCACATCCGCTGCGACAGCCGGATTGCCGTGCTGAATCCGTCCAAGCGCCATGGAATCGAGGGAAAGTGCTGTTACATCCGTGACAGCGCGCAGAGTCGCGCTTGCGCCTTTTCCCGTCAGGAACCCGATCTCGCCCACGATGGTTCCGGGCCCGGTCGTCAGGTGGACATCTTCCATTTCAGACAGGATCACGTCGACCTTACCCGATTGCAGCAGCAGCATATCTGGGGCGAAGGCCCCCTTGTGGCGCAGGATATCACCCGGCCCGAACCGTACCGGGCGTCCCACGTCTTCCAGCGCCGCCAACATCGCGGGCGTCACGTCGAATACCCGCCGGGTTCTATTGTGTCGCGCAGGGCGGTCATCGGCGTCTTGGCCACCACGACCTGATCGAAAATGGCCGCGCTATCGGGCCACTCGGTGCCAAACAGAGGCGGTCGAGGACTCGGATCCCCAGCCCGCAATTGCAAGTATAACGGCTGTGGTGCAGGGCGTGATAGACTGTCGAGGTCAGGATGATGCCCTTCAACTCCATGAAGGTCTCGCCCCGGATCTCGTAATTGGCGTGGCCATAAGAATTGATGATCAGGTAGCCGACGAACCACGCGGCCATGCTGAAGAAGTTCAGATCAAGCCACAGGCCCAGCAGCGCCATGCCACCGATGATTCCAAGACCGAAAACCAGGTTCTCCGAGAGTGAGAAGCTGGGCGCGGTGAAGGGCCTCGACAATCGGCTGCGATGAAGTTTCGCATGAATCCAGTGTAGAGATTTGAGATGAAATGCCCGGTGTGAGACATAGTGCCAGATCTTGGCCCAGATAGCGGTCAGCAGCACCGTCAGAACAAAGGATACAAGGCTTCGTGATTCAAAAAGGCCAAGCAGAAGCGCGCCAAGAAGCATCGCCGCGTGAAGTGGCGTATGCAATGAATTCTTCAACTCCCGACGCACTTGCGGATCCTTGATCGGCAGGTCGTAGATCTTTTGGCGCGACAGGTCGACATCGTAGTTTTCGACACACAGCCAGAACAGCGCCATCAGATGGCCGATCAAGGCCACAATGCACAAAGTTGCTGTTTCCGCTGGCGTCACCTACGGCCACCTCTCCCGTCTTCAACCGCCAGATTTGCAGAGAAGACGATTCGCGGGAAGGGTGGCGCCCCGGTGTGGTTTCTGCCGAACCGGCCGGATGCGACTCAGAATATCCTTTGGTCGCTAGGCCGCACGCAAGCCAAGGATTGTGCGCGCTTGCGCAGCCGTAGCCACGGGCCGTCCGACGCGGTCGCAGATCTCGACCGCGCGCTGCACGAGCGCCGCGTTGGAGGGCGCTAGCGTGTTGCGGTCCAGCCGCACGTTGTCCTCCAACCCGGTGCGCGCATGACCTCCCGAGGTGATCGCCCATTCGTTCAGCACAATCTGCTGCGGCCCGATCCCCGCTGCGCACCATTCCGATCCGGGCAAAAGCCGCTCCATCGTCTTGACGTAGTAATCGAATACGTCGCGGTCAGCCGGCATCGCGTTCTTCACGCCCATCACGAACTGCACATAGGGCTGATCCTTGATGCGTCCGTCGCGGAACATCAGGGCAGCGTGGTGGATATGGCCAAGGTCGAAGGCCTCGATCTCGGGCTTGATGTCGTAGGCGATCATCTCTGCCGCCAACCAGTCCACCAGATCGGGCGGGTTCTCGTAGACGCGATTGGGGAAGTTGTTGGACCCAACTGTCAGCGACGCCATGTCCGGGCGCAACGGCAGCATGCCGCCGCGCGTCTTGCCGGCGCCGGACCGTCCGCCCGTGGAAAACTGGACGATCATGCCGGGGCAGTGTTTTTCCAGTTCTTCCTTCAAGGCAGCGAATTTCTCTGGGTCCGACGACGGCGTCTCGTCCGCGTTGCGCACATGGGCATGGCAGATCGTGGCACCAGCTTCGAACGCCTCCTGGGTCGATTCCACCTGCTCGGAAATGGAAATCGGAACCGCCGGGTTCACAGCCTTGGTCGGCAAAGATCCTGTGATGGCCACGCAGATAATGCAGGGTTTGGGATCAGACATCGAAGAACACCGTTTCCTTGTCGCCCTGAATGCGGATGTCGAAGCGATAGGCGGGCATCCCTTCGCGATCGCTTCGAGTGGCAATCAAGGTCTTGCGACGTGCTGGGTCAACAAGGTTGAGCACCGGATCGGAGAAATTGGCGCGTGCTTCGTCATCGAAATAAAGGCGCGTGTTGAGGCCAAGGTTGACCCCACGCGCCACGATCCAGAGGTTCAGATGCGGCGCATCCGCGGATCCATCGGCAATGCCCGGCTTCACCGTTTCGAAGGCGAAATCGCCGCTGCTGAAATCTGGCACCACCCGGCCGAAGCCCGTAAAGCCTGTATTGGTGGCGACATCGGGATAACATCCCTCGCCATCGGCTTGCCAGATTTCCACAAGGGCATCGGCCATCGGCACGCCTTCACCATCCAGGAGTGAACCTTCGATCCGGATGCGCTGACCCGCCGCATCCGGCCCGGCGATGTCCGTGCCGAAAGCCGGGAACACGTTGAACCCGGCAGCCTCGGTCGCAAGGCCGATATGCACATAGGGCCCTGCCGTCTGCGAGGGCGTCTCTTTCAACTGGGTCATCAGTTCCCCTCCTTCCGGTTTTCGAAGGGAGTGGACCGGCGACCCCGCAGCACAATGTCAAAACGATATGCGATGCTGTCAAAGGCCACGGTTGTGTCCATGTCCAGCTTTGCGACCAGCATGTCGATGTCGTGCGGATCGGGTATTGTTTGCACGATGTCGCAGATCGGGATCAGGGGATCGCCTTCAAAATAGAGCTGTGTGATCAGCCGCTGGCAAAATGCGCTGCCAAAGACGCTGAAATGGATATGCGCAGGTCGCCAGTTGTTGCCGCCATTCGGCCAAGGATAGGCACCCGGCTTGATCGTATGGAACCGGAAATTGCCGTCCGCATCGGTCAGCGTCCGCCCACAGCCTCCAAAATTCGGGTCCATCGCGCCCATGAAAGTGTCTTTCTTGTGTCGGTAACGTCCCGAAGCATTGGCCTGCCAGATTTCCACCAGCGTATTTGGGACCGGGCGCGCGCTTTCGTCGAGGACCCGGCCATGAACGATGATCCGCTCCCCTACCGGTTCGCCACCATGAGTGAAATTTGCGATCAGGTTGTGGTCGAGAGGCCCGATGGCGCCATGGCCGAAGGCTGGGCCCTGGCGTTCGCCAGCGCCCGCTTCGATCCGCAACAGCGGCTGATTTGGAGACCGCGCGACAGAGCTGCGATACCGCGGGGTGAGGGCCGCAGGGTGGCGGGAATGCTCCCGCGGTGCATAATAGTCAAGCTCGGTCATCTCGTCTCCTCCATCTCGGCCAAGGTCACTTTGGCCAACTTTATGGCATGGTTTGCCTTCGGCACGCCCGCATAGATCGCGACATGCAGAAATGCCTGCATGATGTCGTCCGTGCTGGCCCCGGTATTGGCGGTGGCGCGGACATGCATCGGTATCTCTTCGAAGTTTCCCGTCGCGGCCAGTAGCGCCAGCGTCAGCATGGAGCGTTCGCGGCGGCTGATGGTGTCATCGGCCCAGACGGTACCCCACGCGCCTTCGGTGATCATCGTCTGGAACGGCGCGTCGAAAGCGGTTTTCGCGGCCTCGGCCCGGTCCACATGATCATCGCCCAGAACCTCGCGGCGGGTTTTCATGCCGGCATCGTATCGGTCGATCACAGGCGGCTCTCCTTCAATAGGGCAGGCCAACGTAATTTTCGGCCATGGCTTTTTGCGCGGCGGCGCTGCCGCGCAGGAATTCCAGATCGGCGACCTGCATCTTGAGGTCGAAATCCGTCTGATCGGGAAAGCGGTGCATCATCGAGGTGAACCACCAGCTGAACCGCTCCGCCTTCCACACCCGTGCCAGCGCCTTCCCGGAATAAGCGTCGAGCCCTTCGCTGGACCCTTCATCGTAGAAACGCCGTAGCCCCATCCAGAGGTAATGCACATCGGATGCAGCGGTGTTGAGGCCCTTGGCCCCGGTCGGCGGCACGATGTGGGCGGCGTCGCCGCACAGGAACAGGCGGCCCCAGCGCATCGGTTCGGTCACGAAGGAGCGCAAGGGGGCAATGGATTTCTCGATGCTCGGGCCGGTCACCAGCTTCGCCGCCTGATCCGCTGGAATACGGCGCTTCAACTCGGCCCAGAAGGCCTCGTCGGACCAGTTCGCGACGTCATCCTGAAGATCGCACTGGATGTAATAGCGGCTGAGATTTGCGTTTCGCATGGAGCAGAGCGCGAAGCCGCGGGGCGAATTCGCGTAGATGATTTCATGGTTCACCGGTGGTGTTTCGGACAGGATGCCAAGCCAGCCGAAGGGATAGACCTTCTCGTACTCCTTGCGTACATCTTCAGGGATCGTCTTCCGGCTGACGCCATGGAAGCCATCGCATCCGGCGATGAAATCGCAATCGATCCGGCGCGTAGTGCCGTCCACCGAATAGGTCACGAACGCCGCGTCCGTATCCGCGCCGTGGATCACCACGTCTTCGACCTCGAACTCGATCTTGCCGCCCACCGCCTCGCGCGCGGCATAGAGGTCGCGGGTCACTTCGGTCTGGCCATAGACCATCACCGGCGTGCCGACATGGGCGGTGAAATCCACCCGGAAAATCTCGTCCCCATAGGATATGAGAGTGCCGGCATGGGGGAACCCCTCGACGTGGAGGCGCTCGGCGCAGCCCGCTTCCTCCATCAGGCGCACGAGTCCCTGCTCAAGAACACCAGCGCGAATGCGGCCAAGGACATATTCCTTGGTCTTCCGCTCCAGCACGATACTGTCGATACCATGCACATGCAAAATCTGGGACAAGAGCAGCCCGGACGGCCCACCACCGATAATTGCCACCTGAGTTTTCATGACGTCCTCCCCAGAGAATGGTCGCATACTGGAACGGCAATGAAAAATGAGTTATTGGCCAGAAAAGTTATCGAAATGGGTATGCAATGGATCGCCGTATCAAGTTTCGCCATCTTGAGGCGTTCAGTGCCATCGCGCGCGCCGGTAGTCTGAAGCGTGCGGCCGAACAACTGAGCCTGACACAACCCGCCATTTCGAAGACCCTGAAGGAGTTGGAGGAGATCGCGGGCACCCGCCTCATGGACCGCGACCGCGCCGGTGTGCGTCTGACTGCCGCCGGCGAGGTGTTCCTGCAATTCGCCGAACAAAGCACCGCCGCGATGCGCCACGCGCTTCGTTCCGTGCGGGGTGGCGAACAGTCCAGCCGTCTCGCGATCGGCGCGTTGCCGTCCGTCGCGGGCACGATCCTGCCCGACGCAGTGTCCCGCTTCATCGCCGAGGCACCCGATACGTTGATCGAGGTCCAGGAAGGGCAACACCATGACCTGACGGCGCAGTTGCGCGGCGGGGCGCTGGATCTGGTGGTCGGACGGCTGGGGCGGCCCGAGACGATGGTAGGCCTGACGTTTCGACAGCTTTATTCCGAACAGGTGGTTATCGTCGCGGGTGCCGGAACCCCGCCGACCAAGGCGACGACGCTGGCGGAATTGGGCGGCTACCTTGCGATCTACCCGCCACGGCACTCTGCCATCCGGCCCCTCGTGGCCCGAGCCATGATCGCGGCCGGACAGTTGCTGTTCGAGCGGCGGGTGGAAACCACATCCGCCCCTGTTGCGCGCGGGCTGCTCGATCGCCACCCGGACGCGGTATGGTTCATCAGTCGAGGTGTCGTGGCGGCCGACGTCGCAGCGAGGGCGCTTGTGGCGCTTGATATCCCGCTCAGTCAGACCATTGGTGCGGTCGGGGTCATGAGCCGAGCCGATGACATCCCGACCAGCGCCGCGCAGGCCTTCGCGCGGATGCTGAACGAGGCCGTCTAGCCTGCTTGCTTCGGCAAGATTGCCCGTAGCGAGGCAGAGGCGATCACCAGCACCCGGCCGTGTCCGGATTGCTCACGTCAAGCGCGCCGAAAACCGCTGCCACCGTTGTGCGACCGCGCGGCAAGCCTTCGATCAAGGCGGCGCAATCCACATCGCCGGACTTTTGCACACCGGTAGTGACCTGTACCCGCATCGTTTCATGGCTCAATCCGGTGGCCTCGAACATTGGAGACGCCGAGTGCCGGATCACGTCCTTTTTCGCGCGGGCGGCGGTCTTCGTGTCATCCTGCCCGTCTTGGTCGTTGCCCATGCCCATGTCGAAGTTGAAGTTGAAGCGCAGGCCGGTTATCGGGCAACCTCCAGATCCAGCGGGACTGGGACCGCCACATTGGCGATCACCGTCGGCTTGCCGCCATCACGGCTTGGCGCAGCGTGACCACCCGCCCAGGGCACGATAGTGACCTGCCACTGGGGGAAGACAGCCACGATCCGTGTCGTGTCCAGTGCGCCCGGTTCCTGCACACCGATCACGACCGTGATCTGCAAGTTGGACCTGTCGTGGCCGAACAGCTCCACGATATTGATCGAGTTGTGCCAATGCGCATCCCTTACCGCGCGGATCGCGGCTGCAGCGTGATCCTGCCTGCGCAGCGCACTGCCCAACCTTTTGCCCAACCCTGTGCGCGCTCCTGACGGCTTGGCGGCGTCGCTTCATTCGGTCATGATGACGGACCACGACCGGGAAACTCGATGGACACCTCGACCCTGATCCTCGGCGGTGGCCTGTCGGGCCTTTCGCTGGCGGATGCCTTGGAGTGGCGCGGACAGGATTATGTTCTGGCCGACGCAAACGACCGCTTCGGCGGGCGCATTTGCGCGACCACCCATGACGGAGAGCGGTTCGACATGGGGCCGACATGGTTCTGGCCGGGTCAGCCGCGCATGGCTGCTCTTGTTGAACGATTGGGCCTTCAGGCCTTTCCTCAATACTGCCAAGGCGCGCAAACCTACGAGGATCATGTGGGGGAGATTCAGCGTGGGCGAGGCCTTGCGTCGATGCAGGGTGCAGTTCGCGTGGTGGGCGGCATGTCAGCAGTAACCGACGCGCTGGAGCGTCGCCTGCCCGATTCGCGCAAACGCCTGAACGCGGAGGCGCGCCACATCGCACAACAGGACGGAAAAGTCGCCGTCACTTTCGCCGATGGCGAGGTCCTCTTGGCCAAGCGCGTGGTGTTGGCCTTGCCGCCGCGTCTGTCGGCTGGATTGTCCTACGACCCGCCCCTATCGCCCGAGGCGCTGTCGTCGATGGAAGGCGTTCCGACATGGATGGCCGGTCAGGCCAAGGTCATGGCCATCTACTCGAACCCCTTCTGGCGAGCGATTGGTTTGTCCGGCGACGCGATGAGCCGCCTTGGCCCGATGGTCGAAATCCATGACGCCTCGCCCGCCGATGGACGGTTAGGGGCGCTCTTCGGCTTCATCGGGCTTCCCGCATTTGCCCGTCGCGACATGGGTCATCTGCGCCGGAACGTCATCACGCAATTCGGGCGGTTGTTCGGGGCAGAGGCGGCGGGTCTGATCGCACTCGACATCAAGGACTGGGCCTATGACACGTTTACTGCGACACCGGCGGATGCCTTCGGCCCGCAGGTCCAACCCACCTATGGCCTGCCCCCCGCCGCGACCGGCCTTTGGGGCAATCGCCTGGTCTTGTCCGGGTCCGAAACCGCGCCCAAGTTCGGTGGCTTGCTCGAAGGCGCGCTGGAGGCGACCGAGATGGTCGTGCGCCTTCTGGATGGCCCACGAACTTGATGCGCAAGGTATGGAGCGCTGCTCTTACAAAAGCCGGGCATGGACGTCGCCGGAATTGGCCGCATCGGGCACGTTCAGCAACTCCGCTTGCATCTGCGCCGCATCGACCCAGCGCGTGTGCCGAAGTCTATGTTCCTCGCCCATGCTGAGGTTGAACGCATAGGCTCCGAGCGCGCCCAGCCGCTTGAGACATGCGCAAGCCACCGCGCGCTGGATTGTGGTGAACTCGAAGGACAGTGCCGACACGGGCCGGCTGAGGCCCATCAGGACATCCAACTCGTGCCCTTCGACATCGATCTTTATGAAATCCGGATTGCCGTGCTGCGCAATCAGTCGGTCAAGCGTGGTGACTGGTACGGCGATGGAGCGGTCCCAGACCTGACCCGCCCACATGGGCGCGCCGATCGTGGCGTCGATGAAGGCATCTGACAGGGTCGAAACCGTTGGATTGCCGGAATTGATCCGCATCGCGATCTGGCCGGGAGTGGACCCAACTGCTTCCGGGACCAGTCTGACCCCAGCCTTGCGGCCATGGATCAGACGCAAGGCGCGAAAGACACGGGGCTGCGGCTCCAGCGCCACGACGGACGCGCCAAGCCGCAGGAAGCTGGCGGTCCGGTCGCCGACATGAGCGCCGACATCAAACGCCAATCCGTCCTTTGGCACGAACTGCGCGTGGAGGGCATCCATGCGCTGCATCCGCGCCGGATCGTCATAATAGGTCCGGAGCGAGCGGCCGATCGCTGCGGCGGAACCCTGACCGTCACGCATTGGAAAGGGCGTCAAGCACCCGCCCTGCGCGCCGGGCAGTGTCCGCCCACCCGGGCAGGGCGGCACCCGCGCGTGCCGCTGCGTCGCCCATGCGCGCTCTTAATGCCGGATCGTCCAGCACCCGCGCCAGCGCCTCGGCAAGGGGCGCGGCCTCTCCGGGTGGCACCAGCAGACCCGCCTCAGACGGGACCGTGCCGGGCACGGCGCCCGTGGCACAGGAAACGATCGGCAAACCCCAGGCCAAAGCCTCGTCGAACACCATGCCATAGCCTTCATAACGGGTTGCCAGCGCGAACATCGTGGCCTCGGCGAACAGAGTGTCGAGTTGAGCCTGCGGTATGCGTCCGACAAAGGTCACGCGGTCGCCAAGACGCAGGTCGTCCACCAGACGCAGCAGAGCGTCCGCATGATCAGGATCGTGCGGTGACCCAACGATAACCGCGCGCCAGGGTTGGTCCATCAGCGACGCGAGCGCCTGCAACAACACGTCATGCCCCTTACGGGGATGCAGGATCCCGACAGACAGGATCAGTGGCAGCTGCGTCGGAGCGCGTGGCGCCGTCGGTTGCGCTGCGCCCGGTTGCGCGATGGTGATCCGGTCGACCGGAACCGCGTAGTCGCGCGACAGGATTTGTGCGGTGTGCGGGCTGGGGACGAGGACTTTGCGGGCGAGCGCCAGATTGGCGCGCTCGGTCCGGAACAGGTGATCGCGACGCGCAGCGTCAAGGCCGGTTTCAAGTGCCAGTGGGTGGTGGATCATCGCCACGATCGGTGCGTGGACGCAGGCAAGGCCGTCCGTGTCGATGGCCCCATGAACCAATCCGTCAAGGATCAGGGCGCGGGCAGGATCGAGGGCGCAAAGCGTTCTGACGGCGTGATCCATATCTTGTGGTGTGGGATCGGGGAACGATGCCCCAAGCTCGATATGCTGCACGTCATGTCCAAGCTTGCGCAGTTCCTCCAGCAGGCGGCGCTCGTAGATGTAGCCCCCGGTCATGGTGGTGATATCGCCCGGAATGGCGAAGGCGGCGGGACGCGGGATCAAAGCAACTGCTCCGGCGCGAAGGCTGCAAGCACGCGCTTTTCGACCGCACCTACTCCAGCATATCCCAGGGCGGACAAGGCAGTCACCACGAAGACCGCACTCCACAGCATGTCATAATCCGAAAGCGACGCCGACAATGCCATGACACTGCCGATGCCGTTTCCCGTCGCCAGCCACTCCACCACCGTGACGGCAAGGATCGAGGCGGGGACGTTGATCCGTGCCGCGGCGAAAAAGGCAGGCAACATCGCGGGAATGCGCACCCGCAGCAGTTGTTGCCCCCGATTGGCGGCATAGCTGTTGAAGACGTCGATAACTTGTCCCGGAGCCTGCCGCAGCCCATGCATGCAAGCGACGAATGTGGGAAAAAACACCATGATTGCGACCAGAACCACGGTGCCCACAGCCCCGCGCCCAAGGGTCAAGACCACCAGCGGCGCGGTGATGATGATCGGCACCGATCGCAGCGCGATGGCCAGCGGCATTGCGGTGCCGGCTGCGCGTGGAACCAAAACGATCAGTATCGCGAGCCCTGCACCCATCGCCAATCCGGCCAGGTAGCCGGGCAGCAGGAACACAGCCGTATCCCCGAGCGCCGTGGTCAGCGTCGCGCGGGTGTCGGCGGCGTCAGGGGCCAACACAAGTGAATCCAGCACGTCCAGCGGGCGCTTGGCAAAGAACGGGCTCAGGTCAAGAAGCTCCAACAGACCCCACCACAGCAAAAGCGCGCCAATCGTCACGCATACCAGCGTTGCCAACCCGGCAAAGCGATTGGCTGCACGGCTGGCCAGCGGCGGCGCGGCAAGAATTATTGGCGGGTCGTCTTGCAGATACCTTTGGGCCAGCCATCCGATCGCAAGGTAGCCCACAACCGCGACGGCCGTCGCTACGCTGGCCAACGCCCATGTCATCTCCACATCCATCGCGCGCAGGGCGCGCACCGTCAGCACCCCCATGCCGCGCTCCGCACCGGTGAACTCACCCACCATGGCGCCCAGCAGGGCAGCGGGGGCTGCGATCTGCAAGCCCGCCACCAGATAGGGCAGGGCCGCCATGGCGCGCACATGGACCAGAGCAGCCATCCGCCCGCGTCCATAACTGCGCACGAGGTCGAGCCAGCCTGAGGGTAGCGCGCGCAGGCCGACCAGCAGCGGGATCAGCGTCGTGTAATAGACCGCCAGAGCAGCCAGAACGATTTGTGGCCAGTCGCCGGGGCCGAAGATTACACGCAGGATCGGTCCGGTCGCCACCAGCGGCAGGCAAAAGACCACCAGCGCCAGCCCCCGGATCATCGCATCGCTGCGCGGCCAGACGCTGGCGAGCGTGGCCAGCAGGACGGCAGCGGCGTTGCCGATGACGAAGCCCGCTGCCGCGTTGGCCAGCGTCACACCTAGGGCGCGAGCGATCAGGCCGACGTTCCCGACCAGGTAGCCGATAATCGCCGATGGTGGAGCCAGGACGAAGGCGTCTGTCAGAACGCGGCCCGCCACCTCCCACAGCACAAGGGCTGCCACGGGGCCAAGAACCGCGCGCGGCCAATGCGTGAACGGTAGGGCGGGGTCGGCGGCGGTCACTGCGCGGCTTTCGGCTGCGGCTCGGCCATGCCTTCAGCAAGGGCTGCGAAGACGGCATCCACGATCTCGGTGAAGTCCTGACTGCGGGTCAACTCAGCCCTGCGGGGACGGGGCAAGTCGACCGATATGTCGGCCACGACCTCCGCCGGTCTGGCGGACAGGACCACAACGCGGTCCGACAGCATCACCGCTTCGCTGACCGAATGAGTCACGAGGATCGTCGTTGTCCCCCGCGCCTCCCAGATCGCGGGGAGATCGTTAGCCAATTGCTGACGTGTCAACTCGTCCACCGCGCCGAACGGTTCGTCCAACAGCAGAAGGTCGGGCCGGGTCGACAAGGCCCGCGCGATGGCCGCGCGCTGGCGCATGCCACCCGACAATTCGGCCGGGCGCGTGTCCCCGAACCCGTCAAGGCCGACCAGCCTAATCAATTGGTCCACATCGCGCGCGACGATGGGACGCCGCGCAAGAGTAAGTGCCAGTTCGATATTCCGGCGCACTGACCGCCACGGAAGCAAAGAGGGGTCCTGGAACGCCACCGACAGGTTCGCCTTTCGCAAGGTTTCCGACGGCGGCAACCCTCCGATGGACACCGTGCCGCCGCTTGGCTCTTCCAGCCCCGCGATCATTCGCAGAAGCGTTGACTTGCCACATCCCGACGGGCCGACAAGCGCCGTGGTCTGGCCCGCGATGAAGCTCAGGTCCAACGGCTGCACCGCCTCGACGTGGGCGTCGAAGGTTTTGGACAGGCCGGTGCAGACGACGGAAATGGACATGCGCGCGATCAGGCCCCGTGGATTTCTTCAAGGATAGAGCGGTCCCAAAGATCGGCCGTCACTGTCCGGCCCAACAGTGCCAGCGTTCCGATATTGGCGGCCACCGTTTCGTCCGTCCACCAGCCAAAGCCGTTGGCATCCGTAAGGTCCGAGAACATCAGCGGCACCTGCCGTGCCGCCTGAAGGCGCTGCGTCTCCAGATCGAGGCCGGCATCTGGGAACATCCTCAGCGTCAGGTCGGTGGCCGCGTCCGTATCTTCCCGGTAGACGTTCCAGCCGCGCACCTCTCCCGCCATGAGGGCGACCACATCGGCCCGACGCGTCGCGAGACTGTCCTCGGTGGTGATGTAGGTCTGCGAATGGACGGAATAGCCGTGATCGGCCAGCAGCATGGTCACGTTATCGATACCCTGCACGGTCAGTGCGACGGGCAAGTCGGTTTCCCAAGCAAGCAGGCAATCGACCTCGCCCGCTGCCAGCGGTTGCGGCGAATATTGTGTCGGCACGATCTCGATTGCGCCGAAATCGACACCGTTCAGCGTGCACAGCGCCTGCAGAACCGGCGTATTGGCCAGCGCCATGCCAATGCGCTTGCCTTCCAGATCGGCGGGCACGTTGACGGGATTGGCCGCTAGCGACGTGATGGCAAAGGGGTTCTTCTGCATTGCCACCCCGATGATCTTGAACGGCGCGCCCTGTTCCACGGCGGCGGCGGTGTAATCGGCGGCGGATATTCCGACCAGCGCTGTCCCGGACACAACGGGCGGCTCCACCGGCGCGTTCGGCCCCCCCGACAGCAAGGTCACGTCAAGACCGGCCTCACGCCAAAACCCGCGGTCCAGCGCGATGTAGCTTCCGGCAAACTGCGTCGAATGCAACCAAGACAATTGCAGGCTGACCTCCGCCTGTTGCGCCATGGCAAGGCGGGGGGACAAGCTGGCAGTGCCAAGGACGGCGGCTCCGGTGGCAAGGATATTGCGGCGGGTGATCGCGGCAAATTCTGTCATTTGGGCTCTTTCTATCGCGAGGGGAATTGAAGGGACATTTGAGCGGGAAGTCGTTTCAACGCTTGAAGGTAGCTCTCGGTTGCCCAAAGAAAGGTGCATTTGGCCGCAGCCATGGCACCAGCAATCCGGGCAGCACCGTTGCGAGAAAGACAAGGCCGAAGGCAACTGAGGCGGCCAGGCCTTCCGCCGCCGTCGCGCCAGCCAGTGGGAACAGTGCCGCGGCGGCGCCTTCGCGCAGGCCCCAGCCGCTGATCGACAGCGGAACGACCATGGCGAACAGTATCAAGGGCACAAGCACGGCGCTAACGCCTGTGGGAAAGACGATACCCAATGCAGCAGCACACAGTGCAAAGGCTGCAACGTTGCAGATCGCTGTCGCAAGGCTTAGGGCGATCTGGCGAGACCGGACGGTGGGCGCGAAGACCGTGTCGGCGAAACTGCTGATGACCCGACGCAGGCCGGTGTCGGGCACCCCGAACAGCCGCAAGCCCACGAGAGCAAGGATCGGCACGCAGATGACCGTGGCCACGCCGGTCGCAACGGGTGCCAGCAGCCAAAACGGCCATGTCACGCCGGTCGGCGCAACCACTGTGCCGATCAGGCCCAGTATCAGGACCGTCAGAAGGCCCAACTGTCCTGCCACGCGCTCAAAAATGACGGCTTGGCCGGACACGAACAGGCCTGCCTGCGCGCGCGCGCGGAGCGCCCGGTTTGCGTCTCCCAGGATGCCGCCAGGAAGCGATTGGTTCACCACTTGCGACAGGTAATATTCGCGGATCGCCGACGTCGGAGTGAGGGTGATCCCCAACCGCGCCGCCGAAATCCGCCAGCGCAGGGCAGAAAGAACCGTCTGTATGGACAGCACAAGACCCGCCGCAACCAACCAACGCAGGTCCGCCGCCGCCAACAAGTCGGCCGAGGCGCGCCAATCGACTGACCACCACAGCAGCGCGACCAACCCGATCAGCACCGCGACCTGTGCGACGCGGATGTAGGGGGACAGGGTAGACAGCGACCGGGACATCAATTCGCAAGTCCCGCGTTGGATGAGGCCATGAATGCGACCAGCAAAAGATCACGCATGGACTCCATGGCGATCACGCCGGATCCATCCGCCGGGATCAGGCCCGGAAAGGGTGCAGCCGTCGACAGTGCAGCCACAAGGGGCGCGGGTCCGATGACATGGATCGGCACCTCGGCCCGACCGTCAAGCGCGATGAACTCGGCCGCCTGGTGATCGCCAATCACGATCATCAGGGGCGGGTCGTCGGCATGCAGGGCGGCATATTCGAAGACCGTTTGCAGCGAATAGTCGAGCGCCAGTCTGTATTGCGCCCGCACGCGGTCCAAGTCACGCCAGACAACCTCGGGCGGGTCGCCCGAGACAGCAACCTCGTCATAAATCTGCCCGTCGCCGATCGCATCCCAAGGTAACAGGTCGGGCACCGGCAACCATGGAGCGTGGGATGAGACAAGCACCACCTGCGCGAAAAGTCGGCGCGGATCTTCACCGTCGCGCAGCAACCGGTCCAGCGCGGCGAGGCTGAACTGGTCGGGCATCGTCACCCAGTTGAACGGCAAACCGAGGTAGCCGAGGTCACGGGCGACCAGCACCCTCTCGAACCCCATCCTGTCCGCTTCGGGCCACTCCAGCGTGATCTGCGGCATCAGGGCGGCGGTCCGGAACCCGGCATCAGAGGCATGGTGGAACAGCGTCGCGCGCCCACTGGAAAGTGCGGCGGCATAGCTGATCTGGTTGTTGATCCACAGGCCATTGGCGAAGGTCGAATGCGCCAGCCAGCTTTGACCGCCCCGGGTGGGCGAGGACAGGAAACCCGATTGCATGGAGAGGCCTAGCCCCGCCAATCGCGCCTCGGACCGTGCCAATGTCTCGCGGTGCAAGTCAGCGTAGAAGGGCGTGTCGAAACTGGCTCTGCCATAGCTTTCGATGAAGATCACCAGGACATCGCGGTCGATTGCATCGAACAGGCCTGCAGCCCCGGCAAAGGCATCATTCGCGGCTGCGGTCCGGAAAGTTCGCAACTCGGCCAAAGTCCGGCGTACCAGCGCGACCCGCTCCACACCGACCCTGGCCGTGAAGGCGGCGCCGGGCGGCGTGACCGGAAGTTGCCAACGCCCCATGGCTTGGCCGATCTCGCCAATACCGACGGTCGCGGGCAGGATCGCCAACAACCCCGCGAGGCGTGCTTGTGCGGGCGAAACGATACATCTGGCCCAAACACCAGTCGCCCACCAGATCAGCGCGGCAACACAGGCGATCAGCCCCATCGCGCCAAGCACGGCAGCAGTTGCTGCAAAGCGTCCCAGTGAGCCCGCCAGCAGGCGCACGAAGGCGTCGATCAGGGCAAGGTCGGCCACCGGGTTGAAACCTCGCGAAAGTGCGCTGAAGCTGACGAAATCGGCACCCTTCAAGGCGAACAGCAGCACCAGAACAAGCGTCAAGGTCGCGCGCAGCGGCAGGGCTGCGCGGGTTTTCCCGATGGCCAACAGCGCAAGGAGGATGACCGGCAGCTCCAGCGGAAACGCCAGCAGCGCACCCCATGCCATGGCATCGGGGTGGTTCGGCTGGATCAGCACTAGGTGCAGAACCAGGGCAGCACTGCAAAGATGCATGGCCTGGCGCAGGACCGCGGCCTTCATGGGCGCGCCATCCACAGCCATCGCACATCGATTGCGAAGGACCACATCAGGGCCAGTGCGGTAACGCCGACCGTGATACCGCCAAGCGACGTCCCGACGAAGGGCAGCAGCACCGCGATCAGCACGGATATCTGCGCGACGCATACGACCTTGCGGCTGAACCGCTCGGGCAGTTGGCGGCTCAACCATGGCAAGGGGTATTGCGCGACGATGAACAGGTAGCGCGGTAGGCCGAGGAGAATTACGTAGGCCCCGACATCGGCATGGACATGGGCGTAGATTGCCAGGATCAACGCCAGCGCGGCATCGACCTCCACATCGAATCGTGCACCGAAGTTCGATGCATATCCCTCCCTCCGGGCCAACCAGCCATCGGCGCCGTCGAGCAAGAAGGCCGTAAGGGCTATGGCGAAAACGGGCCAGGCGGCGGGGGAGGAAGCGAACACCGCCGCAAGGACCACGCAGGTCAGCACCAGCCGTACGACCGTTACCGCATTGCAAAGGCCGATCGCGGCGTGCGGATATGTCCTGCGCAGCGCGAACTGCGCCACTCCCAACGCGATGCCATAACCCACGACTGACACTGCCAGTGCGAGGGACGGGTCATCGCCCGTGACAACCGCGCCAAGCATGATCAAGGCGCCCAACCCGACGATCCCGACGCCCAGAAATTGAGCGCCGGGGCCTGTTAATTTGATGGGCGAAGTAACATCTGGCATAAGAGGATCTGCACCTGCCGCATTGGTGGGCCGATTGGATGAAAACATGGAATTTCGAAGGGCTTGGCCCTTGCTCAAATTGGAAGAATGGGCAGACCCTTGATCGCAAATTTCATCGTTCTGTCATAAAGCATAGTGGGGCGGGTCAAAATGACAAATCCGACAGCAACTTATCGCCTGCCAGCGCGTGTCTTGCACTGGCTGATGGCGCTCCTTGTCCTTGGCATGATCCCGGTCGGGTTTCTCATGGTGCAGGAGGGGTTGAGCCGCCCGCTTCAAGATACGTTGTTCATCTCCCACAAGAATGTCGGTGTGGTCCTTCTGGTGCTGATCGTCTTGCGCCTCCTGTATCGCTGGCGCAATCCGCCTCCGCCCGAACCTGCGCATCTTCCCGCGTGGCAGGTCAAGGTTGCGGGCGCGACCCATGGGTTGCTCTATGCGCTACTGGTGATCATGCCATTGGCCGGTTATGTCCGTGTCCGCGCGGGCGGCTTTCCGATCGAGGCGCTGGACGCCATGGGGATCCCCTCGCTGGTTCCCCGATCGGACGCGCTGGCCGCCGTGGCGAAGTCCGTGCATTTCTTTGGTGCATTGACAATTGTCGTGCTGATCGCGCTCCACATCGGCGCGGCGCTCCAGCACGCGATCCTCAAGAGAGACGGCGTGTTTTCGCGCATGTGGCCGGGGTCCGGCAGGTAATCCTGCGCTTCAGGACGCCAAACGCACCCGCGCCGTGATCGGGCGATGATCCGACGCCATTCGGATGCCCGGCCCGTCCAGGACCTGAAATTGATCCACGCGCCCGGGTGCATTGGTCAGCACCCGGTCCAGTGGAAGAATCGGGCGTCTGACCGGAAAGGTGGCGCGCACCGGACCCGTGAAGCCCTGTCCGAGGACGCGCTTCGAGAACGCGAAGCCTCCCCATGGGCGCCATTCGTTCAGGTCCCCACACAGGATCACCGGCCTTGGATCGATGCGCCGCAGATGCTGGCTGATGGTGCGCATCTGGCCGACACGCAGCATTTGCGAAAGCGACAAGTGCGTGGCAACGAATCGAAGCTTTCGGCCCATCCGGTCCACGTCGATCACCACCGCGCCGCGCGGGCAGAGCCCGGCAAGGTCGATCAGGCGCACGGCCTCGATCATGAATTCGGGATGCAAGTAGGCAACGACGCCCAGAAAGCCGTGGCTGTGCGCAGAGGATCGGCTGCTCGGATCGGCGTGGACATGTCGCAAACCTGTCGCCGCCTCGATCCGAGCCACATCAAGAATGCCACGATGCGGGGGCATTTCCTCGTCTGCTTCCTGGAGGAAGAGGGCATCCGTTCCGTCGCGCCAGACCTCGTCGCGAAGCACCTGCATGGTGCGATCGGTGTCTCGCCGCCCGTCGTTCCCCTTTCCCCGATGGATATTCCAGCTGATACATCTGATCGTTTGGGCCGCAGATCCGAGTGACGTGTCATAGATCAAGAGATCAGCTCCATTGGATGCGGACATTTCGCGCCCGCTACCGTTCATATAGGTCAGCACAGAGCTGTCGCCTACTCCAACCGCTGGCCCGCCTTAGGCCATCGAGAGCCGCGACGATACTGACATTTCGGCAACCGCCCATCACGGGCGCGAACCAGTTGGATCCATAAAGAGTTGCAAGCCATCGGGACCAGCCAACTTGTATGACTAATCCTTTGGTTTTCTGCTCCGGCTCCGAGAGCCTGACAGAGGCATGGCTTGGGGTGTCGTCCTTGGATGTATTCCGCAACTCCCCCAGATCATTCCCCCAATTGGGGACATGTCCCCGGCCCTGCACGGATTGAATCGGCCAAGAACCTGCCAAATGGAACTCATGAAAGGGCCTGGTTGAATGTCTCTAACCATCTTCGGATTGAAAAGTGGTGCCGCTGAAGGGACTCGAACCCCCGACCCCATCATTACGAATGACGTGCTCTACCAGCTGAGCTACAGCGGCTTACCGGCGGCGCTCTTAGCAAGGCGCCGCGCGAATGGATAGACTTAATTTCGCTGCGCGGCGTTGTCGTCCTCCGCGCCAAGCATTTCGGCTTCCGCGGCGACGGGCCCAGGGTTCTCTGCCACAGGCGCTACCACATCCACGATCTCGGCCTCGTCCGCGTCGCGCTGATCCTCCAGCGCGCCGACGATCAAGGGCAGCATCTGTCTTGGCCCGGCCAGTGCGGCTTGCGACTGACGCACCTCCGCCCATTCCAGCGTGTCGAAGCTTTCGCAATTTCCGCAGACCGGGCGCCAATCTTCGTGGACGTGGCCGCAGGCGCTGCACACCCATTGATCGCCGCGCGATGCAGTGACGGCGCGTGCCAGCCATCCGCGCACCACCCGATCGGGCGAGCCTTCGCCGCGCTCGATCGCGGCCATGATCGTCAAGGACCGGGCGGTGGGCTTGGTCTCGGTCAGGTTTCCCAACGCCTTTCGTGCGGCCGGGAAATCCTCGTTGGCGATGTGCAGTTCCGCCTCCAGCATTTGCGCTTCCGGCTTGCCGGCATGTTTGGCCAATAGCTGCCGGAAGCGGCGCAGGCGCAGGGCAGGTGTCTCGTCCGGCTCGATCGCGGCGAAGGCGGCGGCGAGGTCAGGATGCGGGTTCTGGTCCCAGGCGGCGCGCACGGTCTTGACGGCCTGCCGCTTGTTGCCGGCTTCCACCGCCAGGCGGGCGGCCATGACGGCGGCGGGCACCAGGCCGGGCGACAGACGGTTGGCCTCGGCCACGTCGCGGGTGGCGGTGACCACCTGCCCCTCGGCCATGGCATCGCGGGCATGGGCCAGAGCCAGCACAGCATCACGACGCCTGTGCACATCGCGTGGCAGGTTTCCGGCCTTGAGCGCCGCCGCCAATGTGCCGCGCGCGCCCTGCCAGTCCTCCATCCGGGATTGCAGGGTCATCAGCGTGGTCTGCACCTCGGCATTCTTCGGGCGCAAGGCAAGTGCGCGCTCCGCCAGCTTCATGGCGGTTTCCGTGTCGCCGTCATCCAAGCGCTGTTTCATCAACCCGCGCACGCCGACGAACCGGGTGCGGTCATCGCTCACCAGCGCCTTGAACGTGCTGGTCGCCAGCGCCTTGTCGCCGACCATTTCAGCACCTTGGGCCACGACAAGGTTGGTCAATTCGGGACGGCCCAGATACTTCTCGGCCCGTTCCGCCTTGCGGATTGCGAGGCGACCTTCACCGGCGGCCAGCGCCATCATTCCCTCGCTCAAGGCCTCGTACCCCTTGCGCTCGGACCGGCGGTCGAAATAGCGGCTGACGGCGGTTTCATCGCCGTTCAGGAACCGCAGGGTCGCCACCAACAGCCCGACAAGGCGGAACAGCAGCCAGACCGCCAGCAGCAGCACCAGCGATCCGATCACGGCCAAGAGCGGCGTGATGACGAATTCCCGACCGAAGATGATCAGGACGCCAAGGTTGCCCATCTCCGTCAGGTAGGTCGCCCCCAGCGTCAGGCCCACGACAATCAGGATGAACAGGAAGATCTTCAGCAAGGACCAGAGCATCAGCCACTCTCCTTAATTGTCGAGCGTGGCGGCAAGCTCCGCCATGGCGGCGTCGGCTGCGACGCGGGTTTCGACCATGGCGACCCAGTCTGCCATGGTAGCCTGCGCACCCTCGGGGAGGGCCGAGACCTCGGCCAGGACGGCGCCCAGATCGCCTGAAGTCACGGCGGCCTCGGTCCGGCTGAGGATCGCGTCGGGATCATCGCCTTCGCGCGGCTCGACCGATCGTCCACCGATCTGGCCCAAAAGGAAGGCTCCGATGCGGTCCGTGGCGCTGTCGCCGGCCGTTTCACGCAATGCGATCGGCAGGGCGGCGCGGGCGGCGGCGGGGAAGGCGGCTTGCAGGTCGTTCAGTGTTGGCACCCCGGTTTCCGCATTGGCGGCCAACGCGTCCGGCGCGGCTCCGGGCAGATCGGCCAATGCGTCCGCGAATGGCGTTCCCGAGGCCATGGCGATCTGCAATCGGCTCAGCGCGGCCTGCGTACGGGTGGCAGCGGCCGTGGCCTGCGCGCGCGCCTCGGCTTCGGCAATGGCGGCTTGCGCGGCTTCCGAGGCGGCCTGGAGATCAGCGGTCGCGGCGGCTTGTGCGGCAGCGGCCTGCGCACGCGCGGCCTCGGCTGCGGCGACGGCTTCGGCCGCGGCGTCGCGTTCCGCGTTCAGGCGGGCTTCCAGGGCATCGACGGCGGCCGCCATTGCGGCATTGTCGGCGCCAACCTCTCCGCTGAAGACCGGGCGGTCCTCGAGAGTGCCGACCCGGGCTGCCAGTGCCTCCAGGCGCTCCGCAACGCCTGCCACATCTGTGGCGACCCCTGCGATGGCGCCTTCGACGCCGGAGAGGTCCAATTCGGGGATGGCCGGAGGTTCGATGGCTGCCAGGGCGGCGATCTGTGCTTCCAGCGCTGCGATTGTCTGCTCCTGCGTATCCAGTGTGGCCAGGGCTGTCGTCAAGGCCGGATCGGTCGGCGGGTCTGCCGGAGTGGGTTGTTGCAGGCCGAAGAAAGCGGCCGCGTAGCCAAGGCCTGCGGCAACAATGCCACCGACCAGCAAGGGCGCGACACCGGGTCCACGCGCATGCGCAGGCGCAGGCGCAGGCGCGGGCGTCGGTGTCGGAGTGGCGGTGGGTTCGGTCAGGTTGTCGCTGGACAACGTCGCTTCTGTCACGGTGTCGTTCGACGCCATCTCGTCCACGATCTCGGTCCGCGTCAGGTCGTCATCGCCTTCTCCGCGGTCCATTTTGGACGTATCGCCGGGTTCGATCGTCACGCGGCTATCGGGGTCGGACTCGGCCAGGACGGCGTCTTCGCCCATCGTGCCATCGCCGACCAGCACCGTATCGCCGCCCAGTTCCCCCTCGGTCGAAGGCGTGTCCGCTGCCGTGGCCTGCTCCGGCTCTGGGGTGATCCTGTCCCGGTTTCCAGAATTCCTGGACGATTTTCTGGCCATGGATTGCGAACTCCCGTTACCTGTCATGTCGCCTAGTTCGTCCCAAATGGGACCATAGGGGCTCGAGTCAGCCCGGTTCAAACTGTCATGCTCTGCCGTCAGCTACTAGGGGGAAATCCGCCGCAGAGCAGCGGCAGCGTTCAGCGTGCGGGTCATGTCCGCGCCGTTCGGCGCCGGGATGATCCGACATTGGCGACGCAACGCATCGGGCAGCGCATCGGCCACCGCCGTGCTCATGGCGAAAAGTTCAGCAGCGGGCGAAAGCCCATCGGCCGCCTGAGCGAAGAGCGCGGCGCTGCGTGGCGAAAACAGCGGCACAAGCAGGGCGTCGCGGGCCAACGCGGCGCGAAAGTCCGGACCCGGATCCACCGCGCGCTGGTCATAGGCCACCACGTCGCGAGTCGGAATGCCCCCGGCGCTCAGCCGCGCGGCGATGTCACCGCGCTGATGCTGGCCCCGGACATGCAGCAGCGTCCCATCCGTGTGCCGCGCCAGAAGCTGCGCCACCAATCCGGAGGCGTTCGGCCCCATCTCCTCGGCCAGCAAGCCCGCCGCGCGCGCCGCGTCTGCCGTGCGCGGTCCGACGCAATAGGCGCGAAGCGGGCTTGTCGGCAGCGCGGCCACCGCCGCTTCCGAGGTCAGGATCAGCCCGGAGATGCCATCCAGCCGGATGTCCGCGCCCGTGGCGACTATCTCCATCAACGGCGCGATCACGACCTCCATGCCCTGCAAATCCTGCGCGAACCGCTCGGATGCGGCGCGGGGACGGGTGAGCAGAACGGTCGGGCGCGAGTGGACAGCCATGGGGCGGAGTGTTACCTCGCGGGGCAGTTCCCTACAACGGCAAGCCATGGCTCCCATGTCCCTTCGCAGGCCCCTGACCATCCTTGGCATCGAAAGCAGTTGCGACGACACGGCCGCCGCCGTCCTGCGTGGCACCGGGGGGGCGGTCGAAATGCTGTCGAACGAAGTCCTGGCCCAGACCGACCTGCACGCCGCCTTCGGCGGGGTGGTGCCGGAAATCGCCGCCCGCGCCCATGCCGAGGTCCTGGACCTGATGGTGGAACGCGCGCTGGCGCAGGCGGACGTCGGGCTGGCGGACCTGGACGCCATCGCCGTCACTGCCGGGCCGGGGTTGATCGGGGGCGTGCTGTCGGGCGTGATGCTGGCCAAGGGGCTGGCCATGGGGCTGGGAAAACCGCTGATCGGCGTCAATCACCTTGCCGGCCACGCCCTGACCCCGCGCCTGACCCACGGGATCGCCTTCCCCTACCTCATGCTGCTGGTCTCGGGCGGCCATTGCCAGTTCCTGCGGGTCGAGGGCCCCGACGCCTTCATCCGCCTTGGCGGCACGATCGACGACGCCCCGGGCGAGGCCTTCGACAAGGTCGCGCGGCTGCTGGGGCTGGCGCAGCCGGGCGGGCCATCCGTCGAGCGCGCGGCCGAAACGGGCGATCCCCGACGCTTCGCCCTGCCGCGCCCCTTGCTGGACCGGCCGGGATGCGACCTGAGCTTCTCGGGCCTGAAAACCGCCGTCTTGCGCGTGCGCGACGATCTTGTGACGACGAATGGCGGCTTGACCGAACAGGACCGCGCCGACCTTTGCGCGTCCTTCGAGGCCGCCGTCGCCGATGTGTTGGCGCAGAAATCCGCGCGCGCCCTTGCCTTGGCGGAGGTCACCGCCTTTGCCGTCGCCGGAGGCGTCGCCGCCAACCGGACCCTGCGCGCGGCGCTGGAGGCGGTCAGCACCGTTCCCTTCATCGCCCCGCCCCTTGCCCTGTGCACCGACAACGCCGCGATGATCGCCCATGCCGGGTTGCTGGCGTTCGAGGCGGGGCGCATCGACGACATGACCCTGTCCGCCCGCCCGCGCTGGCCGCTCGATGCGCAGGCCGCGCCGATGATCGGGTCCGGCAAGAAGGGCGCCAAGGCATGAGCGCGGGCTGGCAGGGGCCGATCAACCGCATCGACATCTTCGGCGGCGGTGCCTTCGGAACGGCACTCGCCATTGCCTATGCAAAGGCGGGCTGTGCCGTGCGTCTCTGGGCGCGCGATCCTCGGGCGCTGATGGTGCATGCCGCATCGCCGCAACTGCCGGGCCATGTCCTGCCTTCGGGCGTCATCGTCACCGGCGATCCCTACCTATACGATGCCGATGTGGCGCTGCTGGCCATTCCGACGCAGTCGCTTGACGCGTTTCTGGCCAGCGGCCTGCCGATCCATGCCACGAAGCTGGTCTCCTGCGCCAAGGGGATCCACAAGGCGACCGGCCTGACGCCCTGCCGCCTTGTCGCCCGCCACCGCCCCGACGCGATCGCAGCACAACTGACCGGCCCCAGCTTTGCCGCCGACATCGCCAGCGGCCTGCCCACCGCCCTGACGCTGGCCTGCGCCGACGACACCCACGGCAAGTTCCTGCAGGGCAAGCTCAGCCTGCCCGCCCTGCGCCTTTATCGCACCACCGATGTCACCGGGGCCGAACTTGGCGGCGCGCTCAAGAACGTCATCGCGATTGCCGCCGGGGCCGTCATCGGCGCGGGCCTTGGCGACAGTGCCCGGGCCGCCCTGATCGCGCGCGGCTTTGCCGAGATGACCCGTTATGCCACCTCGAAGGGCGCGCGTCCCGAAACGCTTACCGGCCTGTCGGGCCTTGGCGATCTGGTCCTCACCTGCACCTCCGCCCAGTCCCGCAACTTCCGCTTCGGGCAGGCCCTGGCACGGGGCGATACCCTGCCCGAAGGCACCACCGTCGAAGGCCTGCATACCGCCCGTCAACTGGCCCGGTCCGGTGCTGATACGCCGATTGCCGACACCGTTGCGGCCCTGGCGGACGGAGCCCTCGACATCAAGGGCGCATTGGATCACCTTCTGTCGCGCCCCCTCAAACCGGAGTGATCCCATGCTGGCCGCCATCATCTGCACCGACAAGCCCGACCACCTGAAAGTCCGCCTCGAAAACCGCGAGGCGCATCTGGCCTACGGGCGCGACAGCGGCAAATTGCTGATGGCCGGCCCGTTTCTGACTGAAAACGGCGACATGTGCGGCTCTCTCCTGATCCTCGAGGTGGACGACATGGCCGAGGCCCATGCCTTCGCCGCTGAGGACCCCTACGCGCTGGCAGGCCTGTTCAACGATGTGCGGATCGAGGAATGGAAGAAGGTGATCGGCTGATGCGCTACTGGCTGTTCAAATCCGAACCGTCCGTCTGGGGCTGGGACGATCAGGTGGCCCGGGGCGATGCGGGCGAGGAATGGGACGGCGTCCGCAACTACCAGGCCCGCAATTTCATGCGCGAGATGGCGGTGGGAGATCGCGGCTTCTTCTACCATTCGCAGGCGGAAAAGGCCGTGGTGGGCATCGTCGAGATCATCGCCAAGGCCCATCCCGACAGCACCACCGAGGATGACCGTTGGGACTGTGTGGACATCAAGGCGGTGGAGCCGCTGCCCAAGCCCGTGCCGCTGGATGCGATCAAGGCAACCGAGGCGCTGGCCGACATGGTGCTGGTGAAGAATTCCCGCCTCTCCGTGCAGCCGGTGACGGACGCCGAATGGCAGATCATCTGCAAGATGGGCGGGTTCTAGGGTTCGTACTCAATTAACGGATTCCCCTTGGGCCTTTGATCTGATTCACTTCTGCCGGAAGCAAGCGGGAGATTTTCATGGCAAAGAACCTCTTTTGGCTCAGCGATGCGCAGTGGGCTTCGATCCAGCCGCACCTTCCGAGCGGGCGGCGCGGGGCACGGCGTGTGGATGATCGACGCGTCATTTCCGGCATTCTTCACATGCTCCGGACCGGTGCGCGCTGGCGCGATTGCCCGGCGGAGTACGGCCCCTGCACGACGATCTACAATCGCTTCAACCGGTGGTCCAGGCAGGGCGTCTGGGAGGATGTTTTCCACGTCTTGTCAGGCTCTTCCGGGGGGGGTGGCACGACCAGCGCCGACAGCACATCGGTCAAGGCGCACCGCTCGGCCTCGGGCGGAAAAGGGGGGAGTTCGCTCAGGCCATTGGACGATCACGCGGCGGACGGACGACCAAGGTTCATGCCCTGACAGACGAAACGCGAAGGCCGGTTGCGCTCTGCCTGACCCCAGGCCAGGCGCATGATCTGACCGGCGTGGCCGAGCTTCTGACGCGCATTCCGACCCCGCGCCGACTGCTGGCGGATCGCGCCTATGATGCGCGGCGGCTGCGCAACTGGTTGGCCGAGCGAGGGCGTGAGGCTGTCATCCCACCCAACCCGACGCGAAAAAACCCGCACTCTTATGACAAAGCCGCCTATCGCGAGCGCAACGTGGTTGAACGCATGTTCTGCCGCCTCAAGGATTTCCGCAGAATTGCAACGCGTTACGACAAGCGAGCCGATATATTCCTATCAGCGGTATGCCTTGCCGCCGCTATCGTGTGGTGGACCAATTGAGTCCCGACCCTAGTCCTCCACGCTCCCCCGCAAGCTCTTCACTTCCCCCCGCACCTTCTTCGCCTTCAGCCGCCGCTCGACCGATCCCCGCGTCGGCCGCGTCTTCACACGCCGTTTCGGTGCCACCAGCGCCTCCCGCACCAGCTCTGCCAGCCGCTCCCGCGCGATCTCGCGGTTGCGCGCCTGGCTGCGTGTTTCCTCCACGAACAGCACCAGCGCGCCGTCCTTGGTCCAGCGCCGCCCGGCCAGCCGCTTCAGCCGCGCCTTCGCAGCGCCCGGAAGGGACGGCGAGCGTTCCGCCTCGAAGCGCAGCTCCACCGCCGACGACACCTTGTTCACGTTCTGCCCGCCCGGGCCCGACGACCGCACGAACTGTTCCGTGATCTCCCAGTCCTCGATCCCGATCTGGTCGGTGATCCGTAGCATGTGCCCTCTCCAGAAGCTTGAAGTCCCATATGGGACGATCCAGGGTCCGAACGGAACCATCTCGACAGCGAAAAAGGGTCGCCCGTGGGACGACCCTTTTCGAGAAATCAGGAGGTGGGCGCGGTCAGAGACCTTTGGCTCACCTGGGTTGGGCTTGCGCCCTCGGATTGCCTAGCGGCGCGCCCCCCAAGTTGTCCCGACACCATTCTCCAATACCTCTCTAGACACTGGATCACCTCCTTTCGATTTGGTTTCTGTTGAGATGATGCTGCCACAGATTTTGTGGATGTCAAAACTTTTTACGCAGCATGTGGCATGATTTTGCGGGTCAATAGGCGGAACGGCACCAAAGCGACCAATGCGAGGGCAAGCTTTACACCCCAATCCGCAATGGCAAGCGACACCCAGAGCGGGGCCGCGGGACCTGCGCCAAGGATCGGCAGAACCTCGTTCGCCCAAGCCACGTCGCCCGGCAGGACAGCCGCCAAAGCCCCGGAAAACGCGATGAAGAAGAACAATGCCGTGTCGATGCTGGAGCCGATTAAGCTTGAAATTACAGGAGCTTGCCACCAACCGCCATTGCGGAGCCGGTCAAAGATAGCAACGTCCAGAAGCTGCGCCGTCAAGAAGGCAATGCCCGATCCAAGCGCGATGCGAAGCGTTACAAGCGGCCCGAACTCGCCCATGATCTGCGTGCCGATCAACGAGCAGGCAACGCCGACCAGAAATCCAATGAAAACAACGCGCCGCGCCGCCGGAGCGCCGTAGATGCGGTTCATCACGTCGGTGACAAGAAACGCCAGCGGGTAGGTAAACGCCCCCCATGTCAGCCATTGGCCGAACAGGAACTGGACGAGGATATTGGAGGCGACCACGATGGCCGCCATGGCGAGCACGCCAGGCAATATACGCATTGATTTCATTCCGTTTTTACAAGGTGGTCGGAGACTTGGCCCCCGTTGGAGGCATATCGCAGAGGCGCCGGTTACGCCGCCGCGTCGCCTCCGTCAACCCAGAACCAAGGCCAGCGCCCGCGCCACGACCGGCATCGTTTCGGGCGTCAGTCCCGCCACATTCATGCGCCCGTCACCAACGACATAGATACCGTGATCGCGCCGCAACACCTCCACCTGAGCAGGGTCCGCCCCGATCAAGGAGAACATGCCCCGATGCGCCGCAAGGAAATCGAACCGGTTCGATCCGGTCTCGGCCCGAAGCGCGCGCGCCAACTCCGCGCGGTTGGTATTCATCGTCTCGCGCATCTGGTGCAATTCCGTGCGCCACATGTTCCGAAGCGTCACATCCCCCAGGATGACCTGCACGATGCGCGCGCCATGGTCCGGCGGAAAAGCGTAGCTTTGGCGGTTCAAATGCGCCATGAGACCCGCGACCGCCGCGCGCGGGTCCGGTCCGCTGGTGATGGCAAGCGTCAGGCCCACACGCTCCCGATAGAGGCCGAAATTCTTCGAACAACTGGCCGCGATCAAGACCTCCGGCAGGCGCGCGGCCAGCATTCGCGTGCCCTCCGAGTCGGCCTCCAACCCATTGGCGAAACCCAGATACGCCATGTCGATAAACGGAATTGCGCCCGTCTTTTCAAGGACATCCCCAATGGCGCGCCAATCGTCGTGCAGCAGGTCCGCGCCGGTCGGGTTGTGGCAGCAAGCGTGGAGAAGCACCACGTCACCTGCCCGCGCCTGCGCCAGATCCTCCAGCATCCCCACGCGGTCCAGTCCGCCCGACCCATCATCGTAATAGCGGTAGTCGCGCAGGCTCAGGCCCAGATGCGATGCGATTGCCGGGTGGTTTGGCCAGGTCGGCAGCGGCATCCAGATCGCCGCTCCGGGCGTGACCTGTTTGATCATTTCCAGGGCCTGTCGAACCGCACCGGTCCCCCCCGGCGTGGCGCAAACGGCGACGCGCTCGTCGGGAACGGCATCACCAAGGATCAGTTCCCGCATCGCGGCATGGAAGCCCGGATCGCCCGCGAGTCCGACATAGGATTTCGTCACCTGTGTCGCGGCGATCTGCGCTTCGGCCGCGATCACGGCCTGCATCACCGGCGTGCAACCCTGTGGATCACGGTAGACGCCGACGCCAAGGTCGACTTTTTCCGTCCGCGAGTCCTCGGCGAACATCGCCATCAGCTGGATGATCTTGTCGGGCTCTGGCGCAACGAGGTCTTCGAACATCGTCAGCCCGTCCGATCATAGGCCAGGATGCGTGTCCGTTCTTGCCGGCGCACGGGCGCAAAACCCATCTTCTGATACAGTGGCAGCGCCGCGGGATGATCCAGAGTGCAGGTATTTATCGTCATCTTTTCAACATCTTCTCGCGTCCAACCCGTCGCGATGGCGGTCTGCAACAGAGCCCGGCCCAGCCCCGCGCCGACCGCCTGCGGGACCAGCCCGAAATAGGCGATGTCGCAGATTCCGGCCTCTCGCCAATCCAGCATGAAGAAGCCATGCGGCCATCCGTGCTTCATGGCAGTCCAGATCACCACATCCGGATCGCGGACAAAAGCCTGCAAGGCCACCGGATCAACCTCGGCCTGGTCGAAGCGGTCCTGCCATTCATACTCGCGCCCGACCGCGTCGTAGAGCGACAGGAAAAACCAGACCGGCGGGTCGATGGCACGCTCCAGCCGGATATCACCGGGAAGCTGCGCCGGACCATAAGCGGGCCGGTCGGACATTTCGAGGTAGGTGACGGTGAAAGAAACCTCCGTCCCCGCAGGGATCGGGCTCATCCGGTATCGACCTTCAACTGTTCGAACTGGCCCCATTCCGCCCAAGACCCGTCATAAAGCGACACGTCCCGATGCCCAAGTCGCGCCAGCCCCAGCATCAGGATCGCAGCCGTCACACCCGACCCGCAGGTGGTGATGATCCGCCGCTCCAGGTCAACACCCCCCGCCGCGAAGGCGGCGCGCAGGGCATCGCCCTCTTTCAACGTTCCGTCGGCTTGAAGAAGCGTCGCATAGTGCACGTTCTTCGAACCTGGAATGCGCCCGGCCCGCAGCCCTGTGCGCGCCTCTGGTTCTTCGCCGCGAAACCGCTCGGGCGAGCGGGCATCGACGATCTGCCAATCCCCAAGCTTGGAGGCCGACGCCACCTGGGTCACGTCCTTCACCAGATGCGCCTGCCGTTGCACCGTCATGTGGCGATCGCGGATGACCGGTGACATGTCCTCGATCTCCCGGCCCTCGGCCTGCCACTTGGGAAATCCGCCATCCAGAACAGCAACATCCATCTTGCCCATCAGGCGAAAGTTCCACCACACACGCGCCGCAGAAAACAGGCCCATGCCGTCATAGACCACCACCTGATGGCCATCGCCGACGCCCATCGCGCGCATGCGGGACATGAATTTTTCGACCGGCGCCACCATATGCGGCAATGCGCTGCGGGCGTCCTTGATATCGTCGATATCGAAGAAGCGTGCGCCGGGGATATGGGCGGCATCATATTCGGCGCGCGCGTTCCTCCCCATTTCGGCCAAGTAATAGCTTGCATCGATCACGCGCAGGTCCGGGTCGTTCAGATGCGCCGCAAGCCACTCGGTCGAGACAAGGGTTTGCGGGTCGTCTCCCGTGATGATCCCGGCCATGGCAGCGTCTCCCGTCGAAAAGTCCCGAAATTCCTACGCGGGCAGCACCTCCCACGCAAGTGGATCAACCGCGCCGCCCCCCATTCATCTTGGCAGAAAAACTCATTCCGACCTCGCATCCGGGCGCTGATGTCAGCCGTTTTGCTTCAGCAGCCGCGCCTTTTGCCGGTTCCAGTCACGCTTGGCATCCGTCTCGCGCTTGTCGGCCAGCTTCTTGCCCTTGGCGATACCGATCTTCAGCTTCACCAGACCCTTGTGGTTGAAATACATGACGATCGGCACAAGCGTCATGCCCTCGCGCTGGGTGGCGTTCCACATTCGCGACAGCTCGCGCTTGGAGGCGAGCAGCTTGCGCCGCCGCTTCTCCTCATGGCCGAAGGTTTTTGCCTGCACGTAGGGCGCGATGTAGGAGTTCACGAGCCACAATTCGCCATCCTTCACCTCGGCATAGCTTTCGGCGATGTTGGATTGCCCCTGCCGCAGGCTCTTCACCTCGGATCCCTGCAGGATGATGCCAACCTCCAGGTCCGACTCGATCGCGTAATCGAAACGCGCTCGCCGGTTCTCGGCGATCACCTTGTAGTTCGGATTGTCTGATGTCTTGGCCATGGGGGCGGGATATAGGCCCTCCCGCGCCCCGTTGCCAGTGGCTTGGCCTAGTTGATCAGGCCCGCATGGCGCATCGCGGCCTCGATCCTCGCCTTGGTCTCGTCGGTCAGACCCACCAGCGGCAGTCGCACCTCGTCCGAACACAGCCCCAGAACCGACATCGCGTATTTGGCGCCGCAGACTCCCGGCTCGATGAACAGCGCCTCGTGCAGCGGCATCAGGCGATCCTGATATTCGAGGGCCGTGGTATAATCCCCGCGCAGGGTCGCCGCCTGGAATTCAGCACAAAGCTTTGGCGCGACATTGGCCGTGACCGAAATGCATCCCACCCCGCCATGGGCGTTGAACCCGAGCGCGCTGGCATCCTCGGCCGAAAGCTGGATGAAATCCTTGCCGCAGGCTGCGCGTTGCTTGGACACCCGGCTGATATCGGCGGTCGCATCCTTGACGCCCACGATCATCGGCAGGCGGGCCAGCGTTCCCATCGTTTCGGGCGTCATGTCGATGACCGAGCGGGGCGGGATGTTATAGATAATGATCGGAATGCCCACCTCTGCCAGCGCGGTGTAATGGGCGATCAAGCCGCGCTGGGTCGGCTTGTTGTAATAGGGCGTCACCACCAGGGCGCCATCGGCCCCGACATCCTTGGCGTGCTGCACGAAGCGCAGCGCCTCGGCGGTGTTGTTGGAGCCTGCCCCCGCGATCACCGGCACACGGCCACCGGCGGCCTGCACGACCGTTCGGATGACCTCCTCGTGCTCCTCGTGGGTCAATGTTGGGCTTTCACCGGTCGTGCCGACGGGAACCAGCCCGTTGGAGCCTTCCGCGATCTGCCAGTCGACCAGGCGTTTCAGCGCATCGAAATCCACAGCACCATTCGTCATCGGAGTGACCAGAGCGGGCATCGAGCCTTGAAACATCTAACTTGTCCTTTGTTGAGCGCGAAGCAGCGAATTCCCGCCCCAATACAAGGCACCGGTCGGATTGCCAAGTTCGTGAGTTGCACGGGCGGCGATCTCCCCTATCCTGACTGCGGGTAACAAAACGTTTGTGGGAGACGCCGCACGACATGCGACGCCTGATCTTGGCCCTCTTGTCTTGCTCGTTGGCCGGAGCGACTCCAAGCTTTGCGCAATCGGATTCCGAGGCCCTGGGACGCGCCCTTGACGCGTATAATGGGGGTGATCTCGCCCTCGGGGCGCAGGCGGCGCAGAACATCGACGATCCCATTGCGCTGGACCTTCTGGCCTGGACACGGCTGCGTCGGGGCGAAGGCGATTTCGGCGAGTTCATCGCGTTCCTCGATCGCAATCCCGACTGGCCGGGCCTCGACTACCTGCGTCGCCAGGGCGAGCCCTCAATCCCCGCAGGCGGTGATCCGCAGAATATCCTTGATTATTTCGACGGATTTCCACCGCAGACCGGTGCGGGCGCGCTGGCCTATGCGCGCGCGTTGGAAGCAACCGGGGACCGCGCGGCGGCCGAGGCAGAGGTGATCCGCGCCTGGACCACCATGGTGATGATCGGAACAGATGCCCAGAACCTCAACCGCGCCTACGGCTCCATCCTGACGGAAGCGCATCACATTACCCGGTTGGACAACCTGCTGTGGAACGGTGCAGAGGAACGCGCGCGCGCCATGTTCTCGCTGGTCCCCGAAGGCTGGGTCGCGCTGGCGGAAGCGCGGCTTGGCCTGCGGGCGCGGCGTCCAGGTGTCGATGGCCTGATCGAGGCCGTGCCCGCCGCATTGCAAGACAATCCGGGCCTTGCCTACGAACGGTTCAACTGGCGCATGAATGCCGGTTACTGGGATACGGCAGGCGACTTGATGGCGGAACGCTCTGCCAGTGCTGCCTCGTTGGGCCGTCCCGCCGCATGGGCAGGGCGTCGCGCCGATCTTGCCCGTGACGTGATGCGCGAGGGAGAGCATGGGACCTGCTACGACTATGCCGCCAATCACCATGTCTCGCCGGAAACCGACTATATCGACTATGCCGAACTGGAATGGATCGCGGGCTATTGCGCGTTCCGCCTTGGCGACTACGACGTAGCCATCGGCCATTTCGAGGATTTCCGCTCGGTCGTGTTCTCGCCCATTTCCGTCGGGCGGGCGGGGTATTGGTTGGGCCGCACGCATGAAGCCGCCGGTAACGCGGAAGCCGCTGCTGAAGGCTATGCGCTTGGCGCACAATACCAATCCAGCTTTTATGGCCAGCTTGCACGGGAACGTGGCGGGTTACCGGTGAACCCGGAATTCCTGGGCGGTCGCGATTACGGTCCGTGGTCGACAGCCAGCTTTACCAGCCGAACGGATTTCCACGCAGCCTTGTTGCTCTACGAAGCGGGCCAACTTGACCTTGCCGAGCGGTTCTTCACGCACATCACCGAGACCCTCAGCGAAGAGGATGCTGGCCGCATGGGCGACCTCATGCTCGATCTGGGAGAACCTCATTTTGCCCTGCTTGTCGCAAAGCGCGCAGCGCAATCGGGCCACGAGATCTATCGTGCCTATTATCCGCTGGCGGATCTGGAGGGCGTCGAGCTTCCGATCCCGCGCGCCTTCGCCCTGTCCATCGCGCGGCGTGAAAGCGAATTTGACCCCAACGTCGTCTCCGGTGCGGGGGCCGCGGGGCTGATGCAGGTCATGCCCGCCACCGGCGCGGACTCGGCTGCCGAACTGGGCATCGGGTTCACACAGAGCCGCCTTCTCAGTGATCCCGCCTACAACGTGTTGCTGGGGTCGAACTACATCGCCGGTCTGATGCGTGACTACGACGAGAATCCGATTCTTGTCTCCGTTGGCTACAACGCCGGGCCGGGTCGCGTGCGGCAATGGCTGGAGCGGTTCGGGGATCCGCGCCGCGTTGACGACGTGATCGACTGGATCGAAGACATCCCGTTTTCGGAAACCCGCAATTACATCATGCGTGTGATCGAGAGCCTGCCGATATATGAGGCACAGTTGACCGGGGAATTGCCCACCATCGGCCTCAGCGAACGGCTGGTGCAGTAAGGCCGGGATGCCTGTGCCGAATGCGATTGGCCTGACCGGGCCGTGGTGATAGGGGACAAGAATGGATTGGTCTGTCTTTGTCCTCTTTTTATTCGCATGCAGCGCGGCTGCGGCCACCGGGTCGATGTTCCCGCCGGGTCAATGGTATCGTGATCTGGCCAAGCCCGGCTGGACCCCGCCCAACTGGCTCTTCCCGGTCGCGTGGACGACACTCTACCTCGCCTCGGCCTATGCGGCGACGCGAGTGGCCATGCTCGACGGCAACGCACACGGCATGGGTTTCTGGGCCTTGCAGATCGCTCTGAACACATTGTGGACGCCAGTGTTTTTCGGGTTGGAGAGGATCCGTGCGGGCATGGTCGTGCTCGTCTTCCTTTGGATCGCCGTTTTCGGAACCATGGTCTCCTTCCTGATGCTCGACACCATCGCAGGGGTCTTGATGGTGCCCTATGTCGTCTGGGTCACCGTTGCCGGCGCATTGAACCTTTCGGTGTGGCGACTTAATCCTGCCGCGGCCGCCTGACAGATCCGGCGAAACGGTCGAACGAAGAAGGGCGCCGCAATGGGCGCCCTTTTCATGTCAGATGGAGGCCTGGTTCAAGCGAGCGATCGCTCGACCTCTTCCCGCTCGAATATCTCGATGACATCGCCCGGGCGGATGTCGTCGTAATTCTCGAACGCCATACCGCATTCCTGGCCAGACTGGACTTCTTTCACTTCGTCCTTGAAGCGCTTCAGCGTCTTCAGCGTGCCTTCGTGGATCACCACATCGTCGCGCAGCAGACGGACACCGGCGGACCGGCGGGCCACGCCCTCGGTCACGAGACACCCCGCGACGGTACCGACACCGGACACGCGGAACGTCTCTTTAATGGTGGCGTAGCCGATGAAGTTCTCTCGGATTTCAGCGCCCAGAAGGCCCGAAGCGGCGGCTTTGACGTCATCCACGAGGTCGTAGATCACCGAATAATAACGGATCTCGACGCCCTTCTGGTTGGCCGAAGCCCGCGCAGGCGCGTTGGCCCGCACGTTGAAGCCGATGACCGGCGTGCCGGAGGCCTCCGCCAGCCCGATATCCGATTCAGTGATCGCGCCCACCCCATAATGCAGGACACGAACGCGGACTTCATCGTTGCCGATCTTTTCCAGTGCCTGAACGATGGCCTCGGCAGAGCCCTGCACGTCGGCCTTCATGACGATCTGAAGTTCGGTCACGTTCTCGTTGGCCTTGGCATTCGCCAGAAGCTGGTCGAGCGTCGTGGCGGCCCCCAAGGCGGCGCGCTTGTCCTTGGCCGCTTGCGCGCGGTATTCCGCGATTTCACGGGCCTGTGCCTCGGTATCAACGACGTTGAGCACATCACCTGCTTCGGGCGTGCCATTAAGGCCAAGCACCTCCACCGGAACCGACGGCCCGGCTTCCTTGATCCGATCGCCCTTGTCGTTGACCAGCGCGCGGACCTTGCCCCATTGCTCGCCCACGACGAAGATATCGCCCTGACGCAGCGTGCCTTTCTCCACCAGAACGGTGGCGACCGGGCCGCGACCCACGTCGAGTTGCGCTTCGATGACGGCACCCTGTGCCTGGCGGTTCGGGTTGGCCCTCAACTCCAGCAGTTCCGCCTGCAACGCGATGGCTTCCAGAAGCTCGGGAATGCCTTGGCCCGTCATGGCCGAGACTTCCACATCCTGCACATCGCCCGACATCGCCTCGACCACAACCTCGTGTTGCAACAGGTCCGTCCGGACCTTTTGCGGGTTGGCCGATGGCCGGTCGATCTTGTTGATCGCAATGATCATCGGAACCTTGGCCGCCTTGGCGTGATTGATCGCCTCGATCGTCTGCGGCATGACCGCCTCGTCGGCCGCAACCACAAGTACCACGATATCCGTCACCTGCGCGCCACGGGCCCGCATGGAAGTGAACGCGGCATGGCCCGGTGTGTCGAGGAAGGACAAAACCGAGCCCGATTCGGTTGTCCCCTGGTAAGCACCGATATGCTGGGTGATGCCGCCGGCCTCGCCCGAGACGACGTTGGCCTTGCGGATCTTGTCCAGCAGCGAGGTCTTGCCGTGGTCGACATGGCCCATGATGGTGATGACCGGCGGACGCGGCAGAAGCTCGTCGTCCTTGTCGTCGACCGCATCGATGACCTGTTCGACATCGCTGTCAGACACGCGCTGGATGCGGTGACCGAATTCCTCGATGATAAGCTCGGCGGTATCGGCGTCGATGGCTTGGTTCTGGGTGACCATCATGCCGTTGTTCATCAGCGCCTTGACCACATCGGCCACGCGTTCGGCCATGCGGTTCGCCAGTTCCGAGACGATGATGGTCTCGGGCACTTTCACGTCGCGTGTGACCTTTTCGCGATCCTGAGAACCGCCAATCGCCTTCTGGCGCTGGCGTTCCTGCTTGCGCTTCATCGCGGCCATGGAGCGTTGCCGCCCCCCTTCGCCGCCGGTCAGCGCCTGGTTCACGGTCAGCTTGCCGGCGCGGCGGTTGCCGTCGTCGACGCGGGCACGCGGGTTCTCGCGGGGCGCTTCGCGCTTGGCGTCACGCTCGGGCTCGCGGCGGGTCGTCGGCTTGGCGCCGCGGGGGCCACCGGCCTCACCGCCTGCATCGGTCGGATCCACGGCGGCAACGGCGGCGGCGGGCGGCGCATTGCGGCGCGCTTCCTCCTCCTCGCGGCGGCGGATGTCTTCTTCTTCCTTCGCCTTGAGCGCCTCTTCGCGCTCGCGCTCTTCGCGTTCCTTGGCCTCGGCCTCGGCGCGGCGGCGGTTGCGCTCTTCCTCGCGATCCTTCTCGGCCTGGACACGCTCCTTCGCTTCCTCGACCTCGCGCGCCTTGGCGTTCTGCAACGCCTTCAGGCGCCGCTCCATCTCGGCGTCCGGGACCGACTTGTCACGCTTGCCGCCCTCGGCATTCTGGGCAGCCGCAGACGCGGCGCCGGCTTTCGGCATCATCACGCGCTTGCGCTTGGTCTCCACGACGACGGACTTCGTCCGCCCACGCGAAAAACTCTGGTTCACACGGCCTGACCGTGCACCACCAGATAGGCCTAGAGGTTTCTTTCCGTCCTGATCGCTCATGCGTCTTTTCTGTCTTTCCCGGCGGTCTGGCCACCGTCTGCTACACGCAGTGCCTGGAGTTTCGCGGCCCCCTCTACAACACGGGGGGCGAGTCCACCAGCGGCAAGCGCGCCATGTATCACACTTTGGCGTCCGAATGCCAAACCCAATTCCCGGGCTGTCAGGACGCTGAAATACCGGGCCCCTTCCGGGGTCCAGAGCTTTGATTTTCCCCGCTCGGAGCCGTCGCTGGCCTGAAGCAGGACACCAACCTTGCGGGTGGCGAGCCAATCCTTCACCTTCTCGAACCCGGCAACCGCATGGCCGCCCTTGCGCGACAGCGCGATCAGGTCCGTCACACGGCGTGCAAGGCCGGCTTCGACCCTGTCTATCAGGTCCTCGGGCGCGGACACCTGTTGCCGGGCCGCGCGCGAGAACAGGTTCTTCTTCACCGCCAGTTCCAGCGCCGCCCGGTCGGCGGCAACCCAGATGCCCCGTCCCGGCAGGCGTTCCAGGATGTCCGGAGCTATCTGCCCGTCGGGCGCGACAACGAAACGGATCAGCCCGCGCTTGGGCGCAACTTCGCCGGTGGCGATGCATTTCCGCTCAGGCCCGTCACTCCGGTCCTTATCCTGTCCACCGCGGGTCACCTGTGCGGATGCGGGCCTGAGGGCCTCAGCCCTCCGCCCCCTCCAGCGCTGCGGCGGCGGCTTCGGATTCAGCGGCAGCCTGCGCCTCCAGTTCCTCGATCGTGACCCAGCCCAGTTGCAGGCGCGCGGTCATCACCATGTTCTGCGCTTCTTCCAACGAGACCTCGAAGGGTTCCAGAACGCCTTCGTCCTTGTGGCGCTCTCCGTTCTGGGTTGTCCAGCCGCCGGCCAGTTCCCAATCCGCGCAGGTGGCGAAATCTTCCAGCGTCTTCACGCCGTCTTCCGCCAGGGCCACCAGCATCTGGGGTGTCAGGCCCTCGAAATCAATGAGGCTGTCCTCGACGCCCATCTCTTTCGCCTTCTCCAGCGCCAGCCGGTTCTGCTCTTCCAGATAGTCGCGGGCACGGGCCTGCAATTCGGCGGCGGTGCCTTCGTCGACACCGTCGATCACCAGAAGCTCGTCCGTTTCCACGTAAGCCACTTCCTCGAGTGCCGTGAACCCTTCCGAGACCAGCAACTGTGCGAAGAATTCGTCCAGATCCAGCGTATCCATGAACAGTTTCGTGCGCTCTTCGAACTCGGCCTGACGACGCTTGGATTCCTCCTCCTCCGTCAGGATGTCGATATCGAGACCGGTCAACTGCGACGCCAGCCGCACGTTCTGACCGCGACGGCCGATCGCAAGGCTCAATTGTTCATCCGGGACGACAACCTCGATCTTGCCTGCATCCTCGTCGAGAACCACCTTGGAAACCTCTGCGGGCTGGAGCGCGTTCACCAGGAAGGTCGGTGCATCCTCGTTCCAGGGAATGATGTCGATCTTCTCGCCCTGCAACTCGTTCACCACGGCCTGCACGCGGCTGCCGCGCATACCCACGCAAGCGCCGACCGGGTCGATGGAACTGTCGTAGGAGATGACGGCGATCTTGGCGCGGGAACCGGGGTCGCGGGCCACGGCCTTGATCTCGATGATGCCGTCATAGATCTCGGGCACTTCCATCTTGAACAATTCACGCATGAATTCCGGCGCGGTGCGGCTGAGGAAGATCTGGTGTCCCCGGCTCTCGCGGCGCACATCCTTGATGTAGCAACGGATCCGGTCGCCGTTGCGGTAGGCTTCGCGGCCGATCTTCTCGTTGCGGCGCAACTGCGCTTCACCGGCACCCACATCGACGATGATGTTGCCGTATTCCTCCCGCTTGACCACGCCGTTGATGATCGTGCCGACGCGGTCCTTGAACTCGGCGTATTGACGATCGCGCTCGGCCTCGCGGACCTTTTGCAGGATTACCTGCTTGGCGGATTGCGCCGCGATGCGCCCCATGTCAACGGGCGGCACTTCGTCGGCGATCATGTCGTTGATATCGGGATCGGCGGTCTGATCCACACCCTCGGTCAGCATCCGGTCCATTTCGGTGGGCGCGCGCATCACGAAGCGACGGACGGCAATGGTGCCCGTCTGCTCGCCTTCCTCGTCATAGACGGGCGACTTCGCGTTGAACACGACGACATCTGGACGCGCTGCCTTGACCATGGCGATGGCGTCCTTGGGCGCCAGTTCCGACTTCTCGTTCTCCAGCAGATCGGGATCGGTGACGGTGCGCACGCGGGTGAAGGTGGCGCGACCGGTCTTGCGGTCGATCGACACGCGAATGTCCAACTCGGACCCATATCGCGACTTCGCGGCGCGGGCGAGGCTTTCCTCCATCGCTTCCACCACGAGACCGGGGTCGATCATCTTTTCGCGCGCAACGGCTTCCGCAGTCTGCAACAGTTCCAGCTGGTTGGCTGACGTAATGGCCATGGTCTCAGTCCTCCGTGGTCGAGGTGTCTTCCTCGATGTCGTCAAATTGGGTCTCGTCGACGATGCCGGCGCCCTTGCGCTGTTTCAGCATCTCCTTGATCAGGTCGTCCGTCAGGACCAGCTTCGCATCGCTCAGCAGGTCGAAATGCAGGCCGATGGTCACGGTCTCGCCGTTCTCGTCCAGATTGATCAGAACCTCGTCGCCTTCCACGCCTGCAAGGATACCCTTGAAACGGCGGCGGTTGTCGATGGTGTCCGTTGTCTCGACCTTGGCCTCGTAGCCCTCGAACGTCTCGAAGTCCTTCAGCCGCGTCAGCGGGCGGTCGATCCCGGGGCTGGACACTTCCAGTGCGTAGGGATCTTCCAGCGGATCCTCGACATCCAGCAACACCGAGATCGCGTTGGAGATCTGCGCGCATTCGTCCACGTCGATGCCGCCTTCGGGGCGCTCGGCCATGACCTGAAGCGTCTTGGTCTTGCCGCCCTGGACCCGGATGCGAACGACCTCGAACCCGAGATTCTCGATCACGGGGACCAGGATTTCAGCCATGCGGCGGTCGATGGTGGTTTTGGCGATCAGGTCGGACATGGGTCTGGTTGCAGGCTTTCAAGCACAAAAAAACGGGCGCGCGGCCCGTTGAAATTCTCCGGTGGGTGACTGGATCAAGACCCAGCCGCGCCGCTATTGAGTGCGATATAGGGAGAATCACCGGACAGCGCAAGACCGCTCGTCGGGGTGCGCGCCTAGCCGCAATAGATGCGGTCGATGATGTAGTCGGCGTCGGCGCTGACGTTCAGGCGATCGGGCCGGTAATCATTGGTGCCATAGGGGTTGTCGGGCGTTAAGTAGCGCGCCGCGATGTCCTGGTCCTGCATCACACCCACAGGCTGGCCGACGAAACCCTGATACTGGTGCGCGCCGCAGTCCTGTGCCTGCATGGGGATGCCGACGATGCCGCCTGCGCGGATGGGCCAACCGCCGCCACCGGCATGGCGGGACGGATCGTTGGCGCCAGGGATCTGCGTTCCAATCTGTGGAGTGCGTCCTACGCCGACGCTTGGTCCGAAAGTGATTGAGTCTTGGGCCGAGGCAAGGACCGGGGCGATGGACAGGAAGAGAGCGACAAGAATCGTCTTGCTTGAAAGGGCCATATGAAGAACTCCGTGAATGACTATGGGAGTTTCATGGACGATTGCCGCTTGAAATACACCTCACCAACGCGTTGGGTAAGGTTATCCGCAGCAGGTTCGGGCGATGGTGCCGCTGTCATCCAGCTCGAAATTGATCCGCACCAGCAGATAATCGCGGGTCACGGCATCGCCTGGCCGGATCACCCGCATCGGCGGGTCGAGCACAATCATTTCCGCAATCTTCCCGGTTTGCCAGACAAGGCCCGCAAATCCGGTCGCGCCGCAGGGGTCGGCCGACGGCAGGACATTTCCGCACAGCGCGGCGACCACGCCCGGCATCACGATCAGGAGAGCGATCAGGGGCAAACGGGTCATGCTATCCTCCGTTGCGCTGGCTGCAAGATTGTCACAAGCTTGACCTAAAGCAAGTCCATGGGAGGACACACAAACATGCGAACACGCGCAGCCGTTGCCCTTGAGGCCGGAAAGCCGTTGGAGGTCATGGAAGTCAATCTTGACGGCCCCCGCGCCGGCGAGGTGCTGGTCGAGATCAAGGCCACCGGGATTTGCCACACGGACGAATTTACCCTGTCCGGCGCCGACCCCGAGGGTCTGTTTCCCGCGATCCTTGGCCATGAAGGCGCCGGCGTCGTGCTGGATGTCGGACCCAGCGTCACCTCTCTGAAGCCGGGCGACCATGTGATTCCACTTTACACCGCCGAATGCCGCGAATGTGAATATTGCCTCAACCCCAAGACCAACCTCTGCCAGAAAGTCCGCGCGACACAGGGCCAGGGACTCATGCCCGACGGCACTTCGCGCTTCTCCATGCTCGATGGCACGCCGATCCTGCACTACATGGGCTGCTCGACGTTCGCGAACCACACGGTGCTGCCGGAGATCAGCCTCGCAAAGGTCCGCTCCGACGCGCCCTTCGACAAGATCTGCTACATCGGCTGCGGCGTCACCACCGGCATCGGGGCCGTCATCTACACCGCCAAGGTGGAAATCGGCAGCCGCGCGATCGTCTTCGGCCTCGGCGGGATTGGCCTGAACGTGATCCAGGGCCTGCGCCTTGCGGGTGCGGACCAGATCGTCGGTGTCGATATCAACCCCGGCAAGGTGGACATGGCGACGCGCTTCGGCATGACCGATTTCGTCAACCCCAAGGAGGTGGAAGGCGACCTTGTCTCGTATCTTGTGGACCTGACCAACGGCGGCGCGGACTACACCTTCGACGCCACCGGCAACGTTGAGGTGATGCGCGCGGCGCTTGAAGCCTCCCACAAGGGCTGGGGCGAATCGATCATCATCGGCGTTGCACCTGCCGGCGCCGAGATCAGCACGCGTCCGTTCCAGCTTGTAACCGGGCGATCCTGGCGTGGCACGGCTTTCGGCGGTGCGCGCGGGCGAACCGACGTGCCGCAAATCGTGGATTGGTACATGGATGGAAAGATCGAGATCGACCCCATGATCACCCACACCCTCACGCTTGATCAGATCAACGAAGGCTTCGACCTCATGCACAGAGGCGAGTCGATCCGATCAGTCGTCGTCTACTGACCCCTTCCAAGAGATTTAAGATTTTCAGAAAGGACCCACCATGAAGACCACACGCATTCTGACGGCAACCGCGCTGACCCTCCTGGCGGCTGGCACAGCGCAGGCCGAAGGTTGGACGGTCACGGATTTCTCGTCGCTACCCGACCGAGCGACCTGCATGGGTTATGCCGAGACCACCTTCAACACTTACCGTGCCCGCTTCGGCGGCGATGGCTTCACCGGACGATCCAACTGGACCGTCGGCGGCTATGACCTGCAAGGCGAAGTGATCGACGGCCTGTTCATCTGCGCCGATGAAGGTGGCTTGGTCGCGCCGTTTCTCGTCGTCTACAACTACGACGACGACAGCGACGGCCGGGAAATCGTCGCCGATCGACTTGGCGACATCTGGGATGAAGTCGTGGACGGCAATGGCGTGCCCGGCGGCGCGGCACCGGCCGCGGGTGGCACCAAGTAGACTGCCACACGCAGGACAACCGAAAGGGTCGCTTCGGCGGCCCTTTTCACATGCATCCGCTGGTGCAGCGCGGGGGGGTCTTGTAGGGTGCGTCCATGAGTATGCCCATTCTTCCCCTTGCGCTTGCCAATACCCTCTGGGCGACGGTCGCCGCTGTCGCCCAATCCGCCCCGGCATTGCAACTTCTGCTTGAACCGAGCGATGCGCCGATGATGTCCTATGCTGTCATCGGTCGACTGACCGCCGTGACCCCCGCCGATGTCTTCGAGATCGAGGTTTCGGACTCCGGCGACATCACCGATGTCTTCATACGCCTTGCCCCCACCGCCACGGCGGAACTTGCCGATCGGACGTCACTGGCCGCGGGCACGCCCATGAGTGTCCGTCTGTGCGGCACCCTTTTGCAGGACGCCATGATCGAGGCCCCCGTCACCAGCGGCACGTTCTACGTCCCGAACCTCAACGCTCTCCAGGCCGAGGCCCTGCGTGCCGTCTGGCAAGGGCGCGCGTCCTGTTCCACCCTTCCCCCCGAGGTATTTCCCATTGGCCAATGACACTCCCCTCCTTGCCGTTCTGATCGACGCCGACAACACCAGTTACAAGCACGCCCAGGCGATCTTCGAGGAGATCGCTGGCTTCGGCGAGGCCTCTGTCCGGCGCATCTACGGCGATTTCTCGTCGTCGCACATGAAGGGATGGTCCGGGGTGCAGGCGGAATTCGGGATCGTGCCGCATCACCAGCCCGCCAATACCGTGGGCAAGAACGCCTCCGATATCGCGCTGGTGATCGACGCGATGGACCTGATGCATTCGGGTCGGTTCAACGGCTTCGTCCTGGTGTCGTCGGACAGCGACTTCACCCGCCTTGCAAGCCGCCTGCGCGAACAGGGACTTGAGGTTTATGGCATCGGCCAGCAGAAGACGCCCGAGGCCTTCCGCAAGGCCTGCAAGCGCTTCATCTTCATCGAAAACATCCTGCCCGAGGCGACGAAGTCCACCGGCACCACGAAGACGGAAACCAAGCCCGACGCCAAACCCCTGAACGAGGCGCGCGACCTGATCTACCGCGCGATGGAGGCGATCGAGCAGGACGACGACTGGTATTCGCTGGGGCAACTCGGCCAATACATGACCGCCGCCAACCCCGATTTCGACACCCGCACCTATGGCAAGCGCAAGCTGAGTGACCTGGTGGAAAGTCTGAAAATGCTGGAAGTGCAGCGCGGGCAGGGCAATCAGATGCTGGTGCGTCGGCTGGACTGAACCGGATCAGGCACGCCGATACCGCGCCAGGAACGTTTTCACCGCCTCGTCCACGACCCGCTCGATCTCGGGCTGGGTGGGATCGGTTTCGATCCCGAACATGACCTTCAGCATCAGGTCGGTCCGGCACAATTGCGCCAATTGGTCCGCGGCAAGACAGGGATCTTCGATCTCCAGCACGACACGCGCGCCGTCGCTGTCGAGGAAGCCCGCGATCTTGTCGCCCCAGACTTTCGGACCGCTCTCGTAGAAGGTGCGGCCCAGTTCCGGGAACCGTTTCGCTTCACCGACACAGACGCGAAACACCTCTTGCCCGAAATCGCTCAACAGGAAGGTCAACAGCTTGCGGCAGATCACGCGAAGCTTTTCCTCGACGCTCAGGCCGGACTGCTTGAACAGCACATCCACCTCGGACTGCGCGACGCATTCCTGTTTCAGGACTTCGACGAAAAGATGCTGCTTGTCGGGAAAATAGCTGTAAAGCGTGGCCTTGGAGACACCGGCGTCGCGCGCGATCTCGTCCACCGATGCGCCTTCGAAACCTTCACGCATGAAGACGGCCCGCGCGCCCGCGATGACCTGGTCGTATTTCCGGCCCTTCTTGGTTTGCGCTTCCGCATTCATGGTGTCATCTCTCCTGACTCATATTGTAAACCAGACAGTTCAGTTTCGGCAACCCGGACCTTTCGTCCGGCCCCGCTGGACAGTCCACCGATGCTGTCGTAGCCCGGTGCCATGATCGAGATCTTCCTCAAGACCCTGCCGTTCTTTGCGCTGATCGCGCTTGGTTATCAGGCCTGCCGCACCGGCTTCTTCACCTCGGAAGCCGCGGCCTACCTGACCAAGTTCGTGTTCTATTTCGCGCTGTCCGCCATGCTGTTCGGCTTCGCGGCGAACCTGTCGCTGGCCGAAATCTTCGATTGGCAATTCGTCGGCGCCTATCTGACCGGCTGCGTCGCCATCTACATGCTGGCCACGGCCGTCGCCATGATCCGCAGACGCCCCGTGGCCGAGGCCGCATTCGAAGCGCAATGCGCCATCATCGGCAATGTGGGCTTCCTCGGCGTTCCGATGCTGATCGTGCTGCTGGGGGAAGCCGCCGCCGGGCCGGTTCTGCTGGTCCTGTCGCTGGACCTGATCGTGTTCTCCAGCCTGATCGTGATCCTTGTCACCGGCTCCCGCGATGGACGTATGTCGATCCGCGTGCTGCGCACTGTGGGCCTTGGACTGCTCAAGAACCCGATGATCGTGGCGATCACCCTGGGCCTCGCATGGTCGGCAACGGGATGGACCCTGCCCGGCCCGGTCAACGACTTCATGGGCATCCTCGGGGCGGCCGCAACGCCCGGCGCGCTGTTCGCGATCGGGGCGTCACTGGCGAGCAAATCGGCGGAACGAATGTCCGTCGCGATCTGGCTGACGACCTGCAAGCTGGCCCTGCACCCCGCAGCCGTTGCCTTTGCAGCACTTTACCTGTTCGACGTGCCGGATTACCAGGCCGCCGTGATGATTGCCGCCGCGTCCCA
>Ga0100398_1000268_pt1 | contig 50805 bp, 44 predicted proteins | sample CryGeymeta201522_FD_81568 | JGI IMG/M metagenome (GOLD analysis project Ga0100398, IMG submission 81568) | Groundwater microbial communities from Crystal Geyser aquifers in Utah, USA - Crystal Geyser metaG 2015-22 | ecosystem: Environmental > Aquatic > Deep subsurface > Groundwater | place: USA...
ACAACTTCCTCAAGGAACAGCCCGACCTGAACCTGCACAACGCCGAGGTGCAGGACGAGCTTCTGGCCGCCACCCGCTTCTGGCTGGATCGCGGGGTGGACGGCTTTCGCCTCGACACCATCAACTTCTACTTCCACGACCAGGACCTGCGCGACAATCCCGCGCTCGACCCGGCGCTGCGCAACGCCACCATCGCGCCCGAGGTGAATCCCTATAACTGGCAGGATCACCTCTACGACAAGAACCGCCCCGAGAACCTCGATTTCCTCAGACGCTTCCGTGCGCTGCTCGATGAATTTCCGGCGGCAACGGCGGTGGGCGAGGTCGGCGATGCCCAGCGCGGCATGCAGATCCAGGCGCAATACACCTCCGGCAACGACAAGGTGCACATGTGCTATTCGTTCGAGTTCCTGTCCGCCATCGTCCCCGATGCGCCCCGCGTGGCGCAGGTTCTGACGGATTACGAGCAAGGTGTCGCCGATGGGTGGGCCTGTTGGGCATTCTCCAACCATGACGTGGTCCGCCACGCCAGCCGCTGGAACCTCGGCGAGGAGGCGCGCAGGCTCTATGCCGGGCTGCTGCTGTGCCTGCGCGGCTCCATCTGCCTGTACCAGGGCGAGGAGTTGGGCCTGACCGAGGCCTATGTCGCCTTCGAGGACCTGCAAGACCCCTACGGCATCCGCTTCTGGCCCAAGTTCAAGGGCCGCGACGGCTGCCGCACCCCGATGCCATGGGTCGGCGACAACCAGAACGGCGGCTTCTCGGATCACAAGCCGTGGCTGCCGATGGCGATGGAACACCTCGTGCGCGCGGTCGGCAACCAGGTCGCGGACGCGGACAGCACGCTTGGCTTCTACCGCCGGATGATCCAGTTCCGGCGGGCCTATCCGGCGCTGGTGAAGGGCAGCCTGACGGAGATCGAGGTTTCCGGCACCGCGATCGGCTTCGTGCGCGCCCATGGCGGGCAACGATTGTTCTGCGCCTTCAACCTCGGCGAGGCGGCGCAGCCCGTCGATCTGCCGCCGGGCAACTGGACGCCCGATCGCGGCGCGCCCTTCACGACCGTCGAACTGGACCGGGACGGGCAGGTGACGCTGCCGCCCTACCAGGCCTTCTTCGCCGCGGAGGAGGCGGCATGAGGTCCGGCCAACAAGACCAACAAGACGACAAGGGGAGGGAGACGACCCATGGCTAACCTGATACTCAAGGATGTCGAAAAGACCTATGGCGGCACCGTCCAGGTCCTGCGCGACATCAATCTGGACATCGAACAGGGCGAACTGGTCGTTTTCGTCGGCCCCTCCGGCTGCGGCAAGTCCACGTTGCTGCGCATGATCGCGGGGCTGGAAAAGATCACCGGCGGCACGCTCGATATCGACGGCATGCGCGTGAACGATGTGCCGCCCTCCCAGCGGGGCATCGCCATGGTGTTCCAGTCCTACGCGCTCTATCCGCACATGACGGTGCGCGACAACATGGCCTTCGCGCTCAAGATCGCGGGCGACGACAAGGCCACGATCGACCGCAAGGTGCAGGCGGCGGCGCAAAAGCTGCAGCTAGAGAATTTTCTCGACCGCCTGCCCAAGGCGCTGTCGGGCGGGCAACGCCAGCGCGTCGCCATCGGGCGCTCCATCGTGCGCGATCCCAAGGTCTACCTCTTCGACGAACCGCTCTCCAACCTCGACGCCAGCCTGCGCGTCGCCACCCGCATCCAGATCGCGCAACTCAAGGAGGAAATGCCCAATTCGACGATGATCTACGTCACCCACGACCAGGTGGAGGCGATGACGCTGGCCACCCGCATCGTCGTGCTGGCAGGCGGCGGCATCGCGCAGGTGGGCAGCCCCCTGACGCTCTACCAGAAGCCCAATTCCACCTTCGTGGCCAAGTTCATCGGCTCGCCCGCGATGAACCTGATGACCGGCAAGATCACCGGCACCGGCGCGCAGACCACGTTGCAACTGGATCAGGGCGGCGGCACGGTCCTGTCGGATTATCCCTCGACCGAGGCCGACATGGGCGCGACCGTCGAAGTCGGCATCCGCCCCGAGGACATGGTCGCCACCGACGCCGCCGATTTCGCCTTCAAGGGCACGGTGGAGATCACCGAAGCCCTGGGCGAGGTCACGCTGCTCTATTTCAAGCGCAGCGCGGGCGAGGAGGATCCCGTCATCGGCAAGCTGCAAGGCATCCACCAGGGCCTGCGCGGCAGCGAGGTGAAGCTGACCGCCGATCCCGACAAGGTGCATGTCTTCCGCGACGGCGTCAGCCTGCTCTATCGCGACGGCGATCCTGTCTTCCTGCCGGGCGTCCAGCCGCATTAGGGGGTATGAAAACCGCTCGAACCGGGCGGGCGACCGGGCCTGACAAGACGCCCCGCACATCGGTGCGGGGCTTTCCGTTCGCAAGCAAGCCTGGCGTCGGATCAGGCGGCGGCGTCCCCGCGTGCCCGTCTCTACCGCTGAATCGACCGCAAATAGGCCGACAGCGCGATCAGGTCGGCGGGCACCGGCGACCCGATCCCGTCCTCCAGTTCCACCACCACTGTCGGCCCCAGGTCCCGTTCGCCGAATTCCGGCATCAGCCGGCCATGGGCCCGTTCGAAGGCCGGGCCGTAGATCGTGGCAAGCACGTGGATTTCGGGATAGACCCCACCATTGCGCTGCGACAGCAGCGTCAGGTCCGGCGCCTGCGTTGCGGTCCGCGTCTCCTCGGTGGCGTTCCCACCGCGCCCGGACCCGTGGCAGACGGCGCAATTCTCGGCGTAAAGCTGCGCGCCGTTCGCCGTGCTGACCCGCTCGTCCAGCTCCGTCATGCAGCCCGCAAGGGCCACCACGGCCGATAGTCCCAGCCCGTTCATGGATGTCATCGGTTCGGTCTTCCCTGTTGCCTCGCCCCAGCCTACGATATCGCCGCCAAGGCGCGTTTGATCTGGATCAGCGCGCCCGCCCCGTCGCGGGGCACGGGACAAACCGCGCCCCGTGCGTTAGCATGGCCCGAGGCCGACCACCCGAGGCCGACCACCCGCGGCCACCGAAAGGACCTTCGCCTTGCCCCTGAGCCAGATCATCTACTCCTCCGTCCCCTTCGGCTTCGACGCCGCCACCCTGTCGAACATCCTGCTCGATGCGCGGCGCTGCAATTCCCGCGACGCGATCACCGGCGCACTGGTCTGCCGCCGCGACATCTACATGCAGTTCCTCGAAGGCGAGGACGCAATGGTCCGCACCACGCTCGCCCGGATCCGCCGCGACGATCGCCACGCCAATGTGGCGGTGCATTACGACGCCCCCGCCGACGCGCGCCTGTTCGCCGAATGGGACATGCTCCACGATCCGGCGCATAGCTGGACATGGTCCGAGGCCGAGATCGCCTCTGGCGCGCTGGACCGCGCCAGCCCCCGGGAGGTTCTCGACATCTTCGCCGCCATTTCGCGGCGGCAGATCTTGCCCCCCTGAGCGGCGGCGTCGCGGAATTGATCTGGCATTGATCTACCCCAACCTACCCAAACCCACCCAAACCGTGGTCGGCCGCCACCATCCGCCCGAATTTGCCTCTGGCTCTGTTAGCGCTAACATGGTAGGATCGCGGCAACAGCCCGTCGGAGGATTCCATGCCCCTTGATACCCGTATCGCCGCCATCACCGACCGCATCGTCGAACGCTCCAAACCCACCCGCGCGCCCTATCTCGACCGCATGCGCGCGCTGGCCGAAGCCGGCCCCCGGCGCGCCCATCTGACCTGCGGCAACCAGGCCCACGCCTATGCCGCCATGGGCACAGACAAGGACGCGCTGGTCGCCGCACGGGCGCCGAACCTTGGCATCGTGACCGCCTATAACGACATGCTCTCTGCCCACCAACCCTTTGAAACCTATCCGCAAAAGATCCGCGATGCCGCACGCGGCGTCGGTGCGACGGCGCAGGTTGCGGGCGGTGTCCCGGCGATGTGTGATGGCGTGACCCAGGGTCAGGTCGGCATGGAGTTGAGCCTCTTTTCCCGCGATGTCATCGCGCTCGCGGCGGGCGTGGCGCTCAGCCACAACACCTTCGACGCGGCGCTCTATCTGGGTGTCTGCGACAAGATCGTGCCGGGCCTCGTGATCGCGGCGGCCACCTTCGGCTACCTGCCCGCCATCTTCGTGCCCGCGGGGCCCATGGTCTCGGGCCTGCCCAACGACGAGAAATCCCGTGTCCGCCAGGACTTCGCCACCGGCAAGGTCGGCCGCGAGGCGCTGATGGAGGCCGAGATGGCCTCCTACCACGGGCCGGGCACCTGCACCTTCTACGGCACCGCCAATTCCAACCAGATGTTGATGGAATTCATGGGCTTACACCTTCCAGGCGCCAGCTTCGTGAACCCCAACACGCCGCTTCGCGACGCCCTGACTGTGGCCGCGACCGAGCGTGCCGCCGCCATTACCGGCCTCGGGAACGCGTTCACGCCGGCTTGCGACATCCTCGATGAAAAGGCTTTCGTGAACGGCATCGTGGGTCTCAACGCCACCGGCGGTTCGACCAATCTCGTGATCCACCTGATCGCCATGGCCCGGGCGGCGGGCATCCAGATCACCTGCGCCGACTTCGCGGATATTTCCGCCTCCACCCCCCTGATGGCGCGCGTCTATCCCAACGGTCTGGCGGATGTGAACCACTTCCACGCGGCGGGCGGTTTGCAGTTCCTCATCGGCCAGCTGCTCGATGCGGGCCTGATGCATGGCGATGTGAAAACCGTTGCCGGTCAGGGGCTTGACCTTTACCGGTCCGAGCCGATCCTCGTGGATGACACGCTCCGTTACCGCGCCGGTCCCACCACCAGCCTCAACGAAAAGATCGTGCGCCCGGCCTCCGATCCGTTCCAGGCGACGGGCGGGCTGATGGAATTGAAAGGCAATCTCGGCACCGGGGTCATGAAGGTCTCTGCCGTGGCCCCCGAACGCCACGTGATCGAAGCGCCCGCCGCCATTTTCCACGATCAGAACGACGTCAAGACAGCGTTCAGGAACAACGAGTTGAACCGCGACGTTATCGTGGTCGTCCGGTTCCAGGGCCCCAAGTCCAACGGCATGCCGGAACTCCACGCGCTGACCCCGGTCCTGGCCGTGCTGCAAGACAAGGGCTTCAAGGTGGCGCTCGTCACCGATGGCCGCATGTCCGGCGCGTCCGGCAAGGTGCCTGCCGCCATCCATCTCGCGCCCGAAGCGCTCGATGGCGGGCTGATCGGGCAACTGCGCGACGGCGATCTGATCCGCGTGGATGCCGTCAAGGGCACCATCGACGTGCTGACGGACGGCGTCGCCGACCGCCCCCATGCGCACCCCGACCTCTCGGCCAACAGCCAGGGCGTGGGCCGCGAATTGTTCGAGATCTTTCGCCAGAATGCAGGCCCCGCCACGGCGGGTGCGGCGGTGGTGGTCTAGGGACCACGTCTCCCCTTTCATCTTGGACGAAAAACTCCAATCCCCGGCCTGACACACGGCACCTCGCTGGCCTGTCGGGCGCCCGTCACAACACACGAGACAGCCATGACCCCAGCCGAACAATCCCTCGCCGCCCGCCGCATCGCCGCCCTTGCACCGATCATTCCCGTGCTGGTGGTCGAGGACGCCGCCGATGCCCGCCCCCTCGCCGAGGCGCTGGTTGCGGGCGGCTTGCCCGCGCTGGAAGTCACCTTGCGCACTGCCACGGCGCTGGAGGTCATCGCCGAGATGGCGCAGGTCGCGGGTGGTGTCGTGGGGGCGGGCACCTTGCTGACGCCACACGATGTCGAACGCGCCAAGGCGGCGGGCGCGCGCTTCGGGGTGTCGCCCGGGGCCACGGCCAAGCTGATCGACGCCTGTATCGCCAGCGAACTGCCGCTTCTGCCCGGGGCCGCCACCGCCTCCGAGGTGATGGCGCTCTTCGAGCAGGGCTTTGACATGCTGAAGCTCTTCCCAGCCGAGGCGGCGGGCGGCGCAGCCCTGTTGAAGGCCATCGGCGCGCCGATCCCGCAGGTCATGTTCTGCCCCACCGGTGGCGTGACGGCGGCCAATGCCCACACTTATCTGAGCCTGCCGAACGTGCTCTGCGCCGGCGGGTCCTGGGTGGCCCCGAAGGATGCGGTCGAGGCTGGCGATTGGGACCGCATCCGCGCACTGGCGGCGGAGGCGGCCAAGCTGTCGTGACGCCGTCCTGTCGGCGTGCGGAGACGCCGATTGACGCAACGGAAGCCGGCCCGTTGGTGAGGTGTGGCGACTCCTCGCTGATCGCGCTGCTTCCGATCAGCCACTTCTTGCCCGCTCTGCCGCCCCACGCATCCGTGAAGTGAATCCGGCCCGCGCGTGCCTATCTGTGACATCGGAACCGATGCGGAGCGATCCGCGTTGAACTCCCGGACAACAGATATGAAGGATCCAAAACAATGAGATATGCAGTTCTCGCAGGCACCGTCGCACTTGGGCTGGCGCCCTTCGCCGCGCAGGCTGGCGGCTATGTCGCCCCGGCCGAACCCGCACCCGCCGTGGTGCCGGTCGCGCCCGCGCCGGTCGGATATGACTGGACCGGCGCCTATGGCGGTGTGCAGCTCGAATATGGCGACGTGACCGTCGACACCACCGGCGGCGCGTTCGTGGCGGATGGCGACGGCTTGCTCTACGGCGTGTTCGGTGGCTACCGCTACGACTTCGGCACCCTCGTGGTCGGCGCCGAGCTTGACCTGAACTTCGCCGATATCGACCTCAATGACGCTTCCGGCGCCACCATCGGCACGCTCGACAGCGTCCACCGCCTGGGCCTCGAAGTCGGCTACGATGCCGGCCCGGCGCTGATCTACGGCACCGCCGGCCTGGCGATGGCCTCCGCCACGATCGGCGGCAGCGACTTCCAGGACAACGGTTACTTCTATGGTGTCGGCGTCGACTACCTGCTGACCGACAACGTCGTGATCGGCGCGGAACTGCTGCAGCACGAGTTCGACGATTTCGACAACCTCGGCCTCGATGTCTCGGCCACCACCTTCGGGATCAACGCCGCATTCCGGTTCTGAACCCGCCAGCCTGCACTGCCTGGGCCCCCGAGGGGGCTCAGGCGATCTGCCGTTGCGCGAAGGCGAAGACGCGCTCCAGCGCCTCCGCGAAGATCTCGTCGGGCAGGGTCAGTGCCACGCGGACATGGCCCGCCGCCGCCTGACCGAAACTTTCGCCCGGCATGACGGCGACCTTTTCCTCCGCCAGCAACCCGGCCCCGAAGGCCTCGCCGCTCAAACCGGTCGCGCGCACATCCAGCATCACGTACATCGCGCCCGCAGGCGGGATCGCACGCAGCGCCTGTTGCCCCTCCAGCCGCGCCAGCACCATGTCGCGCCGCCGCCGGAACGGCTCGGCCACACGCGCCTCTTCCGCCGCCCCTAGGGACAGCGCGAACAACCCCGCATCCTGCACGAAGCCCGGCACGCCATAGGTGGTGTGGGTGGCTAGGTTGATCAGATGCCCGATCACCGCCGCAGGCCCCGCGACCCAGCCCAACCGCGAGCCCGTCATCGCGTGGCTCTTCGACAGCGATCCCACCGTCAGCGTCCGCTCGAACATGCCCGGCCGTCCGGCGACGGGGCGATGCGCGCCCTCCCAGACCTGCGTGTCATAGACCTCGTCCGAGATCACCCACAGGTCGTGATCCGTGGCGACGCGGGCGATACCGTCCAGCGTGGCCTCGGAATAGACCGCGCCGGTGGGGTTGTTGGGCGAGTTGATCAGCAGGCTGCGCGCCGCGCCCTGCGCGGACAGCGCCGCCACCGCCAGGTCCGTTTCGCGTGGCTGGAAGCCATCCTCGGGCCGGGTCGCCACGGCGCGCGGCACCGCGCCCGCGCCCCGGATCGTGCCGGGATAGGTGGCGTAATAGGGGTCGATCATCAGCGCCACGTCACCGGGATCGCAGGCCGCGTGATGGGCCGCGAACAGCGCCGCTTGCCCGCCCGGCGTGATCAGCACGTTCTCGGGGCCATGGGCGACACCGCTGGTTTGCGTCAACCGCTCGGCCACGGCCGCGCGCAGGGCCGCCGTCCCGGGCACGGCGGCATAGCCCGTATGCCCGCCCCGCGCCGAGGCCGCCATCGCGTCAAGGATCGCAGGCGATGTGCGCGTGTCATGCTCGCCGATGGTCAACTCCAGCACCGGTTCGCCCGCCGCGACCATGGCGCGGGCGCGGTAGAACAGGCCCCAGCCGTCATCGCCGCCGCCGGTCAGACCGGCGATCCTGTCAGAGAAATTCGGCATCCACGCGCTCCGGGATCAAAAAGATTCGCGCGCGACATGGCCATGTCGCGCGACCAAGGACAAGCCCCCCTCACGGGTCAGTCGCCGGACATCGCGTTTCCGTCACTCAGGACCAGCCGATAGCTTTCATCGAGCCGTTGGCGCAACTCGTCCGGGCCGGTGCTCCATGGCACCAGCACCCAGCCACCGCCACTGAGATAGGGATTGGCGAAGGACCGTCTGCGCAGGGACAGCTTGTGCGCCGCTATGGCGTCGCCCAGTCGCAGCGACAGGCCCTCGCCATCCATCATGTAGGCCGCGAACATATGGCCATAGACCGTCCAGATCACCGTTTCGTCCCCGAACGGCACTTCCCGCGCCGTGCCCGGAAGGGCCGCGCAATGTCTGTCCACGAAAGTTCCCCGCACGCGACCACCCTACACCAGTTCCGCCAAGGCAGGCACCCCCCACCTGCATCTTGTTCGCAGGGGTCAGCCCGTGATATGAGCTTGTCCATGAACCGACTTCTGTCCTGTCCCGAGATTTGCATCACCCGCTGAACCGGCGGACCGGACGCACGTGGTTTTCTTCGACATTCCAAGCTGCTAGGCCCGCACAACCCGGCGCACCCCGCGCCCGACCTGTTGCCTGCCGAAAGCCTTATCCCATGGTTGAGATTCGTCTGAAGAATTCCAGGACCCGCCGCGTCGAGGTGTTGGACCCGATCGTTCCCGGCCATGTCTCGATGTATCTGTGCGGCCCGACCGTCTATGACCGCGCCCATATCGGCAATGCCCGCTCGGCGGTGGTGTTCGACGTGCTGTTCCGCCTGCTGCGCCACGCATACGGGGCCGACAACATCCGTTTCGTGCGCAATTTCACCGACGTGGACGACAAGATCAACGCCCGCGCGGCGCAGGAGGGGCGCGAGATCGCCGCGATCACCGCCGAGACGTCGCAATGGTATCTCGACGACATGGCCGCGCTCGGCGTGCTGGACCCCACCCATATGCCGCGCGCCACGGCCTACATCCCCGAAATGGTCGCTTTCATCGAAGACCTGATCGACAAGGACCACGCCTATGCGGCCGAAGGCCATGTCCTGTTTTCGGTCACGTCCTGTCCCGACTATGGCGCGCTGTCGGGCCGCTCGCTCGACGACATGATCGCGGGCGCGCGGGTCGAGGTGGCGCCCTACAAGCGCGATCCGATGGATTTCGTGCTGTGGAAGCCGTCCCCCGACGACATTCCCGGCTGGGACAGCCCGTGGGGCCGGGGCCGCCCCGGCTGGCATATCGAATGCTCCGCCATGTCCCTCGCGATTCTTGGAGAAGAATTCGACATCCACGGCGGCGGCTCGGACCTGCTGTTCCCGCACCATGAAAACGAGATGGCGCAAAGCTGCGCCGCGGGCCACCCCTTCGCGCGGATCTGGATGCATAACGAGATGTTGCAGGTCGAGGGCAAGAAGATGTCCAAGTCCTTGGGCAATTTCTTCACCGTGCGCGATCTGCTCGATCAGGGCGTGCCGGGCGAGGTGATCCGCTTCGTGCTGTTGTCGACGCATTACGGCAAGCCGATGGACTGGACGGAGCGGAAGGTGGACGAGGCGCGAAAACGGCTGGCGCGCTGGTATCGCAAGACCGATGGCGTCGATGCCTCCGGATCGGTTCCGGCAGTGATTGAGGCGGCCCTGGCGGACGACCTGAACACCCATCTTGCCCTGACGGAAATGGACAATCTGGGGGCCAGGCCGCTGAAGGCCGCGATGCGTCTGATGGGGTTTGCGGATGCGGAATCGGTCGCCTGGTATCGCAGCGAGCAGATTTCCTTGCGGGGGATGGCGTCAGCGGGTGCGGAACTGACCGGCGAGGACCATCTGCGCAACCTGTTGGTGCGCTGGCAGGATTTGCGCACCGCCAGGGATTTCACGGCGGCCGATGCGCTCAAGGCGCAGATCGAAGCGTCCGGCGTCAAGCTGATCGCAAGCCCGGACGGTCCTCAGGCGGAATTGTCGGACGCCTTCGACCCTGCCAAGCTGGAGGGTCTGTGATGCCCTGCATCCGCAGGGCGGGACTTGTCCCGCCGCGTGCCGCGATGGCGGGACAAGTCCCGCCCTACGGCCGGCCTGAGATGGAACACGGCCTCGAAATCCTTTCATTCAGGTTAATCTATCGGACAATGTCATTCTGTTTCAATGGCTTGCGCGACTTATCACGCGTGATAAGCCAGCGAAAGACTCGCCCATGAAGGCCCATCTCACCCTCTACGACACCACGCTCCGCGACGGCCAGCAGACCCAAGGGGTGCAGTTTTCGACCGCCGAAAAAGTCCGGATCGCGCGGGCCCTCGACAGCCTCGGCCTCGATTACATCGAAGGCGGCTGGCCCGGCGCGAACCCGACCGACAGCGCCTTCTTCGAAGCCGCCCCCGCGACCGCCGCCAGGATGACCGCCTTCGGCATGACCAAGCGGTCCGGGCGGTCGGCCGAGAACGACGATGTTCTGGCGGCGGTGCTGAACGCGGGCACCGGGACCGTCTGCCTCGTCGGCAAGACCCACGATTTCCACGTCACCGACGCGCTTGGCATCAGCCTCGATGAAAACGTCGCGAATATCCGCGCCTCCATCGCCCACCTGGTCAGCCAATCCCGCGAGGCGCTGTTGGACGCCGAACATTTCTTCGACGGCTTCAAGGCCAATCCCGACTACGCGCTCGAATGTATCCACGCCGCCCATGCCGCCGGCGCGCGCTGGGTCGTGCTGTGCGACACCAATGGCGGCACCTTGCCCCACGAGATCCACCAGATCACCCGCGCCGTCATCGCCTCCGGCATCCCCGGCGACCGCCTTGGCATCCATACCCATAACGACACGGAAACCGCCGTCGCGGGCAGTCTGGCGGCGGTGGATGCGGGCGCCCGCCAGATCCAGGGCACGCTGAACGGTCTGGGGGAGCGCTGCGGCAACGCCAACCTCACCACGCTGATCCCGACGCTTCTGCTGAAGGAACCCTACGCCTCGCTCTATACCACCACTATCGCGCCCGGTGCGCTTGGGACGCTGACTCGCGTCAGCCGGATGCTCGACGACATCCTCAACCGGGTGCCGCACCGGCAGGCGCCCTATGTCGGCGCGTCCGCCTTCGCCCACAAGGCGGGGCTGCATGCCTCGGCCATTCTGAAGAACCCTGCCACCTATGAACATATCGACCCGAGCGTTGTCGGCAATGCGCGCATCATCCCGATGTCGAACCAGGCCGGGCAGTCGAACCTGCGCCAGCGTCTCGCGGATGCGGGGCTCGACGTCGCGCGCGACAACCCCGCGCTGCCCTTGATCCTCGACCAGATCAAGGAGCGAGAGGACCAGGGCTACAGCTACGACACGGCCCAGGCGAGCTTCGAGATCCTCGCCCGCCGTACCCTCGGCCTGCTGCCCACCTTCTTCGAGGTGAAACGCTACAAGGTCACGGTGGAGCGGCGGAAGAACAAGTATGACCGCATGGTCAGCCTCTCCGAGGCGGTCGTCGTGGTGAAGATCGGCGACGAGAAGAAGCTGTCGGTCAGCGAAAGCCTCGATGCCGATGGCACCGATCGTGGTCCGGTCAACGCGCTGTCGAAGGCGCTGGCCAAGGATTTGGGGCCGTATCAGGGCCTCATAGAGGATATCCGCCTCGTGGACTTCAAGGTCCGCATCACGCAAGGCGGGACCGAGGCCGTCACCCGTGTCATCATCGACAGCGAGGACAGCACCGGGCGACGCTGGTCGACCGTCGGCGTTTCGGCCAATATCGTGGACGCCAGTTTCGAGGCGCTTCTGGACGCCATCACCTGGAAGCTCATCCATGAAGGAGCGCATGTGCGATGACATCCGCCCTCTCCACGTCAGCCTGGCTGCATGCTGCGCAGTCTGCAGCCCTGACCCCCGCGCGCCGGTGCAATGTCGCGTCCCGCGCCATCGGCAGCCCGGCGGTGGAACGGGTCCTGCCCGATCACCCCACCTTCACCGACCCATGCGGGGATTGGCCATGACCACCTTCGAGCCCGATCGATTCTTCACCATCCACGCCGACCTGCCGCGCGAAGGACCGGGGGAAACCGCCGATGTGGCCTGGGCCGCCGAGGTCGCTGGAACGGAGTCCCGCGCGCTGATCCTCGATGCCGCTTCCGGGCCCGGCGGCGATATAGGGGCGTTGCTGCGCGTAGCTGCGCGCGGCCATGTCACCGCCATCGATTTGCATCCGCCCTTCATCGTAGCCGCCACTGCCCGTTGGGGGAAGAACGACCGTGTGACCCTCCTGACGGGCGATTACCTCTCGCCCCGAGGGCCTTTCGATTTCATCTGGTGCGCGGGCGCCGTTTATTTCGTCGGCATCGAGGCCGCGCTGAAGGGCTGGCGCGACAGCCTGGCCCCGGGCGGTGCCATCGCCTTTTCCGAGCCATGCCTGTTCGCTGCATCTCCCTCGGACGGCGCCGTGGCGTTCTGGAACGGATACGCGCGCCTTTCCGATGCAGAGGGCATCGCGGCACAGGTCACCCGTGCCGGATTCCAGACACTTGCCACGCGCAGACTTTCGGACGTCGCATGGGAAAGCTACTATCGCCCGATGCAGGACCGGATCCAGAAGCTGCGCAAGGGCGCTGATGCGTCGATGATTGCCGCACTCGATGAAGCACGCGAAGAGATCGAGAACTGGCGCCTCCATCGCGCCGAAACCGGGTATCTGCTGTCCGTCGTCCGACCGGCATGAGCCTGCAAGCTTGCGCCGATCTGGTCGCGCGCGGCGACCCGCGCCGGTTCCGCGCTGCCATGGCCGCACCCCTTGCGGAACGCAAGGTCCTGCTGCCGCTCTATGCCTTCAACATCGAGGTTTCCCGCGCGCCTTGGCTGACCGAGGAGCCGATGATAGCCGAGATGCGCCTGCAATGGTGGCGCGATGCGCTGGAGGAGATTGCCGCAGGCCGCGCGCGTCGTCATGAGGTAGTCGACGCGCTCGGGTTTCTGGATGCCGAGGGGGTTGCGTTGCTCGACCAGTTGGTCGCGGCACGGCGATGGGACATTCACAAGGACGGCTTCGAGGATGAGGACCATTTCGCCGACTACCTGCGCCACACGTCGGCCAACCTGATGGCGGTGGCCTGCCGTGCTTTCGGCGGGGTTGCCGATGACGGGCTGTGGGCCATCGGCTCGGGCGCGGGGCTTGCGCGCTTCCTGATGGCGGTGCCTGAACTGGAAGCCCGGGGCAGGGTGCCGCTGGTCGATGGACGCCCTGCGACGGTCGCGGGACTTGCTCAGGCCACGCTCTCCGCCATGCCCCGTCGGTTGCCGCCGCTGCCGGTCCGTGCCGCGCTGCTGGAGGCAGCGGGAAGCCGCGCGATCCTTGCTCGCGCGGCGCGCGATCCGTTGGCCGTGGCCGAGGGGCGACTTGCACCATCCCCGATGCGGGAGAGCTTGTCGTTGATGGCCGCGGCGTTGGTCGGGCGGCTTTGAAGGGAACTTGTTGGTGCGGTCGGATCAGACGGTTTGCGTGTTCGGGCGCAGCGACAGCCAGATCAACGCCGCCCCCGCCAACGCAAGAAACGGCAGCATGGCCAGATTCACCGAGGTCCAGCCCTGCGCGACATTCTCGCCACCTGAATACATCAGCACGCCGGAGCTGAGCGAGGCGACGGTGACGCATCCGAAGACCACGAAATCGTTCATGCCCTGCACCATGCCCCGCTCCTCCGGTCGATGGGCGGCGGTCAGCATCGCGGTGGCTCCGATGAACCCGAAATTCCAGCCGATCCCCAGCAGGACAAGGGCGCCGAAGAACTGGAACAGCTCCACGCCGGTCAATGCGACTGCCCCCGCTGCCCCCAGCAGGGCAAGGCCGGTGGCAACGATCTTGGTGGAGCCGAAGCGCGCGATCAGGTGACCGGTGAAGAAAGAGGGCGCGAACATGGCGATGACATGGGCCGAGACCACATCGGCCGCGTTTCCGGTGGTGAAGCCGCAGCCCACGACGGCGAGCGGCGTCGAGGTCATCATCAGGTTCATCAGCGCATAGGAGACGGCGCCGCAGATCATCGCAACGACGATGCGGGGATCGCGCAGCATCTCGGACCGGCTGCGGCCGCGCGGGGCGTCGGCTGCGGGCGGCGCCGGTCTGGGCAGATCGAGGAAGGCGAAGAGGCTTGAGCCGACAAGATTGATGACCAGCACGGCAAGGTATGTCCCCACGAAGGGCACCACCAGCCCCTCGGACGTGGCCTTGACCAGCTGCGGGCCGATGAAGGCGGACAGAAGACCGCCCGCCATGACATAGGAAATCGCTTTTGGCCTGTACCCCTCCGAGGCGGTGTCGGTGGCCGCGAACCGATAGAATCCCTGCGCCGACATGTAGATGCCGGTAAAGTAGGAGCCCGCGAGAAAGATCGGGAAGCTGTCGATCCAAAGCCCAAAGGCCGCCAACGCCGCGCCGAGGCCACCGCCAAAAGCCCCGGCAAAGAAGCCCACCTTGCGCCCATATCGCTGCATCACCCAGGACAGCCAAGGGGCCGTCGTCATGGAGCCGAAGACAATCAACGAGATCGGGATCGTCGCCAGCGCCGGGGATGGCGCAATCATCAACCCGGCAAGGCCGCCGATGACGAAGATCATTGGCATCTGGCTGCCGAGAAAAGCCTGCGCCATCACGAGGATCAGCACATTGCGGCGGGCGCGTTGGTTGGTATCGACGGCGGAGGGCGGGGTGGTGTCGGTCATGGCGCATTCGGTATAGGGATTGTTCGGAAGGGTCCAGATGGCCCGTGCACTGCTGGCGATGCTGCAGGACGCCCGGCTGCTGTCGTGGCCGCGATGCGTGTTTTCAGGAAGGATGAATGGGAAAAGGGGTGCAACGGATCGAAACGGAGGCCGATGTCGCGGTCGGGTTCGCACGGCTGGTGGAGATCGAGCCCCGGTTTGCCGGGGTCGCGGGGCCTCTGCCACTTCGCCGCAGGCCGGACGGATTCGGGACGCTGCTACAGGCAATCGTGGGCCAACAGGTCTCCACCGCGTCGGCGGCGGCAATCTGGGGGCGGCTGGAGGCGGCGGGACTGGTAGAGGCGGCGGCGGTGCGGCGCGCCGGGGACGCGGATCTGGTCGCATGCGGCTTGTCGCGCACAAAGCTGCGCTATGCCCGGACGCTGGCGGAGTTCGACCTCGATTTCGATGCGCTGCGTGTTCTGCCATCGGAGGATGCGATTGCGGCCCTTGTCGCCGTCCCCGGCATCGGGCGCTGGACGGCCGAGGTCTACGCCCTGTCGGCGCTTGGACATGCGGATGTGTTTCCTGCCGGTGACCTGGCGTTGCAGGAAGGGGCGAAGTTGCTGCTTGATCTGCCCGGGCGTCCCGTGGAACGCGACATGCGCACCCTGGCCGACGCCTGGAGCCCGGTGCGCGCCATTGCCGCGCGGGCGCTCTGGGCTTACTACCGGATGCGAACGAAACGAGAGGGCGCGTTGTGAGCAAGGTCTTGGACTACAAGGTGAAAGGGTCGCATTCCGGCGAAACGGAAAGCCTCGTGATCTTCCTGCACGGCTACGGAGCCGATGGGGGCGATCTGCTTGGACTGGCCGATCCGCTGGCAGAGCATTTGCCCGATACGGTCTTCGCGGCCCCCAACGCGCCCGAGCGTTGCGGGATGAACCCGATGGGGTTCCAATGGTTTCCGATCCCGTGGATCGACGGCTCCTCGGAGGAGGCGGCGGCGGAGGGGATGGCGCGCGCCGTGCGCGACCTGAATGCCTTCCTGGATCGGGTGATGGCCGAGAATGGCGTGACGGCGGCGCAGACAGCGCTCGTGGGGTTCAGCCAGGGCACGATGATCGCGCTGCATGTGGCACCGCGCCGAGCCGAGAGCTTTGCGGGTGTCGTGGGCTTTTCGGGCCGCCTGCTGCAGCCGGAATCGCTGGTTGACGAGGTGGTCGTGCGGCCGCCGGTCCTGCTGATCCATGGCGATCAGGATGACGTGGTGCCGGTGCAATCACTGCCCGACGCGGCAGAGGGCTTGCAGGCAGCCGGGTGGACCGAGGTTTACGCCCATGTGATGAAAGGCACGGCACACGGCATCGCACCGGACGGGTTGTCTGTGGCGCTGGCATTCCTGCGGGAGAAGCTGGGGGCATGAGCGTCTGTCTGCTTCATGCCCGGGTCATGCCAGGCCGCACGCAAGGATAAGGGAAGCGCCGATCCCGCCCGATACGGCATTTCAGGGCATCCAGAGCGAAACTGCTTCTGCCCGATGAGCGAGCTATTCACAACGCTCGGTATCCTGCCTGTCACATCGCGCATGGCGCGCGCGGCCCGTGGGTCGTCGGGGGATTGCGGCTGGCGTCATTTTCGTCCTGAGGTTGTGAGAAGAAATGGCACATCCTTTCACTTGCCCGTTACAAACACCTATATATAGTGGCCGCAATTGGCTGGGGCGGGTGCTCCCGCTCTGGCGCCGACAAAGGCAGCAGGGTGGAAGCGGAGTATCCGATGCAGGCAGCCACAGAGATCGAGTTCAGGACAACCTTCGTGCGGGAACCGGGCGCGCTACGCCAGAACCCGGCCTTGGTGTTGAACGCGGATTACCGGCCACTCAGCTACTATCCCCTGTCGCTCTGGCCGTGGCAGGAAGCGGTGAAGGCGGTCTGGCTCGATCGCGTGCAGATCGTTGCGGAATATGACGAGTTCGTCCATTCGCCCTCGACCGCGATCCGCATCCCGTCGGTGGTGGTGCTGAAGGATTATGTGAAGCCGCAAAAGCGCGTAGCCTTCACCCGGTTCAACCTGTTCCTGCGCGATGAATTCAGTTGCCAGTATTGCGGCGCGAAGGGCGATCTGACCTTCGACCATGTTGTGCCGCGGGCGCGGGGCGGGGTGACGTCATGGGAGAATGTCGTCGCGGCCTGTTCGAAGTGCAACCTGCGCAAAGGGTCGAAAAGCTTGCGGCAATCGGGCATGTCGCTGCGTCGCGCACCGCGCCAACCGGGCGCGGAAGAATTGCGCAACGGCGGGCGCAAGTTTCCGCCGAACTACCTGCATGAAAGCTGGCTCGATTACCTCTACTGGGACCAGGAACTGGAAGCTTAGCGTCTTTGCAGGCGTCGGCTTGGAGGCCAGCCCCCAAACCCCCGGAGGAATTCGGGAAAGTTAAAGGGCGGGGTGACAGCGCAGCGGTGGGGCGATAGCGTCCAGAGCATTCTGCAGAGGGAACTCCCATGTCCGATCCGTTCTTCCAGCCGCCCTCGGGCACCGACCTGCCGCGCTATGCGGGCGTGCCGAGTTTCATGCGGCTGCCCTATCTGCCGGCCGACCATGCGCGGCGTGCGGATGTCGATATCGGGATATTCGGGTTGCCGTGGGATGGGGCGACCTCCAATCGCCCGGGCGCACGACATGGGCCGCGCGCACTTCGCGACGCCTCCACCATGATCCGCGAGCGCAACCGCGCCACGGGGCAGGAGCCGTTCAAGTCGGCGCGGGTGGCCGATCTGGGCGATGTGGCGATGAGCCCGGTGGACCAGGACGAGGCCTTGGGCAACGCGCAGGCCTTCATCGCCGACGCCTTGGCGCAGGGTATACGGCCCTTCATGGTTGGCGGCGATCACCTGTGCACGCTGACCGTGTTGCGGGAGTTGCGAAAGGCGCGCGGGGAGGCGTTCGGACTTGTGCTGCTGGACAGTCACACCGACCTTTATCCGCCGTATTTCGGCGGCAAGACCCTGACCCACGGCAATCCGTTCCGTCAGGCGATCGAGGAAGGCTGCATCGACCCGCACCGGACCGTCATGGCGGGCATGCGTGGGACAAGTTACAATACGGCGGATTTCGATTACGGGGCGGAGAAGGGTGTCCGCATCCTGCCGATCGAGGAGTGCATGGAACGGGGTTGGGCCAGCACCATGCAAGTGGCGCGCGAAGTGGCGGGCGATGGACCGACCTATGCCAGTTTCGATATAGATTTCGTCGATCCGGCCTATGCACCGGGCACGGGCACGCCGGAAGTGGGCGGTCCGACGTCGTTCGAGGCGATTCAGTGCGTTCGGGCGCTCCGGGGGCTTGACCTGATCGGCGCCGATCTGGTGGAGGTCGCGCCGCCCTTCGACAATGGCGGGATCACCGCGTGGCTTGGCGCGTCGGTGATGTTCGAATTGATCTGCGCGATGCAGCCCTGAGGTGAGCATGGGAATGCCGAAGCACTTGCGGGACCCGGACCTGGCGGAAGCGCTTGCGCCGAAGGGTCGGGCGGGCGGGAGGCGGGATCGCTGATGGTCAGATGCGCGCGGGTTTTGCCGTGCCTCGCAGTTTTGTTAGACATCGCCGGGACAACTCGGATAGAACGGCGCCGTTAGCGCTAACGCCTCATGGACATGTCACTTCGACAGGCGTGCAGGCAGATGAATTGCAGGAGAAGCATCCCATGGTCTCACGCGTTATTCCAGTCGATCCCTTTGACCTCGTGATTTTTGGCGGCACGGGCGATCTGGCCCGGCGCAAGATCCTGCCCGCACTCTACCGCCGGTTCCGTGACGGGCAGATGCCCGGGGACGCCCGCATCATCGGTGCGGCGCGCACGGATCAGGACGGCGAGGCTTGGGCGAAATGGGTTCGTGCGGCCTTCAAGGAGTTCCTCCGACCCGAGGAGCAGAAGGACAAGGCGTCCATCAACGATTTCATCGAGCGTCTGGATTATCTGCCGATCGATGCGATGGGTGAAGGCGGTTGGGTCGACCTAAAAGGCATGATGCGCCCTGACGTGGTGCAGGCCTTTTATTTTTCGGTCGGCCCAAGCCTTTTCGGCGCCCTCGCCGAACGCTTGCACGCCCATGGTATCGCGCGTCCTGAGGCGCGGATCGTGGTGGAAAAACCGTTCGGTCGCGATCTCGAGACAGCGAAAACGCTCAACGCGACTTTGGCGGAGCATTTCGACGAACACCAGATCTACCGGATCGACCATTACCTTGGCAAGGAAACGGTCCAGAACCTGATGGCGATCCGCTTCGGCAACGTGTTGTTCGAGCCTCTCTGGAATGCGCAATATGTCGATCACGTGCAGATCACCGTGGCCGAGGAAGTCGGCGTCGGTGGGCGCAGCGCCTATTACGACAAAGCAGGCGCAATGCGGGACATGGTGCAGAACCACCTGATGCAGCTCCTGTGCCTGACCGCGATGGAGCCTCCCAACAAGTTCGAACCCGACGCCGTGCGCGACGAGAAGCTGAAGGTGATCCGGGCGTTGGATCCAGTCGGCCCCGACGACATGGTGCGCGGGCAATATGACAAGGCGAAAGGGCATTCCTACCTTGAGGATGTCGAGGATCCTGCCAGCCTCACCGAAAGCTATATCGCCATGAAACTGCACATCGCCAACTGGCGCTGGCAGGGCACGCCGTTCTACCTGCGGACGGGCAAGCGCCTGCGCGCGCGGAAGTCCGAGATCGTCGTGCATTTCAAGAAGGTGCCGCATTCGATCTTCGAGGCGGATGCCGGCAGCAAGGCCAATGTCCTGTCGATCCGCCTGCAACCTGACGAAGGCATCGATCTGCGCGTGACCATCAAGGAGCCGGGACCGGGCGGCATGCGTCTTGTGGACGTGCCGCTTGACATGTCCTTCGCCGAGGCGCTCGGCCCCGATGCAGAGCATGTGCCCGACGCTTACGAGCGGCTGATCATGGATGTGATCCGCGGCAATCAGACCCTTTTCATGCGCGGCGACGAGGTGGAGGCGGCCTGGGCATGGACCGACCCGATCATCGCGGACTGGACAGAGCGGGGCGACAAACCGCAGACCTACGAGGCCGGATCCACCGGCCCCGAGGAGGCGTTGATGCTGTTGCACCGCGACGGGCGGCGCTGGAGAGAGCTGTCGTGATGGAGATCGTCGAATATCCGGACCGCGAGATCATGATGTTGGACCTCGCCGATATCCTGACGGCGGAGTTGGCCGACCGATTGCGCCGCCACGACAGCGCCACCTTCTGCGTGCCCGGTGGCACGACACCCGGCCCTGTCTTCGATGTCCTGAGCGAGCAGGCACTGGAGTGGGACCGTGTCGCTGTGGTCTTGAACGATGAACGCTGGGTGGATGAAGACAGTCCCCGGTCCAACACGGCCTTGCTGCGCAAAAGATTATTGGTGTCAAAGGCCTCCAAGGCAACGTTGATCCCATTGTTCAAGGCAGGTGTGTCGGCGGAGGACGCGATGGAGGACTTGGCGGCCGGTCTTGATCGGCATCTGCCGATCTCGGTCCTTCTACTCGGCATGGGCGCGGACATGCATACCGCAAGCCTCTTTCCCGGTGCGGACAACCTCTCGGCCGCCCTTGCTGTCGATGCACCGCATGTGATGGCGATGCGGGCCGATGGCGCGGCAGAACCTCGCATCACCCTGACCGCGCCGGTCCTGAACGGGGCGCTCAGCAAACATGTCGTCATCACCGGTGCGGAGAAACGCGAAGCGCTTGAGCGGGCGCGGCGCCTGCCGCCCGAGCAAGCACCCGTGCGCGCCGTCTTGTCAGGGGCCACTGTCCATTGGGCGGAGTAGGGAAAATGAGTGATATCTTGAAGGAATTGCAGGCCCATGATCGCTCGACAGCGGCGCGCGGCATCCTCGAGTTGTTTGACGACGCGGAGCGTGCGGCAGCGTTTTCTGTGGAAGCTGACGGTCTCTTCTTCGACTTCTCGAAGACGCAGATCGACGCAGGTGCCTTGTCCCTGCTGTTGGAATTGGCCCGCTCCCGTCGGGTGGAGGACCGCCGCGCCGCGATGTTTAGCGGCGAAAAGATCAACGAGACCGAGGGGCGCGCGGTCCTGCATACGGCCCTGCGCGCGCCTTCCGGCCCGATCCTTGTCGACGGCGCCGACGTCATGCCCGACGTGCTTGCAACCCGCGCCCGCATGGCGGATTTCGCCCGCGCCGTGCGTTCGGGCGCGGTCGCGGGGCAAGGCGGCACCTACACGGATGTGGTGAATATCGGCATTGGCGGTTCGGACCTCGGGCCGAAGATGGCGACTTTGGCCCTGGCACCCTATCATGACGGACCGCGCGTTCACTTCGTATCCAACGTGGACGGAGCAGATATCAACGACACCTTGCAACTGCTTGATCCCGAACGCACCCTGGTCATCGTCGCGTCCAAGACCTTCACCACGATCGAAACCATGACCAACGCGCAGACCGCGCGGGGCTGGATGGAACGTTCCGTTGCCGATCCCGGGACACAATTCGCGGCGCTGAGTTCCGCCGCGGATAAGACCGCCGACTACGGCATTGACCCCTCCCGCGTCTTCGGGTTCGAGAGTTGGGTCGGTGGGCGCTACTCGCTCTGGGGACCGATCGGACTTGGGTTGATGCTGGCCGTGGGGCCGGACGCATTCGACGACTTCCTCACCGGGGCAGCCGCCATGGACCGGCACTTCCAAGAGGCGGACCTTGCCGACAACCTGCCGGTCCTTCTGGCTTTGGTCGGCATCTGGCACAACCAGGTGCAGGGCCATGCCACCCGCGCCGTGTTGCCCTACGACCAGCGCCTCACCCGTTTACCCGCCTATCTCCAGCAACTTGAGATGGAGAGCAATGGCAAGTCGGTCGCCATGGACGGCACCGCGCTGAAGGTCAATTCCGGACCGATCGTGTGGGGCGAGCCCGGCACCAACGGCCAGCACGCGTTCTACCAGCTGATCCATCAGGGCACCCGCGTGGTCCCGTGCGAATTCCTCGTGGCGGCCCGCGGCCATGAACCGCATCTTTCCCATCACCACCGGCTGCTGGTTGCCAACTGTCTGGCGCAATCCGAGGCGCTGATGCGGGGCCGCACGCTGGCAGAGGCCCGTGCGTTGATGGCGGCCAAGGGCCTCACCGGGGCCGAGCTGGAGCGGCAGGCCGCGCACCGTGTCTTTTCCGGCAACCGCCCCTCCACCACGTTGCTTTACGACCAACTGACCCCCTTCGTTCTTGGCCAGATCATTGCGCTATACGAACATCGCGTCTTCGTGGAAGGCGTGATCCTCGGGATCAATTCCTTCGATCAATGGGGCGTGGAATTGGGCAAGGAACTGGCCGTGGCCTTGGAACCGGTGCTGACCGGCAAGGAGGATGGCGCAGGCAAGGACGGTTCGACACTGGCTCTTGTGGCCGCCGTGCGCGCGGCGGGCGGAGTCTAGACAACCGGCGGGCGCGACCTTGGCTGCGTCGGCCTTGATTGGCCATTGTTCCTGGTGTCTAGAGCAGGTCTTCCACGTTTATCTACAGGTCCGGCGGTTTGGGTTGATCCGGTTCTTCGGGCGTTTCCGGTTCCTCTGGCTCCGGCTCGAATTCAACCTGTTCCACGGTTTCCTCCCGCAACAAGCCGCAGATGCGGTTGGCATAGTCACCGAAGATCGTGCCGTCCGGGAACAGACCGGAGGCTGCCGCCCAGTCCAGTGCGGCGCGCTCATTGAAAATGATGTCGCGGGTCAGGCTGTTTTCTCCGATCGCGACGGTGAACCTGTCACCGTCATTCACGAAGTGCAGGACCGGGGCACCGTTGTCGCCACCGGCGTTGCACCGGCTGACAGTGACGAAACCCGCCGAGGCTGGTGTGGCCAGCAATGTGGCGAACAGAACACTGACCGTTGCCGCGCCGGTCAGAATGGAAACGTGATCTTGCATGGAAACAAGCTCCTCTAGAACATCAAAAAAAACGGTTCGTATGGGACGATTGATGTGACGCGTCGATCGTTTGACTGGATCCTGTGTGAGGCCAGTGGGCGCCGATTCCCAAACCGACAGGCAAGCGCAAGGTCCGTTCGAACAGCAATGCGTGAAAACCTCCATTGCCTTGTCACGCATCGGGCAGGGCGCCATCCTCGGCGATGAAGGCGGCAATGCCGACCTCGGGGATCGGAAAGCGCCCCGGTGCGTCGCTGTTCAGCAGGACAACCCCGGCACGGCCTTCGGCGGTGCAGGCGGCTGGTATGCCGGGCAACCAGACGGCGAACTCCATGGTGAAAGAGGTTGTGCGAAACCGCACCGTGCGCCCCGTCACAACATAGTCGAGGCCGGTTCCGGTCAGGTCGGTGCCCATCTCGGCCCGGTAGGTGCAGCTGACCTCCCGCAGGACGAGGCGGGGCGAGGCGGGGCCGTAATCCGTTACCCTGCGGGCCGCGAGGTAGGGCAGGCGAAAGCTTTCGAACCAGCGCAAGTAAGCGGTGTGATTGACGTGGCCGATGGCGTCGAGTTCGCTGAAGCGAACGCGGTCGGCAAGCCCGAAGCTCCACGGTGCGGGGATGCCGAGGGCGCGGAGTGCGGGAGCGTCGAGAGGTGTGTGATAGGGCAGCGGTGCAGGATTGGTCATGCCCTTGTATCGCCCCTTGGGGACAGCTACCGCAAGGCGCGGAGTGCAGGAAAGGAAAGAACATGGCGCGCATCGTTTTCGATCTCGATGGAACCCTGATCGACAGTGCGCCAGATATCGCGGCGGCGGCGAACCTGACGCTGGCGGAGGTGGGCGCGGCGCCCCTGTCGCTGGCGCAGGTGCGAAGCTTCGTGGGCGCGGGGGCGCACATCTTCGTCAAGAGGATGGCCGCCGCGCGCGTGCTTGACGACCCGACCCCGCTGATCCAGCGTTTCATGCACCATTACGACGGGGCGGTTGCCCTGACACAGCGATACGAAGGCGTGCAACAAGCGCTGGAGACCCTGCGCCGCGGCGGGCACCGGCTTGGCTTGTGCACCAACAAGCCGCTTGGCCCGACGCGAAATGTGCTGGCTCATTTCGGGTGGGAGGACATGTTCGAGACGGTTCTGGGGGGGGACAGCTTGGGGGTTCGCAAACCCGATCCCGCGCCGCTGCACGCGGCCTTCGCGGGACTGGGCGAGGGACCGCGCCTCTACCTGGGCGACAGCGAGGTGGATGCCGAAACGGCGGCGCGCGCGGGGGTGGCGTTGGTGCTTCACACCGAAGGATACCGCAAGGCGCCGTTGGCCGATCTGCCCCATGCTGCGGCCTTTGACGATTGGGCGGATGTGCCTGATCTTGTTGCGCATTTTGCCGTCTGAGGGCACTGCGCGGATGGGCAGGAAACGTGGAGCGGGTAACGGGAATCGAACCCGTAACTGAAGCTTGGGAAGCTTTCGTGATACCTTTTCACCATACCCGCACCAGCGCTGGAATACGCAAGTGGAAACGGGGCGTCAAGCGCGCTGCGGCCCCCGAACCGAGCCGCACAACCCGTACACACCCTGTACACATCCTGTGCATACACCGATCGTTCCCGGCGGGTGTGGGCGCATGCCAGGCACCGGGTGGGGCGACGCGGATCGCGGGCGGCCGGATCGGGCGCGGTCCGGGACTGCGGGAGGGCCGTGTCGGGCGGGGGCGACCCGGCGAGCGGATGCTGGCCCGCGTTGTGGCCGAAGGGGCGGCGGGGCGGGCTGACACGTGCGTGATCGCGCCGCTTGGGAAGATGCCGGCGCGACGCGCGTCGATCGCAAGTTGACGTGGCCGGTGATCCGGGTAAATGTTCTCCGATCAACAATCATAATTGGACTGGGGACGGAACATGACCGGATTTCTGAAAGGGTTGGCGTTTTGCGCGGCCCTGGCGCTGCCTTCTGCAGCCTCTGCGGCAACGGTCAATTACACGATCGACGGTGGCGGGATTACCTTCGACGCCGTGACGATCAATGGCAGCTTCCAATTCGATACGGTCACGCAGACCAGTTCCAATTTCATGCTGACGGTGAACGGCGCGGGGCCGCGCGACGGCCTCTATAATGTGGCGACGCGCCGAAACTTCGGATTTACATTCACGGTGGCGAGGGCGGGATCGGGTCCCGACCTCTTCGGTGCGGAAGTTATCGTTATGGACTTCGCTGCGCCGAACCTGGGGTCTGCCGGGCCGGTTTCCACATCCTTTGTGGGTTTGGGCAACTGTTCGGTGAGCAATTGCCAGTTCACCTTGTTCGCAGGCGCCGGGCTACAGGAGTTTTCTCCCGCCGACGCCATCACCGGCGTGGAGGTTGGGGCGCAGGTGCCGCTTCCGGCCGGATTGCCGCTGCTTGTGGGCGGGCTCGGCCTGCTTGGCGTGTTGCGCGCGCGCAGGCAGGCCGCTGCCGCCTGAATTTTTCGGCCTGATCCGGCGCTTGACCGCCCGCGCCGGGGCTTTCAGCCCCGCGACCGACGCCTGCGCCCGCTTGCGCCGGGCGCGCCGCCCTGTCCGAAATGCACCGCCGGAAGCGTCACGATCTTCGACAGTTCCGGGAACGGATCGGTGGCGTGGGGGATGGCGTTGGCGTTGACAAAATGTTCCTGAAATTTCGGCTCGATCGCCGTCTCGACCTTGTGGATCTGGCCCACGACCTGTTCGATCCGCGTGCGCGCGGCGCGGTTGCACAGCGCGATGCGCGCGCCGTGGCCGGCCGCGTTGCCGGCCGATTGCACGCGGTCCAGCGGCACGTCGGGGATCATGCCCAGAACCATGGCGTGTTTGGGCGAGATATGCGCGCCGAAGGCCCCCGCCAGCACGACGCGGTCCACGTGGTCGACACCGCGCTGGTCCATCAGCAGGCGCGCGCCGGCATAGAGCGCGGATTTCGCGAGCTGGATGGCGCGGATATCGCCCTGCGTCACGCAGATGCGCGGCCCGCCGATATCGGTGGCGTCGTGGATCAGGTAGGCATGGGTGCGGTCCGTGGGCTCGCAGCGCGGGGTGCCGGTGGCCTCGGCCGAGCCGATCAGGCCCGACGCGTCGAGCAGGCCCGCCATGCGCATTTCCGCCACCGCCTCGATGATGCCCGAGCCGCAGATGCCGGTGATGCCGGTGTCCCCGGTGGCCTCGGCGAAGCCGTCCTCGGTGGACCACAGGTCTGAGCCGATGACGCGGAAGCGCGGTTCCTTGGTGACGGGGTCGATCTCGATGCGTTCGATGGCGCCGGGGGCGGCGCGTTGGCCCGCGCTGATCTGCGCGCCCTCGAAGGCCGGGCCGGTGGGCGAGGAACAGGCGAGCACGCCGGTCTTGTCGCCCAGGAGGATCTCGGCATTGGTGCCCACGTCCACGACCAGCACGAGGTCGTCGGAGGTCTGCGGTTCTTCCGCCAGCGCCACGGCGGCGGCATCCGCGCCGACATGGCCCGCGATGCAGGGCAGGATGTAGACCTGCGCCGTGGGCGCGATGCCGGTCAGCCCGATTTCGGGCGCGCCGAGGCGCAGGCTGCCCGAGGTGGCGAGCGCGAAGGGGGCCTGCCCCAGTTCCACCGGGTCGATGCCCAGAAGCAGGTGGTGCATCACCGGGTTGCAGACCACCACCGTTTCGAAGATCAGGCGCGGGTCGATGCCCGCTTCCGACGCGATCTGGGTGGCCAGCATGTTGAGCGCGGATTGCACGGCGCCCGTCATCTCGGCATCGCCGCCGGGGTTCATCATGACATAGCTGACGCGGCTCATCAGGTCTTCGCCGAAGCGGATCTGCGGGTTCATCAGCCCGGAGGAGGCCAGCACGCGCCCGTCGGTCAGGTCGCACAGATGCGCGGCGATTGTGGTGGAGCCGAGGTCGATGGCGAGACCGTAGAGCCCGCCCTCGTGGAAGCCGGGCCAGACGGCGAGGACATGGCTGACATCGGAGCCCGCCGGCTGGTGCAGCGCGACGGTGATCTGCCAGTTGCCCTTGCGCAGCGCCGGTTGCAGTGTCTTGAGGACGGGCAGGGGGGCCAGCACGGTGTCGATCCCCCATTGCGCTTTCAGCGCGGCCGCGACCCGCTCCATGTCGCCGGAGGGTTCGTGCATGTCGGGCTCCACCACCTCGACCATCATCAGGCGCGTGGCCGGGTCCATGGTGATCGGCTTGGCGGAGGCCGCCTTGCGCACGACCTGGCGGTGGACCTGGCTTTCGGGGGGCACGTCGACGACGATATCGCCCATGACCTTGGCCTGGCAGCCGAGGCGGCGGCCTTCCTTGAGCCCGCGCACGCGGTCATAGCGGGCCTCGACCTCGTTCCAGTCGCTGAGCGCGCCGTCGCGCACGGTGACGCCGTGCTTGGGGAAATCGCCGTAGGCGGGCGCGATCTGGCATTTGGAGCAGATGCCGCGCCCGCCGCAAACCGAATCCAGATCGACGCCCAGGTGCCGCGCGGCGGTCAGGATCGGGGTGCCGGTGGCGAAGCGGCCGCGCTTGCCGGAGGGGGTGAAGATGACGAGGGGGTCTTGGCTGCTCATGGGCGTGTTGGTCCGCGCGGTGTTGTGACTCTGCCGAACACTAGCGCAGTGCGCGGGCGCGGACATCCGAAATGCGTCCTTGCGGAGGCGGAGAGCGTCAGCCTGCTGCCGAATCGTCCAGCCAGCGCAGGATATCGGCGCGGTCGCCATCGAGCGTGGGCGCGGGCGGGCGCGTGGACGGGTCGGGCAGGCCGGTCATCTTGATCGGGTTCCCGGCGGTCTTCAGGGGCGTCTGGCCGGGGCGGGGCGCGATCTCCACCACCATGTTGCGGGCAAGGATCTGCGGATCGGCCATGGCCTGAGCCACGGTCTGGATCGGGCCGGTGGGGATGCCCGCATCCTCCAGCAGGGCGATCCAGTGGGCGGCGGGGCGATGCAGCGTCACCAGTTCGATCATGCGCTTGAGCTGGCGGACATGGGTGCAGCGGGCGGCATTGGTGGCGAAGCGCGGGTCGCTGGCCCAGTCCGGCTGCCCGAGGGCGGCGCAGAGTTTCGCGAACAGCGCATCGTTCCCGGCGGCGATGACGAAGAGCCCATCCTCGGCGTGGAACGACTCGAACGGCGTGATCGAGGGATGCCGCGCGCCGTTGGGTCCGGGCGCGGGCTGGCCGACCGAAACCATGGCCACGGCATGTTCGAGGATCGCCAGTTGCCCATCCAGCATCGCCACGTCCACCATGCGCCCCAGGCCGGTCCGGTGCCGGTCATGGAGGGCGGCCAGAAGCCCCTCGGTCAGGAACATGCCCGCGACGATATCGCCCACGGAGGCCCCGACGCGGACCGGGTCGCGTCCGGCCTCGCCGGTGATGGACATGACGCCGCCACGGGCCTGCACCACCATGTCATAGGCGGGCTTGAGCGCGTCCGGCCCGGTCTGGCCAAACCCCGACACCGCGCCGCAGATCAGCCGGGGATGGCGGGCATGGAGCGTCTCCCAGCCAAGGCCGAGGCGGTCCATGACGCCGGGGCGGAAATTCTCCACCAGGATGTCGGCGCGCGACAGCAGACGGTCGAGGATGGCGCGGTCGTCGGGCGCGCGCAGGTCCAGCGCGATGGACTGCTTGCCGTGGTTCAGGCCGTCGAAATAGGCGCTGTCACCGGCGCGGAAGGGCGGAAAGGCGCGGGTGTCGTCGCCGGTGCCCGGGCGTTCCACCTTGATGACCCGCGCGCCCATGCCGCGCAGCGTCCGGGTGCAGAACGGCCCGGCAAGCACATGGGTGAGGTCGAGGACGGTGATCCCGTCGAGGGGGGCGGTCATGGGCACGGCTCCGGCGGTTGATCGGCGCGGCCATGGGACACCAGGCAGGGGCCCATGGCCCTGATCTGGATCAAGCCGGACGCGTCAGGCCCATGATGGTTTCATGACAGCAGGCCCGGGCCGAGCCACCAGATCACCAGCGGCACCGGAAGGACGGCGAAGGTCAGCGTCAGCACGGTCTTGCTCGGGCTGTAGAGGCGGCTGAGCCCGGCCATCAGCATGAGCCCGCCGCCGCCGCCGAACACCACGTTGCCGGGCAGGTTCAGCAGCGCCGCAAGACAGACGTAGCGGTAGCGGATCAACGGCACGGCCACCCAGCGCGGCAGGTGCGCCTCCAGCCTGGCCTGGCGGTGCGGGACGGACAGACCGGTGTAATCCGACACAAGCGCGGCGGCCCGGCGCTGGCGCAGGTCCGACAGCAACCGCACGATGGAGGCTTCGGGCACGATCCGCCCGATGGTGAAGGCCAGCAGGAGCCCCGCGACCGTCGCCCCGTAGACGGCCGGCGCGATGGAGGCCCCGCGCAGCAGCAGCAGGGCCAGCCCGATCTCCAGCCCCGGCACGAAGGGAATGGCGATCAGCAGCGCGTAGAGCATGAGCGCGCTCAGCAGCATCGCGGTCTGCATCGCGGTGGCCTCCGGCCCGGACAGGCGCTCGGACAGGTCCATGGCAAGTCCGATCAGGACATGGGCGCCATAGGCCAGGACCGCGACCACCGCGAAGCGCAGCCCCATGCGCAGGGCCGCGCCGAGCAGGGATGGGTTCGGTTCCGGCCTGGGGTCGGTGACCGGATCGGTGACCGGATCGGTGACCGGATCGGTGCCCGGATCGGTGCCCGGTTCAGGGGGTGGGGACTTGGCCGCGCTCACGTCCCTGCCTTTCCGTGCGAGAGACCGGAAGCTTGGGCCGGATTGGCGGCGTGGTCAACCGATGGCGGCCGGTTGGCAGCGAGCCGCCCCCGAGCGTCAGGTCCCCCGACCGTCAGGCGCCCGACCGTCAGGCGCCCGAGCGTCAGGCCCCGGCCCTTCAGGCCCCCGATCCTCAGGCCCGTGCGCGCCGGCGGCCACCCGCACGGCCGCCGCGCAGGGCCGCATCGGGATCCTGGTTGAACTTGATCCAGTCGCCACCGCCGCTGTCGTGGTTGAGCAGGAAGTTGGCGGCGCGGATCGCCTCCATCTCCTTGCCGGGGCGGGGCAGGGTGGAGCCCATGCCGAAGAGCTTCACGAAGGTTTCGTCGTCCATGTCGTCGGGCAGGATGATGCCCGCCGCCTCGATCAGCGCCTTCTTCTCGGCGATGGCCTTGGGCCCGACCGGCAGCGCCACGGGGTTCATGATCGCGGAGGTCATGCCCGCGCCGAAAGCCATGGGCAGGAAGGCGTTGTTGATGCCATGCCGATTGGGCAGCCCGAAGGAGATGTTGGACGCGCCGCAGGTGGTGTTGACGCCCAGTTCCTCGCGCAGGCGCCGCACGAGGGTGAAGACCTGGTGGCCCGCCGTCGCCATGGCGCCGATGGGCATGACCAGCGGATCGACGACGATGTCATGGGCCGGGATGCCGAAATCGGCGGCGCGTTCGACGATCTTCCTGGCCACGGCGAAGCGCACTTCCGGGTCCTCGGAAATGCCGGTGTCGTCGTTCGAGATCGCCACCACGGGGACGTTGTATTTCTTGACCAGCGGCAGGACGCGTTCCATCCGCTCCTCCTCGCCGGTGACGGAGTTCAGCAGCGGGCGGCCACGGGCGGCCTGAAGGCCGGCTTCCAGCGCGCCGGGGACGGAGCTGTCGATGCAGAGCGGGCAATCGGTGACGGCCTGCACGATGCGGATCAGTTCGGGCATCAGCATCGGCTCGACGAAGTTGTTGTCGGCGTAGCGCGCATCTTCGCCCATCTTGTTGGAGAACACGGCGCCCGAATTGATGTCGAGCACGGTGGCGCCGGCGGCGACCTGCGCGATGGCGTCGGCCTCCACGCGGGAGAAATCGCCGCGTTCAAGTTCCTCGTTCAGGATCTTGCGGCCGGTGGGGTTGATCCGCTCTCCGATGACGCAAAACGGCTCGTCGAAGCCGATCACGGTGGTTCTGGTCTGGGATTCGATCACGGTGCGGGTCATGGGGGCAAGGCTTTCAGGTGCGGCCGCCGCGCGGGGTGCGCGGGGCGTGAGGGGAGGTCTGGGACGGGCGGGTCAGGCGGGAAGCGCGGGGGCGGCAGGCCGGGTGGAGGCCCCGCCATGCTCGATCGCCCAGGTGGCATTGGCCTTGATGCCGCCAAGCGGGAAGAAATGGATCGCCTCGATCAAGCTGTCGGGATGGGCCGCCTTGTGGATCGCGAGATCGTTGAGGATCTCGTTCGGTTCGAACGGCAGCAGCAGCTTGGTCACGTCCTTGGCGCGCTTGGTCAGCACCGACAGCGACGCGCCGACCCCGCAGGCGATGGCGAACTTGATCAGGGTCTGCAATTTGCCGGGACCGGCGATGCCCAGGTGGATCGGCATGTCGATGCCTTCGGCTTTCAGGCGGTCGGCCCAGGCGATGACGGGTCCGGCCTCGAACGCGAACTGGGTGGCCATGGCCATTTTCGCATCGGTCCGCTCGGCGAAGGATTGCTTCCAGCGCAGCGCCTCCATCACCATGGCGTCGCCGCCGTTCGGGTCGATGTCGCGGTTGCCTTCGGGATGGCCCGCGACGTGCAGACGCGTGAAGCCCGCCGCATCGAACAGCCCGGTTTCCAGAAGCTGCATGGAGCTCTCGAACGCGCCGTGCGGCTGCGCGATGCCGCCGGCAAGGATCAGGCCCTGGGTCACGCCCGCCTCGCCCTGGTAGCGCGCGATCCAGTCGGCCAGGGTTGCCTTGTCGGCGATGGAGCGGGCCGGGAAATGCGGCATCGGGTCATAGCCCTCGGCGCGCAGGCGCCTGGCGGTGGCGACCATGTCCGCAATCTCGGTGCCGTCGATATGGGCGATGTAGACGCGGGTGCCTGCGGGGAGAAGGGCGCGGAAATCCTCCACCTTCTCGGCGGTGCGCGGCATGACTTCGATGGAATAGCCGCTCAGCAGCGCGTCCAGATCGGCTTCGTGAGCGGCCCGGTCAGCGGTGGCGGCGGGGGCAGGCTTGGCCTTGCGGAAGTTGAGAAGCGACATGAGCGTGCCTTTCAGGTTGGCGGTCGGTGCGGGGGGCCTGGCTGTCACGGCAGCACGGTCAGGCGGCAGAGGCGGGGTCGTGCCCTTCGGCGTCGATCAGCGATTTCAGGCGGGCCATGTCATAGGCGGCGTCAAGCTTCGCGGCCTCGGAGGCGGCGATCTCGGCCGGGTCGCCTTCGGCCGCGCCGACCACGACGCGGCGCCATTCGGCGAGGTAGGCGTCGTCGCCCTTGGCGCCGATCTTCATGGCGGCCCGGTCGATGGCCTGTTCGAACCGTTCGGGCAGGGCGGCCTTGGAGCCGGTGCGGCCCTTGCCGACGATCACTTGCGCGGGGATGTCGCGCCAGAAGACATGGGTGATGGCAGGCATTTCGAAACTCTCCGATCGGGCCGCGACTCGGGGCACCGGTTGCACGCACCATAGGGACGCACAGGCCCGGCCCCGGTCCTGTTTTCGACATGGTGCGCGGTCAAAACGACGCCGCCCACCCGCACAGGGATAGCAAATGCGGCGGCGCGGGGCGAGGTGTCCCGTGGCGTGTCGTGATCTCATCTGGTCCCGAAATCTTCAACATCTTGTTAGGGCTGCCTCATGGGCGGCTGCAAAAGGCCGAACACGCGCCGTATTGTTCCATCGTTCCAAAGCGGCTAGACTTGCGTCAACCGATGAACTGGAAGGCAGTGCCCCATGTCGCGCAAGCGCTCTGGCGGGGACGGTCCGTTCCCCAGACCCGTTGCGCCCGTGGCCCCCGTGATCGAGCCTGGCGCGATCCCGGCTGTCGAACGTCGCCCCGTGACGACACAGGTTGCAGCCCCGAAGGCGGGGCCGGACCCCGACGATCTTTATGCCGCGCTGGATCTGGGCACGAATTCGTGCCGGATGCTGATCGCGCAACCCAAGGGGTCGCAATTGCACGTGGTGGATTCCTTCTCCAAGTCCGTGCAGTTGGGGCAGGGGCTGGAGGCGTCGGGCCGGATGAGCCGGGCCTCCATGGCGCGCGCGGTGGGCGCGTTGAAGATCTGCCAGAAGAAGTTGAGCAAGCACCGCGTCGAACGCGCCCGGCTGGTCGCGACCGAGGCCTGCCGCCGCGCCACCAATGCGGGCGAGTTCATCGCGCTGGTCAAGCGCGAGACCGGCTTGCAACTGGAGATCATCCAGCCCGAGGAGGAGGCGCGGCTTGCCGTGGTCAGTTGCGCGCCGCTGGTCTCGACCCGGACGGAGCAGTTGCTGGTGGTCGATATCGGCGGCGGGTCGACCGAACTGGTCTGGATCGACCTGAGCCGCGTGCCGAAGCTGGAACGCCCCAAGGCGATCATGCGTCTGCATCAGGGCTTCGATTACGAGGAAACGGTGTTTCCCCGCGCCAAGGTGGTGGACTGGATTTCCATCCCGCTTGGCGTCGCTACGCTGAAGGACCTGTATGACGACGTGGCCGATGACGGCGCGCGCTTCGCCCTGATGAGCTGGTATTTCGAGGAGCAACTGGCCGGATTCTCGCCCTATACCGATGCCGCCGAGCAGACGCTGGAGGGCTTCCAGATCATCGGCACCAGCGGCACGGTCACCACCGTCGCGGCGTCTCATCTGGGGTTGCGGCGTTATGACCGCAACAAGGTGGACGGGCTGCGCATGACATCGTCGCAGATCGATACGGTGATCAACGGCTACCTGGCGCTGGGGCCGGAGGGGCGCAGGCGCGATCCGCGCATCGGGCGCGACCGGCAGACGCTGATCATGTCGGGGGCCGCGATCCTGCAGGCGCTGTTGCGGGCCTGGCCGACGGATCGCCTGAGCGTTGCCGACCGGGGCCTGCGCGAGGGGTTGCTCTATGCGCAGATGAGCCGCGACGGGGTGCTGGAGGACGGGCCGCTTTAGGAGGGCCGCCCGTCCTGCACGGGCCCCGTGTCGCCGCCGTGTTCCGACACGATGGGCGCACGCGCCAGCACGAACCACGCCGCCCCCACGACCAGCACGCCCGGCCACAGATCCGCCACGCGACCCGCCATCAGGACATGGCTCCAACCGGCCCCCCCGGTCATCGCCAGAAGGGGCATGATCGCCATGCGATACCGACTGCGCGTCAGCAGGGCGGCATAGACCGCCACGGCGACCGCCGTCAGCCCGATCAGCGCGCCGGGTGCCTGCGGCATGCCGATCCCCGCGAGCATGGCCAGCAGGGTGAAGCCGTGCCGCAGATCGGCGCGCCATGGGCCTGCGCGGCGCAACCTGGCGGCGGCAGCATAGCCGGCGGCGTTTCGGTCCAGCAACCGCTCGGTCACGAAGGTTTCGGGACCAAGCAGGAGGCGCAGGCGGGCCGCGAGGCGTGGCCCCATCCGGCGCGGCGACGCGCGCGGCGGATGGGGCGGATGCGGCGGGTGCGGCGGGTGCGGGGCGGCGGCCTGTCCGCGATGGAGGTGCAGGGCCGTTCGCATGACGTCGGCGATCGGGCGGTCGGGTTCGGCGGCGTCCAGCCGAAACACCGTCAGGTTGAAGGCCAGCGTCGTGTCGAGGCTCCAGCGCCCGGACAGCGCCCGGTTCATCGCGGTCCAGAGGGCGGCGGCGATGGCGCAGAGCACGACGGCGGCGGCCGCCCCGAGAAGGTCGGGCTCGGCGGACCAGTGCGGCACGATCACCGCCAGCGCACAGAGCACCGCGCCTTCGATCCGCAGCCCCAGCGCCACGGCCCCCACCAGCGCCAGCGCGACCGGATCGGGGCCGCCGGGGGCGGGGGCGGTCAGCAGAACCGCGAAGAGGCTCCAGCACAGGCCCATCGCCGCATCGGGCCACAGGTGCAGCGACAGCACGGCCCGCTCGACGCTCAGGGCCAGCAGGGCGAGGGCGGTAAGCGCCACCCAGGGTGTGCCCTGCCGCCAGAGCCACCCGGCCGCGACGCCCGCCGCAAGTGCCGCGCAAAGCGTCGGCAGCATCCGAGCCCGCGCCGGATCCTGCCCCCGCGAGAGCCGCCGCAGCAGCCAGCCGTGCAGCGGCACCCGGATCCAGGGCGCGCCCTGATCCGGCCTGCGGACCGGACGCAGATATTCCGCCTCGTCACCGACAAGCCGGGACGGGCGCAGTCGCCGCCAGACAACGACTTGCACCAGCAGGCAAACCAGCGTCGCGGCGGTCGCGACGATCATGGGGCCCTGTGGGCGGCCCTTGGCCGCGGTTGCGTCCGGGAGGTCATCGCGGTTGAGTGCATCCTTCGGAGCCGTTAAGCAAGACCATTGCAAGCGCGGAGCGGCAGGTGGTCAAGAACATATCCGGGCGCGGACAGCGCGAACTGAAGGTGAAGGTGAAGACCGCGCGGGGGCGCAAGCTGTCCTCGACGCGCTGGCTGGAGCGTCAGTTGAACGATCCCTACGTGGCGCGGGCCAAGCGCGAGGGGTATCGCGGGCGTGCGGCGTTCAAGATCATCGACCTCGACGACAAGTATCGGTTTCTCGTGCCCGGCGCGCGGGTGGTGGATCTTGGCTGCGCGCCGGGGGGCTGGTGCCAGGTGGCGGTGAAGCGCGTCAACGCGTTGGGCGAGAAGGGCGGCAAGGCCGTCGGCCGCGTCATCGGGCTGGACCTGCAGGTGATGGAGCCGATCGCGGGCTGCGAGTTGCACCAGCTGGATTTCATGGAAGACGGCGCGGATGACAAGGTGAAGGAGTGGCTCGGCGGCCCCGCCGACGTGGTGATGAGCGACATGGCGGCCAGCGCCTCGGGCCACAAGCAGACCGACCACAACCGGATCATGGCGCTGTGCGAGGCGGCGGCGATGCTGGCCTTCGACGTGCTGGAACCGGGCGGCACCTTCGTGGCGAAGGTGCTGGCGGGCGGCGCGGAGGGGAGTTTGCAGACGCTTCTCAAACAGCGTTTCGACACGGTGGCGAACGTGAAGCCCGGCGCGTCGCGCGCCGACAGTTCCGAGAAGTTCGTGGTGGCGACGGGCTTTCGAGGCTAGGGCCGCCATCGCATCTGCGGCACCCGGACGCGGCGTTGCGCCGGAAGATTGCGCGTTGCTGCAGAGATGAAGGGTCAAGCGCGCGGGCGTCCACTACATTTCGGTCTTGCTCCCCTTGCGGACCCATGGGATAGGGACGTGCCAACCGAACCCCCTCCGAAGGAGTGCTCCCATGGAGATTCGCGAGGCCCTGACCTTTGATGATGTTCTGCTGGTTCCGGGCAAGAGCTCGGTCCTGCCCCTGGATGCCGATACGCGCACCTGGGTGACCAAGAGCGTCGCGCTGAACATCCCCTTGCTGAGTTCGGCCATGGACACCGTGACCGAGGCGCGCATGGCCATCGCCATGGCGCAGGTCGGCGGCATGGGCGTGATCCACCGCAATCTCGACATCGAGGCGCAGGCGCGCGAGGTGCGCCGGGTGAAGCGGTTCGAAAGCGGGATCGTCTACAATCCCGTGACCTTGACGCAGGACCAGACGCTGGCCGATGCGAAGGCCCTGATCGAGCGGTATGGCTTTTCAGGCTTTCCGGTGGTGGACGAGACCCGCCGCGTGCTGGGGATCGTGACCAACCGCGACATGCGCTTCGCGCAGGATGACGCGACGCCGGTGCGCGCGATGATGACCACAAGGGATCTGGCAGTGTTGCGCGAACCCGCCGACCGGGAGGAGGCGATCTCGCTGATGCGCGCGCGCCGGATCGAGAAACTGCTGGTGACCGACGCGGCAGGCAAGCTGACCGGCTTGCTGACCCTGAAGGATACCGAACAGGCGGTGCTGAACCCGATGGCCTGCAAGGATCCGCTGGGGCGGTTGCGCGTGGCGGCGGCAACGACGGTGGGCGATGCCGGGTTCGAGCGCAGCCAGGCGCTGATCGCGGCGGGCTGCGACCTGATCGTGATCGACACCGCCCATGGCCATTCCGAGGGCGTCGCGCGCGCCGTGGAGCGGGTCAAGGCGCTGTCCAACGAGGTGCAGGTGGTGGCGGGAAATGTCGCCACGGCCGCGGCCACGCGGACCTTGATCGACGCGGGCGCGGATGCGGTGAAGGTCGGGATCGGGCCGGGGTCGATCTGCACGACACGGATCGTGGCGGGTGTCGGCGTGCCGCAGCTGACCGCGATTTCCGATTGCGCCGGGGAAGCGCTGCGGGACGGCGTGCCGATCATCGCCGATGGCGGGATCAAGTATTCCGGCGACTTCGCCAAGGCGATCGCGGCGGGCGCCCATTGCGCCATGGTCGGCAGCCTGATCGCGGGCACCGACGAAAGCCCGGGCGAGGTGATCCTTTACCAGGGCCGCAGCTTCAAGAGCTATCGCGGGATGGGCTCGCTCGGGGCGATGGCGCGGGGCTCGGCGGACCGGTACTTCCAGAAGGACGCGGCCTCGGACAAGCTGGTGCCGGAGGGGATCGAGGGACAGGTCCCCTACAAGGGTTCGGCCAGCAATGTGGTGCACCAGATGATCGGCGGGTTGCGCGCCGCGATGGGCTATACCGGCTGTGCCACCGTGGACGAGATGCGGACCCGGTGCCAGTTCGTGCGGATCACCGGATCGGGCCTGAAGGAAAGCCATGTCCATGATGTCCAGATCACTCGCGAGAGCCCGAACTATCGTTTGGGATGAGGTCTCTATGGCGCTATCCTCATGTGATGGATCAAGATGACGCCGAGCGCGCGATACGGCGCGGCGATCGGCATTCTGGACGCTTGGCGGGCCGGGCAGGCAGTGGAGCAGGCCCTGACCCAATGGGGGCGCGGCGCGCGCTATGCCGGATCGAAGGATCGCGCGGCGGTGCGCGACCATGTCTATGACGTGTTGCGGCGCGCGGGGTCCTGTGCTGCGGCGGGCGGCGGCGAGGATGGCCGCGCTCTGGTCCTGGGTCTGGTGCGGTTGCAGGGCGGCGATCCGGGCGCTGTCTTCACCGGGACGGGCCATGCGCCCGGGCCGTTGACTGCGCTGGAGCGTGCTGGCGCGGATGCCGCCGCCGATCCATCCCGCGCATCCCGCCCCTCCCGTGATGTCCCGGACTGGACGCTGCCGCTGCTGCGCGTCCGCGCACCCGAGGCGTTCGATGCCTTGCTGGAGAGCTTCACCCACCGCGCGCCCCTGTGGCTTCGGGTCAACCGGCGCCGGGGCGGGCGGGACGCCGCGCAGGCCGCGCTTGCCGCGGAGGGCATCGCCACGCGCCCGCATCCGCTGGTCGATACGGCGTTGGAGGTCACCGAGGGCGCGCGCCGGTTGCGTTTGTCGGCGGCCTACGAGACCGGCCTGGTGGAGCCGCAGGACCTGTCGGTGCAAGGAGCGATCGCGCGGGTGGGCTGGCCGCAAGCCGGGCGCATCCTTGATTATTGCGCGGGCGGCGGGGGCAAGGCGCTGGCCATTGCCGATCGCACTGACGCGCGGGTCTGCGCCCATGATGCGAACCCGCGCCGAATGGCGGACCTGGAGCCACGCGCGCGGCGCGCCGGTGTCCGCATCGACAGCCTGCCGCGTGACGCCTTGCCCGCCGCAGGGCCGTTCGACCTGGTTCTGACGGATGTGCCCTGTTCCGGGTCGGGAACCTGGCGGCGCGATCCGGAGGCGAAGTGGCGGCTGACGCCCGCGGCCCTGTCCGGGTTGGTCACGGTACAGGCGGGCATCCTGCACGCGGCGGCGGCGCTGGTCCGGCCGGGCGGACAACTTGTCTACATGACCTGTTCGCTGTTCGAGGCGGAGAACGAGGCACAGGTGGCCACGTTCCTTGCGCGCCATCCGGACTGGCGGTGCGCGGCGCGGCATCTCGACACGCCCCTGACGGCGTCGGACGGTTTCTTCAGCGCCACGCTCGTGCAGGGATGACACTGGTCCCGGTCCCGTGTTTCATGCCATCTTAAGGTTAATTTAACCTATTTCGCCGATCAGGTGGGGACCAGGATCCCGCGACCCGGGGGCAACGGTCGGATGACCAGACGGTGAGGCATGGCGTGAGCGACGAAGCGGCCGATCAGAAATACGCGGAGATGCGCGCGATCAGGCCATTCGTGCAATCCTTGGTTCTGCTGGTTCTTGGTGTTGTCGCCGGTATCGCGACCGTTCTTGCGCCGGGGCCGGAACTTCGATTCGCCCTGACGGCGACGACGGGCGGCTGCCTGACGGCGGCGGCCGTGGTTGCGATGCGCGACCTGTGGCGGGCCTGGCGCGTGCGCACCGCGTTCCATTCCGCGTTCTCCCTGATCCAGCATGACCCCGCGCCGTGTTTCTGCACCGATGCCGATGGTGCGATCGTGATGCAGAACGCCTCGGCGGAGCGGCGGTTCGGGCTGCGCACCGGCCTGTCCATGGCGCGCGCGGTCGCGGGCGTGCTGCCCAATGCGGCCGCAGTCGTGTTCCGTCAGGAAACCGCCCTTGGCCGCAGACCGTCGGCGCACGAGGTCGTCGTGACCCCGCGCGGCACGGTGCGGCTGGCGGCCCATCGGCTTGACGGCGGGGTGCTGTGGCGGCTCGATGACATGGCCGATGCCCATGCCCGACAGGGGGAAGCGATCGGCCTGCCGATGATGGTGGTCAGCCACAACGATACGGTGCTGTCGATGAACGCCGCGATGCGCGAGGTTCTGGGCCGTCGTGCGACGACGCTGGAAGATGTCTTCCCCGAACTGCCCCTGATCGCGGGACGGCGTTGCCGTCTGTCCGGCGCCACTGGCCGGATCGAGGTGATCCCGATCGTCGTTCCCGCCAAGGATGGCCGCCGCGAGGTCTATGCCGTCCCCGGGCTTGCGGAGCCTGCCACGGCCTCGGTCGCCGCCCGCGCGTTCGAGGCGCTGCCGGTCGCGCTGCTGCATATCGGGCCGGACGGCAAGCTGATCGCGTCCAACAGCCATGCGCAGGCCTTGCTCGGGATCGACGCGGATACCACGGGCATGATGTCCCAATTCGTCGAGAATCTGGGGCGTCCGGTCAATGACTGGGTCATGGATGCCCTGGCGGAGCGGGTGCCGAACCGGTCCGAGGTGGCGCGCGCCAAGAACCGGCCGGACGAGACGTTCCTGCAGATCTCGCTCAGCCGGATCGTCGATGGCACCGGCCCGTCGCTGCTGGCCGTCCTGCACGACGCGACGGAGTTGAAGACCCTCGAACAGCAATTCGTGCAAAGCCAGAAGATGCAGGCGATCGGCGAATTGGCCGGTGGCGTTGCCCATGATTTCAACAACCTGCTGACCGCGATCACGGGACATTGCGACCTGTTGTTGCTGCGCCACGAGCAAAGCGACCAGGACTATGCCGACCTGGTGCAGATCAACCAGAACGCCAATCGCGCGGCGAGCCTTGTGGGCCAGTTGCTGGCCTTCTCCCGCAAACAGACGCTGGAGCCCGAGGTCCTGGACCTGCGCGACTCGATCGGCGAATTGACCCATCTGCTGAACCGGCTGGTGGGCGAGCGGATCACGCTGACCCTGTCCAACGACCCGAACCTCAGCCCGATCCGCGCCGATCGCAGGCAACTGGACCAGGTGATCATGAACCTCGTGGTAAACGCCCGCGACGCCATGGCCGACGGGGGCGAGATCCGGGTCGAGACGCGCATGGTGCGCCTGACCGAGCCGATGCACCGCGATCAGGCGGTCGTGCCGCCAGGCCACTACGTGACGATCCGCGTCCGTGACCACGGCCACGGGATTCCCGCCGACAAGCTGAACCGCATCTTCGAGCCCTTCTTCACCACCAAGCGCACCGGCGAAGGCACCGGGCTTGGCCTGTCGATGGCCTATGGCATCATCAAGCAGACGGGGGGCTACATCTTCGTCGATTCGGTCGTCGGCGCGGGCACCACCTTCACCATCTACATCCCCGCCCACGAGATCGCCGTGCCGGAGGGCGAGGTTGCGCCGGCCGCCGAAGGCCGCATCGCTGCGGCCACCTCCGGTCCCGAGGCCGTTGCCGAACCGCGCGATGACAGCCGCCCCGGCGTGGTCTTGCTGGTCGAGGACGAGGCACCGGTGCGCGCCTTCGCATCCCGCGCGCTTCGCCTGCGGGGGTACACGGTGATCGAGGCCGGCAATGGCGAGGAGGCGCTGAACACGCTTTCGGATGCGGAGCTTGTCATCGACATGTTCGTCACCGATGTGATCATGCCCGGCATGGACGGCCCGTCCTGGGTGCGGGAGGCGCTGAAATCCCGGCCCGACACGAAGGTGATTTTCGTTTCGGGCTATGCCGAGAATGCCATGGAGGACGGATCGACGGGTATCCCCGGGTCGGTCTTCCTGCCCAAGCCGTTTTCCTTGACGGAACTGACGGAAACGGTCGGCCGCCACTTGCATTGAGCGGGCAGGCAGGGGCCGCGACCCGGATGCAGCCGTGCCGGTGCTTGATGCGCCCGGGTCGCACGGGGGGCTGCTGGCATGATCCTCGATCTGCGGGAGCCATCCGACGCGGCCATCCACGCGACCACTGGCGCTGCACGCGGGCAGCATCGGGGGGCCAGCGTCGGGGGGCAGCGCTGGGGCAGCGTCGGGGGCAGCGCTGGGGGCTGCGCTGGGGCTGCATCGGTCGGCTGAGTTCGGTGTCGGCTGCATCGGTCGGCTGCCGGATGGGGTTTGGCGACGGCGGCCCGATCGGGGCGTTGTCACGGCATCCGCCCCGTCCGCCCCGTCCGCCCCGCGTGGCCCGTCAGGATGCCGCCGCCGTCAGGCTGTCCCACAAGGCGAATTCCGCGGCGGCTTCGGCGCGCAACCGTTGTGCCATCGCGTCGCTCAACCCGACCTCGCGCGGCGGCGAGACGTTGCTGCGCCCGACCTCCAGCGGCGCCTGCACCCGGTCCTCGAGGAAGGCCACGGCCAGATCGAGCCGGTCATGGCGGAACAGGTGATCGACGCCGAGGCTGCCATCCTCCGCCGCGACGAAGCGCGATTGCCGCCCGACCCTGGCGAAGTTCGGCGGCGCGTCGCGCAACCAGGCCTCCACGAAACTGTCGAACTCCATCCCGGCGGTGGAGTTGGGTGTGCCACGGATCTCGTCGCGCGCGCGATATCGATACCAGCTTGACAACCAATCGACCGGCTCGCGCACCACGGCCATGATCTCCAACGGCCGCTGCCCGTGCTGTTCGAAGAACTTCTGCAACTGCGCGCGATAGCGCCGCACGGTGCAGTGCTTGTGCTGCGGAGGGTTCACAATCGCGGCGTCGGCATGGGGCAGCAGCGCCTGCTCCAGTGCCGTGGTCCCGGTCTTGGGAACCGCCAGCAACACCAGCCGCGCCTTCCAGAACACCAACATGCGCCACCCCTCTCGACTTTTCCGCAAACCCGTAACCGATTGTTAACCCCTCGCGGCGAAAGATCACAGCAGACAAGAATTAACTTGAATTGTTCTCGTTTTGTTTGCTAATCACTCGCGGAACAAGAGGTGAACATGAGCATGCCGGTCAACGGGCGCCCGGAACGGGCCTTCCGCGATCCGGCCCATTGCCGCCGCAGCCCGCGGCATGACATAAGGAGCCAGATCCATGGCAACGGCGAACCTTCTCGACATGACAGACCGTATCTCGGCCGACAAGCAAAAGGCCCTCGACAGCGCATTGGCCCAGATCGAACGTCAGTTCGGCAAGGGCTCCATCATGAAACTGGGGGGCGACAACGTCCTCAAGGATATCGAGTCGACCTCCACCGGGTCCCTTGGCCTCGATATCGCGCTGGGGATCGGCGGGGTGCCCAAGGGACGGATCGTGGAAGTCTATGGTCCCGAAAGTTCGGGCAAGACCACCCTGACGCTGCATTGCATCGCGGAAGAGCAGAAGAAGGGCGGCGTTTGCGCCTTCGTGGACGCCGAACACGCGCTGGATGCGCAATATGCGCGCAAACTTGGCGTGGACCTGGACGAATTGTTGATCAGCCAGCCCGATACCGGCGAGCAGGGGCTGGAGATCGTAGACACGCTGGTGCGGTCCGGCGCGGTCAGCATGGTGGTGGTCGACTCGGTCGCGGCCCTGACCCCGAAGTCGGAGCTTGAGGGCGACATGGGCGACAGCTCGGTCGGCGTCCATGCCCGCCTGATGAGCCAGGCGATGCGCAAGTTGACCGGGTCGATCAACCGGTCCGGTTGCACGGTGATCTTCATCAACCAGATCCGCATGAAGATCGGCGTCATGTTCGGCTCGCCCGAGACGACGACCGGCGGCAACGCGTTGAAGTTCTATTCCTCCGTCCGGCTGGATATCCGCCGCATCGGGTCGATCAAGGACCGCGACGAGGTTGTCGGGAATACCACCCGCGTGAAGGTCGTGAAGAACAAGGTCGCGCCGCCGTTCAAGCAGGTGGAATTCGACATCATGTATGGCGAAGGCATCTCCAAGACCGGCGAGTTGGTCGATATGGGGGTGAAAGCCGGCGTGGTGGAGAAATCCGGCAGCTGGTATTCCTATGGGGATGAGCGGATCGGGCAGGGCCGGGAGAACGCAAAGACCTTCCTGAAGGACAACCCCGCCGTGGCGCTGGAGCTGGAAGACAAGATCCGCGCCGCCCATGGCCTCGATTTCCACATGTCCGCAGAGGACGGCAGCATGGTCGAAGACGGCTGACAGCACGCCATCCGCGTCAGGGTCACCGGGCGGCCCATCGGGCCGCCCGTTTTCGTTCGCCCGCTTTTTCCCGCGGCGCTTGTGGACAGGGCGTGCGCACGCGGATACATCGGCCAGTGGACAGCAGCCCACAGGACCCGCGCCGATGACCAGCCTCAACGATATCCGCTCCACCTTCCTCGACTACTTCGCGCGGCAGGGCCATCAGGTGGTGCCGTCCAGCCCGCTGGTCCCACGCAACGACCCGACGCTGATGTTCGTCAACTCGGGCATGGTGCAGTTCAAGAACCTCTTCACCGGGGTCGAGCGGCGCGACTACGTGCGCGCGACGACGGCCCAGAAATGCGTGCGCGCGGGCGGCAAGCACAACGATCTGGACAATGTCGGCTATACCGCGCGGCACCATACCTTCTTCGAGATGCTGGGTAATTTCAGTTTCGGCGACTATTTCAAGGACGACGCGATCCCCTTCGCGTGGGAATTGATCACCCGCGAATTCGGGATCGACGCCAATCGGCTGATGACCACCGTCTACCATACCGATGACGAGGCCTTCGCGATCTGGAAGAAGGTCGGCGTGCCGGAGGAGCGGATCATCCGCATCGCCAGCAGCGACAATTTCTGGCAGATGGGCCCGACCGGCCCCTGCGGCCCCTGCACCGAGATCTTCTACGATCATGGCGACCATATCCCCGGCGGCCCCCCCGGCAGCCCGGACGAGGATGGCGACCGCTTCATCGAGATCTGGAACGTCGTGTTCATGCAGAACGAGCAGTTCGCCGATGGCTCCATGGTGCCGCTCGACATGCAGTCGATCGACACCGGCATGGGGCTGGAGCGGATCGGCGCGTTGCTGCAGGGCTCGCATGACAACTACGACACCGACACGATGCGCGCGCTGATCGAGGCGTCGGCCCATGCGTCCTCCACCGATCCGGACGGCGCGCAGAACATCCACCACCGGGTGATCGCGGATCACCTGCGCTCCACCTCGTTTCTGATCGCGGACGGGGTGATGCCCGCCAATGACGGGCGCGGCTATGTGTTGCGGCGGATCATGCGGCGCGCGATGCGCCATGCGCATCAGTTGGGCGCGCAGGATCCGTTGATGTATCGGCTGGTGCCGGCGCTGGTCAGCCAGATGGGGCAGGCCTATCCGGAACTGGGCCAGGCGCAGGCGCTGATCACCGAGACGTTGAAGGCCGAGGAAGAGCGGTTCCGCCAGACGCTCGACCGGGGGTTGAAGCTGCTGGACGACGAAGTGGCGCATCTGCCCGAGGGCGCAGACCTGCCCGGCGTTGCGGCATTCAAGCTTTACGACACCTATGGCTTCCCCCTTGACCTGACGCAGGACGCCCTGCGCGAACAGGGCCGGGCGGTGGATACGGAAGGGTTCGATGCCGCCATGGCCGAACAGAAGGCCAAGGCGCGCGCGGCGTGGTCGGGCAGCGGTGATGCGGCGGATGCGGCGATCTGGTTCGATGTGGCCGAGAAGAACGGCGCGACCGAATTCCTTGGCTACGATACCGAGCGGGCCGAGGGTGCGGTTCTGGCGCTGGTGGTCGACAATGCGGCGACGGACATGGCCGCCATGGGGCAGGGCGTGACGGTGGTGGTCAACCAGACGCCGTTCTACGCGGAATCGGGCGGTCAGGTGGGGGATACCGGAACGATCCGGACGGAGTCCGGTCTTGTGACGGTGACGGATACGCGCAAGGTGGCGGATGTGTTCCTGCATGTCGGCACGGTTGCCGAAGGTCATGTCGCCACAGGGCAGGGGGCGGAGCTGGTCGTCGATCACGCCCGCCGGACGACGATCCGGTCGAACCATTCCGCCACGCACCTGCTGCACGAAGCGCTGCGGCGCGCGCTGGGTGATCACGTCGCGCAGCGCGGATCGCTGAATGCGCCGGATCGGCTGCGGTTCGATTTCAGTCACGGCAAGGCGTTGAGCCTTGAAGATCTGTCGCGGGTCGAGGCGGAGGTGAACCAGTTCATCCGCCAGAACGCCCCGGTGGAGACGCGGATCATGACGCCCGACGATGCGCGCGCGCTGGGGGCGCAGGCGTTGTTCGGCGAGAAATACGGCGACGAGGTGCGCGTCGTTTCGATGGGCACGCTGCCCGGCTCGGCCAAGGGCGCCAGGGGCGACACCTATTCGCTGGAGTTGTGCGGCGGCACGCATGTGCGGCGCACCGGCGATATCGGGGTGTTCGTGACGCTTGGGGACAGTGCCTCCAGCGCCGGGGTGCGCCGGATCGAGGCGCTGACCGGCCCTGCCGCCTTCGACTATCTCAGCGCGCAGGATCATCGGATGGGCGCGCTGGCGCAGGAATTGAACGCGCAGGCGGGGGACGTGCTGGACCGGGTAAAGGCGTTGAAGGACGAACGCCGCAAGCTGGAAAACGAAGTGGCGCAGTTGCGGCGAGAACTGGCGATGGCAGGCGGCGGCGCGGCCCCCGCTGTGGAAACCATCAACGGGATCGCTTTCCACGGTCAAGCGCTGAGCGGTGTGACCGGCAAGGATCTTGCGGGGATCGTGGACGAACACAAGGCCCGGCTCGGGTCGGGCGCGGTGGTCCTGATCGCCGATACCGGCGGCAAGGCGGCCGTGGCTGCGGGCGTGACCGATGACCTGACGGGGCGGCTCAGCGCCGTGGACCTCGTGCGCGCCGCCGTCGCCGAACTGGGCGGCAAGGGCGGCGGCGGCCGTCCCGACTTTGCCCAGGGCGGCGGCAGCGATGCCAGCCGGTCCGACAAAGCCATCGCGGCGGCCCAAGCCGTCCTCAAGGGAGCCTGAAACCCATGCCCAAAGCCTACTGGATCGCCCATGTGACCGTCACCGACGACGCGTCCTATGCGAAATACGCGGCCCTCGCCGGGGAGGCCATCGCGGCCCATGGCGGCACCTTTCTTGCCCGCGGTGGACGCGCGATCCAGAAGGAGGGCCGCGCCCATCCGCGCAACGTGGTGGCCCTGTTCCCAAGCCTCGACGCCGCGAATGCATGTTATGACAGCGATCTCTACCAACAGGCGATGAGCCATGCGATCGGCGCGTCGGAACGCGACCTTGTCCTGATCGAAGCGCTGGATTGACTTGACGCCGCCCGATGCGCCCTAGCTTGCCCCGCTAATGGCCAGACAGGATGACCTTGTTCCCATGACTTCGCCCATCATCTACTGGGTCCGGCGGGATTTCCGCCTGTCGGACAACCCCGCCCTCGTGGCCGCGAGCGCGTCCGGCGCGCCGGTGATCCCCGTCTTCGTTTGCGACGAGGTGGTCGAGGGCCATGGTGCCGCGCCGAAATGGCGCCTCGGGCTGGGGGTGGAGGCCTTCGGCAAGGCGCTGGCGGAGGCCGGGTCGCGGCTGATCCTGCGCCGGGGCGACGCGCTGGCCACCCTGCGCACCCTGATCGCGGAAACCGGCGCGCAGGCGGTGCATTGGAACCGGCTCTACGATCCGCTGAGCCGCAAGCGGGACGAGGCGGTGAAGGCCGCGCTGAAAGGTGACGGGATCGAGGCCACCAGCCACAATGGCCATGTCCTGTTCGAGCCCTGGACGGTGGAGACTCAGACCGGCGGCTTCTACAAGGTCTATACGCCGCTGTGGAAGGCGGTGCGCGACCGCGATCCGGGCGCGGCGCTGAGTGCCCCGACCATCCCCGCGCCCGGCGAATGGCCCGCAAGCGACGCGCTGGCCGACTGGCGGCTTGACGCCGCGATGAACCGGGGCGCGGATGTGGTGGCGGAGCATCTCAATATCGGGGAGGCCGCCGCGCGGGGACGGCTGGCGAATTTCATCGCCCACAAGATCGCCGATTACCGCGACACGCGCGACAGTCTCGATGTCGACGGCACCTCGGAGTTGAGCGAAAACCTTGCCTACGGCGAGATCAGCGCGCGCGCCTGCTGGTGGGCGGGCCAACGCGCGATGGCGGATGGCAAGGCGGGGGCCGAGCATTTTCTGAAGGAGGTCGTCTGGCGCGACTTCGCCTATCACCTCGTGCACCACACGCCGCATATCACCACCGAAAACTGGCGTGAAGGGTGGGATGCCTTCCCGTGGCGGACCGATCCCGACGCGCCCGACGTTCTGGCCTGGAAGCAGGGCCGCACCGGCCTGCCGATCATCGACGCCGCCATGCGCGAGATGTACGTGACCGGCCGGATGCACAACCGCGCGCGGATGCTGGTGGCGTCTTACCTGACCAAGCACATGATGACCCATTGGAAGATCGGGATGGACTGGTTCGAGGAGTGCCTTGTGGACTGGGACCCCGCGTCCAACGCGATGGGCTGGCAGTGGACGGCCGGATCCGGCCCCGATGCGGCGCCCTATTTCCGCATATACAACCCCGACACGCAGGCCGAGAAGTTCGATGGTGCGGGCCGCTACCGGCGAAAATGGCTGGCAGAGAACACCGCGCAGCCCTCTGCGACGGCGCTGTCGTTTTTCGAGGCGATCCCGCGGTCCTGGGGTCTGTCGCCCGGCATGAGCTACCCCGAAAGACCGATCGTCGGCCTTGCAGAAGGGCGCGAGCGCGCGCTTGCAGCCTACGAGGACCGCAACTTCTGAACCAATGCGCCCGTGCCTCTTGCACGCCACCTGCAACGGTCGCGTGATGGGGGCTTGCCGAAATCAACCGTGCCTTACATCCTCCGAGGCAGGGAAAAGGGAAAAGAATGACCGCACTTACGTCGCTTGAGGGGCAGAACGATCTGCCGCGCTATTTCAGGGCCGTGTTCGAACAGGCCCATGCGCTGGAACATGGGCGCCTCGATTTCCACCTGCCCGATGGGCGTGTCTTTCGGGTAGAGGGCAAGAAACCCGGCCCGGTGGCCGAGTTGCACATCCACAACGTCGACATTTTCGCGCGGCTGATCCGCGAGGGCGACCTTGGGTTTTGCGAGGCCTATCTCGATGAATGGTGGTCCACGCCGGACCTTCAGGGATTCCTCGATCTTGTCCATGCCGACAACGACGACCTTTACGACGGCTTTCTCGGCATCAAGATCGTGCGCGCCTATGAACGGTTCCGCTTCTGGCTGATGCGCAACACCAAGCGACAGGCGAAGAAGAACATCTCGGCCCATTACGACCTGGGCAACGCGTTCTACGGCCTCTGGCTGGACGACACGATGACCTATTCCAGCGCCCTGTTCGAGAGTGGGCAGGAAAGCCTGGAGGCGGCGCAGATTGCCAAATACGCCTCGCTGGTGGACCAGATGGGGGCGCAGCCGGGCGATCATGTGCTCGAGATCGGCTGCGGTTGGGGCGGCTTCGCGGAATATGCCGCGCGCGACCGGGGCCTGCGCGTGACCGCCCTGACCATCAGCCAGCAGCAGCATGATTACGCGGTCAAGCGCATCGCGGATGCGGGATTGGGCGATGTTGTGGAGATCAAGTTGCAGGATTACCGTGACGAACGGGGCACATATGACGGCATCGCGTCCATCGAGATGTTCGAGGCCGTGGGCGAGAAATACTGGCCGGTCTATTTCGACACGTTGCGCGCCTGCCTCAAGCCCGGCAAGCAGGCCACGTTGCAGGTCATCACCGTGCAGGACAAGCGTTGGGACATTTACCGAAACGGCGTTGATTTCATTCAGAAATACATATTTCCCGGGGGAATTCTTCCGGCTCCGAAGGTGCTGAAGCGGGCGGTTCGGAATGCCGGTCTGGAGGTCGCGCATTCGGTCGAGTTCGGCGAAAGCTACAGCCTGACCTGCCGCCGCTGGCACGAGACATTCAACGCCCGGTGGGACAAGATCGCGGCCCTTGGCTTCGACGAACGGTTTCGGCGGATGTGGAATTTCTACCTGGCCTCTTGCGCGTCCACGTTCCATTTCGGAAATTGCGACGTGACGCAGATCACGGTGCGCAAGCCGCTGTGACGCTGTCGGCCCCGGTTCATCCATCGGGGCGACACGAACAAGGGAGCGATCCGACGATGCCAACGGGTGCGAAACTGGTCGGAAGCCTGCTGTTCTTCGCAGTGGCCTGGTATGCCGCGCTGCAGGTGATCCCGACATTCCCGGAAGGCACGCCGATGCGCTACTTCCCCCTGACCATCGCGTGTATCGGGTTGTGGCAGGGCTGGTATGTGATGGGCAACCGTGCCGGGGCCGGGTTTTCGGCGGCGATCGCCAACGGGTTGCGCGTTTCTGTCCAGATCGCGTTTTTCGGGCTGCTCTTGTTTTCGCTGCGCACCATGTTCATTCGTTCGGCAGGCGGCACCTATGGCGCGGATCCGTTCAGTGCGGTGGTGGCGGCGTTGGAACTTTATGTCGAGTATTTCCTGCAGTCGCTGACCATCGAGATCTGGGGCGCGCTGTTCGTTGGCGGCATCATCGGGGGCATCGGCACCGAGATGGCAGCGCGGGCCTGGCGTTAGGGCATGACACCGATCTTCCTGTTCGGCACGTTGTGTCATCAGCCATTGCTGGATCTGGTCGCAGGGGCCGAGCTGCGGATGGAGCCTGCCGCCCTGGAAGGCCATCGCGCCGCCTGGGTCGAGGGCGCATCCTGGCCGATGCTGGAGAAGCGCGACGGTGCCCGGGTCGCGGGTGCGCTGATCGCCCCCGGGCCGCACGCCCTGATGCGGCTGGATTATTACGAGGCCTGCTTCGGCTACCTGCGCAAGCCGGTCCGGGTAATCCGGGGCGGGGCCGAGGTCGACGCGGCGGCGTGGTTCCCGCCCGAACAGACCGGCACGCCGGGGGCTGATTGGTCGCTGCAGACATGGGCGCGGGACTGGGGGGAGGTGCAGCTTCTGGCCGCCGCCGAGGTGATGCGCCAGATCGGTCGCGAGGCCCCCGAAATCGTTGCCCGCCGCTTTCCAATCATTCGCGCGCGGGCCGAGGCCTACGGGCGTGCGGCGCGCTGGCGCAGGCCGGGCCATGTCGGCAGCGGTTTCGGCCGCGCCGATGCGGTGCACCACTCGTCCCGGCATGTCCATGACGGGTTCTTCAACACCGAAGAGATGCGCGCCACGCATGCCCGGTTCGACGGCACCTCCTCCGGGCCGCTGACGCGGTGCGTCTTCCGGGTTGCCGATGCGGTGACGGTGCTGCCCTACGATCCGGTGCGCGACCGTATCCTGCTGCTGGAGCAGTTCCGGTTCGGACCTTTCGCCCATGGCGATGCGAATCCGTGGCTGCTGGAGCCTATCGCGGGTCTTCTGGATGCCGGGGAAACGGCGGAGGCGACGGCGCGGCGCGAGGCGCGGGAAGAGGCCAATCTGGACCTTGGCACGTTGCATTTCGTGGGCCGCTATTACCCGACCCCGGGGGGCGTGGCGCAGGTGCTGTTCTCCTATCTCGGCATTGCAGATCTGCCCGACGGCACGGCCGGGCTTGGCGGCCATGCGGGGGAGGGCGAGGATATCCTCAGCCACCTCGTGCCCTATGATCTGGCCTGCCGGATGCTGGCGGAGGGCGACATGGCCAATGCGCCCCTGATCGTGTCGATGC
>Ga0100398_1000271_pt1 | contig 50562 bp, 47 predicted proteins | sample CryGeymeta201522_FD_81568 | JGI IMG/M metagenome (GOLD analysis project Ga0100398, IMG submission 81568) | Groundwater microbial communities from Crystal Geyser aquifers in Utah, USA - Crystal Geyser metaG 2015-22 | ecosystem: Environmental > Aquatic > Deep subsurface > Groundwater | place: USA...
ATGTTGCACGTGGCCGCGGTGAACCTGTGTCCGGCTCCGGATTTCGGCGGTCGCGGCGAAACGGGTATCGGGCCCCGGGTTTCTGGCGCGATGCGCCCCGGGTTTCGGGCGCGATGCACCCCGGGTTTCTGGCGCGATGCGCCCCGGGTTTCGGGCGCGATGCGCCCCGGGTTTCTGGCGCGATGCGCCCCGGGTTTCGGCTTCGCCTCAACCCGGGCTACCGGGGGTCTGTGGGTCGCAGCGGTGCCAGCTTGCGCGCGTTGTGGTAGCCCGGGTTAGGCCGCAGGCCGTAACCCGGGATGTTGCACGTGGCCGCGGTGAACCTGTGTACCGCCAAGGTTTCTGGCGCGATGCGCCCCGGGTTTCTGGCGCGATGCGCCCCGGGTTTCGGGCGCGATGCACCCCGGGTTTCGGGCGCGATGCGCCCCGGGTTTCGGCTTCGCCTCAACCCGGGCTACCGGGGGTCTGTGGCTCGCAGCGGTGCCAGCTTGCGCGCGTTGTGGCAATCATGAACGGCCTAGCGCGCCAACTGGCCCAGCCGCACGAATAGCGGCGCAAGGCCCGCGTCGCCGGGATTCCACAACTGCGCCCCATACGCCGCTTGTCGCGCCTCTTCGATGTCGCCACGCCCCAGCCGCTCCTCGGCGACACCGAGGTAGACGCGGGCTAGACGTGTGCGATCCGCTTGGTCGGCATCGGCGCGAGGCGCCAGTGCCGCCAACGCTTCCAGACAGGTCGCTGCGCGCGCCAGTGCGATCGCGGCCAGTGCCTGTTCGAAACAGTGCCGCTGGCTGCTGATCGCCGCGGCTTGCCCATCGCCCTGCAGCGCCGCAAACAACACGGCCCACTGGCGTTCTACCGGCTCGCCGACGCGACGCAACTGCCAGTGTTGCGCGCGTGCATCGAGCAGCACGATCAAGCCGCGCTGCTCAGTATCGCCAGCCAGTGCAGTCAGATGCTGCCGCGCCGACTGGCTGGCGCGGGTGCGGCCACGCACGGCTTCGACGATCGCGCGCCGTGCCCACGCCGATGCGATTTCGCGCCGCAGCAATGGGTCATCGGGCTGGACATCCGGCAAGGCGTCGAACACGCTTTGCGCGGCATCGAGTTGACCGCGTTGCAGAGCCGCCGCGACGGCGGCACGGTGCAGCGCGGCCTGTGCCGGCAGATCGCCCAGATGCTGTGCCAACGCGGCACGCGTGGCCGGCAAGCCCAGGTGACGCGGTGCGACCGCGTTCACCCGTTCGATCACGGCCAGAGCACTGGCGGAATCGCCGACGGCAAGCCGTGCCTGTGCATGCGCCAACAGGCCGGCAAGCACGCCGTCACGGCCAGCGAGCGCCAGCACATTGCCCGGGTCGCGCTCCAGTATCTCGTTGAACTGCGCAAGCGCCGAATCCGACCCACCATCGAGATTGCCTTGCGCCTGCGCCCGCCGTGCCACATCGAGCAAGTGCATCAGCACCGCTTCACTGGACTGCCGCGAATGCACGCGCTGCAGCAATGCATCCACCTGCGCGCCCGGCGCACCGGCGGCGCGTGCAACCTCAAGCAATGCCAGTGCTGCCGCCTGATCCGCGTCGGCCAGGCGCTGTTCAGCGCGCACCAGCGCCGCCCGCGCGACCTGCTCCAACCCGGCGCGCGCCGCAGCGCGATCCGGATCGCGTGCCAACACGGCGTGAAAACGTTGCAACGCACCCGAGCCGTCATCGGCGCTGAGCCGCCCATGCGCCAGCGCTGCTTCGGCCTGAACCAGCAAGCGCTCGGTCGCTGAACGCGGCAACATGTGCTCGGCCAGCGGCGCGCGCAGCCACCACAGCGCCAGCAGCAAAACCGCGATGCCGAGCAGCAGCCCTTGCCGATGCCGCAGCGCCTTCATTCGGACAAGCGCACCGCTTCGCCGACGCCGGGCACCGCCGCCAAGCGTGCCAGCAACTGCCCAAGCTGCTCGAAGTCGTTCACCTTGAGGGTGAATCGCAACTCGGCAGCCGAGCGCACTTCATCCAGACGGCTGTTGACCGCCAGCACGTGCGCACCCGATTGCGCGATGAGGTTGGTGAGGTCCTTGAGCAAGCCCTTGCGATCCACTGCCCGCACGCGCACCTGCACACTGTAACTGGCACGCCCTTGCTGCCCCCACTCCACCGGCAGCACGCGCTCGGGGTGCTGCGCCGCCAGCCGCGCAAATGCCGCGCAGTGTTGCCGATGCACGCTGACGCCACGGTTACGGGTGAGGTAGCCAACCACGGCATCGCCCGCCACTGGCTGGCAGCAACGCGCCAGTTGGGTAAGCAGATTGCCCACGCCTTCAACCACGAAATGCTGATCGGGCCGTGGCGGCTTGATCCTGGACTCCGGGCGTGGCGCCTCGCGATTCTCATCGCCGCTCAGGCTCTCGTGCAGTAACCGTGCAACCTGGCTTGGGCCGATGTCACCGAGCGATACCGCGATGTAAAGCTCGTCGAGGTTTTGCACCCGCAAGCGCGCCAATACCGGGGTCAGATCGTGCTTGTGCAGCGCCATCCGTTTGAGCTCGCGATCGAGCAGGTCATGGCCAGCCTGCACATTGCGCTGGTGATCGAGGCGATGAAACCAGGCGCGCACCTTGTCGCGTGCACGCGCACTGAGCAACAGGCCGGCACCAGGTGCCAGCCAGTCGCGGCGTGGCTCGGAGGTTTTGGCGGTGAGTATTTCGATCTGGTCGCCGGTTGCCGGTGCGTGGTTGAGCGGTACGATGCGGCCATTGACCTTGGCACCGCGACAGCGATGCCCGACCTCGGTATGCACGTGGTAGGCAAAGTCGAGCACAGTAGCGCCGCGCGGCAGATCGATCACCTCGCCGCGCGGCGTGAGCACGTACACCCGGTCCTCGATCAGATCGCTGCTCAGGCCGGCCATCAGGGCACCGTCGTCGTCGTCCTCGCGGCCTTCCAGCAATTGCCGCATCCACGCGATCTTGCGTTCGAAGCCGGCATCGGCACCGCCACCTTCCTTGTAGCGCCAGTGCGCGGCAACACCGAGCTCGGCATGTGCGTGCATCTCGTGCGTGCGAATCTGCACTTCCAGCGTGCGCCCACCGGGGCCAATCACCGCGGTGTGCAGTGAGCGGTAATTGTTGCCCTTGGGGTTGGCAATGTAATCGTCGAACTCGCTGGTAATCGGTGACCACAGCGCATGCACCAGACCCAGGGTGGCATAGCAACTGGCAATATCGTTGACCAGCACCCGCACCGCGCGAATGTCGTACAACTCGCTGAACGGCACATCCTTGCGCTGCATCTTTTTCCAGATGCTGTAGATATGCTTGGGCCGGCCTTGCACCTCACCGGCGATGCCAGCCTCGCGCAAGGCGCTGGCGATGCGCGCCTTGGCCTGTTCGATGAACTGCTCGCGGTCGCCACGCTTCTCGTCGAGCAACTCGGCGATACGGCGATAGGTCTGCGGCTGCAGAAAACGGAATGCAAGGTCTTCCATCTCCCATTTCACCTGCCAGATACCGAGGCGATTGGCCAACGGCGCCAGAATGTCGGCGCTCAGCCGCGCCAAACCCAGACGTTCGTCGTTTTCAAGCCTGGCCGCGCCACGCAGACGCAACAGGTAGCGCGCCAGCACAATCAACACGCCACGCACATCCTTGATCAGCGCCAGCAGCAAACGCCGCAAGCCTTCGGCATCGCCGCCAGCCGGCCGCCCGGCATGCAGGCGCCACACCTGTTCGGCGGCGCGCTGGCCTTCCAGCAGCGCCGGCACACCCGCAAACCGCTTCGCCAACTCGGACGCTGCCGAGGCAAATCGCTGCGGCCGCTCATGGATGATCGCAGCCACCAGCACATCGGCATCCACGCGCAGGCCCGCCAGCACTTCCAGCGTTTGGATCAGCACCGCATCGGCACTGCGCTGGGCATCCGCCGCAACCGGCGTCAACAATGCCAGCACCTGGGCATCGCCCAGCCCCAGGGCAGGGCCACGCGCGCGCAACCAGTCGCCGAGGCTTTGGCTATCGTCGTGCTTGGGTTTCACCGCATCTCGTCTTTGATTGAAAGCGCATAGCAGCCCAGTCGGCACCGCGGGCATTGCATCGGTTCGGCCCCGTTACCTGCCACCCCGGTTTACACTAGTGTAGTGTTTCACTGTATCGAATCGGACGGAACCATCGCCATGCGCCCTATTGTTTTCGCCCTCAGCGGCATTTTGCTGCTCGCTCCCGCCATCGTGGCGGCTCAGCAATTTTCATCGCTGGAAGAGCGGATGACCTATAACGAGTTCCGTGCCGCCGGCCTGGAAAAACTATCGCCTGAGGAACTGGCCGCACTCAATGCCTGGCTGCGCAAGGATCTGCCGGCGGTGGCTGCCGCCGCCGTCAGCACCGCTGCGCTGCCGGTGGCAGACCGCCGCGGTTTTCCCGTGAGCGCGAGCAACCAAGGCCCCGCGGGCGATATCGTTTCGCGCATTCCGGGCGAGTTCCGCGGCTGGTCCAACAAGCAACGCTTTACCCTCGAAAATGGCCAAGTCTGGCAGGTCAACGACAGCGCTGCCAGTCTGGCAGGTGTCAGGCTGCAAGATCCTCAGGTGACCATCAGCCGCGGCCTTGTCGGCGGTTGGTACCTGGCGGTGGAAGGCTACAACAGCCGCGCCAAGGTCAAGCGCATCAAGTAACCGCGCCAGCCCGGCACGCCCGGCCGGCGGCAACAGCGCGCGTTTACGCCGCCACTTGCCCCGGCTCCGGGTTGCGCCAACGTGCCAGCAGCTCGGCAGTCTTGGCTTCGGCGGCAATCAAATGCGTGTGCTTGACGTGACCAAAGCCACGGATGTGCTCTGGCAGCGAAGCAATTTCCACCGCCAGCGCGATGTTGCCGGCATCGAGCGTGGCCAGCAATTCGTCGATCCGTGCGACATACTCGACGATCAGGCGCCGCTCGGCACGCCGCTCGGCGCTGTAACCAAAAATATCCAGCGGCGTACCGCGCACGAAACGAAAGCGCTTGAGCACGCGGAACGCGGTAAGCATCCAGGCACCGTACTCGCGCTTGATCAGGTGGCCATCGGCGTCCTTGCGCGCCAGCAAAGGCGGTGCCAGATGCAAGCGCAGACTGCCGCCATCGGCAAACGTGGCCTTGATGCGCCGCTCGAACTCGCCCGAGGTATACAACCGCGCCACTTCGTACTCGTCCTTGTACGCCATCAACTTGAAGGCATAGCGTGCGACGGCTTCGCGCAGCACGGTGGAACCCGGCACACGTTCGGCTTCGATCGTGGCGACCTTGTCGACCAACGCGCGATAGCGCCCGGCATAGCGCGCGTTCTGGTAATCGCCGAGAAAGCGGACGCGACGTTCGAAGGCTTGCTGCGGTGTCTGCGAAATCTGCGCGTCGTCCAGCGGTGCCGCGATTACGCCATTGCGTGGCGTATCCAGTGCCGCCGCTTCGCGCACCCGCTGCGGATCGACCGCGGCAATGCGACCCCAGGCGAACGCTTGCACATTCATCGCCACTGCCGCACCGTTGAGCTCGATCGCGCGCACAATTGCATCCAGGCTCAATGGCACCAAGCCCTGCTGCCAGGCGAAACCAAGCATGAACAGGTTGCTGGCGATGGCATCGCCCAACAGGGCCGTGGCGATGGCGGTGGCATCGATCTGCAACGGTGGCTTGTCGCCCAGTGCCAGACTGACCGCCTCGACGATCTGCGCGTGTGGAAACTGCAGGTCGGGCTTCATGGTGAAGCTACCCGGCATCGCCTGATAGGCGTTGAGCACCACGCTGGAACGCCCGGCGCGAATCTTCGACAGCGCCCAGTAATCGTTGACCACCACCATGTCGCAGCCCAGCACCAGGTCGGCCTCACCGGCGGCAATGCGCACCGCGTGGATATCCGCTGGCCGCTGTGCGATGCGCACATGGGTAGTCACCGCACCACCCTTCTGCGCCAGCCCAGTCTGATCGAGCACGCTGGCGCCCTTGCCTTCCAGATGCCCGGCCATGCCAAGCAGCGCGCCAATGGTGACCACGCCGGTACCGCCGACGCCGGTGATCAGGATGTTCCAAGGTTGCTCGAGCGTGCTGCGCACGCGCGGCGCCGGCAACTCGCGCACCAGACTGAGCGGGTCGATCCGCTCGCGCTTGCGCAGCGGCGCGTCGTGGACGGTGACAAAGCTCGGACAGAAGCCCTTGACGCAGCTGTAATCCTTGTTGCAACTGGACTGGTCGATTTCGCGCTTGCGGCCGTACTCGGTTTCCTTGGGCAGCACCGAAACACAGAAACTTTCCTTGCCGCAATCGCCACAGCCCTCGCACACCAGCGAATTGATGAACACGCGCTTGGCCGGGTCCACCATCAGCCCTCGTTTACGGCGGCGACGCTTTTCGGTGGCGCAGGTTTGGTCGTAGATCAGGATGCTGGTGCCCTTTACTTCGCGCAATTGCTTTTGCACGGCATCGAGTGCGTCGCGGTGTTCAAAGCGCACGCCGTCGGGAAACGCGCTGCGATCCCACCATTTTTCGATGTCATCGCTCATCACCACGATCGTCTGCACGCCCTCGGCGCGCATCTGCTGCGCGATTGCCGGCACGCTGAGAATACCGTCCACCGGCTGGCCGCCGGTCATCGCCACCGCATCGTTGTAGAGAATCTTGTAGGTGATGTTGACCTTGGCGGCAATCGCCTGGCGGATCGCCAGCGAGCCGGAGTGGAAGTAGGTGCCATCGCCGAGATTCTGAAACACATGTGGCGTTTCGGTGAACGGTGCCTGCCCGCACCAGCTCACGCCTTCACCGCCCATGTGGGTGAAGGTGTCGGTGTTGCGATCCATCCAGGTGACCATGTAATGGCAGCCGATGCCCCCGAGCGCGCGCGAGCCTTCCGGCACCTGAGTGGAGGTATTGTGCGGGCAGCCCGAGCAGTAATGCGGGACGCGCGGAAAATTGGCACGCGGCAACGCCAGTTCGCGCTCCTTGGCATCCATGAAGGCAAGTTGCTGGCGGATCGTTTCCGACTGGTGGAACCGCGCCAGCCGTTTGGCAATCACCCGCGCAATCATGGCCGGCGTCAACTCGTTGGTGGACGGCAGAATCCACTCGCCGGCTTCATCGTACTTGCCGATCACGCTCGGGCGATTGTGGTGGTCCCAGTTGTACATCTGCTCCTTGATCTGCGATTCGATGAAGGCGCGTTTCTCCTCCACCACGATCACATCCTCAAGCCCGTGCGCAAACTGGCGGATGCCATCGGGCTCCAGCGGCCAGCTCATGCCGACCTTGTACACGCGGATACCGATTTCCTCGCAGGCGTGCCGGTCCAGGCCCAGATATTCCAGCGCCTGCAATACATCGAGGTAACTCTTGCCGCTGGTGACGATACCCAGGCGTGCATTGGGCGAGTCGAACACCACCTTGTCGATATGATTGGCACGGGCAAATGCAATTGCTGCCTTGACCGCGTACTGGTGCAGGCGCATTTCCTGATCGAGCGGCGGATCGGGCCAACGGATGTTGAGGCCGCCCGCCGGCAACTCAAAATCGCCAGGCAGCACGATGTCGAGTTGATGCGGATTGACATTGACCGAGGCCGAGGATTCCACCGTCTCGGCGATGGTCTTGAAGCCGACCCAGCGGCCGGTATAACGGCTCATCGCCCAGCCAAGCAGGCCCATGTCGAGGATGTCCTGCACACCGGCCGGGTTCAGCACCGGCATCATTGCCGACACGAACTCCAGTTCCGAGCCGTGCGGCAGGGTTGAACTGCGGCAAGCGTGGTCATCGGCCGCCAGTGCCAGCACACCGCCAAACTTCGAGGTGCCGGCGGCATTGCCATGCTTGAACACATCGCCACTGCGATCCACCCCCGGGCCCTTGCCGTACCACATCGCAAACACGCCGTCGTACTTGGCGCCGGGAAACAGATTGGTCTGCTGCGTGCCCCAAACCATGGTCGCGCCGAGGTCTTCATTCAGACCGGGGACGAACTCGATAGCAGACGCAGCGAGGTGCTTCTTGGCGCGCCACAGCTCCAGATCGAAGCCGCCGAGCGGGCTGCCGCGATAGCCGGAAATGAAGCCAGCGGTATTCAACTGCGCCGCGCGATCGCGCATCTGCTGCATCAGCGGCAAGCGTACCAGCGCCTGCACTCCGGACAGAAAAATGCGGCCCTCGCTGCGCGTGTACTTGTCTTCCAGGGTGTAGCGGGTGTCGATTGCAGCAGCGGGCGTGGACATGCGAACCGGGTTCCGGGAGCGGGAGCAAGCGCGGAATTGTAGCAGCCCACCGCCATCACCTGATGGCGAAAGCGCGCTGCTGTGCCATGCGCTGCGGTATGGGAACGCCAAGGAATCCATCAGCCTCTTGCTGGGGGCGAATGGTTCGGGTGACCCCGTGCTTCATGAGCGCTTCGCTGAAGGACCACGCATGAATGGCAGCGCTTGCGTCCGAACTCCCTCAGCTCGTCATGCCAGCGAAAGCTGGAATCCAGTGACTTCAGGAGATTGGACAAACACGAAAGGCGCTGGATGCCAGCTTTCGCTGGCATGACGACGCTAAAGTAAGTGCCGTTCGGCTCTGACCCCATTTTTCCCTACTGTGGAGGAGCCCGAAAACGCAGCACCATGCGCTGCGATATGGGGCGGCGCGTTACTGCTCGCTGGCGGCATTGCCCCACTGCCGGATCAGCCGCGCGATCTCACGTACCCCGTCGGTCAGCGCCGCCGGGCCCGGTTGCAGGATGATCGGCGACTTGATTTCGTACAGCGCGCCATTGCGTACCGCCGGCACCTGCGCCCAGCCGGGCCGCGCCGCCACCTGATCGGGGCGGAACTTCTTGCCGCACCAGGAACCGAAAATGATGTCTGGCGCACGCGCGATGATGTCGTGATCGTCGGCCAGAATCCGGTTTTTTGCCAGCGCTTGCTGCGCCCGCTCGGGGAAGATATCGTCGCCGCCGGCAATGCCCACCAGCTCGGACACCCAGCGAATGCCGCTGATGCGCGGCGTATCCCATTCCTCGAAATACACCCGTGGCCGGCGTGGCAGGCTGGCGGCTTGCGCGGCGATCGCATCCAGGCCAGCGGCGAGTTCAGCCGCCCAGACATCGGCGCGCGCGGACTCACCGACCAGCGCACCAAGGCGGCGGATGTAATCGAGAATGCCAGCGACGCTGCGGTGATTGCTGATCCAGACCTCGACCCCGCTGCGAATCAGCGCCGCCGCGATATCGGCCTGGATATCGGAAAAACCGATCACAAAATCGGGCTGCAACTGCAAGATCGCATCGAGCTTGGCCGAGGTGAACGCACTGACTTTGGGCTTTTCCTTGCGTGCCTGCGGCGGACGCACGGTGAAACCGGAAATGCCGACGATGCGTTGCTGCTGCCCGAGCGCATACAGCACTTCGGTCGGTTCCTCGGTCAAACAGACGATGCGCTGCGGGCCTTTCATGTAGCGCACCTTTCGATATCATCGACGCACGATAGCGTGCCATTATCGCTCATGGCAGCACCAACACGTCCGACAGTGGCTTGACAAATGCGGGGGGGGGGGGGGGGTAATACTCTTGGCGCCGACCCTTGACGCCACCCCGGCACGCTGGGGAACCGCCATTGAATCGTCGGCGCGCATGGAGAGTAGTCAATGGTTATCACGCAACGCGTGCTGGCCGTGGCAGTAATGGCAGCAACACTTGGGTTGTCTGGTTGTGCGAGTTTGGGCTGGAGTGTAGGAGGAAAGTGCGACGGCACTGGCTGTAGTGCCGAGGGAGAGATACACGGCGGAGTCAAACAAAAACTGATGGCAGGTGGCGCACAAGGCCTGCGGCCAGCGGGCGCTACAGCCACCGACTTGGCAATGATAGATGCCGGTGATGTTGCAATCGATACCAGCAGCAGCAGCGTTGCCATTCCATTTTCCGGAAACATTACGTTGAAATTACTTGATTCCACTTCCGGCTTTGTCTTCGCAGCCCGCACATTTGCTTGGACCAACGTGGGTCAAGAAATCAAGTTGCCCAACCCTGCCTCTGTAAATATATGGATCCAGGAAAATGGAAGCGGCGCCGACGACATGCAGTACGCATTGGCGCCATTCTCTGTGTCAGAAGCGTCGGGATTGAACACATTCGCGACATCCGTCAGCTATGCAGGTGAGGTAAAAGGCCGCATCGACGTATTCGTGGACCGGCTCGGGTGGCGGATCGTGCGGCTTCCGATGCCAACAGAAGTAAGCTGCAAGTGGCCTGCCTGATCCCTTCAGATCAGCCAGCAAAAGCCCTTGGGCGTCGCACTCGCCCGGGGGGCTTTTGCCACCTGAACTCGCGTACCTTCCTCGCCGCCTGCCTTTTTATCGCCTCCTGCGCGACACTGCCGCCAAAGGATTTGATACCGCACTTAAACGATAATGGTGCGAAAGGCGTCCAATTATTAAATTTTGGTCAATTTAGTTTTGCACGATATATCAGCTATTTACCTGGAAAAATGGACGCAAAGGATTTGCCAGTTGAACGCTTCAGTGTAAATAATAATTACGCTACCATCCACATCGAATTGCGTGGCGCAGACGAACAGACAAAAAACATGGCAGTGCTGACTGCCAACGATCTACTTGCTGTCCGCGACGCACTGAATGATTTCTTGCCATTCACCATGAATCGTCTACGTTTGCGTGTCGTCATGATTCCAGATGGGTTTCGTTACGTAAAAACAAAAACAGTCATCTTTCGAGCGAGCAACGTTTCCGCTGAATTTGCGGTGCGCATGACAACAGGCGCTGCTACTTCCAGACGACTAGTGATTCGCGATATCGCGCACGAATTGATGCACGTGATGCTTTCAATCAACGGCGTAACGAGCAAAGACGCAAAGTCCGACGGTGGCAGCGTGGAGGAGGAGACTATCTACACGATGGAAAATTGCGTCGAACTCCGCATCACCGGGTCAACTGATGGTGATCCTTTGGCAGATCAAAACAACGGGTTTGACGCATCCGGATTGGTACCGTCCAATGCCGTAACATCGCTCGTTTCTGGTCAACATGTCGACGCGGTCCTCGCCGAACTGTTCACTCGCGACACCCGCCCGATCACCAGCGATGATCCGCGCGCCGAAAAACTTGAGGCGCTCTGCCGCGACGCGATAGATCGGCTCATTGCCACCACCGCCACTCACGGATAAAGCATCTGGTGCTGCCAGGCACCATCCACCCAATCGTGTACGTGGCGCTCGTGCAGGCGGAACTGCGCGCCATGCCAGAATTCGATGTGCTGCGGTTGCACCCGGTAGCCGGACCAATGTGGCGGGCGCGGCACATCGCCGCCGGCAAACTCGCGCTCGTAGTCGGCGATGCGCTGTTCGAAGGTCGCGCGCGAATCGAGCGTCTGCGATTGCAAGGAAGCCCAGGCACCGATCTGGCTCTGCCGCGGACGGCTGGCAAAGTAGGCATCGGCCTCGGCAGCGCTCACCGGTTGCGCGATGCCCTCCACCTTCACTTGCACCTGGCCGGGCAACGTTTTCCAGAAGAACAGCAGGGCGGCACGCGGATTGGCCAGCAATTGCTCGCCCTTGCGGCTGTGGGTGTTGGTATAGAAAACAAAGCCATCGCTATCGACCGCCTTGAGCAGCACCGTGCGCACCGACGGCTGGCCCGTGTCATCGACGGTGGCCAGGGTCATCGCGGTCGGTTCGGGATCACCGGCCTTGCGCGCGTCATCGAGCAGACCGCGAAAGGTTTCCAGCAACTCGGGATTCAGGATGGGCATGATGGCTCCAGATAACTCGACGCGCCATTGTCGCGCACGCACGGTGACACCGATATTGACGCTGATCAGGTTTGCTCGATGATAGCGCGCACCAGCGGCAGCGTGACGCGGCGCTTGGCCGCCAAGCTGGCACGATCGATCCGATCCAGCAGCTCGGTCAGGCTGACCAGATCGCGGCCGACCCGGCGCAACACGTAATCGAGCACCGCCGGCTCCAGCACCATGCCGCGCAAGGCCGCTCGCCGCGACAACACCTCGCGCCGACCATCATCGTCGAGCAGCGGCAGATGAATGCGCACGCACTGGCTCAGCCGCGACACCAAGTCCGGCAGCACCCACACGCCGAGCGACGGCGTGGCCTGCGCGGCATAAATCACCTGACCGCCAGCCGCCCGTGCCGAGTTATGGAAATGAAATAGCGCCTCTTCATCGGCCGCGCTGCCAGCGATGGCATCGAGTGCGTCGACACACAGCAGATCGCCGTGCGCGTGCCCCTGCAAACCCGCTTCCAATGCGCCGGCGAACGCGGCCAGCGGCAGGTAACGCACCGCACGGCCTGTGGCCTGCGCCTCGGCAACCGCCGCCAATAGCAGATGGGTTTTACCGCTACCTGCCGGGCCACAAAGAAAAAGCCAATCGGGCCGCGCACCGCACGCCGTCGTTGCCAGCAAATGGCAGGCCGGCTCACTGCCGACAAATGCGGCCAGCCGCTGATCGGGTGCGACCGGCGGCAGACGCAATGGCAGTTGCGGGTGCGTCACACCGGCGCGTCAGGGGTCACGGCGGATTGCGTATCGGCAACCGCATCAGGGGTGGTCAATGGCGTTTGCGCGGGCGCCACTGAGGCCGCGGTCAGGTACCACTCACTTTTGAGGTAGCGCTGGTAGCCATGACGCAGCAACACCATTGCCACCGCGGCCACCGGCAACGCCAGCAACACCCCGAGAAAGCCGAACAACTGACCGCCGGCCATGATCGCAAAGATCACCGCGACCGGATGCAGGCCGATGCGATCGCCCACCAGCCACGGCGTCAACACGAAGCTTTCCAGCAGTTGGCCGATGCCGAACACGGCAAGCACCAGCAGCACATGCAACCAGTCGCCGTGTTGCACCAGCGCGGCCACCAGGCCACCGGCCACACCGAGAAATGCGCCGAGATACGGCACAAAACTGAGCAAGCCAGAACCCATGCCAATCAGAAACGCCAGATCGATGCCCACCAGTGACAGACCCAGGGCGTAGATCGCACCGAGCACGATCATCACCGACATCTGACCACGTAAAAACGCGCCGAGCACCTCGTCGGACTGCTGCGCCAGGCGCACCACCGTTGGCTCCAGTTGCCGTGGCAACAACGCGCGGATGCGCACCACCAGTGCCGACCAGTCGCGCAAAAAGTAGAACGTGACCACCGGCACCAGCAACGCCGTTGCCATCCAGCCAACAATCGCCAAACCGGATTTGGACAAGCCCGCGAGCACGGTACTGGCCAAGCCGCCGGCTTGCTGCCAATTGCCTTCGAGCATTGTCAGCAACTGTTCCGGATCGAAATACGCCGCAATTTCCAAGCCGGTACGCTGCTCCAGCCACGGCAAGGCGGTGCTTTTCAGCCAGCCCAGATAACGTGGCAGGTTGTCGATCAATGCACTGATCTGGCGTTCCAACAGCGGAATCGCAATCAGCAGCGCCAACAACAGCAACACACTCATCAGCACGAACACCAAGCTCACCGCGGCCGAACGGCTCAGCCCCAGGCGCTGGCATCGTCCGACCAGCGGATTGCCGAGCCAGGCCAGCAACGCCGAAATGGCGAACGGGATCAGTACTGGCCCCAGCAGGTACAGCAACACGCCGATGAGTACGGTCGGCAGCAGCCAGCGTAACGGTTTCCATACCGGCACATTGGTGTTCATAGCGAACCTCTCTCACGCATACGCCGGGCGCGATTGCCCCAAAGCCACACATAGTGAACACCGCTGGCAGCGGTAAACGCCACCACCAGCCACATGGCAATATCCTGCCCTTGCGTCGGCACCGCCGGGTAGGCCAGAGCGAGCAATAACCAGAGCGAAAATACGATCTGGAGCGCGGTATTGATTTTGCTCAGCGCACTGGGCGTCATCGGCACCGGGCCTATCAGCCAGTGCCATGCGCCGGCACCGGCCAGAATCATCACATCGCGCGCCAACACCAACGCCAACAGCCAGGTTGGCACATGGCCACCCAGCCACAGGCCGATGAAGCCCGCGCCAAGCAACAACTTGTCGGCAATCGGATCGAGCAAGCCACCGAGCCGGGTCACCCAGCCAAAACGCTTGGCCAGCAGCCCATCGAGTGCATCGGACACGCCTGCGGCCAGCGCCAGCCACCACGCGGCGGGATAACGTTCATGCACCAGCAGCCACAGCAGTGGCGGCACCGCCAGCATGCGGGCAATGGTCAGCGCATTGGGCAACTGGCGCAGGCTCACGGCATCAAGCCGAAACTCGGCACCGCGCCGGCGTCGGTATCCTCGCGCAACACCGCGCCCTGCCGCACGGCGGCGCGAAAGCCTTCGATACCGGATGCCAGATTCAGACGCAGCGTCAGGCGGTCACCCTCAGCCGCCAGCGGCGCAACCGCGCGCACGAACGGCAAGGTGTCGAGATACGCGCGCAGCCTGGCATACGCCCCCGCCGAAGCGATCGCGTGAACGCGCACGACATATTCACCGGGCGGGCCACTGACCGTTACCTCGTGGTAGCGTCGCGCCAACTCGTCGGCGGCCAGATCGGCGCCGGCGGCAAGCAACGGAATCGCACTGGTGGCGGAGCGGGTGATGCGCGCAATCTCGGTACCGGCGTCGCGCAAGGTCCAACGCACCATCCAGCCACCGCCGGCGCGAAACAGCCGACCGAGCAATTGCACTTGTGCCTCGCCACCACCGAGCAAGGCATCGGCAGCACCGCCATCGTCGTCCCACGCCGCGCGCAAACCCAAGGCCGCGTTGCTTGCATCATCGGGAAAGCGCAACACCAGCCCGCGCGATCGCGCTTGCGCGCTGAGCGCAGCCACGGCGTTGGCTTGCCCTGCAGCCACCAAGCGCGGGCCACTGCCATCATCGATGGCCAGCCATACCTGCGGTTCCGGCCGCGGGCCCGACCACGCGGCGATGCCGTTTTGCGCCAACATCGCGTCAACCAACGCCGGGTCGAAACGTGCGATCAGGGTTTGCCGGTAGGCGATCGCGCCGCTACTGGTATCCACATCCTGCCGATAGCGGTACTGCTGCACCATCGACGCGGCGGCAGCGGCACCGCCATCGATCGCCAGCGCCGCCGCCTGACTGGGGTCGGAGGCGATACGGGCAATCACACCAGCCAATATCCGCGCCAGACCGCCATTGCGCGCATCTTCGCTCTGATCGGCGACTTCGATCTCGCCCTCGTACAAGTCCACCGACTGCGCCGCCGCCAGCGACGCAGTGGCAAGCCATGCGCAAAAACAGATAACGTGCAGGAATCGAAACATGCGTCAAACCCGGTTGGTCAACCGCGTCATGGTGCCCAAGCCGGGCGCTATAGTCCAATGCCGTGCGTCATCCGACACCCGACACCCGGCGCGTGGGTTTTGGTTCGTCACTCCGGCTCGTGCTCGCCCAGCGGCAGCCGCGGTTGCTTGAGCGGCAACACACCATGGCCTTCGGTGATGTTTTTGAACTCGATTCGGCTCACTGAAACATAACGCTCGTTGCCACCGATCTGCACCTGCGGCCCCTGTGTCAACGCCCGCCCCTGTTCATCCACGCGCACCACCATGCTCGCCTTGCGCCCCGTGTGGCAGATCGTCTTGATTTCGGTGAGTGAGTCGGCCCAGGCCAGCAGGTATTGGCTGCCCGCGAACAATTCGCCACGAAAATCGGTGCGCAGACCATAAGCCAGCACCGGAATATCCTGCCGATCGACCACTTCGGTAAGCTGCCAGACTTGGCGCTTGCTCAGGAACTGCGCCTCATCGACCAGCACGCAATGCAGCGTGCCGCGTGCCGCCACATCCGCCCGCACCAGCGCCTCGATATCATCCTCAGCGGCAAAGATGCGGGCCGGCGCACGCAGCCCGATCCGCGATGCCACCACCCCGGCGCCGTAGCGATCATCCAGTTGCGGGGTCAAGATCAGCGTGCGCATGCCGCGCTCATGGTAGTTGTGCGCACTTTGCAACAGCGTGGTGGTCTTGCCGGCGTTCATCGCCGAATAGTAGAAATAGAGCTTGGCCATGGCGTCATTATCGCCGCATCGCAGGTGTTTCGGCACGTCATCCTGCCGGCACTCCGAGCGCCCAGGCGAACCGGCAACCGCTACAATCGCCGCCCAGAACGGCAACGGAATCCCCATGCACGGACTCAACACCCCGCAACGCGAAGCGGTACTGCACACGCATACGCCGCTGCTGGTGCTGGCTGGCGCTGGCAGCGGCAAGACCCGGGTGATCACCGAGAAGATCGCACACCTGATCGCCAGCGGCCAGCACGAAGCCCGCTACATCGCCGCGATCACCTTCACCAACAAGGCCGCGCGCGAGATGCGTGAGCGCGTGGCGAAACGGGTAAAGGCCGAGCGCGGCGAAGGCCTGACCGTGACCACGTTCCATGCGCTGGGCCTGCGTTTTTTGCAGATCGAGCACGCCCGCATCGGCCTGCGCCGCGGTTTTTCGGTATTCGACAGCGACGATCAACTGGGCGTGATCCGCGATCTGGCGCCGTCGGGCGCGAAGAAGGATGCCGTCGAACAGTTGCGCGCGCTGCTGTCGCGTGCCAAGAACGAAGGGCTGTCGCCGGAACAGGCGCAAGCGGCGGCCGGCAGCGCGCGCGAGCGCGAGGCGGCGGCAATCTACGCAAAATACCAGCAGCGGCTAAGCGCGTTCAACGCGGTCGATTTCGATGACCTGATCCGGCTGCCGCTGCAACTGCTGGAGGCCGATGCCGATCTCGCCGCCGCCTGGCGCGAGCGTATCCGCTACCTGCTGGTCGATGAGTGCCAAGACACCAACGGTGCGCAGTACCGCTTGCTGCGTCAGCTTGCCGGGCCGCGCGGGGCGATCACCTGCGTCGGCGACGATGACCAGAGCATCTACGCCTGGCGCGGTGCGCAGCCGGAAAACCTCGACCTGCTGGCGCGCGATTACCCCGACCTGAAGGTCATCAAGCTGGAACAGAATTACCGTTGCTGCGCGCGCATCCTGCGCGCCGCCAACGCCCTGATCGCCAACAACCCGCACACCCACGTCAAGAAACTGTGGAGCGATCAGGGCCAGGGCCAGCCGATCCGGGTCTGGCAATGCCGCGACAGCGAGCACGAGGCCGATCGGGTTGCCGCCGAAATCGCCTTCATCAAAAACGAGCAGCAACTGCCGTGGTCGGATTTTGCCATCCTGTTTCGTGGCAATCACCAGTCGCGGCCACTGGAAAAGGCGCTGCAACTGCTGCGTATTCCTTACCACCTGTCCGGCGGCACCGCGTTCCTCGACCGCGGCGAGGTCAAGGACGCGCTGGCGTGGCTGCGGCTGCTGGCCAACCCCGATGATGACACCGCGTTTTTGCGTGCGATCGGCTCGCCCAAGCGTGAGGTCGGCAGCGCCAGCCTGGCCAAACTGGCCGAACTGGCGCATCACGCCGGCCTGTCGATGCTGCGCGCCGCAGCGCAGATTTCGCTGCTCAAGCAATTGCCGGCGCGGGCAATGTCCGGCCTGAGCGAGTTCATCGACATCGTGCACCGCTTGCAGGGTCTGGCGGAGCAGTTGCCCGCCGCCGAGCTGTGCCGCGCGCTGGCCAGCCAATCGGGGCTGCTGGCGGCGTTGCAGGCACAAACCCGCGACCCGGCGGTGTTCGAGCGGCGCCGCGCCAATCTGGAGGAGCTGGCCGACTGGTTTGCCGGCGCCGCCGCCGGCAGCGCCCGCGACCTGGCGGCACAGCTTGCCTTGCTCAGCCATTCTGACCGCGACGAGCCGGGCAACGCGGTGCGGCTGATGAGCCTGCACGGCGCCAAGGGTCTGGAGTTTGGCCACGTGTTCATCGTCGGCTGCGAGGACGGCAACCTGCCGCACGAAGCGAGCATGGACGAGGGCCAGCTCAACGAGGAACGACGCCTGATGTACGTCGGCATCACCCGCGCCAAACACCGTCTGTGGCTGAGCCACAGCAGCCAGACCAAACGCTGGGGGCAACTGCTGACGCTGCAACCGAGCCGGTTTCTCGCCGAACTGCCGGCCGCCGACGTGCAGCGCGACGGCGACGATCCGGAGCGCGAAGCGGTGCAGCGGCGTGAACGTGGCCGTGCGCATCTGGATGCGATCGCCAGCCTGCTCGGCGATTGACGGGAAGCTGACACGCCGCTGAAGCATTGCAACAAGACCGCCCTGCTAAACTGCGCGTTCAGATTTAACGGGATTGTTCATCATGCGTATCCGTTTGATTGCCGCAAGCGTCCTGCTCACCGTGCTGGCCGGCTGCGCCAGCCACCCAACACCGACGCCGGGCGTACTGGCACCCGACTCGGCACAACCGATTGTTTCGGAAAGCAACAACACGCTCGATGCCACCTTGTGGATGCAGCAATCGGCCGAGTACGAGGCGGTGCTGTTGGGCAGCTATACCCTGGCTCGGCAACAGCTCGATCTGGCGCTGGCCGACCCGAACTGGGACGCGATGCCCACCGGCGAGCGCAAGGTGCCAGCCAGTGGTCTGTCGCCGGCAGTGATCGCCGATGCCGACGAAACCCTGCTCGACAACAGCGCATTTCAGGCGCGCAGCATTCGCGCGCAAAACACCGATTTCAACTATGCCGCGTGGTTGTCGTGGGTGAGTGAGCGCCGCGCCCGCGCGCTGCCCGGCGCGCTGGCCTTCTATCGCTACGCCGCCGAACAGGGCGTCAGCGTGTATTACGTCAGCAACCGCGATGACCCCGCCGAACGCGCCGCCACCGTGGACAATCTGCGCGCACTGGGCTTTCCGGTCGCCGAGGACGGCAGCAACGTGATGTTGCGCAATGATCCGCGTGCGCCGAGCCGTGACAAGGGCGAGCGCCGCACCTGGATCAGCGAGCGGCATCGGGTGCTGCTGCTGCTGGGCGACAACCTCGGCGACTTTGTCGATGGTGTCGCCACCAGCCCGCGCGCACGCCACACCCTGGTCGAGCGCTACCGCCCGCGCTGGGGCCGGCAATGGATCATGCTGCCCAACCCGGCCTATGGCAGTTGGGAGTCGGCGATACTGCGCGAATGCGGCGAGCGCGGCAAGACCGACCCGAACGGTTGCAAACGTGACGCGTTGCGTCTGCAATAGGCTGCTCCGAAGCAGGAGATTTTTGCTCGCCATAAGCGCCAAGCGCATGATGGAATTAGCATTGTCAAGGAAGGTTGCGACCTGATCAGCGCGACTTCTTTTGGCACACGAATGTGCTCGCCACGCGCGCCAAGAGAAGATAAAAGATGATCGAAGTTGGAACTGAGGTACTGGCCGTCGACGTTACCGTAGCAATAACGCCGCCATGAATCGACGGCTTGACTTCTTGGCGTACTTGGCGATCTTGGCGCGAAATGAACTTCTCTGACCTGCATTGCTGATGAAACCGCAATAGTTGAATTCTTCCAGCGGCGCGCAACGAAGCGCCGCGAACCCTTACGCAGGAGAGTCTCATGATTACCTCAAACCGAATTCGAATGCTGTCGCTCACTCTTGCCCTGCCATTGCTGTTTGCGTGCGGCAAGGAAGGCTCCGCCCCGGCGGTTGCCGAAGCCGGCAAAAGCCCGACCGATGCCGTCGCGCAGTGGGCGCAAAGCCTGCGCAGCAACGACATGCAAGCGTTCAGCCGGCAATGGCTGCCCGACGACCTGCGCCAGCGCACTGAAGCACTGTTCGAGTCGCAGCGGCAGGCGTTGCCGCCCGCCGACGACAACGAGCGTGATGAGTTTGCGCAGACGCTGGCAAAACTGACCGCCACTGACGCCGAAGCAACCCTGTACGCTGAACTCGAACCGATGCTGACCAAGCTCGATGCCGAAATCGGTAGCCAGTTGCCGCTCGCGGTGGCGATGGGCAGCGGCTTTGCCTCGGCAGCGATTGCTGAAAGCACAGCCCTGAGCGATGACGAAAAGCAACACGCCAGCAGCGCGTTGGTGGCGCTCACCGGCTGGGCCTCGACCTTGCCGCTCACCGACCGTGACAAGGCAAAAGCGGCGATCGCTGCGCTTACCGATACCGCGCGCAAGCTGCAACTGACCGACATCGACAGCCTGCGCGCGATCAGTCTCGACGACGCCCTGAACAAGGCCGGAGTGGCCGCAGCGGGGGTCAAAACCATCCTTGCGACATACGGCCTCGATGTGGACAAGGCACTGGCCAGTGTCGAGGCCAGCGAAGTACAGCGCGACGGTGATGGCGCCCGGGTCAAGGTGAGCTACACCCTGCTCGACAAGCCGATCAGCTTTGAAATGGACATGCTGCAACGCGACGGCCATTGGTTTGCCGCGTCCGGCATCGCCCGTACCCAAACAGCGCTGGCCGCCGCCGAAGCCGCAGCCGCCGCCGAAGCCGCAGCCGCCGCCGAAGCCGCAGCCGAAGCAGCCAGCGACCAACAACCCAGCGCCGAAGCAAGTGGCGACGAGGCGGCGCAATCCGCGCCGGCCAATTGACAGCCGCGCCGCGCGCGCAACGCGCCGGTGATGGGCGCGTTACCCTAGTGCCGATGACCGCCAACCAGCCCCTGCCCACCGCAGCCACCGAGCATGCTGCCAGCGGCTCGCCAACACCACGCCGACCGCCGCCGCGGGTGGCGCGGCAGCCATGGTGGTCGCACGTGCTCGGCTGGATCATGGCGCCGTGGATCACGCTCAAGATCGAATCGCACCCCGGCGGCGATGGCGACATCGTTGGCGACGGCCGGCCCGTGGTCTACGTGCTGGAGCGGCATGGCTTGTCGAATGTATTGATTCTGGAGCGTGCCTGCCGTGAAGCGGGCCTGCCATCACCGTGGCTGGCACCCGCGGCCGACCCGCTGCGCCGCAGCCGCGCCTACCTGCCGCTGTCGCGGCGGCGTGGCGGCGTGCTGCCACCGGGCCTTGGCCGTTTGCTGGCCGCACACCGCGAGTACCCCGATCTGGACGTGCAACTGGTGCCGGTGTCGATTTTTGTCGGCCGTGCGCCGGATCGGCAATCGGGCTGGTTTCGGGTGTTGTTCGCCGAGAATTGGGCGCTGGTTGGCCGCTTTCGCCGTTTGATCGCCATCGCCCTGAACGGCCGCAACACCCTGGTACGGTTCTCGCCACCCACTGCGGTGCGCGGCATCCTCGCCGAGGGGCTGCCGCCGGAACGCACCATCCGCAAGCTGTGGCGCGTGTTGCGCGCACACTTCCATCGCATCCGCGCAACGGTGATCGGCCCCGATCTGTCGCATCGGCGGTTGTTGGTTGATCGCGTGCTCGATGCCGACCCGGTGCGCCACGCCATCGCCGACCATGCCCGGCGCGAAGGCAAAACTGCGGCCTGGGCGTGGCGCAAGGCGCACCACTACACCTGGGAGATCGCCGCCGATTATTCGCATACCGTGGTGCGCTCGCTGAGCTTTGCCCTCACCGTGTTGTGGAACCGCATCTATGACGGCATCACCGTCAACCATTTAGACAGCGTCAAGCAACATGCGCCGGGGCATGAGGTGGTTTATGCACCCAGCCACCGCAGCCACATCGATTACCTGCTGCTGAGCTACCTGTTTTACAGCCACGGCATCGTGCCGCCGCACATCGTTGCCGGCGTCAATCTCAACATGCCGGTGCTGGGTTCGGTGCTGCGCCGTGGCGGCGCGTTCTTCATCCGCCGCAGCATCCGTGGCAACCCGCTGTATGCCGCGGTGCTGGCGGAATATGTGGCGCAACTGGTGGGCGAAGGATTTTCGATCGAATACTTCGTTGAGGGTGGGCGTTCGCGCACCGGACGCTTGCTGCAGGCCAAAGCCGGGATGGTCAACATGACCGTGCGCGCGTTCCTGCGCCAGCCGCGACGACCGGTGATGTTTCAACCGGTGTACCTGGGTTACGAAAAGCTGATCGAGGGCAAAAGCTATCTCGATGAACTGTCCGGGCAACCCAAAAGCAAGGAAACGCTGTGGGCGCTGCTGCGTGCCGGTGCCGGCATCCTGCGCCGGCGCTACGGCAAGGTCACGGTCAACTTCGGCGAACCGATCTTCCTTACCGACATCCTCGAACAACACGCGCCGAACTGGCGCGACCAGCATGTCGAGCCCGATCAGAAACCGGCATGGTTGAGCGCAGTGGTCGACGACATCGCGCATCGGATACTGGTCAACATCAACCGCGCCAGCGACGTCAACCCGGTCAATCTGTTGGCAGTGGCGCTGCTGTCGACGCCCAAACAGGCGATGTCGGAAACCGACCTGTTGTACCAACTGGGCTTGCTCAAGCGCCTGCTCGATGCCGTGCCGTTTTCGCCGCGCACCACGCTCACCGCGATGAGCCCCGAGCAAATCATTGGCTATGGCGAGGCGATCGGCATTCTCACCCGCACCCGTCACCCGCTCGGCGATGTGGTGTCGATGGAAGGCGAGACTGCGATCTTGCAGTCGTACTACCGCAACAACGTGCTGCACCTGTTCGTGGCCTCGGCCTGGGTTGCCTGCTGCTTCCAGCACAACCGGCGAATGACCCGCAAGGGCGTGGTCCGGCTTGGCCGCATGCTGTACCCGTTCATTCAGGACGAGCTGTTTTTACCGTGGAACGAAGCCGAGTTCGCCGCCCAGTTGGAAGAAACCATCACCGCGATGCTGGCCGAGAATCTGCTCGAAGCCGAGGCCGATAACGCCATTTTGTGCCGTGGCCCGGGCCAGACCGACGAGGTGTATCGCCTGCGCGTGGTCGCGCAAAGCCTGCAACAGGCATTTGAGCGCTACTACATCGCCATTGCCATTCTGGTCAAGAACGGCCCGGGGACCGTCACTTCGGCGGAATTGGAATCGTTGTGCCAGTTGACTGCGCAGCGGCTGTCGCTGCTGTACGCGCCGGCCGCGCCCGAGTTCTTCGACCGCACCCTGTTTCGCGGATTTATTCAACGCCTGCGCGCACTTGGCATTGTCTGGCTGGATCAGAACGCGCGCCTGGATTTTGATGAACGGCTGCATGAATGGGCCAACGATGCCAAGGTCATCCTTGGCCGCGAAGTGCGTCATACCATCATCAAACTGTCACCCGAAACCTTGCCCAGGCCCGCCGACAGCGAAACGGCAGCTCCGGATTGAACTAATCTTGAAAGACCTTGTCTGATCTTGTGACAGGCGCAACGCCCGTCGTGTGTAACGCTTCGTTCCCCCGGAGCGTTGCACCCGGGCCGAACCCCTCCCCAGGTTCGGCCCCTCCCCTAAACCCCGCAGACTTTCCCCGGTCTGCGGGGTTTTCTTTGTTCCGGGGTGTTCGCCTCAAAGCCAATCGCGCGGCCGCAGGTAATCGGCCAGCGCCGCCTCGGCGGAACCGGGTTGCGGTTGCCAGTCGTATTCCCAGCGCACCAACGGCGGCAGGCTCATCAAAATGCTTTCCGTTCGCCCGCCCGATTGCAGGCCGAACAGGGTGCCGCGATCGTAGACCAGATTGAACTCGACATAGCGGCCGCGCCGGTAAAGCTGGAATTGCCGCTGCGCATCGCCGTAGGGATGATCCTTGCGCCGCGCCAGCAACGGCAGATAGGCATCGAGAAAACCGTCACCGACAGCGCGCTGATAGGCAAAGCATTGGTCAAAACCATCCGCATTCAAATCATCGAAAAACAACCCACCGACGCCACGGGTCTCATTGCGGTGCTTGAGGAAAAAATACTCATCGCACCATCGCTTGTGCGCCTGGTACCGCCCCTCACCACCGAACGGCGCACACAGATCGCGTGCCACCTGATGCCAATGGCGCACATCCTCGGCGAACGGATAGAACGGGGTCAGATCAAAGCCACCACCAAACCACCATACGGCGTCGCCGTGCACTGGCTGTGCCTCGAAATAGCGCACGTTCATGTGCGTGGTCGGCAGGTACGGATTGCGCGGATGGAATACCAGCGACACCCCCATGGCGCGCCACGGGGCACCGGCAATTTGTGGCCGCTGGGCGCTGGCTGACGCCGGCAGAGCGGCGCCGGCGACTTCCGAAAAGCCGATGCCGGCCTGTTCAAACACCGCGCCGCTTTTGAGCACCCGCGAACGGCCACCGCCGCCCTCGGGACGCTGCCAAGCATCTTCATGGAAGCGGGCGCCGCCGTCAGCCTGTTCAATGGCAAGACAAATGCGATCCTGCAACGCATGCAGGTAGTCGCGTACCGCAGGGATATGGCTCATGACGATTCGATTTCTCACGGCAAAGCGGCATCATAGTGGCGATTACGCGGGCGAACCATGACCGCGCACGATATACTTTCTTCCCTTGACCATGCCCGCCCCCAGCCGCCACCTTACGAACGTTTGCACCCATTCGCATTCGCGGCGAGGACGGCGGTGACGCGTTCGCATTTGCGAGTGAACTGGTGCAGTGACGCCGAGCCATTGCTGCGCTTCGGCTTCGAGCAACCGGCACCGGGTCTGTGTCATGTCGCCTGCGCCCGCCTCGCCGGCCCGGTTGCCGCCGAAAGCTGGCGGGTCGGCGATGACGTCAGCGACACCCGTTCCGACACGTTGCACCTGCGCCGTAGCGGCGGCATGGCCGCGCTGCATGTGCGCGTGGATGAGCGTGCGCTTGGCATCGAGGCCGCTACCCAGAGCGCCTATCGCACCCTGCTGAGCGCCGTGCGCGAATCGCGCGAGCCCTACATCCTGCGCATCTGGAATTATTTTGCCCGGATCAACGCTGGCGACGGCGACGACGAGCGCTATCGCCGGTTCTGCGTGGGTCGCGCGCGGGCGGTGGATGCCGCGTTCAATTCGCCGCCACCGGCCGCCACCGCCATCGGTAGCGATGGCGAACCACACTGGCTCGATGTGATCGCGCTGTGCTCGCACCGGGCTGGGATTGCGCTGGAGAACCCGCGCCAGACCCCCGCCTGGCAATACCCGCGCGCGTTCGGCCCGGTGTCGCCGGGGTTTTCGCGCGCGGCACTGATCGGCGCTGGCAACGCGCAGCGGCTGCTGGTGTCCGGCACCGCCAGCATTGTCGGCCATGTCTCGCTGCATCGCGGCGATATCAGCGCGCAAGTCGATGAAACCTTTGCCAACCTGCGTGCGTTGCTGGATATCGCCAGCACGCGCAGCGGCCACGTGTTTACCCTGGATGGCTGCGAAAGCCTGCGCGTGTATGTGCGTCAACGCGATGACTTGGCTGCCACGCAAGCGGCCGTGGCGCGGCACATGCCACACCGCGAGCGGGTGCTGTTTTTGCGCGGCGATATCTGCCGGCGCGAACTGGATATCGAACTCGAAGGCGTGTTTGCTCCCTGAACGGAGCAGCGTGTCAGACCAACCACCAGCGCAACCCCTGCATCACCACCAACGCATACAGGCCCGCCAGCGCATCGTCGAACATCGCACCGAAGCCACCCTTGATGGTGCGATCGGCCCACGCCACTGGCCACGGCTTGGCGATATCGAACACGCGAAACAACACGAAACCGGCCAGCATCCACGGCCACCCCGGCGGCGCCGCGATCAGGGTGATCCACAGCCCAACGAACTCATCCCACACCACCAGCCCCGGATCCTCGATCCGGATTTTGGCAATCACCCGGTTGGCGGCCCACACCCCGAGCGCAAATGCCAGTGCCAGCGCCAACAGATAGCCGGCGAGCGGCAACTCGCGCAGGGCCAGCCACGGCAGCAATGCCAGCGCCGTACCCGCAGTGCCCGGCGCACGCGGCGCCAGGCCAGCACCGAAGCCGGTGGCAATGAGGCCAGCAGGGCTGCGCAGCAGGTGCCATGGCGTCGCTGCCCGACTAACCATGGGCGTTCCCACGGAAGTGCTGATAGCCGCGTTGTGGCGGGCGGTACACACTGCCATCAGCGGCCAGCACGCGCACCCCTGATTGTGCCGTGATGCAGCCGATCACCTGCGCCGGCGTGGCAGTGGCGGCCAGCGCGGCGCTGATCGCGTCGTGCTGCGCGGGCGCAGCGGTGAAACACAGCTCGTAATCATCGCCGCCGCCCAGTTGCAGCGGCCAACGCTCGGATTCGCTGGTGGCTGCGGCCAATGCCGTTGAGGTCGGCAGACCGGCGAGATCGACTTGCGCACCCACTCCGCTCGCGGCCAGCACATGGCCCAGATCGGCGAGCAGGCCATCGGAGACATCGATCGCGGCATGCGCCAGACCGCGCAACGCCAGCCCCACCGCCACCCGTGGCGTGGGCCGATCCAGGCGTGCCGCCAGGAACGGGTCAACCGTACGCAGCGTGGTACGCAACGCCAGCGCAGCAGCGGCGTCGCCAACACTGCCGGTCAGCCACAGTTCGTCGCCGGCCTGGGCACCGGCGCGGCGCAAGGCCAGCGCTTCGGGCACCCAGCCATGCACGGTGACGCTGATCGACAACGGCCCGCGCGTGGTGTCGCCGCCAACCAGCACAATATCGTGGCTCTGTGCCAGCGCCAGAAAGCCATCCAGAAAAGCATCGAGCCAATTGCCATCGGCGGCCGGCAGCGACAATGACAGCATGCACCACGCCGGCTGTGCCGCCATCGCCGCCAGATCGCTGAGGTTCACTGCCAGCGCCTTGTGGCCGATGTCCGTTGCCACCGCATCGGCGGCGAAGTGCACACCGGCATTGAGGGTGTCGCAGCTCACCGCCAACACCTGCCCGGCTGGCATCCGCAACAACGCGGCATCATCACCGATGCCGAGCAGCACATCGGCGCGCAGCGATGCCCGCTCACGGATGCGGGCGATCAGATCAAATTCGAGCATGATGGGTCGGGACTCAGGACTCTGGGCTCTGGACGCGGGACGCGGGCATTGATGGGTTTCGCTGCGCTCTACCCATCCTACGGACTCGGGACTCGGGACGACAAGCTTGCGACGCTCTCGTAGGTCGGATCAAGCGCCTTGAGCCGACCTACGACTAGGGACTCGGCACGAGCGTGATGCGCATCACCGCCCACGCGGCGACTGCGCTTCGGCGGCGCGATACTGTGCGGCGGCCTTGTCGAGCACGCCATTGATGTAGCTGTGGCCGTGATCGGCACCAAAGCGCTTGGTGATTTCAATCGCCTCGTTGATCACCACCCGATACGGCACATCGAGCCGATAAATCAGCTCGAAGGTGGCGATGCGCAACACCGCGCGCTCGATCGGATCGACCTCGGCAACGGTGCGATCAAGGTAACCCTGGAAGGCTTCATCAAGCTGCGCGCAATGGCTGATCACGCCACTGACCAATTCCTCGAAATACGCCAGATCGGCGATTTCCATATCCTGCTCGCTGCGAAACTGCGCGAGCAGCGACTCGATCGGCGCCCCCGCCAACTGCCAGGCATAGATGGCCTGCAAGGCCCGCCGCCGCGAGCGCGAACGCGCCGCCGGGTCGATGCCATCGCTACGGGAATGTTTCATTGCATCGACTCCTGAGCCGTTACGGCGAAAACTCATCGCTGGCCAGACGGGTGGCCAAATCGGCCATCTCGATCGCCACCAGTGCCACTTCTTCACCCTTGTTGCCGTGGCTGCCGCCGGCGCGCGCGGCGGCATCGGCATGGCATTCCACTGCCAACACGCCGTTGGCAATCGGCAGGTTATGGCGCAGCGACACCTGCATCAGCCCGTGCGCGCACTGGTCAGCAACATGCTCGAAATGGCGGGTATCGCCGCGAATCACACAACCCAACGCCATCAGCGCCGCATAACGGCCGCTGAGCGCCAGCATTTCACAGGCCTGCGCGATCTCCCAGGCACCCGCTACCCGCACCACATCCACCTGCGCCGGATGCACGCCGTGGATGGTCAACGCCACCCGCGCGCCGTCCAGCAACACATCGGTGATTTTCGGGTTCCAGCGACTGGCAATGATGGCAAAGCGCATCGTCGATGACACGCGCAGTTCGCCTTCGTAGTGGGTCATGATTCGCTCACAACTGAAATCACAGCGCGCAGTTTAGCGGTTGTGCGCCCCTTGCGGGGATTGCGGTCAGGTGCTGCCGGCCTGCCCGACATCGACAAACTCGACCACCTCAAGGCCGAACCCGGCCAGCCCAACCTGCCGCCGCGGGGTGCCGAGCACGCGCAGGCGGCGCAAGCCCAGATCGGCGAGAATTTGCGCGCCGGCGCCATTGCGGCGCCAATGCGCACTGCCCTGACCAACGCCGTCGTGGCCATCGTTTTCGGCTTCGTGTACCGCCACCGGCATGCGCAGGCGTTCGAGCAGCGCTTCGGGCGTCACCGGATCGGCCAGCACCACCAGCACGCCATTTTCGGCGGCGATCGCAGCCAGCGCGTCGCCCAGTGGCACCCCGAAATCGGCGCGTTGCCATTGCAGCACGTCGGCCAGGATATTCTTCACATGTACCCGCACCAGCGTTGCCGTATCCGGGTCGAGCGGGCCACGCACCAGCGCGAAGTGCAGGTCGTGGGCAATGCGATCGCGGTAGGTCAACAACCGAAAGCGGCCGAACGCGGTGTCGATCTCGCGCTCATCGACACGCTCCACGGTGTGTTCGGTAGCCAGACGATAGCGAATCAGTGCTTCGATCGAACCGATTTTCAGCCCGTGCTCGGCAGCAAATCGCTCCAGCTCGGGGCGCCGCGCCATGCCGCCATCAGGGTTGAGGATTTCCACCAGCACCCCGGCCGGCTCCAGCCCTGCGAGCAGCGCCAGATCGGACGCCGCTTCGGTGTGCCCGGAGCGGGTGAGCACGCCACCGGGCTGCGCCATCAGCGGAAAGATGTGGCCCGGCTGGGTAAGATCGCGGGGCTTGGCGTCGGGGCGCACCGCAGTACGGATGGTATGCGCCCGATCGTAGGCCGAAATCCCGGTAGTGACGCCTTCAGCGGCCTCGATGCTGACCGTGAAATTGGTGTGGTAGGCGGATTGGTTGTCGCTCACCATCGGCGCCAGATCGAGCTGTCGGCAACGCTCGCGGGTCAGCGACAGACACACCAGGCCACGCGCGTGGGTAACCATGAAATTGATATCGGTCGGTTTCACCAGCTCCGCCGCCATGATCAGGTCACCCTCGTTCTCGCGGTCTTCGTCATCGACGATTACCACCATGCGTCCGGCGCGGATCTCGGCGAGCAGTTCGGGAATCGGGCAAAAAGGCATGGCGGACTCGCTGGTGACTGACTGCCTATTGTAGAAGGTCGGGCGCGAGTGCGCAGGCAACCGCGCACCGGCGCGGCTCTGCTATCGTTCCCACACCCCCACTGGCGGCAAACTTCATGAGTGAACTGCAAGACCTGGCCGCGCTGGTGCGCTCGAACACCGCGCTGATCGTGATCCAGACGCCGGACGAAGGCCGTGTGGTCGACCTGTTTCGTTATGTGCTGATGCACGTGTGGCGCGCCCTGTATCGCTGGTCGATCACCGAAGGCCTGCGCCGCGTCGACATCGACGGCGAGGATGCCAGTACCAGCGCACCGGATGCCGGCAACACGCTGCGCACCATCAAGGAAGCCGAGCAACGCGGCATCTACCTGCTGCTCGATTTCCATCCCTACCTGCGCTACGCCACCACCGAGCGCCTGCTGCGTGAGATCGTGCAGCGGCGCGAGTGCCAGCCGCATACCCTGGTGCTGGTTGGCGCCAAGATCGAACTGCCCGAAGCACTGCAAAGCCACGCCGTCACCTTTTCATTGCGTCTGCCCGACGAAAACGCACTGCTCAAACTGGTGCGCGATGAAGCGCAGGTCTATGCCCGCGAGAACGCCGGCAAGCGCGTGCAGGTGGACGCCGACGCCCTGCGCGCGCTGGTGCGCAATCTGCGCGGCCTCAACCTGACCGAAGCACGACGCATTGCCAGACACCTGATTTTCCGCGACGGCGCGATCGGTCAGGACGACTTGCCCGAGCTGAACAAGCTCAAGTTCGAACTGCTCAATCGCAGCGGCCACTTGCGTTTTGAATACGACACCGCGCGCTTCGCTGATGTTGCCGGCCTGGCCCGTCTGAAGACCTGGGTGAGCCATCGCCGTGCGGCGTTCGGGCCAACACCCACCGCCGACAATGGCAGCGGCATTCGCCTCGACCCACCCAAGGGCATGCTGCTGCTCGGCGTGCAGGGCTGCGGCAAGAGCCTTGCTGCCAAGGCGGTTGCCGGGGGCTTCGGGGTGCCACTGGTACGGCTGGATTTCGGCAGCCTGTACAACAAATACCACGGCGAAACCGAAAAGAATCTGCGCGAAGCGCTGCAATCGGCCGAACAACTGCAACCGTGCGTGTTGTGGATGGACGAAATCGAGAAAGGGATCGCCAGTTCCGACAGCGATGGCGGCGTGTCGCGCCGCGTGCTCGGCTACCTGCTCACCTGGATGGCTGAGCGCCACAGTACGGTATTCATCGTCGCCACCGCCAACCAGGTGCACGAACTGCCACCGGAGCTGCTGCGCAAGGGCCGCTTCGACGAGATTTTCTTCGTCGATCTGCCGGACGCGGCCGTGCGCGCCGAGATCTTCCGCATCCACCTCGACAAACGCCACATCGACTGGGGCGCGTTCTCGCTGATCACCCTGGCTGACGCATCGGACGGTTTTTCCGGCGCCGAAATCGAACAGGCGGTGGTCGGTGCAATGTATGCCGCACACGCCGAAGGCGCAGCGCTCAACGAAGCACAACTGCTGCACGAACTGAGCGCCACCCGGCCACTGTCGGTGTTGATGGCGGGAAAGGTGCAGGCACTGCGCACATGGGCGCTGGCGCGCACCGTGCCGGCGGATTGAGGGGCTTGGTAACGCGGGCGCATGGCGCTTGGTCACTCGCGCAGTTGGCTTCTCTGACGGTTCAACAGAGGGATTATTCTTAACCGCAAATTGCCCCCATTGACAACAAGCTCGGTAGTCGTCAAATTGACGCACGATTAATCGAAAGGGGGCGTCATGGGCAAGATCGCGAGCATTGTCGTGTCATTACTGCTGCTTTCCGGGTGTGCATTCAATTCCCAAACCGCACGGCTAGCGCCAACCGTCGATGTGCAAAGCTCCGACGAGGGTCGCGGCGTATCGGTTGCACTGCGGGTCGTTGACGACCGATCTTCAAAGTCGCTCGGCCACCGTGGCACGGCATATGGCGCCGCAGCGGAAATTACCGCAGCGCAGGATGTCGCGGTGGTAGTTCATGATCAGCTGGTAGCGGGCCTGCAAAAGAAGGGGTTCAGCGTCGTTGACTATTCGTCCAACGCAAACCCGCGGCTCACCGTGGAAGTGCGCAGTCTTGAATACTCGACATCGCAAGGGTTCTGGACAGGCGGCGTGAAAATCGAAAGTGCATTGAAATTTCAGGCAGCAAGTGGGACGGATAATTACGAACGCATGTATCGCTCGGAAAAGGAGGAGCGCGTAGTGGTGGTGCCTACCGCCTCGACCAACGAGCAATGGATCAATGGCGCGCTTAGCGATGTGTTGAAACAAGTCTTTGAGGATATCGGGCTGTTCAGATTCCTGGCCAACCCCCCTTCGCAAACTAGCAGCCCATGATGTCGTGGTCTACTTCCCTCGGACACCTCGATAGGTGGATCATCCACCCGAAGAGGAGCATCCAATGAGCAAGAAACGTAGAGTGTTTGATGCAGGCTTCACGCTGCAAGTGGCGAGAAAGCCAGAAAACCAGGGACACCCATAATTCAAGCTGAAAACCAGGGACACCCATAATTCAAGGAGAACCCCGCAGAGAAGCCCGAGACAGAGAAGCCCGGGACACCCATAATCCAAGGAAAGAAAAGCACCAGAAAAAGCCCCAGATACCCACGATTCCGAAATTTCCTACATCCAGAAGCCCGGCAGAAGCCCGGGACACCCCGTCCTCACCCACTTCCTGCATCACGGCAGCACCACGAGGGTCGAACTCACAACCCCTTGTTCACCGCACCTGAGGCGAGAGGTCAAGGTGTCGGTCGCGCTCCGATCGATGCGGTGTGTGCGGAGGCCAAGAGATGCGCAGTTAAGCACGTGACCTGGCAAACCCACCAGGCCAATACAGCGGGTCGGCTGCTGTATGAAAAGTAGCCAAACACCATGGCTTCAATTAGTGTCTGCGCACGATTTATGAGCGCCTTGCGTTGCATGGACTCAGCGGGGCCCAATCCCTCGCCCGAGCGTAGCCAACTCATGAAGCCCACGTAGTTTGACGGTACCGTCCTTACTGTAGTCCGCGCGCGAGTGTTCTTCCTGAGCACCCTGGAGTGCCGATTGCACCGCCTCATATGCTGCAAGGCTGCGGTGACGTGATCGCGCCAACAACGGTATCCTTGTGGGCACGCCCACCGTTCAATCACGCACCCGTGGAACCCCGCCATGCCTTTGCTCACGCTCAGCCGACTGGATAGCGACGATACCCGGGTATTTGCGTCGCCGTTTGCGTTTCTGGTGGCTGAAAAGCAGTTGCCCGAAGCCGAGTACGCTGCGTTGGAGGCCGATTTTCCGACCTACCACGGCGCCGGTTTTTTTCCCTACGACCCGGCCGACTGTGGCGCGCGCGTGCAGCAACTGGTGGCCGAATTGACCGCGCCAGCATTCGCCGATCGCATTGGTCAGCACCTCGGCGTTGCCGACCTCGGCCAGTACCCGACGCTGATCACTCTATGCCGCTCGCTCAACAAGCGCCACGGCACGATCCATACCGACAGCCGCTCCAAAGTAGTCACCGCGCTGCTCTACCTCAACCGCGACTGGCCACCAATCAGCGAGGGCTGTCTGCGTTTTCTTGATCGCGGCGATGATATCGATGCGCTGGTGGCGCCGGAGATTCGCCCGCTGTACGGCACGGTGGCCGCCTTTCGCCGCGCCGACAATTCGTTTCACGGCCACCTTCCGTACGAAGGCGAGCGCCGGGTGATCCAGGTGGCGTGGTTGACCAGCGAGCAGGAAAAGTTGCGCAAGACCCGGCGCGGGCGCCTGTCGCGGCTGGTCAAGCGACTCGCCGGCTTTCTTGATCGCCGCTTCGGTGCCGGCCGCGACCGCAGCGCCGCGCACCGCGATTGATGCGCCGTCCGAACTCTTGTCGGGTCCGCGCCTGTGGCGCTTGATCCGACCTACATGCGCGTGCGGCAACGTTCAATGCGCGGCTGTCGTAGGTCGGCTCAAGGCGCTTGCGCCGGAGCCGACATCATCCCCGTGGCGGCTGCGGACTATCAATCAGCCGTTACGCAGCGCGGCGATGCGCTCGGCCAGCGGCGGGTGGCTCATGAACAGACGCTTGAGGCCGCTGCCCACGCCACCGGAAATGCCAAATGCACGCACTTCGTTGGGCAGGGTGCTGACGCCATAGGTCTGCGCCAAGCGTTCCAGTGCCGCGATCATCTTTCCTCGGCCGGCCAGCCGCGCACCACCGGAATCGGCACGGAACTCGCGCCAGCGCGAGAACGCCATCACGATCACCGAGGCCACCAGGCCGAAGATCATGTCGAGCACGAACACAATGATGTAGTAGGCAAAGCTGGGGCCACTGCTGTCGCGGTTGCCGCTGATCCAGGCATCGATCGCGCGCCCAACCACCCGCGCAAAGAAGATCACGAAGGTGTTGAGCACGCCTTGCAGCAGGGTCATGGTGACCATGTCGCCGTTGGCCACGTGGCTGATTTCGTGCGCCAGCACCGCCTCGGCTTCGTCGCGGCTCATCGCCCGCAGCAAGCCGGTGGACACCGCCACCAGTGACGCATCGCGGCGCATGCCGGTTGCGAAGGCGTTGATTTCCGGTGCGTCGTAGATGGCGACTTCCGGCATGCCGATGCCGGCCGCGTCGGCCTGCCGGCGCACGGTGCCGAGTAGCCACATTTCCAGCTCATTGCGCGGCTGCGTGATCACCTGCGCACCAGTGGCGCGTTTGGCCATCCACTTGGAAATGGCCAGCGACACGAACGCGCCGCCAAACCCGAAAATCGAGGCGAACAGCAGCAAGGTGCCGTTCTCGCCGAGGCGAATGCCGAACACGTTTTGCAGGATCGACAACACCACGCCGAGCAATACCACCACGGCAAAATTGGTTGCTATCAGAAGGAGGATGCGCTTCATGAGTGCCAAGCTCCGGAAATTCGAGAGGGATAGAGAAGCAACGAACGGCGATTTACCGCACGATCCCCACCATCTGCGGCCTAACTGCCTGGATTCAAGCCGCAGCAACGGGGGTATTGTTGGATAGACTGCACTGCCTGCGGCTCACTATGCCAACCCGCACCTGAACGATTCGCCCATGCCCACCCTCGCCTACCGTGGCCGCTTTGCCCCCTCGCCAACCGGCCCGCTGCACCTGGGCTCGGCCTACACGGCATTGGCGAGCTGGCTGCTGGCCCGGCACGCCGGTGGCGAATGGCTGATCCGCATCGAAGACCTCGACCCACCACGTGAAGTGGCCGGCGCCAGCGCGGCGCAGATCGACACCTTGAGCCGGCTCGGGCTGAGCTCAGACCTGCCGGTGCTGTGGCAAAGCCAGCGTCATCACGCCTATCAGGCCGCACTGGATCGTCTGCTGGCGAACGGGCAGGCATTCGCCTGCCATTGTTCGCGCACGGATCTGGCCGCTGCCGGCGGCGTGCATCGCACGTGCCGGGCGAAACGCACGCGCGCGACACCGGCAATCCGCCTGCGGGTCAGCGATGCCGACGTGATCAGCGTGCACGATGCCATTCAAGGCGGCTATCGGCAGTCGCTGGCCGAGGTCGCCGGCGATTTCGTGCTGCGCCGCGCCGATGGCCTGTGGGCGTACCAACTGGCGGTGGTGGTGGATGATGCTGCACAGGGCATCAGCCATGTCGTGCGCGGTTGCGACCTGTTGGATTCAACGCCGCGTCAAGTTGCCCTGCAACGCGCGCTGGGTTTGCCGACACCGCACTATGCGCACGTGCCGGTGCTGCTCGGCGCCGATGGCCAGAAGCTGAGCAAATCCCGCCGCAGTGACGGCTTCGATAGCGGCGATCCACTCGCGGTGCTGAATAGACTCTGGGCATTGCTCGGGCAAGCACCGCTGCCATGCGCCGATGCGGCCAGCGTCAGCGCCTGGTTGACCACCGCCGCAGCCGCGTTTCGCCCCGAGGCAGTGCCGTCCAGTGCCGCGATGGCTTTCAGCGCAATACCTGCGTAATCTGCCTGCGATGCGCTTGCAGCCTGCTGCAAGCGCGCACTGTGGTTGCGTAGAATCGATCGACAATGTCCACAATCCTGGGAGGGATGAACATGCGCTCACGAGTCGCGCTGGTTACTGGCGGCACCGGCGGTATCGGCACCGCCATCTGCAAACGCCTGGTGGCGATGGGGCACACCGTGGCCACCAACAGCCGCAATCTGGAGCGTGGCCAGCAATGGCAGGCCAAGCTCAAAAGCGAAGGCCTCGATATAGCGGTCTTTCCCGGTGATGTCAGCGATGTCGATTCCGCCCGCACGCTGGTCGAGACGATCACCGCCGACGTTGGCCCGATCGATATCCTGATCAACAACGCCGGCATCACCCACGACTCGACGTTCCACCGCATGAGTGCTCTGCAATGGCAGGAAGTGATCAATACCAACCTCAACTCCTGCTTCAACGTCACTCGCCCGGTGATCGAAGGCATGCGTGAGCGGCGCTGGGGCCGGATCATCCAGATCAGTTCGATCAATGGCCAGAAAGGCCAGTACGGGCAGGCGAATTACGCCGCGTCCAAAGCCGGCATGCACGGTTTCACCATCTCGCTGGCGCAGGAGAATGCGCGCCAGGGAATTACCGTCAACACCATCTCACCCGGTTACATCGGTACCGACATGGTGATGGCGGTACCTGAAGAAGTGCGTGCCAAGATCGTCGCGCAGATTCCCACCGGCCGCCTCGGCACCCCGGAAGAGATCGCCTACGCGGTGGCGTTTTTCGTTCCCGATGAAGCAGCCTGGATCACCGGCGCCAACCTGTCGGTCAACGGCGGCCATTACATGGGCTGGTGAACAGCGGGTTTGCTGCGCCCGGCACAGCGCCACACGGTGCAGCAAACACGGTCGGCAACAGCCGCACCGATGCGGCGGCAATCGCCTGCACGGCCGCATCGTCAGCGACACTTGCACCGGGTTACTTGCTGCGTCATGCTGCACTTTCTTGCACTGCATCATCCGATCGGAACTCGCAACACATGGCCCAAACTCGAATCATCAAAAAATATCCGAACCGGCGTTTGTATGACACCGACATTTCCAGCTACATCACGCTTGAGGACGTACGTCAACTGATCGTCGACAACGAGCCGTTTGAAGTGCGCGACGCCAAGACCAGCGAGGACATCACCCGCTCGGTGTTGCTGCAGATCATCGCCGACCAGGAGCAGGACGGTCAGCCGATCCTGTCTACCGAACTGCTCAGCCAGATCATCCGTTTCTATGGTGACTCGCTGCAGGGCTTCATGGGCAGTTATCTCGAACGCAGCATGCAAACGTTTCTCGAACAACAGCAGCAGTTCCGCAGCCAGCTCAACAACATGCTGGGCCAGGCACCGTGGTCGATGCTCAACCAGCTCACCGAGCGCAACATGGATTTATGGAAGCAATTCCAGCAAACGCTGCTCGGCTCGATCAAGACCGACCCACTGGGCAAATCCGCCGCCGCCAACAAGACCCGCACCACGCGCTGAAGCAAGCCGACGACGTAGCAAGCGCGCAACAAACTACTGGCGCACTGGTCGTTTGCCCGGTATCATTGTCGCTTTCGTGGGGCGGTAGCTCAGCTGGGAGAGCGTCGCGTTCGCAATGCGAAGGTCGTGGGTTCGATCCCCATCCGCTCCACCAAATCAAAGGGCTCGGATAATCTCCGAGCCCTTTTTCTTGCCTGAAATCCCCACGCCACGCGGGGTTCCGGCCAGCCATGGAGAGAGTGGTCGCCTATCGAAACGCCCGTGATTGAGCGCATGGAGTGGCGATTTGATGCCTATTGCGACGCACTGGTCAAGGTGTTGTCGAACGCGGATCGCAGCCAGCCCGCGCGCTGGTATCTGAAGGGGCTGATGTTGCCTGGCAGCCGGAAGGACGTTGAGCCGATGGCGGCGCGAGTGCATCCCGAGGAGGTGCGTTCGGCGCATCAGTCGATGCATCATCTGGTTGCCCACGCCGAATGGAGCGATGACGCCGTGCTGGCAGCGGTCGCGCGGTGGGTTCTCCCGGTGCTGACGCGTGGTGACGCCGTGTGCACCGGGATCATTGACGACACCGGTTTTCCCAGGAAAGGTACGCATTCGGTGGCCGTAGCACGGCAATACTGAGAACAGGTGGGCAAAACCGACAATTGTCGCGTCGCCGTCAGCCTGTCCTTGCGCAGCCAAGCCGGGAGCTTGCGGTTGAGCTAGCGCCTGTATTTTCCGCGCGAGTGGACGAACGATGCCGAACGCTGCCGCGCGGCAGGTGTGCCGTAGGGGACCGCGTTTGCGACCAAGAACGCGATTGCCCGCACGCAGATTGAAGCCGCGTTGCAGGCGGGCAAACCACGTGGCACGGTGCTGTGGGATGCTGCCTACGGCGACGATTGCGACCTGCGCGACTGGCTCACCGAGAACCAGCTCATCTATGCGCTCGGGGTGCGCCCCGGCACCCCGGTGTGGTGGGGTGAGCAGCAACCGCTGCGTTCGCGTTTTGCCAGAGTCTGCGTACGCGCCGCCCACCGCGACGTCCCACGCGCGGAGGAATGGCTGGTCATCGAATGGCCGAAAGACGAAACAGAAGCGAGCCGCTACTGGCTCTCGACGCACCGCAAAGACATGTCCTTCGCCGAACTGGTCGAATCCAGCAAAGCCCGCTGGTGGATCGAACGCGACTATCAGGAACTCAAACAGGATTTCGGACTGGGCCACTACGAAGGGCGCAACTGGCGCGGTTTCCATCATCATGCGAGCCGGTGTATCGCGGCGTATGGGTTCTTGATGCGCGAGCGCCTGTCGGGCAGAAAAAAAACGGCGCTCAATTCAAGAAACCTGCCCTACCCGACGGTTTCCGCCCGCGCGGGGCCGCGACCGATGCAACGCCACATGCCGGATTCGATCGCCTCGTTGCGCTTGCGCCTGGCGTACGCGATTACACACGGATTGCGACGATGCCGGTATTGCGGGCGCACGGCAGGCAGGGCTATGAATGTTTAGTAACACAGTAGAACCAGCATCCTGTCGGGCACAGCAAGTTCATCGAAACCCACCGCGGCGTGCTGGCCGAACTGCTCGATCTGATCTTGCCCGTCGCCGCCATCGACGGCAGCAAAACCGGTAACAGCCGGTTTTCCGGTCGCTACGGGTTTCTGGAAAAACCGACACGCATTCGCTTGCGGGTGCTTGATCCGGCGATTCCGACCGTGCCGGGGTTGGCATGTCCCGACCTGACCCTTGCTGCCGACAATTTCAGTCGCCTGCAACTTGCCGTGCGCCGAGTATTCATCACCGAGAACGAAACCAACTTTCTGGCATTCCCGCAGGTATCGGATGCCATCGTGATTTTTGGTGCCGGCTACGGCTGGGACGGATTGGCGCGCAGCCAGTGGTTGCGCGCATGCGCGCTGTATTACGGGGGCGATATCGACACCCATGGCTTCGCCATTCTGGCTCGGTTGCGGAGCTACTTCGGCCACGTCGAGTCGTTGCTGATGGACAGCGCAACCCTCGATGCGCATGCCGCCTTCTGGGGCCGCGAGGACAAGCCGCTGGTGCTGGATTTGCACCGGCTGACGCCCGAAGAGCGGGCGCTCTACCGCGATCTGCGCGACAACCGCATTCAGGCTGGGCTGCGGCTTGAGCAGGAGCACATCGGTTTTCACTGGCTGGCGCATCGGCTTGAACAGCTTCTTGATGGCACCAGCGCGCCCATTCAGGTGTCTCCCACGCGATGAACTGTCTTGCCACACACCCGCACACACCGCATGATCGGCACTGGGTCGATGCGATCGGGGATGTGCATGAAACGCTGGCTTTGGGTAACGCTGCTGTGTGTGGCGTTGATTGTGATCGCTGCCGGTATCGCCATCGTGCGCATGCAGGGGCCGGCGCCGGAACAGGTCGCATCGGCGGTGCAGTTCAACGAGGTGCCGGTGGCGTTCAGCCACCGGAGCGATCTGGACAACGACCTGCCGTTCATGGGTTCAGCCGCTATCGATATCGATGGCGATGGCCGTGACGAGGTAATCCTTGGTGGCGGTGGCGATCAGGCCGACGCCGTGCTGCGCTTTGACGGCACGGGCTTCGTCGCGATCGGCGACAGTGGTCTGGACAAGCCGGCCGGCGAGGCAACATTCGGAATGGCAGCGGTGGATGCCACCGGCGATGGCCTGAGCGATCTGTTCATTGCGCGCAGTGGTGGGGTGTATTTCTATCGCAACCTCGGTGCCGATGCGGCAACGCGCTTCGCTGGCGAGCGGATCGCCTTCACCCTGGACGACACCACCTCGCCGCTGGCGATCACGCTGGCCGATATCGATCACGATGGTGCGGTGGACCTGTATGTCGCCGGTTACATTCGTCACGATCAGGTGCAGGGTGAAACGATCTTCAATCAAGCCTATGGCGGCTACAGCTATCTGCTGCACAACAATGGCGACAACACCTTCACCGACATCACCGCGGCCGCCGGCCTGCGCCGGCAGCACAACACCTTCATGGCGGTGTTTGCCGACATCGACAACGATGGCTGGGCCGACCTGGTGATTGCCCAGGACACCGGCATGGTGGAAATCCAGCGCAACAACGGCGATCTGACCTTCGGCTCGCTCAGCAATCCGACCAGCGGCTATTTCAGTTACCCGATGGGCATCGGCGCCGGCGACTACGACAACGATGGCCGTCTGGATTTTTATTTCAGCAACGTTGGCACCACCCTGCCCGACCTGATGCTGCGTGGCGATCTGCGCCCGGAGCAAGTGCTGAACAAGAACTACATCCTGCTGCACAACGAAGGCAGCCTGCGCTTCAGCGATCAGGCGGCGGCCGCCAATGCCGCCAAGCTCGGCTTTGGCTGGGGCACGGTGATGCACGACATGGACAACGATGGCCGCCAGGACCTGCTGATTGCACAGAACTACGCGCGCTTCCCGGGGGTGAAAATGCTGCGCCTGTACCGGGGCCATTTTTTGCGTCAGATCCAAGCGGGCCGGTTCGCCGCAGCGGAAAAATCGGCCCGCTTGCAAAACGCCAACTTCGGCATCGCGCCGCTGGTGTCGGACTTCAATGGCGATGGCTGGCCAGATGTGCTGTTCGCCAACCTCACCCAGCCGGCGCGTGCCTTCATCAGTGCCGGCGGCAAGGCGGACTGGCTGCAGGTGCTGCTGCCCAACGCCCCGGCCGCTCTCACCGCGCGGGTGTCGGTGACCCGCGCCGATGGTGTGGTGTTGCACGAGCAATGGCTCAGCGGTGAAGGTCTGGCCTCGGAGCAATCCCGGCGCTTGCAATTTGGCCTTGGCGAAAACGCCGGCGTGGTCAATGTGCAGGTCGAGTTTGGCGATGGCCGCCGCCAGCATTACCCGCACCTGCCGCCACGCAGCGTGTTGCACGTGGACTTTCCGTCGTCCACCGCTGCGGCCGATACGCCATGACCGCGAGCAATGATGCGGTGTCCCGTCGCTTGCTGTTGCTCACCGGCGCGCTGGGCGCGCTCGCGGCTTTGCTGGTCGGTATCGCGGAGTTTGCAATGCAGTTTTCGCCGGCGGGCGGTTATGAAGCGGCAGACTATGGTTATTTCGCGCAGGTGCCCGGGTGGCGGCTCAGCGCCGGGCATTTTCTCGGGGTGCTGGCCGCGCCGTTGTACCTTGCCGGTTATCTGCACATCTTTCTGGCGATGCGCCCGGCGCCGCCGTGGTTGCGTATCAGCGTATTGCTACTGGGCAGCTACGGCTTTGTGATTGGCGCGGTCTGGCTCGGTTCGCGCGTATACCTGGGCTTGATCGTGCACACGCAAACGGCCGCCATGAATGGCGATCTGCTGACCGCGCTGCTGGCGAGCGCCGCCGCCCACAACGAGCCGTTGATTCAGGTGGTGCGCGCAGCAATCGGGGCCGCGTCACTGCTGTTCGTTGGCGCGGTGCTCAGCGGGCGCACCCTGTACCCGCGCTGGATCGCGGCATTCAGCCCGATTGCACTGCTGGCGGCGGTGTTTGCCAGCTACCTGCTTGTTCCGGCAATTGGCATCTATCTGCTGCCCACCGCGATGAACATCGCGCATTTTGCGTTTTTTGTGCTGTCGTTGGCGGTGTTGGCGCGCACCTCCGGATGAGCACAGCAAAACCCATCGCTATCCGGCAACGATGGGTTTCGCTGCGCGCTACCCATCCTACTTCGCCGGCTGCGCCTGCAGCGACGTTGGCAACGCGAAGTTTTCAAGCTGCGCGGTGACGGCACGGGTGATCGCTTCGGCCTCGGCATCGGTTTCGATGATGTAGGGCACGATCATCACCAGCAATTCGGTCTTGGTGGTGTTGGTGCTGGTACTTTTGAACAGCCGCCCGAGCAATGGGATGTTCATCAATCCGGGCACGCCATTTTCCGACTCGGTCTGCTCGCTCGACATCAGCCCACCCATCAGTACCGAGCCGCCATCACGCAAGGTCAGGCTGGTACTGACCACGCGGTTGGAAATCGCCGGCGACTGAATCGCGGCATTGGCACCCACCGGCAAGGCGTTGCTCACTTCCTGACGTACAGTCAGATCGATCCGATTGTCGGAATAGATCACTGGCGAGACATTGAGGATGATGCCGGTCTTGCGGTTCTGGATCGATTGCAGGATGTTGGAGGTGCCCGAGCTTTGCTGCACCGCCGCGGTCTGCGACGACAACGTCGGGACTTCGGTACCGACTTCGATGGTGGCTTCCTCGCCACTCTTCACCATCAAGCGCGGCGTCGACAGCACCGACAGCCGATTGGCCTGCGCCAACGCAGTCAATTGCGCGCGGATTACGCCGGTGGTGTTGATCAGATAGTTCAGGCCGCTGCCACCGCCGCCACTGTCCGGGTCGTTATTGGTTGCGCCGACGGCGCCGGAACTGACCGAACTATTGCCGCCAATGCGCTGCCACGCGAAACCCAGATCCATACCATCGGTCAGTGTGACCTCGGCGATGGTGACCTCGATCACCACCTGCCGTGCCGGCAGATCCATCTGCTTGAGCAGCGGCAGCATGCGCTCCCACTCCGCCGCCGCGCCTTGAAAGATCAGCGCATTGCGCGGCTCATCCACGATCAGGCTGCCCTGGGTGACACCCGCCGAGCCGGCGCTGGCCGCCGCAGGGGCGGCAGTGGCAGCGGCAAGCGGGGTTGCCGCGTTGCGCGCGCTTTGTGCGGCATCGGCGCGGCGCACACCGTTCAGGGTCTGCGCGATATCTTCGGCGCGGGTGTTTTTCACCAGGTAATAGAACAGGCTCTGCCCACTGGACGCCGGATTGGGCCGATCGATGGTCTGCGCCCATTCGATGGCGTGATCGAGCAGGGTTTGGTCGGCGGCGAAAATCAGCACGCTGTTGGCGCCGGCGATCGGCAGCACGATCATGGTGCTGCCCTGCAAAACGCCCTGGCTGTTGTGCAGCATCGCGCCATAGCCTTCGGCGGTGAGCACGTCGACCAACCGCTTGGCGAGTTCATCGGCGCCGACGAAGGCCGGCTCCAGCCGGGTGCTGACGCGGCCGCGCATGAACGGTCGGTCCAGCACCCGGATCGCAGCAACCGCCTGTGCCACCAGATCGGGCTTGCCCATCAGGATCACCGCGTTGCGGTTGGGATCGTCCTGGATTTGCAGACCATCGAGTTTGAACGCCACCCGCAACCATTGATTGACATCGGCAATGCGCGCCGACTTGAGTTCGACCAACTGAAAAATCGGCCGGTGGCTGTTGGGTACTTCGGGCAGGGTACGGCCACTGAACACCAGCGGCGGCTCGTCGCTGCTGCCCTTGCTGATCGGCGACAGCCGCAGCAGATCACCTTCCAACCGTACCGACACGCCATAGGTGCGCAACACCTGCACCACCAGCCGGTAAAAATCGGCCGGCGCTTGTTTGCCCGCAGTGCGCAAGGTCACCAGATCGCGCTGCGTGAGCAGCGCATCGTCCATCTGAAAACTGATCCCGAGCAGGTTGCCGAAGGCCTCGTTGATGAAGGCCGGCAACGCCATGCCTTCGATATTGGCATCGACCGGCTCGCCCGCCAGCGGCGGCAAGCGTGCGTCGGCATCCACCCCGGAGATCGCACTGCCCGCGCCCGGCAGTTTGGGCGTAGCGGTTTGCCGCAACGCGCTGGCCGCCGAGGTTTCATCGCTTGCCAGCGTTTGCGTGGACCCGGCGCTGGCAACCGGTGCTGGCCGCAGCGGCTCGTTGAGCGGCACGCGCTTGAACGCCGTGGCGCAGCCCGCCGCCAACAGGGTGATCGCCAGTGCCGCCAAAATCGTGCGTAGATCGTTCATTCGATACTCATCGTGTTTGCTGGCAACCCATTCATGGTTGAATCCATCACCTCAGTGCGCCTCAGCGTTGTTGGCTTCCGGCATCGGCGCGTCCGATTGCGTTGCGCAGTCCGCTTCGGGCTGCGCCGTCGGATCGCGATACAGGCCAAGCTCCTGCGTGCAGCCGTCGTGCTGATAGGTAATACCGGTCGCGGCTACCGCGAGCAGCCGGTCGCCATCGGGCAATGCCTCGCCGACCGCGACACGCGCCACTGCTGTCGAGCCATCGGCCAACACCAGCGCCATCGGCACCGGTTGCAGAATGATACCGGTCAAACGCCATTGCGGCTTGGGTTTTCCGTCCGCGCCATTGCCACCGGTTGCCGACCCCGCCGCCACTGCACCCCAGATGCGCCGGCTGCTGACCGCGGCAAACTGCTTGTCGTCAAAGCGTGGCACCACGCTGGGCGGCGGCAATTGCCACGCCAATTCGTTGCCATCACGCTGCGCCAGGCTCGGCGCAATCGGGTGCAGCACGCCAAGGCCGCTGCCGATGACGATGCCCAGCAACGCCATCGCCAGCAATGGTCGCGCACGCAGCGATTCAACCAGGCGCATTGGCAGCTTCCTCGACACGAAAAAACCCGGCCACCGTCAACGCCACCATGCCGTTATTGCGGTTGAGCACCATCGCCTGCTCGATGACAATCAGATTGGGCTGCATCTCGATGCGTCGGATCAGTTGCACGGCCGCATCGGGCGCCAGTGCGCCGCTGATCACCACCGGCACCCGCCAGATACCCGAGCCGCGTCCGACCTCAGTCGCCGTTTCCGACTGCACGCGCAGCGGTTTACCACTGCTGGCGATCAGGTCGCGGGCAAAGCTTTGCACGCTGGCCTGCGCCAGGCCGAGGGTCGCCACCGTTGGCAACTGCGCCTGCAAGCCATCGCGCAGCACGCGTGCGCGCTCGGCACGCTGCAACCATTCATCCTGACCGGCCAGCGAGCTGATCTTTTGCAGCCGCTGCACCTGCTGCACGTACTCGCGCTGCATCTGTGCGCGCACATCGGACAGCACCAGCAACAGATAGACCAGCAGGATGACGACAATCAGCAGCCCGCCCCAACGCAGCCGCGCATTGGCATGGAACTCGGCGCGTGCCTGCGCCAGCAGCGACTGCCATGCAGCGCTCATGGCGCCACCCCGGCTTCGCCATCGCGCCGCGGCAGGATGCGCGCGCGAATGATCACCTCATCGGCGCCACGGCCCAGTTCCGCGGTCACATCGGCGAAGAACCCTGACGCCTCCCACGCCACCACCAGCGCACGCGGGTCGGGGCGCGGCATGTTCAGCAACACTTCCAGCGTATCGCGGTTGAGCATGCGCCATTCCAGTATCGTCCAGCCATTGCCGGGGATGGCGGCAATGGCGTGCGCGAACAGATCAACCTGGCCCTGCGGCGGACGCAGCGCCAACAGGGCCTGCGCGGCTTGCAGATCGCGCTCGGCCTGATCGCGGGCCGACAAAATCGCCTGCACGGTGTCATCCTGCGACGCGATCTGGCGCTCGACGCCCGCCTGCGCGATCGCCAGACGCACGATCCCGGCCAGCGGGTAACACAGCACCGCCAGCAGCACCGCCACACCGACGCGCAGCGCAAGGCCGCGATAGCGGCCCCACATATCCTGCAAACTGGCGCCCTGCACCACGTGCCACGGCGCATCGGCAAATCCCGCGGATTGCGCCAGCGCAACCGTGCTGACCGGCATCCGGCCGGCACCGCGCAAAAACAGATTCCATTGCGCCAGGCTCGGCGCAGCGGGCCACCAGGCACTGGCGATCAGCAGATGGCGTCGCCAGACGCGGCCCTCGAACCCCTCATCGAGCGCAACCAGCACGGCATCATCGGTCAGTGTGGCACCGACGAACAGCGATTCGGGCACGATCCGCCGCGGCACCTCGCCGGACTCGTGCTCCAGCACGGCTTGCGCGTCACGCTGCGACCAGGCCCAGACCATGGCACTGTCGCCGACCCACTGGACGTGCGCTTGCGGGTCGGCAAACGGTGCCCAGCGATTCACCGCCATGCTGGCAAAAGCGCGCCGTTTGGCCGCTGGCACCGAACTGGCGTCGAGCACGGTGTAGGCGCAACGGCCCCGCGCCATCAGCCATTCGCTGCCGGCACCGCCGAGCGCGAGCAGACGCAAACCATCACTGCGGCGCAGGTACCGACTCGGCGAAAACCGCTGCCTGAGTTGGGCGCGCCACTGGCTGATCCGCGTGCTGCGATTGGGGGAGGGTGAACTCATAATCGATGTGCCAGGGTTGGCCTATATGCCAGGGTTGTGAGCCATCATCCAATGCCGTGAGCGTCCAGTGCAGCACCCGTACGGTACCGCCAGCGGCGGACCACAGCTTGATCACGCCAGTGCTGCCCGGGTACAGGAACAAATCCTCGCTCTCCGGCGGCATGGTACCCAGAATCTGCCCCAATGCCGAAATATTCAGCAACGCCGCCACCGTACGCAACGCGATGATACGCTGCGCCGACGCCTCATCGACGCCGGTCAGCGTGCGCAACACCCGCAGCGGCGCGGTGTTTACATTGATGCTCGGCGAGCGCTCAACGGTAAAGGTGTCGATGATCGCCAGATCGTCGAACGCTGCCAATGCTTCGTCCCAGCCCATGACCCGGCGCAACTCCAGCGGTGTCGCCAACGCGCGATTGCTCGGCGGCGGCCGTCCCGCCTTGAGGTAGGCATCGCGCTCGCCACTGTTGATGCGATACAGGTCGTCGGCATCCTGATAATCGAGCAGGCGCTCGGCCAGCGCCACGCGAGCTTGCGGCGGCACCCCGGCATTGTCGAAAACCCGCGCGATCCACGCGGGCGAGGCCCAGTTGACGCCGAGCAGGCCACGATCATCCTGCACTGCAAACGAAATCCGCCCAATACCCTGATACGCGGTGCCATCGAGCCGGATCTCGTTGCCCACCGGCAGCAGTGAAAATTTGCTGGTGTCATCGCCGGCCATCGCCTCCTCATCGGCGGTGCGCACGATCTGGTCATCAATGGTGAGGCCAGCGAACGTCATCCGCTGGCTGGTCAACAGATAGCCGAGGGTGGCCGCGGTGCTGGCCATGTCGAGCGCATCCTGAAACTGCCGCTGGCGGTCGATCTGCTCGTCGCGCACGCGTTCGCTGATCACGGCAACCGAGCTGGCCAGCAACGCCAGCACCACCAGCATCGCCAACACCATGATCAGGATGAAGCCGTGCCGGCGCGGACCGGAAACGCCGCGCATTCAATCCTGCTCCGGTTGAAAGAATGCCAGCTGTTCCTTGTTCGGGCCATGCACGGCAACATAATTCACCCGGCCGATGGCGTCTGCGGGCGCGGCATCGACCAAGGCGACCGCGCGCGGCAATTCCACCTGCAAGCCCAGCGCTGGCGGCCAGCGATCCTGCACCTTGCCCTGCGCGTCGAAATAGATGAAATGTGGCTCGACCAGATCGGGAAACGCGGCGCTCCACCACGTCTTGTCGTATTCGCGGTAGCTCACCTGCCAGCCGTCGCGAGCGGTGAAGTCCAGCCGCCAGGTGAACGGGGTGGGCGCACCCGGGCTTGCGTACAGCGGGTTCAGCGTGACCCCGGCAACACTCAAATCATCGCCACGCAACGGCGTGTCCTTGAGCGCGAACTGGCCGGCCAGTGTTTCCGCCAGCCAGGCATGAACCAGGGCTGCCTTGCTGATCCGCTCGGACTGCGCAGCCACGCGTTCGTGGGCAATCCGGTAGCTGCCCAGCATCTGGAACATCAACAGTACTGAAAACGACAGCAGCACCAGCATCACCAGGGTTTCCATCAAGGTGAAACCGCTGCGCGGTGCATGCGTGTGGCACGACACGGAACGCTTCATTCATCCCCCAGCGCGGCCCACCAGCCGATAGCCGAGCTGGCGAATCGAGAATTGCCCAACCTCGCGCGTGCCCTCGCGCACCTCAACCTGCACCTGGTACAGCCCCACCTCATAGCCGCTGCGGCTGCCGATCTGAAAGCTGCCACGCTTGGCAGGCTGCACCAGCTGCGCCGTCCACTGCACCCGCAACGCACCAGCTTCGCGCTCGCCACGCGGATCGAGCATCGGATTGACATCGCGCAGCAATTCCAGCGCCGATTGCTTGGCCACCAGCGCATCGCTGCCCACCCGCGCGCGCTCCAGGGTAATCAGGTTGGTGCTCAGCCAACCGTAAAGCGCGAACGCGCCCATGGCAAAAATCACCAACGCGACAATCGCTTCTAGCAAGGTGAAACCGCGCGCCGGCCGGATCATTCGTCACTGTCCTGAGCCACCCATCGCGGCTCGCAAAACGGCGACTGCGCCTCGATCGCCAGCGTGCGCACACCATCACTGGCAACCACCTGGCCGCCGTGGCACACGCCATTGGCATTGACCTGCCACGGCGTCGGCACCGTGATCGACCAGCCCTCGGCCAGACGCAATGGCGCATCGGCCGCGCGCAACGCGTCGTCATCGATCAGCAGCCGCTTGCCGGTACTGCGGGCGCGCGCCGGCAAACCACGCAACTGATCCACCAGTGCATCGATCTGCGCCTGTCGTTGCCAACTGCCGATGGTGTTGAACACCGACGGTGCAGCAATGGCCGTTACCAGGCCGATGATCGACAGCACCACCACCAGTTCGAGCAAGGTAAAGCCCTGCCCGCCGGTGAGGCCCGGGTTATTGCGCCGGAAGGTAGCCGACATCAGCGTCGTAACCCTCGCCACCGGGTTTGCCATCAGCACCGAACGAATACAGGGTGATGGCCTGATCGCCACTGGCAATCGGTGCATATTGGTACGGGTTGTTCCACGGATCGAGCGGCACCCCTTCATCCAGATACGGGCCGGCCCAGGCCCGCGCCACCCGCTCATCGGCCGGCGCACGCATCAGCGTCGCCAAGCCTTCCTGCTCGCTCGGAAAACGGCTGACATCCATGCGCATGGTCTGCAACGCACCACGCAGCATCTTGATCTGGGTCTGCGCGGTCTGCACCTTGGCCTTGTCCGCCTGCGCAAACAGGCGCGGCCCGACCAGACCCATGATCAGGCCAATAATGACCAGCACCACGATCATTTCCAGCAGAGTGAAGCCGGCCTGACGGCGCGGCCGTGATGCACGACGATGATGAATCATGAACGATTTCCTCAAAACGACACGCACACCGGCGCATGCGAGAGCACTAGGATAATCGCTAGCGCGAGGCAGTGCGAGCAAAGCCGGCACAGCGGTTTGGCGCGCATTCAATGCCAGCTCTGACCAGGGTGTGACCCTGCTATCGGCATCGCGGTCGCACACGCGCTATCATGCGGCAATGCAGCATTTGCTGGCATCGGTTGGTCTGGAGGTTTCATGTTGTATCACGCGCACGAGTTGTACCGTTCCTGGCTTACCCCGTTGGCACATTTGTCGCACGCCAACGCCAAGGTGTTGAGCACACCGGGTGGCTGGTGGTCTTACTGGCCAGGGGCACAGCGCATGGCGGCGGGTTGTGAATTGCTGCACCGCGTTGGCAAGGAGTACGAAAAGCCCGAGTTCGGCATCCGCTCGATAACCGCACACGGGCACCCGGTGCCGATCGTCGAGGTGCAGGCTGTGCACCGTCCGTTCTGCAATCTGGTGCGTTTCAAGCGGTTCAGCGATGACCCACATACCATCGAGGACCTGAAAGACGACCCAATCGTGCTGCTGGTTGCGCCGCTGTCGGGGCATCACTCGACCTTGCTGCGCGACACCGTGCGCACCCTGCTCGCCGAGCACAAGGTGTACATCACCGATTGGGTAGATGCGCGCATGGTGCCGCTGTCGGAGGGTGGCTTCACGCTCGACGACTACGTCGGCTACATCCGTGATTTCATCCGCCATATCGGCGCCAGCAATCTGCATGTGATCTCGGTGTGCCAACCGACGGTGCCGGTGTTGGCGGCCATTTCGCTGATGGCCGCCAACGGCGAACCAACGCCCCGCACCATGACCCTGATGGGTGGCCCGATCGATGCCCGTGAGAGCCCAACGCAGGTCGATAATCTGGCCACCACCAAACCGCTGCGCTGGTTCCAGAACAACGTGATCTTCCCGGTGCCGCACACCTATCCCGGCAATGGCCGGCTGGTGTACCCGGGTTTCCTGCAGCACATGGGCTTTGTGGCGATGAACCCGAACCGGCACTTTGAATCGCACTGGGATTTTTATCGCGACCTGGTGCGTGGTGATCTCGAGGATGCCGACACGCACCGCCGCTTCTACGACGAATACAACGCGGTGCTCGACATGCCCGCCGAGTATTACCTCGATACCATCCGCATCGTGTTTCAGCAGCATCTGCTGCCGCGCGGGGAATGGGATGTCGCCGGCGAGCGCGTCGATCCGGCAGCCATCACCCGCACTGCCCTGCTGACCATCGAGGGCGAACTGGACGACATTTCCGGACTCGGCCAGACCCAGGCGGCGCACCGCTTGTGCTCTGGGCTGCCCGCGCAGGCCAGGCAGCATTTCCAGGTCAACGGCGCGGGTCACTATGGCATCTTCAGCGGCCGCCGCTGGCGTGAGAAGGTGTACCCGCAGGTCAGCGCCTTTATCCGCGGCCATTGATCGGATCATGGCCACGCCAGAAGCCATTGAAATCACCTGTCCGCACTGTCTGGCGGTGAACCGTGTGCCTGCGGCACGGCTCGCCGAGGCACCGCGCTGTGGCCGTTGCAACAAGCCGCTGTTCGCCGGCGTGCCGATGGAACTCGATCAGGCCGCCTTCCCGCGGGTGATTGCCCATACCGCCGTACCGGTGCTGCTCGATTGCTGGGCGCCATGGTGCGGCCCATGCCGGCAGTTCGCGCCGGTGTTCGAGCAAGCGGCACAGCGCCTGGAACCGGGCCTGCGCCTGTGCAAGCTCAACACCGAAGCGCAGCCGGCACTGGCGCAGCAACTGGGCATCCGCTCCATCCCCACCCTGATCGTGTTTCGCGATGGCGTTGAATTGAATCGCATGTCCGGCGCGCTGCCGATGCCGCAGTTGCTGCAATGGCTGCATCAGGCGTTGAACTGAAGACCTCAGGTTACGGTGGGTTCGCCGCGCGATGCCCCCGGGTTACGCGGCGCCATGCGCCGCGGTTTCGGCGGTCGCGGTGAACGGGCGCGGGGTCCCGGGTTTCGGGCGCGATGCGCCCCGGGTTTCGGGCGCGATGCGCCCCGGGTTTCGGCTTCGCCTCAACCCGGGCTACACGGTTGGCTGTGGTGTTTTGGTGTTGTGGTAGCCCCGGGTTTCGGGCGCG
>Ga0100398_1000274_pt1 | contig 50293 bp, 44 predicted proteins | sample CryGeymeta201522_FD_81568 | JGI IMG/M metagenome (GOLD analysis project Ga0100398, IMG submission 81568) | Groundwater microbial communities from Crystal Geyser aquifers in Utah, USA - Crystal Geyser metaG 2015-22 | ecosystem: Environmental > Aquatic > Deep subsurface > Groundwater | place: USA...
CAATCATCAATTCCAGAACTAACAGAGTTAACATGGATATTTAATAATTTGGTAACTGTTGCATATTTAGAAAGATCTCATGCTTATAAAGATTCAATTCAAAATGGAAAAGAGGCTAATATGGGATTATTTGCTTATCCTGTTTTGATGGCTTCAGATATTCTTATATACGATTCTACAATTGTTCCTGTTGGTAAAGATCAAAAGCAACATGTAGAAATTGCTCAGAAAATTGCTAAAAAGTTCAATACTCTATATGGAGATACATTCATAATACCTAAGCCTTTTATAAATCCAGAAGTAGAAATTATCAAAGGTTTAGATGGTAGAAAAATGAGTAAAAGTTATAATAATACAATTAATGTTTTTGAAGAAGAGAATTCTCTTTATAAAAAAGTAATGTCTATCAAAACCGATTCTAAGGCTCCAAATGAACCTAAAAATCCTTTAGAATGTAATATTATGCATTATCATAGATTATTATTATCCGAAAGTGAAATTCAAAACTTAGAACAAAAATATGAAGAGGGGAGAATTAGCTATAAAGAATCTAAGGAGATTTTGTTTGAAAATTTGAATAAATTCTTAGCTCCAATGAGACAAAGAAAAGTTGAATTACTAGAAGATAAATCTTTTGTTGGAAAAACACTATCTGAAGGTGCAGAATTTGCCAGGAAAAAAGCTATTGCTAAAATAAAAATAGTGAGAGAAAGAGTAGGTTTGATTTAATTCTTTATATTTTCTATAAAATCTACTATTTTTTTGTCTAAAATAATATCTTGATGACGAATAGGTTTCTTTAGCACGATTCCTTCCAAAGTTGTGCAACGGCTAAGAGCTACATAAGTTTGTCCGTGAGTAAAAGCTCCATAGCCAAGATCAATGATGATATTATCAAAAGTTTGTCCTTGACTTTTGTGAATTGTGATCGCCCAAGCTAATCGGATTGGGTATTGTGTGAATGATCCTATCACTTGTTCTTCTATTTTATTTTCTTCTTGATTATACTGAAATTCTATGACTTCCCATACTTCTGGAGTTACAGTATGATCTTTACCGTTGATTTCAACTTGTATTCCTACATCACTTAATTTTGTGATTACTCCAAGGGTGCCATTAGCCCATCTTTTGGAAGAATCATTTTTTAACATCATAATTTGAGCACCTTCTTTTAAAACTAAATTTTCTTCAGTTGGATAAGCGGATCTTTCAAATTTACCATCAACTATTGCTTCATAAAGATACTCATCAGTTTCTAATTGATCTATTTTTTGACGATTTATGAAATCAGCTACTTTATTTGTGGCAGATAGGGTAATATTTAGATTAGATTTGGTATTTGGATTTTTAGAATGTAATCTTTGATTTAATAAGGATAAATCTTTATATGAGAGTGTTTTTTCCCTGACATTATTTAGAATATCTTTAAAAATATCATCTTTTTGTCTAAAGATATTTTTTAATTCTATATATTCAAAGTCTATTTCTTGAAATACTTTGGCATTAAAAAAATATATTCCACCAAATCTTTGCTCAAAGTAATCTATTTGATCTTTGCCAATTACTACAGGAGGTAATTGGTACAAATCTCCAAAAAAGACCATCTGGACACCTCCAAAGGGTAAATTATTCTCTTTGTTTATTCTAAGTGATTTATCTATTCCATCAAGAATATCTGCTCTTACCATTGAGATCTCATCTATAATAATAGTTTCCAGTTTTTTGAATAAATTTTTTCTTTTTGTATCTTTTATAATACTTTTTTCATTTACTAATTGTGGTGCAAATCTAAAAAATGAATGAATAGTTGCTCCATCTATATTAACTGCTGCTATTCCAGTAGGGGCTAATGTAATAAAGTTTTTTGTAGTTTTTTCTCTAAAGTATGTTAGTAGAGTTGATTTCCCAGTACCAGCTTTTCCTGTTATATAAATATGTTTTTGACTTTTTTCCATTAAATCATAAGCTTTTTGGAATTCATCATCAATTATTAAATTTTCTGGTAGTTTTAGGGCCATATATTATTTAAATTTATTTAATAAGTATAACATAGCTTTTTATCATAGTAAATGATAGGTCTAAAAAATATTTGACAAGAATATTGTTTTATGATATAGTACCTTTATATAACAAGGTACTATAAAATTATGAATACTGAAGAAAAATTTATTGCTATTAAAAAAGGTTTGCTGAGATTTATAATTCTCAAGATTATCAATAATAGGCAGGTTTATGTTTTAGATATAATAAATAGACTGAAAGACACACAGTTTTCAACCAAAGAAGGAACTCTTTATCCTTTACTATCTAATCTTAGAAGAGAAGAATTGGTTGAGTATGAATGGATAGAATCTGATGTGGGTCCTCCTAGAAAGTACTATAAACTTACTTTGAAAGGAAAAGATTATCTGGATAAAGCAGAAAAATATTGGCAAATTATTATTAAGGAAATTCAAGATTTATTATAAATATAACATTTAATTTTATGAAAGAAGTAATTACAATTAATTTAGCAGGAAAATCTTATCTAATAGAAAAATTAGGCTATAAAATATTAGATGAGTATTTAGATCTAGCTCAAAAATCTCTAATAAATAATCTTGATAAAGAAGAGATAATCAAAGATTTGGAGCAGGCTATTGGTGAAAAATTTACTTTATTTATAGATCAATATAAAGATACTATATTGATTAAGGATGTAGAAACCGTGTTATCAGAAATGGGTCCGATAGAGAATATAGAAGGGGAGTCAGATAAAAAAGATTCAGTAAATCACAATAATATAAAAAGATTATATAGAAGTTTAGATGATGCAAAAATCGGGGGTGTTTGTAGTGGTTTAGGATATTATTTTGGTGTAGATCCATTAATATTTAGAATTCTATTTATAATATTTACATTTATGGGGGGTGGGGGAATTTTGATATATATTATCTTATGGTTTGCTATTCCAGAAGCTAAAACTTCATCTGAAAAATTAAATATGAAAGGGGATAAAGTGACTTTATCTGCTCTAAAGGATATGATCAATGATAAGGTTGATGAAGTTAAGCACAATAGTGATAATTGGAATATTAACCCAAATCTACTTAATTTAATTATTAAATTAAGTAAAATATTGGCTATTATTATATCTATTTTATTGTTTGCATTTTTATTTATAACTTTGAGTCTATTTACAATTGCCCTATTTAGGCTCCCTTTTAACAATGAAGTCATAAGATTTATCCTAGAATATGATTTAATATCATCATATGGAGGAATTATTATTTTTATCAATTTTCTTTTTTTAGGTCTAGTCTTTATTATATCTGGACTCAATCCTTTGTATAAAAAAAGTGGAGTAATAGCAGGAAGATTAAAAGTTATAGGTATAATAATTAGTATTATTATAATTATTTTATCAGTTACTTTATTAATAATAGATACATATAGTTTAAATGATTATAATTTTATAATAGATGAAAATTCAGTGTATATTGATTTAGAATAAAACTAATTACTTATCAAATATATAAAAAATTATTAAAGTTAAGGAATAAGGGCTTAGGTAGAAATAACTTTTGATTTATCTATCATTCGTAAAATAGATTCTTCCTTGTTATGATAAATAATTTCATCAAAAATAAGCCAATTTATATTATTTGATTCATTTAAATCATAGTTAATATCTTCATTTTCATCTGCCTCAAAAAGCATTCTTATATCAAAATGAAAATGCTCTTGAATATCACCTTTAGATGGTATTTTATGAATATCTATATCGAAAATAGACTCGCTAATTAATTTTATATTTTTTAAACCTGACTCTTCCATTAATTCTCTTTTTCCTGCTTCAAAAATTGTATTATCAGATTTCTCAATATGACCACCGAGTTGAATCCATTTATTTAATTTCTTATGATGAGTTAATAATGCTTTATTTCTGTTTTTGTTCAAAACCCAAGAAGAAGCTGTTATATGGCCATATTTATTGTCAGTTGACCAAAAATCTTCAAAGTTATTTAGAAATATCTTTGTTAATATTTTATTAGTGTCATTGTAATTATAGTCATTTATTAGCTTTAACAAGTCTATTTTATTAATCATAAGATTATTATAAATTTATACCTATATACTATCAAAAAAAATTATTTATTACAAACTCTCTTATATAAACAAAAAGACCTACAGAATATTACTTCTATAGGTCTTTTTCAAGTTAAGAATCAAAATACAATTTACACCGTAATAGTTGTCTTGTAACAACAATTTGGTGAACCTTTGCTCAAAAACAAAGGATTTTTTGGTGTTAAGAATTTTTATAACTAAAAGTTATAAAACGACCTTGAACTTATAGCAATTCATAAAGAATGTACTAATAAGATCCATGCTCCTTAGAAAGGAGGTGATCCATCCACAGCTTCCGCTACGGATGCCTTGTTACGACTTAGTCCCTGTTATCGATCCTACCGTGGTATGTACTTAATGCACACACTTAAGGTATTACCGACTCCCTTGACTTGACGGGCGGTGAGTACAAAGCTCGAGAACGTATTCACCGCAGCGAGGCTGATCTGCGATTACTAGCGATTCCAGCTTCAAGAGGTCGAGTTTCAGACCTCTATCCGAACTGAGGAAAGGTTTAGGAGATTAGCTTGATCTTACGATTTTGCGACTCATTGTCCTTCCCATTGTAGCACGTGTGTAGCCCAAGGCGTCTAGGAACACGCTGATTTGACGTCATCCTCTCCTTCCTCCTGGTTAACCCAGGCAGTCTATTGAGACACTTGTAACTCAATATGAGGGTTGCGCTCGTTTCCCGACTTAACGGAACACCTCACGGCACGAGCTGACGACAACCGTGCATCACCTGTCTAACGATCTCGAAGACGATCAATGTTTCTAAAGATCCACAGTTAGATTTCTAGCCTTGGTAAGGTTCCCCGCTTATCATCGAATTAAACCACATGCTCCACCGCTTGTGCGAGCTCCCGTCTATTCCTTTGAGTTTTAATCTTGCGATCGTACTTCCCAGGCGGAATACTTAACGCGTTAGCTTCGACACTCCGAGGGTCGATGCTCGAAATGTCTAGTATTCATAGTTTAGGGTGTAGACTACGCGGGTATCTAATCCGCTTCGATACCTACACTTTCGTCTCTGAGTGTCAGTAGTGTCCCAGTAAGTTGCCTTCGCCTTTGGTGTTCCCCATGATATCAAAGCTTATCACTGCTACACCATGAGTTCCACTTACCTCTAACACACTCTAGAATTATGGTTTCAATACCAGACTTTGAGTTGAGCTCAAAAATTTAAGTAAAGACCTTTAATTCAACCTGCAGACGCTTTACGCCCAATAAATCCGGATAACGTTCGAGGCCTTCGTATTACCGCTGCTGCTGGCACGAAGTTAGCAGCCTCTATTAGAATGGTACTCTCTCTTGAATTGCTCCCATTCGACAGAAGTTTACACCCCACAGGGCTTCATCCTTCACGCGGCGTCGCTCCGTCAGACCTTAGGTCCATTGCGGAAGATTCTCGGCTGCTGCCTCCCGTAGGAGTATGGGCCGTGTCTCAGTCCCATCGTCGGGGATCACCCTCTCAGGCCCCCTACACGTCATAGCCTTGGTGAGCTATTACCTCACCAACAAGCTGATATGTTCAAAGCTTCTCCCAAAGCACCGAAGCTTTACAGTTAAAATCATATGATATAACTGACCATTTTGTATTAGCTCAAGTTTCCTTGAGTTATCCAAAACTTTGGGGTAAATTACTAAGATATTACTGACTCGTCTGCCACTAAATTATACAGTGCAAGCACTATATAATTCCGTTCGACTTGCATGCCTTATCCACGCCGCCAACGTTCATCCTGAGCTAGGATCAAACTCTCATTAAAAATCACCAAATTGTTATTACAAAACAATTATGACTTTTTTATATGTTGGAATAAATTGTATTTAATCTTGATTTAGAACCTTACTATTTAGTTGTAGTAAGATTTTAACTTGTTAATGTTCGTGCATTTGTTGTAATGCATATTTATATTACTTCATATAATATTATTTGTCAAGGGTATTTTTTCGATATTTTTAAAAAATAGTGATGTATATAAAAAAACCTTTTATTTATAATAAATTTTTAGCAAATCTTAAAATAAAAAGAGCAGATTTTGATTAAATCGCCCTAAGATAAATTCGATAATGAAGAATTAAAAAATATTAAATTATTGGATTATACTTTAATCTAAGATTTCTTAGATTGGTATAGTTTGAGAATCTCTTCGTAAAATAATTAAGAGAGTTCTTTTCTCGGTAATAAGTCCTTGTCAAAAGTGTATGGTAAAATTTGAGAAATATAGCAGTCATCAATTACTGATTCAGCATTACGGATCATATTTTGAGATTTATTTTTGAATATGATAATTAAACGACCGATATATTTTCTATATTCGGGTATATCTTGATATTTATAACCAACACCGTTTAGAATATTCAGGTCTTTAGTTATTTGTCCTATATGAAATAATAACCAAAAATCTTCGTTTGGCTTTATCTTAACAAATCCAATTGTAATTTGGCCTTCTTTGTAGGATTTGTATTTCTTGTAATTCCAATACTGCCCTTCGAGCATTCTCGAAATGTCACCATTCTTAAAAAGTTCTATTGGATTCCAATTTTGGGCTAACATTAAATTGAAACGAATTTTTACTTTACTAAGATTTTCAAGTCTTAATATGTCATTTAGCTTTATGTCGTTCATTTTCTTAATTTCTTTCATTGTTTTTATAAAGAACATTTGTTAATTTAAATTAGTGAAAATCAAACTAACCTAAACAGTATATATTTCTTTTTATTTTTTATCAAGATTAATTTACAAAAAAATATAAATTTTACTAAATTTGCTTGAAAGTTATTTATAAGATATAATTAAAGCATATATTTAAATTTAAAAATATGAATCCCACTATAATTTATCCAGACCTATTAGATTATATGTTTTATAATAACTCGATAAGACAATATTTATTTTTTATCTCAGTTCTTGCTATAACTCTAATTATTACAATATATACAAAATATATTGTGGTATCTAATTTACAAAAGATAGTATCTCGTAGTAAAAATAAGTTTGATGATATATTATTAAATGTACTTTCTTCCTATGGTGTTCCTATCTATATGTATATATCATTTTATTTTGCTCTAAAATTTTTGACACTACCTTCAAATTTAAATTTCATTATAGATAGATTATATTTAATTATAATTATATATTATGTGATAATTACAATACAGAAAATTATTATTATTGCTTTTCAGAATATTATAGAAAAACAACTTTTAGTTGATAAAGAGTATGATTCTTCAGCTATAAATATATTAAAGACTATAATAATAGTTTTTTTATGGGTGATTGGTATATTATTTTTCTTACAAAATGTTGGATTTAATATTAGTACAATTCTGGGAGGGTTGGGTATTGGTGGTATAGCAATTGCTTTTGCAATGCAAAATGTACTTTCAGATATATTTGCATCCATATCAATATTTTTTGATAGACCATTTAAGACTGGGGATTTTATAACTATCGGTCTAGATTCAGGAACCGTGCAAAAAATTGGTTTAAAGTCAACTAGGATAAAAACTTTACAAGGAGAAATTTTGATTGTTCCAAATAAGGAGCTTACAACAGTTAGAGTTCAAAATTTTCAAGAATTACAGACACGAAGACTTGAATTTATACTTTCTTTAAGATATGATACTCCAAATTCTAAGTTAGCTAAAGTAGAAAAAATTATTAGAGAAATTATTGAGTCAGATCCTATTAATACTGTAAATAGAATTCATTTTGCCAAATTCTCTCCATATTCACTTGATTTTGAAGTGGTATATACTGTAAATGATAATAACTTTATGGTATATAAGGATCAACAACAAAGAATTAATTTTGAAATAAAAAAAGCTTTTGAATTAAATAAAATAGAATTTGCATATCCAACTCAGCATTTGTATATTGAAAAAAAATAATAAAAATGTATACTAAATACATAATTTTAAATATATATTTATGAGAGTAGCATTAATTCATGATTATCTAGTTCAGTATGGTGGGGCAGAAAGAGTATTAGAAATTTTTACTGAAATGTATCCAGATGCTGATATCTATACATTGATTCATGATGAATCAAAACTTTATGGTGGATTTAGGGATAAAAAAATACATACTTCATTTATTCAAAAACTTCCTTTCGCAAAAACTAATCATAGATTATTTCCTTTATTAATGCCTTCTGCTATAGAATCATTTGATTTATCTAAGTATGATTTGATTTTATCTTCTACGAATAGTTATTCTAAAGGTGTTATAACTTCTCCAGATTCAATTCACATATCTTATTGTCATACTCCAATGAGATATACATGGGATGATTGTCATAGATATTTTAAAGAGTTTAAATATTCTAGATTAATTAAGTTTTTATTACCATTTGCTATTACTTATATTAGAATGTGGGATAAGATATCTTCTGATAGACCAGATTATTATATAGCTAATTCTTATAATGTTCAGAGAAGAATTTCTAAATATTATAGATTAGAATCTAAAGTAATTTATCCTCCAGTTTTGACTGATAAATTTAAAGTCTTAGATAATCCTAAAAATAATTTTTATTTAATGTTAGGTAGATTTTTACCTTATAAACATTATGATATTGTGATTCAAGCTTTTGTAAAAAATAAAAAGAGACTGATAATAGTTGGTTCTGGACCAGAAGAAGAAAAATTGATTGCATTAGCTAAAAATTGTAAGAATATAGAGTTTAAGGGTAGATTAGATGATGATAAAGCAAGAGATTTATTTATGAATTGTAAGGCTTTTATATTCCCTTCAGAAGATGATTTTGGTATAGTTCCTGTTGAGGCTATGTCAGCTGGAAGACCTGTAATTGCTTTTGGCAAAGGTGGAGCTCTAGAGACTATGATTGATGGAAAAACAGGTGTTTTATTTTATAAACAAACCAGAAAATCTTTTCAGATTGCTTTGGATAAATTTGAAAAGATGAAATTTGATTCAAGTTTTATTAGAAAGCATTCAGAGAAGTTTTCTGTAGAAAGATTTAAGAGAGAATTGAAAGAGTTTATTGATGAGAAGGTAGGTGAGAAAAACAATATTATATAACTTAAAAGTAATTAATAACATATATGTATAGAAAATTTATCAAAAAATACTTAGCTTATATTATAATCATTTCATCGGTTGTGGGAATTATACTTTATATTTTACCGAATTATATTCCTAAAGCTTATCAAGTTAATATTGAGTTGGAACTTGATATTCCTACTCAAACTTCAGATGCATATTATTCTTATGATGGCTTTTATACTGTTCAGTCTGAAGAATATTTTAGTAGAATAATTGAGAATTGGTTTATTTCTGCAGATTTTGTATCTAGTATCTTGAATGAAGTGGATGGGTTAGATCAAAAGAATATGTCTCTTCAATCTCTAAGATCATTTTTTGTTGCAGAGCAAATATCTGCTAATAATATTACGGTTACATTTTCTGTGAAAGATGAGGATTTAGTTTCTTCTATATCTGATTCATTTAAAAATAATATTAGTAAAAAAATTAATTCTGTAAATAAAGATAATTATATCATTAAGATTTCTGATCCAGTGGTAAGATTAAAAGAATATAATCCTATATTTTTTTCTTTAGGAGGTTTTGTAATTAGCTTAGTTTTCTTGACAGGATTTTTTAGTATTAAAGAGTATTTTAGGAAATGAAAATATTAATAGATGTAAGAGGTATTAGAGATGGGTTTAAAGGAGGAGTTGGTGAATATACATCAGAAATTATTTCATATTTGAAAAAAAAATCTAAATATAATTATAGTTTATTATCATCAGGTTTTAGAAAAAGTGGAGAAAAATATATTAATGATATAAATGAGATTAATTTACCATATCCAAATAAGTTATTGAATTTAAGTTTAAAGATATTTGCTATACCTTTTTTAGATTATATTAATAGAGCAAAGTTTGATTTGATTTTTATGCCTAATATAAATATAACTTCTATTAGAAAAAAAACACCGTATATAGTCACAATCCATGATCTTTCTTTTGAGATTTATCCAGAAGTATATTCATTTAAGATGAGATTATGGCATAAATTTATTAATCCTAAAAAATTAATTAGGAATGCTGCTAAAATTATAGCTGTTTCTGAATCTACTAAACAAGATATTAAAGATATATATAATATAGATAATGAAAAAATAGAAGTAATCTATCCTGGTATATCTTTACAATTTAGTGAAGATAAAAATATTTTTGATCAAAAAATAAATTCTATAAAACAAAAATATAAATTACCAAATAAATATCTTTTATATCTTGGAACTATAGAACCCAGAAAAAATATTTCATTTATAATAAGGTCTTTTGCTAAAATAGCAGATAAGTATCCAGAATTAAGGTTGGTTATTGCAGGCAAAGATGGTTGGTTATATCAAGATATAAATAAAATAATTCAAAATTCAAAATTTAAAGAAAGAATATCTAAAATAGGATTTGTAAGTGTAGAGGATAAAGCTTATATTTACAAGATGGCTCATATTTTTGTTTATCCATCTTTGTATGAAGGATTTGGATTTCCTCCATTAGAAGCTATGGCTTCAGGAGTTCCAACTATTGTTTCAGGAATATCATCATTACCAGAGATTGTAGAAAATTCAGCTTTAAAAATCTCTCCTTACAATGAAAATGAATTAATATGGGCTTTGGAATATCTATTAAATAATCCAAAAGAATATCAAAGATACAAAGTATTGGGAAAAGCTCAAGCTGAGAAATTTAAATGGGGGATAACTGCTAAGCAAACATTAAAGGTTATTAATGAATTTCGTGTTAAACATTAAACTTGAAATGACATACATCACCATCTTGTATAATATATTCTTTTCCTTCTTGTCTTAATTTGCCATTTATTTTGGCTCCTTGCTCACCTTCATATTCTACGAAGTCTTTGTAAGAGATAATATCAGCCATAATAAATCCTCTTTCTATATCAGAGTGAATAGTTCCAGCTGCTTCTGGAGCTTTGGTACCATTCTGGATAGTCCAAGCTCTAGTTTCTTTTGGTCCAGTTGTAAAAAATGAAATTAAGTTTAATATTTTGTATCCTTCTTGAATTAAAATATCTAATCCACTAAATTCTCTTCCTAACATGGATAAAAATTCTTTTTGTTCATCCGTATCCATTTGAGCTATATCAGATTCTGTTCTGATAGAAATAGGAATTAAGACACTATTTTCAAATATGGGTGCTTTTGATTCAAATTCATATGAATCATCCGTATTTACAAGATAAAACATTGGTTTTGCTGTAATAAAATTATAACTTTTTATTAAAAATAATTCTTTGTCGTTTAATTTTAGGTCTCTAATAGAAAGTCCTTTTCCTAAATTCTCTAATATTTTTTGCATTATAGGTAATATTTCTAAGGATTCTTTGTCATTAGATTTTGCTTTTTTTTCTATATTAGGTAGGATTTTTGTTACTTGATCTAAATCGGATAAAATTAATTCTGTATTAATAATATCAGCATCTTCCTCTGGCTTAATTCTATTTTCTACATGGGTAATATCATTATTTTCAAATGCTCTCACAACATGACAAATTGCATCAACTCCTCTTATATTTGACAAAAATTTATTGCCTAAACCTTCTCCTTTAGAAGCTCCTTTTACCAGACCTGCAATATCAATAAATTCAATAGTGGTAGGTAATGTTTTATCAGACAAAGAAATTTTAGCTAATTTATCTAATCTAGAATCAGGAACAGCAACATTTCCAACATTTGGTTCGATGGTACAAAAAGGATAATTCTCAGCACTAACTTGTTTTTTTGTTAAAGATTGAAATAGGGTAGATTTACCGACATTAGGTAGTCCAACAATTCCGATAGATAATGACATTGTATTTAAAATTAATTTGTATGTGTTTATTGTAATCTAAAAATCAGATTTAGGCAAGATGAGGGATTTTTAGATTACTAAGAGAAAAAATCTAATATTCTAAATTACTTAAAATAGGAAATATATTTATTTCAATATTTAATCTTATATAAAGCAAAAATTTAAGACCTAGTTTTTATGTTTTATATATAGAAATTGTGCTCATATTGTTAAAGGTGTTGCTCTCACAACAAATCTTTTGTCACTTGTCCAAAGAGGTGTACATGTATACAAAGTTAAAAAATGATTAGTTGTTACTTTCTCAACAGAAGTGTCTAATGGAGTTGTTTCAAATAATTCTGTAACTAGATAGTCGTATTTTTTACCTTCCCATGTTAATGATATTGTATCATTTACTTTTATGTTAGGAAGATTATAAAAACTGTCATTATTACTAATAAATAAAAATCTATGAGCAGTTATTATCATGTTTCCTCCTTGAATAGGGTTTCCTGTAGTTGATCTATGCCATATTCCTTTTAATAAGTCTTTATCAGATTCGCTAGATATTAATTTTGAATTTAATTCTAAACTAGGTATTGAAATTTCTTTAATTGAAGTGTCTATTTTTATTTCTTCAGTTGTTAATTTTTGATCTGAATTTACTATTTCTTTATTTTCTGTCAAATTTATATCGGCTACTTCTTTGGATGAATTAATGTCTTCAGATGGTTCTTTAGGATTTGAGATGTTCAAATTAATCTGATTTTCTCTACCATATATTAATTTGAAAAAATCTGATGAAAAAAAGACATATATTGAAATAGTTATCAATATAATTAAAATAATATTTATGAATTTAAATTTATGTATTTTCATATAACTCTAAATTTACACTATTAAAATATAAATAGAGTATCTTCTATTATATTATTAGATACTCTATTTATTGTGAATTTAACTTAACATCGAAATCGGGGTTGGAATTATTTTTTAGAAACTTTTAAATTGTATATAAATGTTCCCGATGATAAAATAATAAGTAACCCAGCTAAAGCAGGTATCAAAATATTTACACCAGTGTCATGTAGTTTTTCTACAGTTGCTGGAAATGAATAAGCTTTATCAAGTAAAACTTTATCAACTATATGTGCAACACCATTGGTAGCCTCAACATCAGCTGTTACAACTGTGGATACACTACCTGTTTTATCTGTTATTGTTACTTTACCATCAACTTTTTTTACAGTTAGAACCTCACCATTTAAAGTTGTAACCTCCTGTGTTTCTTTTAAATCTGTTGAAAGAATTTTACTTGGAATTACATGATATTTTAATATTCCAGCTAAAACTGCTTCATTTTCTGGCTTTACAAGAGCATCTGTAACTTCTTTAGGAAGTGCTGAGAATGCTGAATTTTTAGGAGCAAAAACTGTATATTGAGCAGAGCTATCATCTAAAGCTCCTCCTAATTTTGCTAAACCAACAAGGGTCTCAAGAGTTGAGAGATCATCAGTTTCTTTTACAAGTCCAGTTATTGTACTTGTAGCAGCATAAATTACACCAAAAGATCCAATAATTAATCCTAATAATGCAGGTATAATTAATGAGTTTTTTAATATTTTTCTATTATTTACATTCATGATTATTTATCTAATTTAATACTAATATAATACAATTAAGTTAATCACATTCTAATAATAACACATTAATCTTATTTAATCAATACTTTAATATATTTAAAAGCACATACACTAACTATTTATATTATTAATACTTAATTAATATAAGAGAGGTTAATTTTTTTATTAAATTAGCTTTTTTTATTTTTACTATACTTTTTTATCTCTACTTATTTTATAGTATCTTTATGTATTATCAAAATATGTTTTAAGTGAAATTATGTTACTTTAGATTTTATTGTCTAAGAAATCCAGATATGCTATAATAAAAAATATTAAACTGTACTGTATGAAAAATGTAGATGAAAATAAAAAGTTAATTTTGGAGACAATGATCTTTTTTTCATTAAATAAAAGACTAGTTACTAAAGAAGAGATATATCAATATCAGATAAAGAGTAAAATTTCTTTTTCTGAATTAGAGTTGGTTTTAGCTAAAATTCCAAATATCATTTTCAAAAAAGGACTGTATGGATTTGATTGGGAATTCGAAAAATTATTTGAGTTAAGACAGCATAAGATAAGGGAATCTATAAAAAGATTTCGTAAAGTAAGAAAGTATGCTAAATTAATCATTAACATTCCATTTATAAAAGGAGCTTTTTTAGCTGGCTCAACAGCATTTTCTACTGGGAATGCTAACTCACAAAGTGATATAGATGTCTTTATTGTGACTGAAAAAAATAGGATTTGGTTTGCGAGATTTTTAATTATGATTATTACTAAAATTTTTAGGATAGGTAGAAGAGGAGACTTTGATGAAAATTTATTTTGCTTAAATCATTTTGTTGTAGAAAATTATTTACAAAGATCCAATCATGATATTTATGCATCTGAAATATATATAGATTTTCTTCCTATAGGTAAAAATTCTAAAAAAATATTATCTGAATTCTGGAAAAAGAATAATTGGATAAGAGATTTTTATCCAAATTTGCAACCAAGAAGTAATCAAATATTTAGTTATATAAAAACTTCAAAGTGGAAATTTTATTTTGAGAAAATTATTAACTTATTTGGAGGAGATTTTATTAATGCTTTTCTTAAAAAAGTTCAGATATTAAAAATAAATAAGTCTTTTAGAAGAGAAAATTTTTTTGGTAGAATAACTTTCAATGATAATGAGTTAGAATTTCATCCAAATTCAACAGACTTTAGATTAGAAAAACAAATAAAAGAATTCAGACAAAAGTATAAATTAAATACTATATGATAGGAGTCTATGATAGTGGGGTAGGAGGTATGGCTATTATGAGGGAAGCTCTAAAGTTAGAGCCAGATCTTGGTTATATTTATTTTTTGGATAAAGATTTTTTACCGTTAGGAGATAAAACTCTTATAGAAATTAAAAATCGTATGATAATAATTTGTGAATATCTTTTTAATAGAGGATGTGATTTAGTTATTTTAGCTTGCAATACAGCTTCTGTTAATAGTATACGATATATTCAGCAAGAATATTTGCCTAAATTTTATCCTGACAAAAAAGTTTTAGGTGTGACTAAACCACTTATTGAATATATGGAAGAAGAATTTGGTTATTTACAAAATAAAAAAGGTCTATTTTTAGCTACTAAAGCAACTTGTGAGTCAGGTTTTTATCAAAAGGAATTTAAGCTGAAAGGATTTAATTATATAGAAGAAATCCCTATGATAGGCCTTGCTGAATCTATAGAGCATAAAGATATAATTCAAATCAAAAATATCTTACATAAAAAGTCATTACAATATCAAAATTATGACTATGCTATCTTAGCTTGTACACATTATACTTATGTTAAAAGTGAAATAAAAACAGAATTTGGATTGCAACATGTAATTGATCCAACAGAATATACTGCAAATAAATTAATTCAATACTTGTATAAGCATTATGAAAAAGAGAAATTTTTGACTAAAAATAGAAAATTACTAAATAAGATTTAGACTAAAAATAGTTATATTAACTTGACAAATTAGTAAAATTATTACATAATATAAATGTAAATTTATCAAGGTATATATATGACTCTTAAATACTTTGTAGGTTATAACAATGATTCAGGGTATGTAGAAAATCTTACAAGAGACTTTGATGATCCCAAAAAAGCTTTGAAGGAAGCTATAATTAAAGGTTATCACCCTGAGAACTTTGGAGATGAAGGTATGGCTTTATATCAAATAAAAGCTAATGACAGAAATAATTTTCATGCTGAAGAAGTTGATTGGAAAAAAATAAACACATAAAACTAAAATTAATTTAATAATTAATTAAAACCTGATATCTAATTTAGATATCAGGTTATTTTTATAGTTATAGATAATTGACAAACTTTGATTTATGTGATATAATTCAGCAAGTATAGGTAGCTATGCTTAAATAAAAAGTAATGTTACAAATAAACTGAAAATACTATCCTAATTTATAGGATGCATTCTACAAAATTAATATATAATAAAAAAAGCAGATTCAACCCTGTTTTTTAATTTATAAATATAATAATTGCTTATGAAGATAATATTTATTGGACAAAAAGGATTTCCTGCAAAAGGAGGGGGAGTAGAAAATTATGTACATAACCTAGCTTTAGGTCTTATTAAAAAAGGACATGAGGTTATTTCTTATACTCGAAAATATTATGCTTCTGGTGTTGAATATAAAGGAGTAAAAATTATAGAAACACCTAGTTTAAAATCTAAAAACTTAGATGCAATTTCTCATACATTTACATCTATTATCCACTCATTATTTATTAAAAATATTGATATTATTCATATTAATTCAGTTGGACCAGGGTTGCTTATTCCTTTTATCAAATTGAGTTATAGTATAAAATCTTTTTTTTCTGGACATAGACCTAAAATAGTATTTACATTTCATAGTGCTGATTGGGAACATGGGAAATGGAGTAAATTTGCCAAGATAATGTTGAAGACAGGAGCTTATTTTGGTTGTCACTTTGCTGATGAAGTAGTAACAGTCTCGAAAAGTTTAAAACAAGTTGCTAGGAAAGAAATTGGTATAGATGCAACTTATATACCAAATGGAACTAATTGGTACAAAATTAGTTCAGATAAACTAATTAAAAATTTTGGCTTAGAAAAAGAAGGTTATATTGTTTTTATAGCAAGATTGGTACCTCATAAAAATGTTCATATTTTGATAGATGCTTATAAAAAAATGTCTAATCACTTTGGGAAAAAACTTGTGATAGTAGGAGGGTCTGCTAATACAGATGAATATGTAGAAGTATTAAAAAATTCTATAAAAGGAAATTCAAATATTATTATGACAGGTCATCAGAGTGGTAATACATTAAAACAGCTATTTGCAAATGCAGCTTGTTATGTATTGCCGTCTTCATCTGAAGGATTATCAATTTCTCTTTTAGAAGCGGGAAGTTTTGCTTTGCCAATTGTGATTTCTGATATAAAAGAAAATAAAGAGATAGTAGGAGAGTATGGTTATGTAGCAAAGAAAAATAGTATTATTTCATTAAAAAATCAATTAGAAAATTTATTTAATGATTATGATTTAGCTAAAGAAAGAGCTGTTTTATTACAAAATCAAATAAGAAAAGAATATTCTTGGGATAAAATAGTAAAAGCTACAGAATTACTTTATGAGAGAGATTCCTACAAATTAAGAGGAGCTCCTATTAATCAAATGAATTTAAATTATAGGTAATTATGAACTTATTTAAGAGAAAATTATTTTGGGTAATTATTATTTTGATTATATTGATTCTAGCACCGATTATATCTATATGGTTTTTATATAGACAAGACATTAATTTGGCTAGAAAAGTTTTAACTAAAGAAGAGTCAAATTATCTTATTCTATTTCAAAATTCTTTGGAGCTAAGACCTACAGGAGGATTTGTAGGAAATTTTGTTGAACTTACAATAAAGGATTATAAAATAGAGAGTTACAAAATTTATAATACAAATGCTTTTGATTATGGGAAAAAAGGATTAGATTCTCCAAAGCCTTTTGAGGATATGTTAAACATTGGAGAAATTCAAATGAGAGATGGTAATTGGAATCCAGACTTTGTAAAGACTGCTGAACAAATGGAATTTCTTTATAAATTAGAAGGTGGGCAAAAAGATTTTGATGGAGTAATTGCAATTAACTCCCATATATTGCCAGTTATATTAGAAATTATAGGTGATGTACAAATTGAGACAATAGAGGAAAAAATCACTCCAGAAAATGTTTTGTATACAATTCAATATGATCTTAATTATGGATTTAAAGATAGAGGAACAGAAATAGAGGATAGAAAAGAATCTTTGGTTGAATTAGTGAAAATAATTGAAGAAAAAATTTGGTCATTAAATCCAAGTCAGATTTGGGATTTAGCTAATAAAATAAGAGATCTAGCTGATGAAAAACAGATTTTGATGTCATTTAAAGATAGAAATATACAAGAAATAGTTGAGTCTAAAAATTGGTCTGGTGAAATAAATCAAACAGATGATAATTTTTTTATGTTAGTGGATGCTAATTTAGGAGCTTTGAAAACAGATTATTACATGGAAAGAGATTTAAAGTTTCAAGTGGAAGAATGTGGAGAATTTTTATGTCATAAAGTTGATATAGAATACAGAAATACAGCTAAAGAATCTTCTCCTCTAAACAATGATTATAGATCATATAGTAGAATTTTAATTCCAAAAACAGGAAGAGTGTCTAAAATTACAAATATACAAAGAGGCGGAAAAGTTGATTATTATTCTGAACATAATAAAAATATAGCAGGTTTTGAAATAAATGTTCCATTCAATGATAGTGAAATTGTTACAGTTGAATATACAGTGCCAATAACAGATAATTACACTTTGTATGTTCAAAAACAACCTGGGATTAAAGATTTAGGTTTAGAATTAAATTATGATTATTTTTCTTACAGTGATCAAATAAAAAGAGATGCTTTTATACAAAAATAAAAACTATAATCTAGATTTTAGATCATTATAATAGGCTTTAATGTCTTCTCGATAAGTTTTTTCTATTATGGATTTTATAGTATTAAATGCTTTATTTTTTTCATTTAGTAAATCTAGAATTTTAGTTTTCATCACTACTGGATGGATATAATGTCTTTCAATATCTATCATACCAACTTCTGAAGAATTTTCTATTGGATTTTGTATGCAGTATTCATAAATTTCTAAAGCTTCTTGATACTCTTTATTTAAAAATAAATAATCTGCTTTGAAAAGTAGAATTCTATTATTGTTAAATTTTTTTGTTAATTTGTAGAGACTTTTTTTAAATTGATTGAAATCATTCAATTTTAATAATGTGAATAAATATTGCTCCCAAATGATTAATTTATTATCTTCTTCTAAGGTAATAAAATTTTTGTGGTCAAATATTTTGTTAAAAATTAAAATACTTTCTTTGTGTTTTTTTTGGAAGACAAGTGTGGATTGATAAAATATTAGCATCCTAATATCATTAGGATTTTTACATAAATAATCATATAACATTTTTTCTGTCTGAATATATCGGTTAGATTTCTTTATAGGGTCTTTCAGATGATCTACTTGAACCTTGGGTAGATATTTTTCTTTTAAGATTATGTTATTACTTTTTAGAGTAAGGGTGTTATGTATTGGATATTTCCAAATAAATAACTCTGATTTATATAAAAATGGTCTAAATGCTTTTTTTGTTATAATACCATTAACGATCTCAGCATTCCACATAAAAAGGAAAATATCAAATTTATTAAGATTGTTTAGTAAATATTTTCTTAGAGAGTATTTGTTTTTACTTTTTAAAATAAAGTCTGCATCCCAACTAAGAGTATAATTGAAGTTGGCATATTCTTGTACTTTATTTCTTGCCCAGCTAAAATCATTTTGCCATTTACTTTTGTATATTGAATCTGTGAATTTCTTAGCAATATTGATTGTATTGTCATTAGATCCTGTGTCTAAAATTATAAGCTCGTCATAAATTCCATTTATTGATTCTAAACATTTATTTAAAATTGATTCTTCATTTTTGACTATCATACAAACCGATATCCCAGTCTTTTTTTTATTCATAATTAAATTAATATTTATTTACGAAGTTTTATTTTTTTTAAATGAGAAAATATTTTTTTAGGATTAAGAAAGGTTGCCATCAAAGATAATATTCCTAATGTGGATAAAATGATAATATTTATACCAGTATCTTCTAATTTTGCTACATAGTTATCTGGATTTTCTTTTGAAATATTTTCGTCTTTATTTTCTAATACAGGAGTATGGTTATTGGGGTCTTCTTCTATAATATTAGGATTATTAAACAAAGTGAAGCCTGTATTAGTAGATACTTTTCCCTGTAAAACTATTAATTTTCTTTCAAAGTATCCTTCAGTAAGAACACTCCCTGCAGGAATATCTGGATCATTTTGATCTATAGTAATAGTTATTTCACCAGGAGGTAATTCAAAAAAAGTAAATACACCATCTTTATCTGTTACATTTTCTACTCTTTGAAGATCTGAAGCTTTTACTGAAGGAGTTAAAAAGGATAAAATTTTTTCGAATCCATTAGGAATATTTGTTTCTGCTAATATAGACTGAGAAGAAGCAAAGACTGTAATATTTGGAAGACCTTTTTCGTCAGGATCTTGTTTTCCATTTCTATTGTTATCAGAGTATATTATTCCTGTTACTGTTACTGTTGATGAAGGATCAGGATCAGGATCAGGATCAGATTGGGCTATACTAATTTTAATTTCATCAGATTGGCTTTGTATGGTTAAGGGAGAAGGAGAAAGTTCATTCTCGTAGCCTACACAATAATTTTGCAATTGAGATTCTTGAGAAGTTACTCTCCAAGTATATTCTCCTTCTCCTAAGTTTGTAAATATATGAGGGATAGGTTCTAACGAAGACACATTATTATAAACAAAGCTTTGCTCTATTGTATTAAAATTATCTTGTGAAATTTCAAAAGTTACATCTAATAAGTCTGAATCTTCATCTACTATATTTACAGAAACAGGTAAATCAATAGTCTCATTTTCTTCAATTGTATATTCCTCAGAAATAGGGGCAAGATTATTTATATAAGGGTCTGTATTAGTGTTTTCTACACGAATTTGTAACTGACCAAGTTTAGAAATACTATACTGGTATTCTTCATTAAAGAATTTCGCATCAAGATTGACAAATATATTTTCTGATTGAGTGACTGAATTAATATTAAATATAGGTCTCCAAGTAAATAAAAGATTTTCTAATGTGTTTATAGGCAGTAATTCGTTCATACTTACAGTATTAGAAGAAATATCTATAATATCTAAATTTTTAGGATATATAGAAGGAACAAGGGTTTCAGTTTCAGAATATCTCTCAATAGTAATATTATCAATTCTTGCTCTGTCGTCATATACAATACCTCCACCAGTAGTATATACCCATTCAATATAATGATTTCCAGGAGTTAAAATGTCTACAGAGTAAGTTTTCCAACTTGAATCAAATACATCAGGAAATAGAACTATGTCTCCGTCAAGAATTACTTTTGCTCTATCTAATGTATATCCTGAAGATTGAGTAACAATATCCCAATCAAATGAAATAACTGCTTTTTCTCCAGGTGGTACTGTAAAATTATAGCCTAGTCTTGCTTCGCTGTTATTTCCTAATAATGGGGATGATTGAGCAGAATAAGTACCGCTTCTCACACCTGTTCCAGAAAAAACTTCCCAATCCCCAGAATCCACAACAGAGTTATTTAAAGGACTTAAATCACCAGATTCAAAATCTGTAATAGTTGATTCACTAATTAATTCTCTTATTATTGTATTAGAATATTCAGGATTTGTACCGGCTGTAACAAGAACTTCTTTAGAGGTTTCTTCTAACATACAAATGGATTTTGAGAATGGTGTAATAGGACATAAATCACTTGGTAAGGTATCTCCAAAGTCAGCATTATAACAAGCACTATATCCGAAGTCTTCTGCAAAAGCTTCTTTTGTAAAGCTATTAGTTATAAAAGATAAATCATCTAAATTCCTAAAAGAATTACTATTAATATTTGCAAATAGTATTGAGCCTAATAAAAGATATGCATATATAAGATTTTTTTTATTCATATTTTTTAAACTAATGTTAATATATATATATTAACATTAATAAATTAGTTTGTAAAATAAAACATTATAAATTTTTGATTTCTATGTTAAAATATATTATAAGTATTAATTTAAATTAAAAGAAATATGGCAATAACAACATTAAAAATAGATAGAGATCTTTGTATAGGAGCAGCTAGTTGTGTAGTAGTATATCCCGATGTATTCGAAATGGATGATGAAAATAAAGCAGTACTAAAATTAAAAGATGGTTCAAAAACTTCAGATTCAACCAATGTAAAACTATTAGATGTAACATCAGTAGACGATGATACTCTTTTATTATCTGCTCAATCTTGTCCAACAGGAGCTATCTTCTTATATGACGAAGAGGGAACACAAGTTTATCCTGAGTAGAAGTTGAATATAGAAACAAATAAATTAATAACCAAAACTTAAAATGATATAATTATTTATGATATAATAATGAATTTTGGTACAAGATATGAATAATAAAGATACCCTCCAAAAAGAAGATTCTATGTTAGTACTTCTGTTAGGAATAGGTAGCCTCTTCTTAAACTCTATAGCTTATATTATAACTTTATTCTACACATTTAGACTATTTTTATATGGAATAAATACAATTATAAAATTTAATGGTTGGATTATACTTGGTTTACTCATACTTATTGCTCTAACAGCATCAATATGGGTTTATTATAGCAGGCCAGTAATGGAAAGAAGTAATCCCCAATATCGTTCTTACTTTGTTATTTCATTTTTATTCAATACTATAATGGGAGTAAGTGCTTGTTTTTATATTATGAGTAAACTTAATCTCTATGAGATTATTTTACCAAGTGAAGAATTTATATTAGCTCTTTATCCTGTCGTTACTCCTATAGTATTTGTGCTATTTTTTCCCATGAGCATTATTTTTACTGCTTTACCAGCAATGTTCTTAGTTAATCTTTTTGTGAAAATTAAATATCGTCAACAAATTATAGAAGATCCTACAGTTGTTAATAAATATTTGAAAAATTTGGGGGGTATTATTATATCTCTTATATCAATTCCTATTATTATAATGATGTCTCAAATGGAAAAAATTATAAATTTTCTTATAGAAAATACTCCATATATTGTAGGATCAATACCTTTATATTGGGTGTACTTATTTATTATAAATCCTAGTATTGAGATATTAAAAAGAAAATTAAGACATTAATTTTTTACATTCAATTATTTTTGTAGTATAATTTAATCATAAAATTAAAATTCCAATATGTTTATTTTATTTATAATTAATTCAGCAATATGAGTAAATATGAACCAAAGACCAAAGTAAATAATGAAGATGTAGAAGGATTTCTACAAAAAGTGGATAATCCAATTCGTAGAGTAGATAGCTTTAGCCTATTACAAATTTTTAAAGAAATCACAGGAGAAGAACCAAAAATGTGGGGAAGTAGTATAGTAGGTTTTGGGACTTATAATTATATAACTAAATCTGGAATAGAAGCTGACTGGATGAAAATAGGTTTTTCACCTAGGAAACAAGCATTAACATTATATCTTCTATGTGGATTTGAAGAATATGATCAGACAGGAAAAACCAAAAACTTTTTAGCGAAATTAGGCAAACATAAAATTGGTAAATCTTGTCTTTATATTAATAAATTAAGTGATATAGATTTGGAAGTGCTAAAGCAATTAATCAAATTCTCTTGGGAAAATGCACCATTTATGCAATCAAATTTATAATAATTAATTACTATGCAAAACAAAATTATAAAAAAATAATAAAGATATTATTGATTTTAGTAATATTAATTTTAGTGGGATTAGTAGGTTTTTATACTTATACAAAATTCTTTTCTTATCAAGAAGAACAAGAATATTTAGATAAGGTAATCAATAATCCTAATATCCAATTAGAAGAAAAAAGAGAACATTTTATTCTAACAAATAAAAAAACTAAAGATTATAAAGAAAATATAATTTTTTATCCAGGAGGTTTGGTAAATCCCAAAGCATATTTATATAAATTAAGTAATTTGGTAGGGGAGAGAAACATCAGAATATTTTTGATAAAAGCACCATTCAAAGCCTCAATATTCGATATTAATGCAGGGAGAAGAATAATAGATAAATATAACTTAGAAAATGTAATAATCGGAGGGCATTCCTTAGGAGGGATTTCAGCTTGTAGATTAATTGATAATAATTCGGATAAAATAATCAAATTATTTCTATTGGGGTCATATTGTGACACAGATATATCAGATTTTAAGGGAGAAATAATTTCAATTATAGGTCAAAATGATCAAATAATAAATAAAGATAATTATAATAGTTCAAAAATTAATTTACCAGAAAATACTATTTTTACAGAAAAAGAGGGACTAAATCATTCAGGTTTTGGTAATTATGGATTACAAAAAGGAGATGGGGAATTAGAATTACAAGAAACAGATATAATTAATTTGATACAAGAAACATTAGATTAGTATAAATTCAAGATAAATATTAGTAGCTGTTAAAGATTTAACCTAGTTATTTGATAATCCTCGAATAGCCTGATATAATAGAAATATAGATTACTTATTTTTAACTATATTTTTTATGCCAAATTTAAAAAAAGATACAAAACTTAGTGATTTTCAAGAATATGTCAAAGAAATGATAAAAGAAAGAGGATTTACCAAAAACACTGTATTACAAAATTCATTAATGCTCGGAGAAGAAATTGGTGAATTGTTCAAAGCTATCAGAAAAACTGAAAATATGAGAACAGATAGTAATTCAAATATTCATAATATAGAAGAAGAGATTGCGGATGTTTTTATTTATATTTGTACAATTGCCAATCAATATAATATTGATTTAGAAAAGGCTTTTCGATATAAAGAAAAAATAAATAATAAAAGAATATGGGCAAAAGATAAATAATATAAATTATGAAGACGATAGAAATGAATTTAAAAGCTGAGTATTTTGATAAAATAAAAGATGGATCAAAGACAATTGAACTTAGGTTATTTGATGAGAAAAGACAACAAATTAATCTTAATGACACAATATTTTTTAATAAAGAGCCAGAAAAAACAGAGCAAATCAAAGTAAATGTAGCAGGATTATTAAGATATAACTCTTTTCAGGATTTACTGAAAGATTTTGGTATGGAGTATTTTGGAGAAAACTCTAAAGAAGAATTGTTATCTAATCTTCAAGTCTTTTATGCTAGGAGTGCCCAAGAAAAAGATGGAGTTTTAGGAATAAAGGTTAGATTAGTAAATTAATTGTAATTTATCCTTGACAAAATAATAAATTAATATATACTTTATAAGTACTTTATTGGGTTTTCTAAAAATGAATAGAGAAGAAATTTTCTTAGCAAAAGACAATGTAAGAATTTTTAAGGATGGATTATATGTTAATCAAAAGGTATTTGATACCATCAAAGAATGCAATCCTAATGCAATCTGCTTTGTGTATGATAATTTGCATTCAAAACAATTTAAATTAACTAATTTATTTAATGTTCTTATACTAGCACTTTGGCAATCTTCATATGTTCCTTATCATGATCTAGCTATGTATTTATGGTTAAATATAGGTACAAATAAATCTAGAGTAACATCAGAAGATAATCTTAAAAAATCCAAAATGAATTGGCTACTACGGTATAAAGATCAAATTAGTGACCTTTATACTCCTAAATTGAAAGATCTGATAGGAGTTGAACATCTAATAATTCTTCCTGATAATTTAGAAGAGTTATTCTTAGCTGATCCATATAATATTTTGAAACAAGTATTTAGTTTATCTTATACTACTAGAGTTTTGTTTCAAACAAAAGGATATTGTAATATGGATTCATTAAAAAAAGATATATATTCTTTTTACAAAGATTTTGAAAAAAATCTTAAATAAAATTTATACTATTTAAATCGAAATAAAACCTACTTTGTTAAAAAGTAGGTTTTTTTGTATTAAAATGAAAGAGCTTAATAATATAATTAAGCTCATATTTTCAAAATTTATAATAAAAATTATAAATCAATTAATTTGTGATTTCTGACTTAGCTTTTTCCATAGAGTCAGACATTGCTCCATCACTTTCAAATGATGGTACTCCGTAATATGCATCTAAAATCAATTGTTTTAGCTCACAAATCAAAGGAGATCTTGGATTTGTGCCTGTACATTGGTCATCAAAAGCTTCTAAAGCTAATTTATCAAGATTAGCTAAGAATTCTTCATCAGACACTTTTCCTTGTAGAACTTCTTTTATGCTAGAAGGGATATTGATATCCTTTTTGAGTTGTTCAACTTTTTGAATCAAAAGATCAACTTTCTCCGACTCTTCTAGATTATTCCCTAAGTTGAGATAATCTATGATATTAGCATAAATTGCTTTCATACGAGGATATTTGTATTGAGAAAATACACCTTGTTTGAAAGGTTTATCAGTGGCATTATATCTTATTACATAAGAAATCATCAAGGCATTGGCTAATCCATGAGGGATATGATAGGCTGAACCTAATTTGTGAGCCATAGAATGACAAATCCCCAAAAATGCATTAGCAAAAGCTGTTCCTGCAATTGTAGAGGCATAATGGACTTTGATTCGAGCTTTTGGTTTTAACTTACCAAATTCATAAGCATCAGGTAAATATTTGAACAAAAGTCGAAGTGACTCCAAAGCTTGAGGATTGGTAAATTCATTAGCAAAGGTTGAGGCATAACTTTCAAGAGCATGAGTTACTGCATCAATTCCACCAAAGGCAGTTAAGCTTTTTGGAATATCCATCACAAGATTAGGATCAATGATAGCCATGCTTGGAGTTAGAGCATAATCTGCAATAGGATATTTAATCCCAGTAGATTCATCTGTAACTACAGCAAATGGAGTAACTTCTGAGCCTGTTCCGGAGGTGGTAGGGATAGCAATTAAAATAGCTTTTAACCCTAATTTAGGTAATGAATAAATTCTTTTACGAATATCCATAAATCTCATAGATATACCTTCAAATGTTATTTCCGGTCTTTCATATAATAACCAGATAATTTTGGCTGCATCCATAGGAGAGCCACCACCAAAAGCAATGATAACATCAGGATTAAATGAATTAATTTGATCTAATCCTTTATAAATTGTTTCCAAATCAGGATCCGGTTTTACATCATAAAATACTTTATAAAGTAAACCTAATTGATCCAATTTCTTAGTAATTACAGAAATGATACCTAAATCAAATAGAGTTTTATCAGTTACGATAAAAACTCTTTTTTTATCTCTTAACTCAGATAAGCCCACAGAAATTGCATCGGGTTTGAAATAAATTTTTTCTGGTACACGATACCAAAGTGTATTTTCTTGCCGAATAGCAACTGTTTTTAGATTAAGCAGATTAAGAGGACCAACATTTCCACTAAAAGAATTTCCACCCCAAGAACCACAACCCAAAGTCAGAGAAGGTTCAAGTCGGAAATTGTATAAATCACCAATTGCTCCTTGAGAAGCTGGTGTATTAATCAAAATTCTTCCTACTTTTACAGAATCAACAAATTGGTTAATTTTATCAAATTGATATTGATCAGTATGTAGTACTGCAGTATGTCCTCTTCCACCAAAATCAATCAGTGTTTTTGCATATTCTAAAGCTTCTACAAAATCCTTAGCTTTTAGAAATCCAAGAACAGGTGATAATTTCTCTTTTGAGAAATCTTCAGCTAAACCAATTTCAGTAATATCTGCAATCAGAATTCTTGCTTCATTTGGAATAGAGATAGAAGCTAATTCAGCCAAATAATGAACAGTTTTACCTACTGCATCAGGGTTTAAGAACCCATTCTCTTTGAATAAAACATTGCTTAATCGTTGTTTTTCTTCTGAATCTAAAAAATAAGCTCCTCTTCGTAAGAATTCGGATTTAACTTTATCAAAAACAGATTCTACAACAATTACTACTTGTTCAGATGCACAGATTACCCCATTATCAAAAGTTTTTGATAAAATAATTGAAGAAACAGCACTTTCAATACTGCAAGATTCATCAATTATGACAGGTGTATCACCAGCACCTACTCCAAGTGAAGGATGTCCAGAAGAGTAGGCAGATTTTACCATACCAGTTCCACCAGTGGCTAATACAAGATTGATGTCTTGATGAGTCATTAAAGAGTTAGATAATTCTAGGTTTGGATTAGGAATCCAAGCGATGATATCTTCTGGAGCACCTGCTTTAATAGCAGCTGTTTTCAAAATTTCTAAAGTTTTGATTGTAGCTTTGCAAGCTTTAGGGTGTGGGCAAAAAACAATAGCATTTCTAGTTTTAATAGAAATCAAAGTTTTAAAAATTGCAGTTGATGTTGGATTTGTAATTGGAGTGATACCAGCAATAATGCCAAGTGACTCGGCAACTTTCTGGTAACCTGATTCCAAATCATTTTCAATAATTCCACAAGTTTTTAAATCTTTATATTTATTAAAAACTTCTTCTGAAGCAAAATGGTTTTTGATTACTTTATCAGTAACAACTCCCATTTCTGTTTCTGCTACTGCTAACTCAGCTAAATATAGTCTAGCTTCATTTGCTGCAATTGCCACTTCCTGAAAAATTTTATCTACTTTTTCCTGAGAATAGCTAGAAAAAACTTTCTGTGATTCTTTCACTTTTGAAATTAATTCATTTAGATTAAACAAAATATATTTCCTCAAAAATTTAAAGGTACCTTATTAGTAAATCATAAATTTTATTTATGGTCAAGATATTATTATAAATTTATTGGTAATAAAGGTTATAACCAATGTATTTTTCAAATTTAGAAAAATATTTATAGATTTGTTTACATAAATATATATATAATAAGCTAATATTAAGTTTTACAAAATAGTATAATTCTTAAATTTTGTCAATTATAATTAATTAAATTTGAGAATAAATAAATGTTTATTGTATACTTGCTATTTACAAAATTAGTTTATGTGGTATAATAACAAAGCTCTTTAAGGAAAAATTTTGTTATGAAAAATAAACATAAATATGAATGGATTGTAACTATTAAGGATATTGATTGTCCGAAGTACATTGATAAATTGAAAAGATATCTTAACAAAATTTCAGATAAGATTCAATCTGGGGAAAGTTTAAAAATTATTTTAAACTCTAACGGAGGTAACTCAGAGTTTATGAAAGATGTTTTGGAAATTGTAATTTCAATTTTTAAAAAAGGATGTTTTATAGACCTGTATTGTCTAAAAGTTCAGTCAGCTGCTTTACTTCTGTTAACTCTTTTAAAAGAAAGAGAAATCTCTCGTAAGATATATGCCTATCCAAAAGCCACTTTTATGTGGCATAAACCCACTTTCTTTGTAGAATTCGAAGGTAAGCTTGCTAATGGGAATCAATTTCTCTTTGAAGGAGATATAGAGTCTCTGCTTCCCCAATCAAAGAGAATTTATGAAGCATTGCTTCAAGAAAATGAAGAGTATAAAAAAACTGAAAATATCTACATAGATATTATTCAAAAATCAATACTCTCTCATATCAAGAGAGAGATTGATGAGGAGATTCCTTTCAACTCTTATATGGCTCAATATAGAAGCTTGGTTGATGAAGTAATTGAAAGTTAATAATAAATTAACAGTATATTTTTAAAAGTTAATTTGAATTAAATGATTTTAGTACAAATATCTTATATATTTGTACTTTTTTGTTATCTTGAATGTAAAAAATATGATAAATTCTCTTGTCAAAATTAATTTTATATGTTATAAATTCTAAGCTCTTTACATATAAATTTTATGAAATTAAAAGATTTTTTTCAAATTCCTGATTCTTATTTGAATCATATTGGTGGTTTTCTTATAGCAGAATCTATTAATGATTCTGATCTTAAATTTCACGGTGAAGAATCAGAGTTAGAAATTTTTTTCAATAATTTACAAGATAAAGAAATTAATTTCTTAGGAGATATTCTTAATCTAACTCAAAAAGAAGTAAAAAATATCTTTATCAGTAATTCAAATTTTACAGATGAAGATATAGATAGTCTTTTAGATGTTGTGAAAAATTTTATTGACACACAAATTAAGTTTTACAAAGAATATTCTTTACAAAGTTTAAATCCTTTTGTAAAACGAGTTTTAGCAAACAAGAACATTCACAATAAATTTGGTATTATCAAATTAGAAGAAGGAAAAGAATTATTTGAAAGATTAAAAAATCTATCAGATAATCAATAATCCTTAAAATTTTTAACTCTAAGTTCCTAACAACTGATGTAGGGACTTTTTCTTTTTAGGTAAATTAGAAATATATTATTCACAAAAAATAGCTTATTTAAATAAAAAGTAAGTTTATAAGTATGAAAATTATAAAAAATATGACAAAAAATCTTGACAAAATAGAAAAAGTATGATATAAATTATAGGTTCTTTAACATAGGAGTGAGATTTCTATGACTAGACCAAAATCTGGGTTCGAGTCTTTAAATCCAAAAACTAGACAGTTTTTGGCTGATAATGGTCTATACAGCAAAAATGATTTGCTGAAACTGTTTTTCTGCGATAGTGCGGGAAAATATCCTGAGGCATGCTATTCTGTCGAAGATGTTGATAGGATTTTGGATGAGGTAAAGTCTTTGCTAAAAGACTAAGACACTCGATAATCCTTAAAAATTGTAACTCTAAGTCCCTAACAATTGATAGGGACTTTTTCTTTTAGGTAAAATTAGAAATATATTATCAACAAAAAATAGATAAAAATAGCTTATTTATACACAAAATACTTATATAAGTGTAAAAATTGTAAAAAATAAGACAAATACCCTTGACAAAATAGAAAAAGTATGATACTATAATACTCGCAATCAAGATTAGTAATAATCTGATAACTTGATCGGACATTTAGTAGACTTTAGAACAAGTATTATTTGGGATTAAATTGAATATTTAAATTATAAGTATTTAGTTTAATCCTAGATAAAACCTTACAAAATAAAGTTCTAGGTGGAGAAATTATGCAAATTAAACATGGGGCAGCACCTGTTAACCAAACTTCCGGATTAGTTCGCATTCCTTGTAAAACACCCATGTGGTTTGGCCGTAAAGAAAAAGGAGGCGCTGCTTCTAAAACAATTATAACCAACAAAGAAGGTACTTTTGAAGCTGAAACTTTTTCAAATGGTAAAATTAAAAAAAGTACTATGAAAAGAATTGGCTAATAACCTATATTAATCTTGTGATTCAAGGATGTTAAACAAACTGAATCATTTCAAAGAATCTACTTTAACTTAAGTGGATTTTTTACTTTGTGATAACTTTTTGGTAAAAATTTAATTTTGTGATAATATATATTTGTTTAGAAGAAAAGGAGTTATTTCTTATGAATGAACATTTGAAAAAATACTTATATATATACTATAAAGCTCAAGAACTTTATAGTAATGGGGATAATAGTCAGAAGATTCAATCAATAGTATTGTTAAATTTTGATAATTTGATGTTGAGTCAGATTATAGATTTATTAAAAAGAGAATCTATAAGAGAGCTCCTAGATTCTTTTGATGGTCATAATATATAAATATCTTTATATAAATTAATTATAAATCTGGATGATATAATCTGGATTTTTTTATTTTTATTGGAATGGAGTTTTAAATTTTGTATTGTCTAAATTTAGATAAATATGATATACTAAAAGAGTAGAAATATATAAATTACTGAATAAAAATACATTAAATATGATAAAAATACATTTTTGTGGAGGAGCTGAATTTGTTACAGGTGCTAATTATCTTGTAGATACAGGTACAATCAAATTTATAGTTGAATGTGGTATGATTCAAGGTAGTAGCGAAGCAGATGATTTGAATTATGAGTCTTTTCCATATGATCCATCCGAAGTTTCTTTTATGATAGCAACTCATACTCATATTGATCATATCGGACGAATCCCTAAATTAGTAAAGGATGGATTTAATGGTGAAATTTATTCTACTCATCCTACCAAAGATTTTGCTAATATTTCTATGCAAGATACTGTTTCTATTATGGAGCATGATTATGACAAAAAGCCACTTTATTCTAGAGAAGATGTTTCAAAAGCAATATCTAAATGGAGAGGCAGAGAATATGGAGAAATATATGAAATTGGTAAGGAAGTTTCATTTAGATTTAGAGATGCAGGTCATATTTTGGGATCTGCTATTGTAGAGATGTGGGTATTAGATAATGATACAGGTAAAAGAATAAAAATTGTTTTTTCAGGTGACTTAGGAAATCATCCATCAGTTTTATTAAAAAAATATGAATTTATCAAAGAGGCAGATTATGTTTTGATAGAGTCTGCTTATGGGGATAGAACTCATGAGCAAGTTGATATTAGAAAAGATATTGTGAGACAAGCTGTCAAGGATGTAATAGAAAGGAAATCGGTCTTGCTCGTGCCTACATTTTCAATTGAGAGAACTCAAGATATATTGTATGAGCTAAATGATATTATAGAGAATCATATTGATAAATATAATAAAATAGATAAATCAGAGCAATTTGATGTTTATTTAGATTCTCCTTTAGGTATCAAAGCAACTAAGATCTATAAAAAATATACTCAATATTATAATGCAGAAGCAAGAAATTTAGCTAAAGTTGATCAAATTTTTGATTTTCCATATCTAAACTTGTGTGAGAGTAGAGAGGATTCTATGGCTATAAATCATTCTCCAAATCCAAAAATGATTATGGCTGGATCGGGTATGTCTACTGGAGGAAGGATTCTTTATCATGAAAAACAATATTTGTCTAATCCAAAAAACATAATGCTATTCGTTGGATATCAAGGTCCAAATACTTTGGGGAGGCAGATTTTGGATGGTAAAGAAAAAGTGTATATCAGAGGAGATTATGTTGAGAATAAAATAGAGGTCAGAAAAGTTGATGGATATTCTGGTCATGCTGATCAAACGATGCTTTTGGAGTGGATGTCTAGTATAAAGTCAGTTAAAAAAGTCTTTGTAGTACAGGGAGAATCAGAATCAGCTAATTATCTTGCTCATAAAATAAAAACATACCTTGATATAGAGGCAATAGTTCCTACTAATAATCAAGTTATTGAACTAATATAAAATATATGAAAGATCTTTTTTATCCAAATAGTTTAGCGATAATAGGTGCTTCTGATGATAGACAAAAAGTTAGTACTGTGATTTTGCATAATATTTTAAAATCTTATTATAAAGGAGATTTATTTCTAGTTAATCCAAACAAAAGAAGAATAGAAGGAATTCCTTGCTTTAATAAAATACAAGATTTGCCTACAAGAATAGAAGTTGCTATTATTTGTTTAAGCAAAGATAAAGTTTTGGAATCATTGGAAGAATTAGGGAAAAAAGTTGTAAAATATGCTATCATAGTTTCGTCAGAATTTAGGGATATAAATGATTTTGATAATAAAGAGATAGATCAAATTAAAGAAATCTCAAAATTATATAATATTAGAGTGATTGGTCCAAATTCATTTGGAATTATTAATACAGAATCTAATTCTTATGCTTATAATGGAGCCTATGTGATTGATAATATTATATCGGGTAAGGTCTCTATTATCTCACAATCAAGTGGAATAATTTCTTCTTTTTTGAATCAAAGTTTTTACTCTATTAATAAAGCAATTAGTCTTGGAAATACAACAGATATTGAGGTTTCAGAAGTATTGGAATATTTGATTTTAGATAAGATGACAGAGATTATCTTTATATATATAGAAGATATAAAAGACAATAAAAAGGTAGCTAAACTAATTCAAAAATCAATTAAACCGATTATAGTTTTGCAAGGATATAATAATGATTCTAATTTTAGAAAAGTTATATTTAGGGAAGCTGGAGCAATTGAAGTAAGTACAATTACTGAAGCTAAAAATATCATTAAGTTATTTTCTACAAAAAAAAATATTTCAAAATATGGTCTATCAGTAGTTAGTAATTCTGGAGCAATTACTAAAATAATATCTAATAAATTACAAAATGAAAAATATTTTATCAAGACATCCTTACTACAATCCAAAACAAAAGAGCAATTAAAAAGAATTCTTCCTTATAGCGATCAGACTCTAAATACAGTGGACTTATCAGATATAGTTAGTATAGATCAATCATATTTAGCTATAGAAACTATTTTATCAGATAAACAAGTTGGAAGTATATTATTAGCAATAACTCCAAGTCCAGCAATAGAATTTAAAATTTTACTAAAAGAACTGGTTTTCTTAGTAGAAAAATATTCTCATAAAATTATATTGCCAGTGTTTTTGGGTAGAGTCGATATGAAATTAATATCCCAATATTTAGTTAAAAATAAGATAGCATATTATCTTGATATGGATTCAGCTTTAAGTTCAATTGATTTTTTGTATAGATATAAATATGAAATTAATAATACTAAGTTATGGTCCACACCTACAGTATATATTAAAAAGAGTGTTATTGATGAGATAAAAGAAAAAATGATTATTAATAAGGATGAAGAAAATTATTTGACAGCTAAAGTTTTAAATGATATATGTAATGAATTTAATTTAGTTTTGGGATTAAATAAAACAATTAAAGAAATAGATTTTTATTTGAATTTAAGTATAATTTCAAGAGATAATTTGGGTAAATTCTTGGTAATAAATAACCTAGCATTCAATTTAGAAAATAATATTCTAGCAACTATACCTATTAATAAACCAAATATTCAAAAAATATTGAGAAATATACCAAATTATGATATAATTAAGGATAATTATGATATTCAATCCTTGATTCATATTATATTTCAATTAAGTTTATTAGCTAACTCTATAAAAGAGATTGATGTGATTACAACTAGAATTATTTTAGAGAAAAAGAATGCTTACATAAATTTTATAAAAATTTTAGTTAAATGATAAAGTTGATTTTACAATTTATAATAGCTTTCATTTCGGTATATATTACAGCTTTAATATTACCAAATTTTGATTTGAATTTAGCTATAGAATTTGGTAAATTAGAATTTTGGATTGTAGCCCTTAGTATTGGTGGAGGATTATTTTTAATAACAAAAATTATAAGACCAATAATGAAAGTTTTGTTATTTCCTCTTATACTATTGAGTTTTGGTATATTTTCTATTATAATAAATATTGTTTTATTAAAATTATATGATATAGTATTTGATGAAGTAGTTATTCAAGGTATATGGCCTCTTTTATTAGGATCCATATTAATTGGGATAATAAATTCTTTATTCGAATTCTTAATAGACTAAATTTATGCAAAATTATATATTAATTGCACTGATAGTGATTTCAATTTTATTAATAGTTTCAATTTTATTCCAGCAAATGGGTAGTAGTGCTGGTATTACTTTTGGTGGAGCTGGTGGAGGATATCATGTAAAAAGAGGTTTGGAAGGAGTTATATTTAGAATTTCAATCGGATTATCTGTTTTACTTGCAATCTTAAGTATAGTTTATATAGTCTTATAAATGTATTTTTCAGGTTTAAATTATTATTTAAGGTATTTTTATGAATAAGAAATCTAATAAAAGTATAGATTTAAGGAATTTAGTTCAACCTAAAAATTTGAGCTCAAATGTAAATATAAAAAAGAAACCTGTAAAACACTCTAAATCAATAGATTTAAGAAATGTTAAAGTAAATAGAGTGTCTCAAAAATCAGATAAAGTGTCTTCTAATATTATCGAGCCAATAAAAAATATTGTCAGTAATATTCCAGAAAATATACAGCAAAATCAAAAGAGATTGCAGAATTTATTGCCTATAAAGAAAATTAACTTAAATGTTAAAACTGTTAGGGTTAAAAAATTAATTAAAACATTGATAATTATTGGGTTATCTATTGTTTTTGGAGCAATACTTTTAATCTTAATAAATTATTTTTATGCTAATAAGTCTAAAAATATAGATACTCTAATAGAGGGTGTGATTGGTCAGCCTCAATATATTAATCCTATATTATCTTTTTCTAATGATATCAATAGTATTGATAAGAATATAGAAACTTTAGTTTATCCAAAATTATTTTCAATTGATAAAGATGGGAATTTAGAAAAAGATATAGTATCAGACTATTCTGTACTAGATAATGGAAAGATTTATAATATAAAGTTAAAAACGGATATCCTTTGGGATGATGGACAGGTTTTAAATGCAGATGATATTATTTATACTGTAAATACAATAAAGAATCCTGAATATAAAAGTTCACTTGAATTGTTATTGAGTGGAGTTGTAGTTGAAAAAGTTAATGATTTTGAGTTAAATTTTAAATTAGAAAATAGCTATTCTCCATTTGTATATAATTTAGCATTTGGAATTTTACCTGAACATGTTTGGGGTAAATATAATCCTCAAGAATTTATTTTGGCTCCTGAAAATATTAAAGTGGTTGGAGCTAGTAAATATAAATATTTTGATCATCAAGTAAATAAAGATAAAGATATAGTTTCTTATTCTTTAGTGGCTAATGAATCTTATAAAGGAAAAATTCCAAATATTAAAAAAATATCATTTGTATTTTATGGAGATGAAGAGCAGAAGATTAGTGATTTTAATGAAGGAAAAATCAATGCCTTTTCTGATGGCTCAACTGATCCTATACTTAATTTAGAAAATAACTCAGATATTAAAGTTTCAGAGTTAAAATTACCTCAGTACTATGGTATATTCTTTAATTTAAAAGAGAAGTTGTTTGAAAGTCCTGAGATTAGAAAAGCAATAAATTTGTCAATTAATAGAGATATATTAGTAAAGAATATCTTGAACAATAAGGCTGCAAAAATTGTTAATCCATTAACTCCATTTAATAAATTTTCCATAGAACAAGTTGATCCTTATAATTTGGATGAAGCAAAAAAAATACTTGATGACTCAAATTGGAAAGATATAGACGGAGATGGAATTAGAGAAAAAGATAATGTTAGAGCTGAATTTAAAATAATCATTGCTAATGGGAATAAAATGGATCAAATAGCTTTGGAATTACAAAACCAGTTAAAAGAAGTTGGTATATCTATGCAATATGAAATATTTTCTTTTAATGAAATTTCAACCAATTATATTAAAGATAGAAAATATCAAGCTATATTAATTGGGCATACTTTAAATATTTATCCTGATCCATATTTATACTGGCATTCATCACAATCACTTTTCCCAGGTGTTAATTTATCACAATATTCTAGTATTAATACCGATGGACATTTAGAATCAGCTCGTACTAATACAGATGAAAATGTTGTTAGATCAAGTATGATACAATTTCAACAACAATTAATGGAAGATAATCCAGCAGTATTTTTATATGCTCCTTATTTTACATACTATACTAGATTACCAATAGATAATGTTGATATAAATATAGGAAATACAACTTCAGATAGATTTAATAGTATATCTGACTGGAAAATTAATAATGCAAAAGAGTAATGTCAATCTCTCGATTTTTAAAAACTGGAGAAGGGAAGAATATTTTATCTAAAGAGGAGATTCATCATATTCAAAAAGTTTTGAGATTAAAATCCGCAGATAAAATAAAAATATTTGACGGTAAAGGTGAAGAAATCCTTGTAGAGATAATTAATTTTAAGCCATATTTTGATTATAATATTCTTAATACAAGTTCCCAAGAAAATAAATTACCTAGAATAAAATTAACTTTAGCTAGTATTAAACCTAAAAATTTAGAATTAATCTTAGAGAAAGTAACAGAATTAGGTGTAGACAAGATTATCATTACTAAGACCAAATATTCTCAAATTAGTCTTAATATATTGGAAGAAAAGAAATTAAGATTCCAAAAAATTTTGATAGAAGCTTGCAAACAATCAGGTAATAATTATATTCCAGAATTAGAATTTATAGATATGATGAATATCCCAAATCATCTTTCAGATATAAATTATATAGCGACCACACAATATACTAATAATCCAATTTTACTTAAGTCTCCAGAGGGTAATCTAAAAGAAAAATCATATAATTTATTGATAGGTCCAGAAGGTGGTTTTGAACAGAAAGAATATCAAGATTTGATAAAATATTTTATTCCAGTAACATTCTCTAACAATATTCTAAGAGTAGAAACAGCTAGCATCTTAGGAATAGGAATATTAAGTCAAGCAAAGATTCATATATAAATTTGGTCTTTAATGCACTATCTTGGGTTTGATAATATAAGATTTTTTACTTAGAAATTACTAATGACATTAAATCAAATTTGTAGTATAATATATATTGATAAAAGTATAATAAATATATACATGAATAATAATATATACATGAATAATAAAAAGAGAGGATTTACATTATTAGAGATACTATTAGTAATAGCAGCAATAGGAATAATAGCAAGTATAGTAATAGTATCAATAAATCCATTAAGACAAATAGGAAAAGCAAGAAATGCATCAAGATATGCAAATATAAATACAATACAGAAAGCATTAGATCAATATAATATAAATAATGGAAGATATCCATCAGGAATTACTGGATCATATCAAGAGATATGTGTAGATGGAAATACCACGAATTGTATAGATTTAGAATCAGATTTGGTCCCAACATATATAGCAGAAATACCAAAAGATCCAGAAGGAGGAGGCTATAAAGTAGCAATAAGTAGAGAAAATAATAAAGTAAGTTTATTAGCAGATAAAGCAGATTTAGAACAAGATATATCAATTAACTTAATTTTGTATGCTGTTGGGGAAGTAGATGAAGAGTTTAATTCTAATGGAGGATTTAACTTATCTGTAGTAGCTATAGAGATACAGGAAGATAATAAAATGTTAGCGGTAGGAGACTTTACAGAATATCAAGGAGTAGGTGCAAATAGGATTATTAGGTTAAATAGTGACGGTAGTCGAGATGATTCTTTTGATATAGGAGTAGGATTTAATAATATTGTAAGATCAATAAAAATTCAAACTGATGGTAAATATATTGTAGCAGGGGACTTTACAGAATATCAAGGAGTAAGTGCAAACAGGATCATTAGACTTAATAGTGACGGTAGTCGAGATAACTCCTTTGATATAGGAGTAGGATTTGATATTGATATAGGGGTTTCTTATAATAGTTATGTTGCTAAAATTCATATTCAAGATGATGGAAAAATTATTGTGGGGGGAGATTTTACAATATACCAAGGAGTAAGTGCAAATAGGATCATTAGGCTTAACAGTGATGGGAGTAGAGATAATACTTTTGATATAGGAGTAGGATTTGATAATTGGGTCAGAACAATAGAATCTCAGAGTGATGGTAAAGTATTGATTGGTGGTTGGTTTTCAGAATATCAAGGAGTAAGTGCAAATAGGATCGTTAGGCTTAACAGTGATGGAAGTCGAGATAATACTTTTGATATAGGAGTAGGATTCAATGGTAATTCACTTAGATTTATAAAAATTCAAGCTGATGGTAAATATATTATAGCTGGTGACTTTAGTCAATATCAAGGAATAAATGCAAATAGGATGATTAGACTAAATAGTGATGGAAGTCGAGATAATAGCTTTGATGTGGGCCAAGGATTTCCTAATACAGTTAATAATGTTATTAGATATGGAAATATTCAAGGTGATGGGAAAATAATTGTTGTAGGAGACTTTACAGAATATCAAGGAGTAAGTACAAATGGAATAGTCAGATTAAATAGTGATGGGAGTAGAGATAATAGTTTCGATATAGGTAATGGATTCAATGATAATGTATTAGATTTGAAAGTTAAAAATGATAATAAATTAGTTCTTTCTGGATCTTTTACAGAGTATAATGGTGTGGTATCAAATAGGATAGTAATATTAAAATAAACAAATGGAAAAATTTATAATAGAAGGAGAACAATTTGGTAAATCTGGAGAAATAGAAGTATATGGAGCTAAAAATTCAGCAATCAAATTATTACCAGCTAGTATACTGATTTGTGGAGAAGTAGTGCTTCAGAATATACCAGAAATTGAAGATACAATATATTTAATACAGATACTAGAAAGTCTTGGTGCAAAAGTTACAAAACTAAAAAAACATTCTTATAAGATAGATACCACTAGTATCAATAATAATAAAATACCCACTCATCTAGCAATCAAAATGAGAGCCTCATTTCTGTTCATAGCTCCATTATTAGTGAGATTCGGAGAAGTGAGATTCCCGCATCCAGGAGGAGATTCTATAGGTAGAAGACCAATAGATATGACTTTAGAAATATTAACTTTGATGGGAGTAGAAGTTATAGAAAAAGGCGAAGAATATATCTTTAGAATGAAGCACAAACAACTATCAGCAATAGACTATATCTTTAAATGGATATCACACACCAGTACAGAATTACTAATCATATCAGCAGTACTCGCAAAAGGAAAAACCACAATCTATAATTCAGCAATGGAACCAGAAGTAACAGCCTTATGCGATATGTTAAGACAGGCTGGAGCTAAAATTACTGGAGATGGTACGACATATATAGAGATAGAAGGAGTAAAAAAATTAAATTCAGTAGAATATACCAATATTCCAGATAGATTAGAAGCAGGAACTTTCGCAGTATTGGGAGCTCTGACTAAAAGTGAAATAACAATTACAAATTGTAATCCAGATCATTTGAAAATTTTCTGGAAATTTTTACAAATGATGGGAGTGAAATTTAAGATTGAAAAAAACACAGTACATATTTTACCTACGAAATCAAGTTACAAAGCTATAGATATTAGAACTCACGAATATCCAGGATTCGTAACCGACTTACAAGCTCCCATAACTTTACTTTTGACACAAGCAAAAGGAACTGGAATAGTGCAAGAAACCATATTTGATGGTAGACTATATTATACGGATATATTAAATAAAATGGGAGCCAATATTATAATGTGTGATCCGTACAGAGTAGTAGTAAATGGCAAAACTCAATTATATGGACAAAAAATTGAAAGCCCAGATATTAGAGCAGCCATTACATTTTTATTAGCTACATTAATAGCTAAAAATAATAGTGAAATTCATAATATCTATCATATAGATAGAGGTTATGAAAAAATTGAGACTAGATTCCAAAAATTAGGTTTCAATATATCCAGAGCAAAATAATAATAATCAATTAAATTTAAAATTATGTTAGAATTATACCAAATCATAGAATGTCCATTTTGTCAGAAAGTTAGAATGAAGTTAGATGAACTCGGCTTAGATTATATTTGCAGAACAGCTCCAAGAGGAAGTAATCAAAGAGAATTAATGGTGAAATTAGGAGGAAAAGAGCAAGTACCATTTTTAGTATATCAAGCTAAAAATATTGCTATGTATGAGTCAAGTGATATTATAAAATATTTGGAAGAGAATTATAAAAAATAATTAATCTAAAAAATAATATAATGAAGAAGAATAGGTAATCTATTCTTTTTTTGTTTATAAAATTATACTAATATTATTCATCTAAAATTTTTATTATAAAATTAAACAAGTATGATATAATAAAGATATTAGATAAAAATCTAATAAAGAATAATAAGAAAGAACATAAGAATAAGTAAATATATTATGAAAAAAGAACTTAAAAAAGATAATTTAAAAAAAAGAAGGAATAAAGGGTTTACATTATTAGAGATATTATTAGTAATAGCAGCAATAGGAATATTAGCAGGAATAGTAATAGTCGCAATAAATCCATTGAGACAAATAGCAAAAGTAAGACAAGCAGAGAGAGCAAGTGAGATAAATCAATTAAACAAAGCAATAGAGCAATATAATATAGCAGAAGGTAAATATCCAGATGCATTAACAATAGGAATAACAGAAGGAGAATATAGAGAGATATGTAATACAGGTAAATTAGATAGTGAAGCAGATTTAGTAGCAGAAGGAATAGATTGTAGTGATGATGGAGAAGGAAATGCATTATTAGACTTAAGAGTTTTAGTACCAACATATGTAGCAGAAATACCAAAAGATTCTGGATTACAGTTTGGAATCGGAGAGAATATAATATATAAAATAGCAGAAGCAGCAGGAATAGATAGAACAGGATATTTGATAGGAGTACATCCAGAGAATAAAAAGGTAAGTATAAAAACAATAGAACCAGATATAAATGGAAATCCAATAGCACTAAATCCAATAGAAACACCAGATGGAGGAGGAGGTGGTGGAGACCCATTATCTCCATCAGCCCCATGGGCTCCAATATTTGCGAAGTCACTTGGTAGTGAATTTAATGATGCAACAAACGACCTTGTAGTTGATAATCTTGGAAATAGCTATATTATAGGTTCTTATAGTGGGAATCCATTCACATTTGGTAATGATATAAATTCCAATCCAATATCTATATCTCCTATAGGTAATATAAGTTCTTTTATAGCAAAATATGATAGTACGGGAGATCTAATTTGGGTAAAAAATATAGGAGGTACGAATGGAGAAGATAATGTAAGAAGTATAACTCTAGATAGTTCAAATAATATTTATATTACAGGAGGATTTGGTTCATCCACACTTCCTTTAGGAAATGATATAAATAGTAATCCGATTACCCTAACAAATTCTGGGGCATCATTAGACATTTTTATAATAAAATATAATTCGAATGGAGATTTAATATGGGGTAAAAGTTCTGGAAGTGCAGGTAGATCTGATATGGGAAATAGTATAGAATCTGATTCTAGTGGTAATATTTATATAACTGGACAATATGCTTCTACAACACTAACCTTAGGAGAGGGAGGGAATCAAGTTAATTTGACTAATGCTGGTATATATAATGATATATTTACTGCAAAATATGATACAGATGGAAATCTTTTATGGGCAAAGACTGCAGGTGGTACAGGATTCATTGATAATGGAGATAAATTAAGTGTAGATGATAGTGGAAATGTATATGTAGTAGGAACCTATAATTCTGCAACATTAAGTTTCGGTAATGATATAAATTCCAATCCAATATCTATATCTCCTATAGGTAATATAAGTTCTTTTATAGCAAAATATAATAGTACAGGAGATCTGCTATGGGCAAAAAAAATTGGAGGAAATGGTCCAGATGATATAAGAGGTATAAAAGTAGATTCTATAGGGAATTTATATATAGTAGGAATGTATAGATCTAATATATTAAGTTTTGGAAATGATATAAATGACAACCCAGTAAATCTAACTAAGACTGATGCTGACGATGCATTTATTGCAAGATATAATATTGATGGAGATTTAATTTGGTCAATCAATATTACTGGTTCAGGTGACCAACATGCAATATCAGTAGACATTGATAGTCAAAATAATATTTATATCACAGGATTTTTAGCAAATACTATAAATCTTGGAAATGATTTAGATAGTACCCCAGTTAATTTAACAAGTTTAGGTTATGCTAATGGATATATTGCAAAATACAATAATCTTGGTCAAGTGTTGAATTCTAAACTTATAAGTTCTGATTCTAGATCTGAAGGACAATTATTATATGTCGGGTCGACTGGAGATGTTCATTTAGTAGGAATATTTAATTCATATCAATTAGATCTTGGAAATGATATAAATGAAAACCCATTATCAATATTTAATCAAGGAGGAAATCCAGAAGGATATTCAGATGAAATATTCTTATTCAAATTAAATAAAGATTTTTAATTAATTTTAATTTTTCATTAAAAAAACAAGGGTAAACTTATAAATTTACCCTTGTTTTTTTATAAAATATGGTATGAATTTATTTGTATATCAATAAATTAAAAATTTCTCTAAAAAACCCTTGACAATGTTTTTAATATAATGTAAACTATTACTTGTACCCACAAGAACATTCAGAAAAACAGCCTTTAAAAATTTGGAAATAGTGATGAGCCTCTTATATAATTATATATGAGTTTTATCAGCTATAGCTATAATAAAGAGGGATCTTTAACAATTTAATTTAGGTAAAAATGCAATTTTACTTTAACTTTAACCAAAAAAAAGTGAATCAGAGTCTAAAAAGACGAGTTGGTAAGAGTAAATGGAGGATGCCTTGACATTAAGAAGCGAAGAAGGACGTTGACAGGTTGCGATAAGCTTCGGGGAGCCACCTATCAGGCTTTGATCCGGAGATGTCCGAATGAGGAAACTCACTTAGGGTTATACCTAAGTATCCTAATATAGGAAGTGAACTCGGGGAAGTGAAACATCTCAGTACCCGGAGGAAAATAAAACAATAGTGATTTCCTTAGTAGCGGCGAGCGAAACGGAACTAGCCCAAACTGTAGCTTCGGCTAACAGGGTTGTAGGGTTAAACTTTCCTTTAATGGAGAATATAATATATTTATTAGGTGAATAATTTGGAAAATTTAGCCGCAGAATGTGAAAGCCATGTAATCGAAAATAATTATATTATATTTGTTTAATACCTGAGTAGGTCGGGAAAAGAAAGCCTTGACTGAATCTGCCAGTACTAACCTGGTAAGGCTAAATATTACTTAATGTCGATAGTGAACTAGTACCGTGAGGGAAAGGTGAAAAACAGTCTTATAAAGACGATGAAATAAATCTGAAACCATTTACTTACAAGGAGTCGGAGCCCGCAAGGGTGACGGCGTGCCTATTGAAGAATGATCCAACGAGTTACGCCTCATCAGCTTGCTTAAATTCGAAAGAATGTAGGCATAGAGAAATCGAGTCTTAACGGGCGATTGTTGATGGGGGTAAACCCGAAACCAGGCGAGCTATTTATGGTCAGGATGAGCTTTGGGTAACACCAAAAGGAGGTCCGAACACACGAGTCGTGCAATTCTCGGTGATGAACTGTGAATAGAGGAGAAATTCCAATCGAGCCTGGTAATAGCTGGTTCTCCCCGAAATAGCTCTCGGGCTAGCGTTAATTGATCCCTAGTGGGGGTAGAGCACTGAATCGATTTGGGGCCCGTAAGGGTACCCTGTCTAACCAAACTCCGAATACCATTAGGTTACAAATTAGCAGTTAGAATGTGGGGGCTAAGCTCCATGTTCAAAAGGGAAACAGCCCAGACCGTCAATTAAGGTCCCTAAACTATACTAAGTGGGAAAGGTTGTGTATTTTCTGAGACAGGTAGGAAGTTGGCTTAGAAGCAGCCATCTTTTAAAGAGTGCGTAATAGCTCACTACTCTATTCTTCTTTACTGAAGATAGGAAAGTATGCGCCGAAAATGTAACGGGGCTCAAGTATAGTACCGAAATTACGGCAAATTTAATTTAAATATTATGTTTGGGTAGGGGAGCGTTCCTTGTGTGCTGAAGCTAGATCCGTGAGGACTGGTGGAACGCAAGGAAGTGAGAATGTTGGAATAAGTAACCACAAGTTCAGTTAGATTCTGAGCCACCGAAATTCTAAGGTTTCCTCTTCAATGATAATCATAAGGGGGTTAGTCGGTCCTAAGGTAAACTTCAGTTAATGGAGGTAGCCGATGGACAACAGGTTAATATTCCTGTACTAATAATAGCTAGTAAATGTAGGGACTTATCATGGTATCTTATACGATTCATTGGATTGAGTCGTTTATGTTTCCGTAGAGTTGACAACTAAGAAAATCTTTATTGTCATTAAGACTCGAAAAACGTATGCAGAACTTTCGCGAGAAAGATCAATATGAGAGACCCAAGGTAACAAGAAAAGCTACTATGTCTATCTTTATGATAGAATCTATTATTATCCGTACCGTAATCCGACACAGGTAGAAAGGTCGAGAAGACCAAGGTGAACGGGTTAAAGTTGGTTAAGGAACTCGGCAAAACAGCGACCGTAACTTCGGGATAAGGTCTGCCTACAGCAATGTAGGCCGCAGCTAAAGATTCCCAGCGACTGTTTATCAAAAACACAGCTCTCTGCTAACTTCACAAGAAGGATGTATAGGGGGTGACTCCTGACCAGTGCTGGAACGTTAACGATGGGGGTGAAAGCTCACTGTCCGAAGCGCCAGTGAACGTCGGCGATAACTATAATCGTCCTAAGGTAGCGAAATTCCTTGTCTGGTAAATTCAGACCCGCTTGAATGGAGTAACGACTGGGAAACTGTCTCAACCAACCGCCCGGTGAAATTGCAATAACGGTAAAGATGCCGTTTACCTACAGAAAGACGAGAAGACCCCGTGGAGCTTTACTATAGCTTGGTATTGAATTTCTGTTTATTTTGTTCAGTATAGGTGGGAGGCTATGATGTTTGATCGCTAGATCAAATGGAGCCGTCAGTGAGATACCACTCCTAATTTATGGAAATTCTAACTTCGTACTAATCCTACGAAAGACAGTGCCTGGTGGGTAGTTTGAGTGGGGCGCTCACCTCCTAAAATGTAACGGAGGTGTTTATAAGGTTAGCTAATCTGATATGGAAATTCAGATGATAGTGCAAAGGCATAAGCTAGCTTTACTGCAAGACGTGTATGTCGAGCTACAATGGTTTCATTGTACTTCTAATAAAGTTTAATTCATTAGAAAAGAATAATATTAGTCGAGTTACGAAAGTAGAACTTAGTGAACCGACCATCCTTTGTAGAAAGGTGGAAGATCAGCAGATAAAAGTTACCCCGGGGATAACAGGCTAGTCTGGCCCAAGCGTCCATAGCGACGGCCAGGTTCGGCACCTCGATGTCGGCTCGTCTCATCCTGGGGCTGGAGAAGGTCCCAAGGGTCTGGCTGTTCGCCAGTTAAAGAGGCACGCGAGCTGGGTTCAAACCGTCGTGAGACAGGTTGGTCTCTATCTTCTGTAGGCGTTGTTACTTGAGAGAATTTGTCCCTAGTACGAGAGGACCGGGATGAACAAACCTCTGGTGTATCAGCTGTCATACCAATGGCACTGCTGAGTAGCTAAGTTTGGTCTGGATAACCGCTGAAAGCATCTAAGCGGGAAGCCGTACTCAAGATAAGGTAACTCATGCGATCCTGGAAGATCACCAGGTTGATAGGTCATAGATGTAAGTGCAGTAATGTATTGAGTCAAGTGATACTAATATCGCTCAAACTCGTCTTTTTTGACATTGATTCACTAAATGTGAACTATAAAGTCAAAGTAAAAATTTACCTAAATTAAATTTAAAGTTCTAAGCTCAAAATTACTAACCATATAGAGTAAAATCTGTATGGTTGGTGATAAAAATGTCTTTGTGATTTATTATAAAGGGGTACACCTGAAACATTCCGAACTCAGAAGTTAAGCCTTTATAAGTCGATGATACTCTTTATGGGGAAAGTAGATTATTGCAAAGACATTTTTGTTTTTGAAACATATAAACTAAAATATATTCTCTTTGAGTTATAATAATATTAAATATATGATATAATAGAAATATATTTTTAATATAAATTTTATTTTATGAAAGTAGTACAAAAATTTATAAAGTATTTTGAATCAAAAGATCATATTATTGTTAAGTCATCATCATTATTACCTGAAGGTGATAACTCTGTTTTATTGACAACAGCAGGGATGCAACAATTTAAACCATATTATTTGGGTAAGCCTAGTCCTTATGGAAATAGAGTAGCTAGTATCCAAAAATGTATTAGAGTAGATGATATAGAAGAGATTGGAGATAATACCCATCTTACTTTTTTTGAGATGTTAGGCAATTTTTCTTTTAATTATAATAGTGGAAAAGGAAGTTATTTTAAAGCTGAAGCTATTCGATTTGGGTATGAATTCATAGCTGAGTATCTTAATCTAAAAATAGACTATGTCACTATCTTCGCTGGAGATGATATTTCACCAAAGGATACTGAATCACAAGATATTTGGAAAGATTTATTTAAAGAAAAAAATGTAAAGATAGATATAAGAGAGTATGGAAGAGAAGATAATTTTTGGGGACCTACTGGTTCTGAAGGGCCTTGTGGACCTACAACTGAAATTTATGTTAATGATGTTGAAATATGGAACATTGTATTTAATCAATATTATTCTAATTTAGATAAAAGTTTGGTTAATCTAGAAAATCAAGGTATTGATACGGGAGGTGGTTTAGAAAGAATATTGACTTATTATGAAGGTGTAGACTCTATGTATGATACAACTTATTTTAAACCAATTTTAGTTCATGTTCAAGATTTTCTACCAGATTTAATTTTAGAAAAACAAAGAATAATTTTAGATCATACGAGGGCTAGTTTGTTTTTGATTTCTGATGGTATTTTACCTTCTAATAAAGAACAAGGATATATCTTAAGAAGGCTATTGAGAAAAATTTTAAGTTTATTTTCTAATAAAGAAAAAGGTCTTGAAGAAATATTTGTTATTTCATCAAAAATTAGAGATTTATATAAAGATAGATATTCTGAACTAGAATTATCACAAAATATTTATAAAAATATTGTAGAAGAAGAATATATTCTTTTTCGTGATGCTCTAAAACAAGGAATGAGATATGCTAATAAAATATTAAAGAAAAAAAGAATTCAAAGAATGTCAGGAGAAGAAGCTTTCTTATTGAGTGCTACATATGGTCTTTCTACTGAAGTAATGAAATTGCAAGGATTAGATTTTGATGAAAAAGAGTTAGAATTGAAGAAAAAAGAGCACCAGGAAATATCTAAAGCTGGAGCAAATAAGAAATTTGGTGGACATGGTTTATTGTTAGATAATGGAGAGTTGAAAGCCTCAAATGAAGAAGAGTTAAAAATTGTGACTAGACTTCATAGTGTAACACATTTATTACAAAAAGCTTTAAGAGAAGTATTGGGGGCTACTGTAATTCAAAAAGGTTCTGATATTACAGCTGAGAGAACAAGATTTGATTTTACATTTGATAGAAAAATGACTGATGAAGAAAAAAAACAAGTAGAAGATTTGGTTAATTCTTATATTAAGCTTGGATTAGATGTGAAAATTGATACGATGTCCCTTGAAGAAGCCAAAAAAACGGATGCTCTATATTTGCCAAATAGAAATTATCCGGATAAAGTCAATGTTTATAAATTTGGTGAGATTTCCAAAGAATTTTGTGGAGGCCCTCATGTTTTGAATACTAAAGAGATTGGTAAATTTTATATTAAGAAAGAAGAGGCTGTAGCAAGTGGAGTAAGAAGAATTAGAGGAGTTATAGAATAATTCATATGTTAAATAAAAAATTAATAATATTAAGAAAGACATTACATTTAGCTCTACTGGGACCTTTTTCAATTTATTGGTATCTAAGATTTATACTGAGTAATGAAATATATGCTAATTATTTTATAGTAACTACTTTAATATTATTTTTTATATATGAATATATTCGGTTAGATTTAAATAAAAAAATAATTTTTTATACCCTAGTGAAAGAAAAAGAAAAAAATAATCCAGTCGATGGTTTAAATCTTTTAATTTCAGGAATTTTAGTAAGTTTACTTTTTGAACCGAGAATATCAATTTTAGTAATTCTTATCGCAATAATAGGAGATACAGTTGCTACACTAGGAGGTCTTTATGGTAAAAATAAAGTTTTTAAGGAGAGTAATAATAAAACAACATATGAAGGACTAATCCTAACTTTTCTAGTAAATTTAATTTTATCAGTAATAATTTTGAAATTTATTTGGATTAGTGTTATAATATCATTAATGGCTGTTATTATAGAATCAATGGTTCAAAAAATAGATGATAATTTAGTAGTTCCAATTCTAACAGGTTATATAGCACATATTTTAATAAATATAAATTAACTAAATAATAGTATGTTTTTCCAAAAAAAAATAAATAAAACTCCTATAGTTGTTGATATAGGTTCTAATGAAATCAAAGTAATAAAATATAATTATGATGAAAAAGTTAATAATATAGATATCGTTGGATATGGTAATTTTAATACTCCTAAAAACTGTATTTTAAATGGTGTTATTAAAGAAAGTACACCTATATCAGAAGCAATTAGATCAGCTTATATAGAAGCAAGAAATAAAGATGATGAAGAGGATCTAGTTATAGGCTTATCAGGAATTATGATAGATATTGAAAAAAAAGTTATTAATATAAAAAGACCTAAACCAGAATCTAAAATCTCTACTAAAGAATGGAATGCTATTTTAGAAGGAATAGAATCTGAGATGGATAAACAAGAATATAAATCGAATATCCTCCATAATATTCAGATGGAGCTTTTCCAGAGTTCAATAGAAAATATTAATATAGATGATAGAAAGACATTTACTCCAATTGGAGAAATTGGTAGAGAGATTTCTATAGATCTATTCAATGCTTATTATCCAGAGGAAAATGCAATTATGTTATCAAAAATATCAGAAGATTTAAATATGCCCATTGAAGCTATTTTTCACTCTTCTTATGGAGTAGGGCAGATTTTGATAGATAATCACCCTAAAAATAATCCTAGTATGATATTAGTAGATATAGGTTCTACTCATACAGATGTTACAATTTTAAATGAAGGAAGTATTGATAAAGTAAGAAGCTTTAGTATAGGAGGAGATGTGTTTACTGCGAAATTATCTAAAGAATTAGAAGTTTCATTTGATGAAGCTGAGGTTTTAAAAAAGGAATATTCAGATGCTAAATTACCTAAAAAAATTAAAAAAAAAAAAAAAGATAGGTTAAAATC